>WBZS01000793.1_pt1 | contig 32168 bp, 25 predicted proteins | sample 5204201 | NCBI WGS metagenome assembly WBZS01 (sample SAMN12344357, study PRJNA552823) | activated sludge metagenome | biome: Activated sludge suspended growth; feature: Nitrification reactor; material: Wastewater; isolation source: activated sludge from nitrification reactor of wastewater... | reverse complement strand
CCCGAGCAGGTCCTCAAGGTCGACGGCCTCAACCGGATCCCCGACAACGTCGGCTACGACGAGGCCTCGGCCGCCGAGCCCTTCGCCTGCGCGATCAATGCCCAGGAGCAGTTGGGCATCGAGGAGGGTGACTTCACCGTCGTCTTCGGGGCCGGGCCGATCGGCTGCATGCACATCCGGATCGCTCGCGGCGTCCACAAGGTGGGCCCCGTCGTCCTCGTCGACGTCAACGCCGAGCGGCTGGCCATGTCGGCGGACGCCGTGCAGCCCGACTTCGTCATCAACGCCTCCGAAGTCGATGTCGTCGCCGAGGTCATGCGCCTGACCAACGGTCGGGGCGCCGACGTCATCATCACCGCGACCCCGGCCAACGTCACCCAGGAGCAGGCGATCTCCATGGCCGCCCGCCAAGGTCGGATCTCGTTCTTCGGCGGCCTGCCGAAGACCGACCCGTTCATCCGGTGCGACTCCAACCTCGTGCACTACCGCCAGCTCCACATCCACGGCGCCAACGGCTCCTCGCCGGCGCACAACAAGCGGGCGTTGGAGTACATCTCGACCGGTCAGGTCCCCGTCAAGGACCTGATCACCAAGCACATCAGCCTGGATGACGTGCTCGACGCGTTCGACATCGTGAAGAAGGGCGAGGCGATCAAGGTGACCGTCGAGCCCTGACAGGCCTCACGCCCGCGCGGCGTGGCGGACGGCATACGTCGCGTAAAAACCTTTTCATCCCTATGATCTGGCTCACATTCGCGCCCAGGCGGGTGGAGCGGTGACCGGGCGGCCCAGCGCCACCGGTCCAACGGAAGGGGAGCGCGTGTCCACCACCACTGCGTCCGCGGGCGGAGCCCGGGTCCATGTCCAGAAGTTCGGCACCTTCTTGTCGAACATGGTGATGCCCAACATCGGGGCGTTCATCGCCTGGGGTTTCATCACCTCGCTCTTCATCAAGGTCGGCTGGCTGCCGATGCTGGGCATCGGCACCGAGGACACCAGTTGGGTGGCCAAGCTCGGCGGCTGGGGTGCCAAGGAGAACACCGGCATCGTCGGCCCGATGATCACCTACCTGTTGCCTCTGCTCATCGGCTACACGGGCGGCTACAACATGTACAAGACCCGCGGCGGCGTGGTCGGGGCCATCGCGACGATGGGTGTCATCGCCGGCACGAGCATCCCCATGTTCATGGGGGCCATGGTCATGGGCCCGCTCGGCGGCTGGTCGATTAAGAAGGTCGACGCCCTCTGGGACGGGAAGATCAAGCCCGGCTTCGAGATGCTCGTCAACAACTTCGCCGCCGGCATCTGGGGCATGATCCTCGCGGTCTTCGCCTTCTTCGCGATGAGCCCGATCGTCACCTGGATCGCGGACCGGCTGGGTGAAGGCGTCAACTTCCTCGTCAACAACCACGTGCTCCCGCTCACCTCGCTCATCATCGAGCCGGCCAAGGTGCTCTTCCTCAACAACGCCCTCAACCACGGCGTCCTCACGCCCCTGGGGCTGACCCAGTCCAAGGAGAGCGGGAAGTCGATCCTCTTCCTCCTCGAGGCCAACCCGGCCGCCGGTCTCGGCCTGCTCCTCGCCTACATGATGTTCGGCAAGGGCGCCGCCAAGGCATCGGCTCCGGGCGCGGCCATCATCCACTTCTTCGGCGGCATCCACGAGATCTACTTCCCCTACGTGCTGGCCAAGCCGAAGCTCATCATCGCGATGATCGCTGGTGGGATGACGCAGATCTTCACCAACGTCCTCTTCGGCTCGGGCCTGCGCGCACCCGCCGCCCCCGGTTCGATCATCGCCGTCTACTCGGAGACCGCTCCCGACAGCTTCCTCGGCGTGACGTTGTCGGTCGTCCTCGGCGCGGCGGCGACGTTCATCGTCGCGGCCTTCCTGCTCAAGCTCGAGAAGGGCGAGGACGACGGTGACCTCGCGGCCGCGACGGCCTCGATGGAGGCCATGAAGGGCAAGAAGTCCTCGGTGGCCGGCATGCTGACCGGTGCCGGCGCCGGCGCTGCCGCCGGTGCTGCGGCCCTCTCCGGACCGGTGCGCTCGATCGTCTTCGCCTGCGACGCGGGGATGGGATCGTCCGCCATGGGCGCCTCGGTGCTCCGCCGCAAGATCCAGGCCGCGGGTTTCGGCGACGTCACCGTCGTCAACAAGGCGATCGCCAATCTGACCGACGACGTAGACGTCCTGGTCACCCACCAGGACCTGGCCAACCGGGCCCACCAGGGCGCGCCCTCGGCGGCCCTCTACACGGTCGACAACTTCATGGCCAGCCCGGTGTATGACGAGATCGTCGCCGACGTCACCCGGGTCAACGCCGGGACGGGGGCCGCCGCTGCGGGGGCGGCCGCAGCCGCGGTCGGCGCCCCCGACGCTGCACCGGCCAGCCACGGGGGAGGGGTGGCCACCGCGACGAGTGTGCTCACCGCCGAGCGGGTCATCCTCGCGGGTGCGGCGAGCACGCGCGACGAGGCGATCCGCGAGGCGGGTCAGTTGCTCGTCAATGCCGGCGCAGTCGACCCGTCATACGTCGAGTCGATGTTCGAGAGGGAGCGCTCCGTCTCCACGTTCATGGGCAACCAGCTCGCGATCCCGCACGGCACCAACGAGGCCAAGGCCGCCGTCCACCGCACGGCGATGTCGTTCGTCCGCTACCCCGCAGGGATCGACTGGAGTGGCACGGGCAAGGTCGCGAACTTCGTGATCGCCATCGCGGGCACCGGCAACGAACACCTGGGCCTGCTGGCCAACATCTCCAAGGTCTTCCTCGACAAGGCGCAGATCGCCCGACTCGAAGCGGCCACGAGTGCCGACGAGGTGCTCGCGATCCTGGGCGACTGACCGGCCGGGCGCGTCGGTCGCCGGCGCGCGAGCCCACACCACGACAGGGCGTGCAGCGGGGCGGTGAGCCCCGGTGCACGCCCTGTTCGCTGATGCGGACCCGGGTGTGAGTCCGCTCCGGCGATCTGCTAGTTTGGAATGACTCCAATCAACCGACCGAGGAGACGTTCCGCATGGCCCTCATCAACACCCCGATCAAGCCGTTCACGGCCCAGGCATTCCACAACGGTGAGTACGTCGAGGTCACCGAGAAGGACGTCCTCGGCAAGTGGGCGATCTTCTTCTTCTACCCGGCCGACTTCACCTTCGTCTGCCCGACCGAGCTCGGCGACCTGGCCGACCGCTATGACGAGTTGCAGAAGCTCAGCGTCGAGGTCTACTCGGTCTCCACAGACACCCACCACGTCCACGCCGCGTGGCACAAGGACTCCGAGACGATCGCCAAGATCAAGTACTTCATGCTCGGTGACCCGGCCGGTGTCATCACCAACAACTTCGAGAACATGCGCGAGGGTCAGGGCCTGGCCGACCGCGCCACCTTCCTCGTCGACCCCGACGGCATCATCCAGGTCATGGAGGTCACCTGTGAGGGCGTCGGCCGCAACGCCGCCGAACTCCTCCGCAAGGTCAAGGCCGCACAGTACGTCCGCAACCACCCCGGTGAGGTCTGCCCGGCCAAGTGGGAAGAGGGCGAGGCCACGCTCAAGCCCTCCATCGACCTCGTCGGCAAGATCTGAGACAGGACCCACCATGCTCGACCCGGCACTCCTCGACCAACTCCGGACCTACCTGACCAACGTCCGGCAACCGATCGAGCTCGTCAGCTCGCTCGATGACTCGGCGAAGTCCCGGGAACTGGCCGAGTTGCTCGACGAGATCGCCGGGCTGTCCGACCTGGTGACGCACGTCCGGGACGAGAAGAACGACGATGCCGCGCACCGTCGTCCCTCGTTCCGGATCGTGCGCACCGGCACCGACGTCCAGGTGACCTTCGCCGGCATCCCGCTCGGTCACGAGTTCACCTCGCTGGTCCTGGCCCTGCTGCACGTCGGTGGCCACCCGCCCAAGGTCGACGACGACACGGTCGCGACGATCAAGGCGCTCGACAAGCCGTTGCACTTCGAGACGTACATGTCCCTGTCGTGCCAGAACTGCCCCGACGTGGTGCAGGCGCTCAACATCCTGAGCGTGCTCAACCCCGAGCACGTGTCGCACGTCGCGATCGAGGGCGGCGTCTTCAAGGACGAGATCGCCGAGCGCGGGATCCAGGCCGTCCCGACCGTCTACCTCAACGGCGACCTCTTCGACTCGGGCCGGATGTCCCTCGAACAGATCCTCGGCAAGGTCGCCGCCGGCGCCGACGCCAAGGCGGCGGCCAAACTCGAGGCGATGGAACCGTTCGAGACGCTCATCGTCGGCGGCGGTCCGGCGGGGGCCGCGGCGGGGATCTACCTGGCCCGCAAGGGACTTCGCACCGGCATCGTCGCGGAGCGTTTCGGCGGCCAGCTCAACGACACCATGTCGATCGAGAACTACCCGAGCGTCGAGCACACCGAGGGCCCGCGGATGACCGCCGACCTCGAGCAGCACGTGCGCTCCTACGGGGTCGAGGTCGTGCTCGGCCAACACGCGGCCACACTCGTCCCGGCGACCGATCCTTCGGGCCTGCACTCCGTCGAACTCGCCTCGGGCGCAACGTTGTCCGCGCGGACCGTCATCGTCGCCACGGGCGCGCGCTGGCGGACGATGGGCTGCGCCGGGGAGAACGAGTACCGCAACAAGGGAGTCACGTTCTGCCCGCACTGCGACGGACCGCTGTTCAAGGGCAAGCGGGTCGCGGTGATCGGCGGCGGTAACTCCGGCGTGGAGGCGGCGATTGACCTGGCCGGCATCGTCGGCCACGTCACCGTGCTCGAGTTCCTCGACCAGATGCGCGCCGACGACATCCTCCAGGACAAGCTGCACAGCCTGCCCAACGTCGACGTCCAACTCGGCCGCCGCACGACCGAGGTCGTCGGCGACGGCACCAAGGTCACCGGCCTGCGACACGAGCCTCGCGAGGGGGGCGAGGCGGTGACGACCGAGCTCGACGGCGTCTTCGTCCAGATCGGCCTGCTGCCCAACAGCGAATGGGTCAAGGGCGTGCTCGACCTGAGCGATCGGGGCGAGATCGTCGTCGATGCCCGCGGCGCCACCAACGTGCCGGGCATCTTCGCCGCCGGCGACTGCACGACCGTCCCCTATAAGCAGATCACGATCGCCAGCGGGGCCGGAGCGACGGCCGCCCTGACCGCGTTCGACCACCTGATCCGCACCCCCGTCGCCGCGGGCCACGGCACGCCGGTCGCGGTCGGCTGACCCGGCATACCCAAGAAGGTCCGGACCACGCGTGGTCCGGACCTTCTTGGGTATGCCGTGAGGTCGCCGTCAGCGGCGACCGCCGCCGAGCAGCCCCCCGAGGATGTCGGTCAGGATGCTGCCGCCACTGGGCAGGCCCTGGGGCGTCGTGGCCTGACCGGTGGAGCCGCCACCCGCGGCCGAGCCAGCGGCCGAACCGAGGACGTCCTTGAGCATGTCCTCGAGCGAGCCGGGGCCCCCGGCCGGGGCCTGCGTGCTGCCGGTCGGCACCGGGAGCGAGGGTGAGGGGTCGGCCGGCATACCCTGCGGGGCGCCGCCCCCGGCCTGGCCCATCTTCCCGAAGACCTGGTTGGCGATGTAGGACAGCACGATCGGGGCAAGGATCGGAATGAGCTTCTTGACCAGGGCGCCGCCGAGGCTGCCGCCGCCCGACACGCCGAGCCCCCCGAGCTGGCTGGCGACCGCGTCCTGCTGGTCACCGAAGATGTGGCCGGCGATGGCCTCGCCCTCTTGGAGGTTGATCTGGCTCAGGTCGACCCCGCCGTCGAGGAGTCCGTTGTTGTGCTGGCCGAGCGCCTCGAGCAGGGAGCCGGCGCCACCGCCGTCGGCGTTGGCCTGGAGTCCGCCGAGCAGCGCCGGGAGGACCGCCGCGCTCGCGGCCTCGACCTGGCCGGGGTCGGCGCCGACCTGCTGGGCGATCTGGTCGATGGGCAGGGCGCCGAGGATGTCGTCAAGAGCGGACATGGGTGACCTTTCGGGTCCGTGGTGCGAGGGGCCTCGATGCCGCTCGTCATGGAGCAAAACCTAGCGCGTCGGCCGGCACATTCCAGTCCCAGCCCTCGGGTCGGGGGCGGCTCTGGGCATACTCACAGCGGCGTCGATCAGAACGGTGCGTGGTCGAGGTCGTAGCCGAAGTAGCGCGGACCGACCAGGGCCAGACCCTCCGTGGACCGCCATCGGGGATCGCAGGGGAGAGCCACGACGGCGACCCGGAACCCGTACCGCATGGCCTCGGTCGTCACCGGCTCGCCGGTGTCGACATCGAGGACGCAGATCAGGTCGGGGGTGCTCGCCAGGACCGCTCCGTCGGAGCCGAGGGCCAGCAGGTGCTCGTTCTGGAAGTGCAGGGTCAACGCCGACCCCGCTCCGGTCGCCACACCCTCGATCGTCGCCGTGCCTCGGGCGAAACCCGCGACCGTCGTCCGCGAGACGTCGGTCACCTTTCCGCGCAGCAGGACCTTCCCCCCTTGGCTCTCGGCGAGGACGTCCGAGGGGTCGAGGTGGGCCGCCCTCGCCTGCCGAAGTGTTCGGCCGATGGAACGGGCCAGCGTGATCGTCGCCGGAACCATCGTGGCGGCCGCCTGCCGACCGGACATCGGGTAGAGCGCAATGGAGGCCGAGCACCCCATCTCGACGGTGGCCGGGCGGGCCAGCCGCTCGGTCCACTGGTTGGAGACGGTGTCGAGCAGAATCGTGTTGCCCTTGTCGTCGGCCATGGCCATCGGGCTCGCGGGGATGCCGTCCAGGGTGAAGAGCACCATCTGGAGCTCGGGGAAGGCCCGGCCCATCCCGTCGCCGTCGATGAGGGGCAGGCCGGTCTGCGCCGCCGTCACGATCGGGGTCATCGAGTTCAGCCCGCCCGCCTCGAGGCACCCGACGTGGGTCACCGGTCGACCCATCCGCGAGGCCACGAGCTCGAAGGCCTTGGCGAATTCGGTTCCCGCCGGCGGCTTCTCGACGATCACCGTGGGCGCCCCCATGATCGCGACCGGCAGCACCAGATCGTCGTCGGTCAGGGAGTCCACCGAGACCAGGGAGACCGGGCCGTGCGTCGCGATCGCGTGTTTGGCGAGCAGCCCGCCGATATGCGGATCGCCGCCGCCCCCGGACCCCAACACGGCCGCACCACGGGCGATGTCGTCGATGTCCTCGAGCGTGATGAGTCCGGTGTTGAGCGCTTCTGCCACCGGGTGGTCGGCCGCGGGGTGGTCGGCCACCGGCTGGTTGGCCACCGGCTGGTCGGCCGCCGGACGGTCGCCGTTCTCCTCGCTGGTCGTCGTCATCGCGTCTCCTCGAGCACCAGTTCCCCGACCGCCTTGACTCGCACCCGGGTGGCGTTGCCGGGCAGGTAGGCAATGGGGAGTTCGTCGACCTCGACGATGACCACCGTGTCGGGGTCGGCGCCGGCCTCGATGGCCTTCGAGACCGCCTCGGCCCGGGCGTCCTCGAGCACCTGGGCGCGGCTCGTCAGGTCGATGGCGCACACCCGGTCCACCTCGCCACCGACCTGGGCGATGGCAGCGCCGATGGCGTTGGCGACCGAGTGGTGGTCGGGCCGGATGACGGTGTCGAACCCGGGCACCTCCTCGCCCACCAGGATGCTTCCCCCGCCGACCAGGACGAGCGGTCCCCCGTTGCGTGACGTTCGCATCGAGTCGGCCAGGGCGCCGATTCGTTCACGGATCACGCGCGCCGCGGCCACCACGTCCGCGCGCGGCAGGTGGGCGACCAGGCTGGGATCGCCGAGTTCGACCAGACCCTGGGCGACCGCGATGTCGGTCGCGGTCAGGGTGCGGCCGCCGAAGACCAGCGCCTCCGTGGGGAGCCGGTAGCCGACACTCTGGGGGCCCACCGTGGGGTCCGATCCCAGGGTCACGTGGCTGCCGCCGCCGATCCCCACGGACACGACATCCGGCATTCGGAAGTTGGTCCGCACTCCCGCGATGTCCACCTCGGTCGTGGCCGGACGGGGGAAGCCGCCGACGACCGCCCCGACATCGGTGGTCGTGCCGCCGATGTCGGCGACGGTGCAGTCGTCGAGGCCGGAGAGCAGGGCGGCGCCCCGCATGGAGTTCGTCGGCCCGGCCGCGAACGTGGCCACCGGGTAGCGCCGGACGTAGTCGACGTCCATCAGGGTGCCGTCGTTCTGCGAGAGGTAGAGCGGCACCTCGAGACCGGCGGCGGTGAGCGAACGGTGGAAGGCGTCGGTGATCCGATCGGCGACCGGCAGCAACGAGGCGTTGATGATCGTCGCGTTCTCGCGCTCCAACAAGCCGATCCGACCGATCTCGTGCGACAGCGAGACCCGGACGTGGGGGAGTTCGGCCTGGACGATCTGCGCGACCCGCAACTCGAGTTCAGCGTTCACCGGCGAGAAGATCGAGGTGATCGCCACCGACGAGACGTCCCTGGCGGCCATGTCCGCGATCGCCCGACGGATCTCGTCCTCGTCCAGGGGAGAGATCTCGCGACCGTCGAACTCGTGCCCGCCGTGGCAGAGGTAGGACGCGCCCCCGAGGGCCTCGCGGAGCCGTGCGGGCCATCCGGTCATGGGGGGCACACCGGCCGACGCGGGCAGACCCAGGCGGATGGCCGCCGTGCGGGCCAGGCCCGTGGCCTGGACCACGGCATTGGTGAAGTGAGTCGTCCCGATGGCGACGGCACTGATCCGGGCAGCGCGCACCTCGGGCGGGCCGAGCACGTGGTCGAGCGCCGCGGAGATCCCGGCGGTCACGTCAGCGGTCGTGGGGGTCTTGACGGAGGCGACGACCCGGCGACCGTCCATGACGACGGCGTCGGTGTTCGTGCCGCCCACGTCGATACCGATGTGCATTGCTCGAGGTCCTGTCGGTTGGTCGTCCCGGAGACAGTCTGGCGGGAGGGGGTTGTGGCCGGGGTGGGCGACTGGAGGGGGTCGACCACCCCGGCCGATCCCTCAGGCGCTGGTCTCCTTGATGCCGACACCGCGGGCAAGCCCAGCCTTGCCGAGCACGACATAGACGACGAACGCGACCACGAGGGAGACCAGGGCCGGCACGTTGAGGGCCGGGATCCAGTCGGGGTGCTTCTCGAGGAAGAAGGCGGTGGCCCACCCCACGACCCAGGCGATCAGGCCGGCGAGCACCCAGTCCGGGGTGCGGGAGGGCATGGCCCCGCGGGCGCGCGACTCGTCGAGGTCGGCCCGCCAGGTCTTCACGACAAAGTACTCGGCGATCATGATCGCCGCGACCGGGGGAATGATGATGCCCAGCTGCATGAGGAAGTCCTGGAACTTGTCCGCGATGCCGAGTGCCGAGAGGACCGACCCGGTGACACCGAGGATGATCGTCACGATCTGGCGATTGACCCGGGCCCCGAAGAGCGTGTGCGCGGCGTTGGTGATGCCCAGCGAACTGGGGTAGAGGTTCCAGTCGTTGATCTTCAGGATCGATGCGCACAGGATGAGCACGCCGAGCAGCCCGGTGCCGCCCTGGACGATGCCGATCACCGCTCCGGCTCCCTCGAGGCCCGCTTTGACCGTGTGGGCGAGCAGGACGCCGATCGCGCCGACGAAGTATTCGCCGAGTGTCACCCCGACGACGGTCTGCTTGACGACGTCCATCGGGGTGCGGTTGAACCGGCTCATGTCCGGGGTCATCACGGCCCCGACGATGAAGCCCGCCGCCACGAGCGTGATCGCGCCGGCCATCGGCATCGCCGGACCCTGGTGACCTAGCGCCATCAACTCGCCGAGCGAGCGCTGTTCGAGCGCCTTGGCCAGCGAGAAGGCGACCAGGACGAGGAAGGCGGGCACGGTCACCCAGGCGACCCAGGTCATCGAGGCGAACCCGTAGACGCAGATGATCGTCACGGCGATGCCGCCGACGAGGCACCAGACCCACAGCGGAATGCTCGGCCAGACGGTGTTGAGGCCGGAGGCGAACACCTGGTTCTGGATGCCGAACCATCCGGTCAGGGACAGGGCGATGACCACGCCGACCAGGGCGCCGCCCATCCGACCGAAGCCGGCCCACCGGGCGAGCACGGAGGTGGACATGCCCTCTCGTTGCCCGGCGATGCCCACGAAGATCGTCACGATCTCGAGCAGCACCGCCCCGATGGTGATCGCCAGCATGGCCGGCCAGAAGTCCATCCCGAAGCCGATGAAGGCCGCGAGCATGAACTGGCCGAGCGCCGAGAGCTGGCCGAAGCGCTGCACCGCGACCGACAGCCAGCTGTAGCGCTCGCTCTCGGGCACCCGCGTCAACGCGTAGTCGTCGTGTCCGATCATCGTCTCGTCGGCGACTGCGGTGACCCCGTCCACGTCCTGTGCTGTCATGCCTACCTCCGTCAGGTGTCGATGAGCGCAAACTAGGGAGGCCCACGACACGGCGGCAATGAGCAAAACGCCCCGCCATGGCGGGTGGATGCGGCATTCTGCACCAGTGCCCCTTCTGGTGGATGTCGATGACGTCGATGACTTCGCGATCGGGTGTGCCTTCCTCGGTTCGGGCGGCGGAGGTGATCCACGGTTGGCCTCGGTGCTGCTGAAGGCGGAGTTGGCGCGCTGCGGACCGCTGCGCGTCACCGCGGTCGCCGAGTCCGGCGAGTTCCCGCCCTCCCGGGCCACCGGGCGGGGGAGCCTGCCCGATGACACGGATGTGGCCCTCGTGGGTGCCGTCGGCAGCCCGACCGTGATGACCGAGCGACTGCCGTCGGGCGAGGAGTTCGCTCTCGCACTGCACCGCCTGGAGGCGGCAACGGGCCGGACCTTCGGAGCCGTGGCTCCGCTGGAGATCGGGGGCGTCAACGGACTGCTCGGGCTGGTGGCCGGCGCCCGGGCAGGGCGTCCGGTGCTCGATGCCGACGGCATGGGGCGGGCGTTCGCCCGGCTCGACCAGTGCGTGCTCACCGGCCACGTCGAGGCCACCCCGATGGTGCTCGCCGACCCGTGCGGGGGCTCCCTCGTCCTCGAGGGACTTCGGCCCGGCGCGTTGGCCCGCACCGTCGAGGCCGTGCTTCCCGCCCTCGGGACCTGGGCGGCCATCGCTTGCTTTCCCACGACGATCGGGGTGTTGCGCCGTCATGCGGTGGTCGGCTCCGTGGGCCGGGCGTTGAGAGTGGGCCGGATGCTGCGTGCGGCCCGAGACTGCGTGGGCGACATTCGCGGTGGGCCGCGCGTGACCGAGATCGGCTCCGGGTCGATCGTCGAGGTGCTCCGTCCTCCTCGTGCGGCCTCGGGCGGGACGCTGACCATCGTCGGGGAGGGCCCGGAGGCGCGCACGCTGCGGGTGGACCACGGCGAGGAGTTCGAGGCGGTGACCATCGACGGCGTCGTCGCCGTGGTCGGCCCCGACCTCGTGGTCGTCTGCGACAGCCGCACCTGGCTGCCCCTGGGCGTCGCCGACGTGCGAGTCGGCCAACGCGTGCGGGTCCTCACGGCACCGGTCGATGCCCGGTCCAGGGGAGGCGACCGCGCCCCCGTCTGGGCCGACGTGGTGGCCGTCGCAGCGTGGTCGTGATGCGCCTCCCCACGCCTCCGACCGTCGCCGACCTGGTCGACAGCACCCTCGCCGGCTCCCGGGTCCTCGGGGGCGCCGCCGGGCTGGGCGCCGAGGTCACCCGGGTCGCCCTGTGGGACGGGGAGGACGGTCGGTATGCCGTGTCGCGCGGTGAGTTGGTGATGCTCGCCCCCGGCGTGGCCGGGGGTCGCAGTGGGCCGGTCGTCGAGATCCTGATGCGCCGGGCGGCCTCGGCCATGGCCAGTGCCCTGGTCCTGCCCCCGGGGACGATCGCCCCGCTGTCGACGGCGCGACTCGCCGACCGTCTCGCTCTGCCCGTCGTGGTGCTCGCCGACGGACAGGGCGTGCTCGACGCCGCCTCTCTGGTTCGGGCCCAGGCCGATGCCGTCCCCCGAGCGGACGTCGACCTGCTCCTCGAGCTCAGCGACCGCCTGGCCGCGTGCGCGGACCTCGATGAGATCCAGCGGGCCCTCGCCGAGACGGTCCGGGCCCGGGTCGCGCTCGCGTCCTCCGATCGGGGCGTTCTCGCCGGGGACGCATCGCTGGCCGACCTCCTGCCGCCCGATGAGGAGCTCGAGGGTGTCCTCGCCCCGGGACCTGGCCACACCGTGGCCGTGTCGGCGGGCGCCGCGGGCGGGGTGCCGCCGGTGTGGATCCTCGTCCACGCCGACGCCCCCACCGAGCGGTGGCGCGTCCTGGCGGAGCGCGCGGCCCGGCTCGCCCGCGGTCACGTCCGCGGTGTCGAGGCCCGCCGCCGGCTGGCCGACGCACGGGCCCGCGCCGCGAGCGACCGGCTGATGACCGAGATCCTCCAGGCCCCCGAACGGGCCCCGACGATGCTCGCGGCCCAGGCCCGCCGACTCGGGTTCCGGCTCGGCGACTGGCACGTCGGCGTGGCCGTGGCCGTGCGCGGCATCGTGCCGTCGGCCCTTGCCCTCGAGACCGTCCGGGAGGCGGTCGAGGCGCCCGGTCGGCTCACGCCGTTCCTTCGGACGAGCACCGGCTGGGTCGCGTGGGTGTCCAGTGAGGATGCGCCGACGGCAACCCATGTCCGGACCCTCGGGTTGCGTCTGCGGCAGGCGGTCGAGGCACTGCGGGCTGGCTACCCCCAGGGACAGGTGCTCGTCGGCGTCGGGGCCGGCGCCCGCGATGTCGTCGGTGTGGCACGCACTGTTGGCCAGGCGCAGCAGGCCGTCCTCGTCGCGGGCACCGGTGGCAGCGACCAGGTGCGGGTCGTCCAGGACCTCGGCGCCTCGAGCCTGCTGCTCGGGTGGTACGGCTCCGGGGTGTTCCGCGAGGTCGCCGACGACATCCTCGCCCCGCTGCGAGCCGCCGGCGACGAGGAGATGGTCCGCACGCTCACGGCATACCTCGATCGCGCCTGCTCGGCCTCACACACCGCCCGCGTCCTCGGCGTCCACCGCAACACGGTCAACCAGCGGATCGCCCGGGCCGAACGCCTGCTCGGCGTGAGCCTGGCGGATTCGGACACCCGGCTCGCTCTGCAACTGGCGTTGCGCGCCCACGACCAGCCGCGGCTGCGTCCCTGAGCCGTCGCATCGGGGCGATCTGCACTGCGAGACCGCGGACTGCGGGCAGAGTGCCCCTTGTGTCCGGCCCGCCCGCTGCCCAAGATCACAGGGCATGAGTGCAGTCAGCGACCACGACCGATGGGCCGCCGAGCGCGCGGCTGCCGTGAGCGCCCGAACGGGCAACCTGGCCCTGATCGCCTACCACCCGGTGGCCGAGGTCCCCGACGACGTCGAGGAACTCCCGATCCGGGCGTGGCGGTCCGACTCGGACGAGGGGGTGTGGGTCGACGCCCACGGGCGGGCGACGATCGACGGGGTGGCCGTCGAGGGCGCGGCCTTCCTCGGCCGCCTGCGTGGGGATGGCACCCCGCTCCTGGTGATGGACCGCTTCACGGTCGACGCGTTCAGCCTGGACGGCAGCGACTACGAGTTGAGGATCTACGACGCGCAGGCCCCCAACGTCGCGGCCTTCGACGGGATCGACCTCTACCCCTATGACGAGCGTCTCGTCGTGACCGGCCGGCTCGATCGCACCGCGGAGATCGCGCACGTGCCCTGGGAGTTCTCCCGCGCCAGCGACACCGGCCACACCAAGAAGGTGCCCGGACGGCTGGTCGTCGAGGTCGGCGGCGAGCAGCGTGCCCTCATCGCCTTCCTCGACCACGAGCACCTCGTGCTCGTCTTCGCCGACGGCACGACCGGCGTGGAGTCCTATGCACCGGGTCGCTTCCTGCGGATGGACCCGCCCGCCGCCGACGGATCGGTCGTCGTCGACTTCAACCGCAGCATCGTGCCGCCGTGCGGGTTCTCGGACTTCTATTCGTGCCCGATCCCGCCGCCGGACAACCGGTTCACCGTGCCTGTTCGCGGCGGCGAGCAGCGGGTGCGCTGGACCTCGCCCCGGCACTGAGCCGGCGGCGACGCCGCGGATCGCGCCCGATCGTGGCGGACGACATACCCAGGGGTGGACCGGACCGGGCTGACAACCCGGGGTGAGCGGGGCAAGATCGGACCATGACCTCCGCAGCCGAAGACCGAGTCCTCGTCCTCCTTCGCCACGCGCAGGCCGAGGATCCGTGGAGCGGCGGGGCCGACATCGCGCGGGAGTTGACGGCCGAGGGGATGCGCGACGCCGAAGCGGTGGGGCAGTGGCTGCACGAGCACGGCGTGGGGATCGACGAGGTGCTCTGCTCGACGAGCATCCGCACCCAACAGACCGCCGAGGGCGTCTGGGCCGGTGGGTGCGCCGAGGCCGACGTGCGCGTCGACAAGCGGCTCTACAACGCCCCCCCGGAGGCGATCCTGGATGTGATCCGGGAGGCCGACGAGGACGCCAACGTCGTCATGGTCATCGCCCATGCACCGGGCCTGCCCGCGCTCACGTCGATGCTGGCCGAGGGCGAGGGCAGCGAGGCCGCCCATGACGCCCTGGCCCACGGCTACCCGCCGTGCGGGGTCGCCATGCTGCGCTTCTCCGGGCACTGGCGCGACCTCGACGCCGGGTCCGCGACCCTCGAACGGTTCCACGTGGCCCGGGCCTGAGGCGCGGTCCGGGGCGGGTGGACGAGGCGGGTGAGTGTGACCTTCGTCATGGTCCTGCGGGTGCGCTGACGATCTGCTGAAGGGGCCCGACAGGGGTGCGCAGAGTGCGCTCCGATCGGTCGAAATGAGCAATCCGAGCGGCGTGCGCCGGGTGGTGGACCGGGCCTCGGGCCTGCCTGTGACGGGCCGTCCGGCGTAGAATGGAGGTGTCCTCGCGAAGGGCAAAGGGCCCGACATTTTGCACGGGGACAGTGCAGAGAAGGTGCTTCGGTGTCCACCGCACAGGCGCAAACGACGGAGAAAGTGTCAGACCCATCCCAGAAGGGAGGTGTGGGGAAGGGACTGTCGCTGCGGGCGCTCACGGCCCTGGTCGTCGGATCGATGATCGGTGGCGGGATCTTCGGCCTGCCGTCCCAGATGGCCGCCAGTGCCGCGCCCGCCCCGTTGCTCATCGGATGGCTCATCACCGGGGTCGGGATGCTCACCCTCGCCCTGGTCTTCCAACGGTTGGCCACCGCCCGACCCGATGTCCAGGGCGGCGTCTACGGTTACGCACGCGCCGGGTTCGGGGACTATGTGGGCTTCACGTCGGCCTGGGGCTACTGGATCAGTGCCTGGATCGGCAACGTGGGCTACTTCGTGCTCCTCTTCGCCACCCTCGGCCACTTCTTCCCGGCCTTCAAGGGGGGCAACACCCTGCCGGCGATCATCGGGGCGTCGATCGTGCTCTGGCTCGTGCACGCCCTGGTGCTGCGCGGGGTGCAGGGCGCCTCGTCGATCAACGTGATCGTGACGGCCGCCAAGATCATCCCGATCGTCGCCTTCGTGGGCATCGCCGCCGTGGCCTTCAAGGCCGGCATCTTCACCGCTGACTTCTGGGGCCGGATCACCGAGATCGCCGGCGACGACGGCCCGATGACTCTGGGCTCCACCTTGGACCAGGTCAAGAACATGATGCTCGTGACCGTCTGGGTCTTCATCGGTGTCGAGGGTGCCTCGATCTACAGCCAGCGCGCCGCCCGCCGGGCGGACGTCGGCAAGGCCACGGTCTTCGGCTTCGTCGGTGTGCTGGCCCTGCTCCTGCTGGTCAACCTGCTCGCCTATGGCGCGATGCCGCAGGGCGACATCGCGGCCCTGGACGACCCGAGCATGGCCGGCGTCCTCGCCCACGTCGTGGGCCCGTGGGGCGCGAGCTTCGTGGCCATCGGTCTGATCGTCAGCCTGCTCGGTGCGCTCCTGGCGTGGGTCCTGCTCTGCGCCGAGATCCTCCGCGTGCCGGCCGCCGAGGGCAACCTCCCGGCGGGTCTGGGAGTCCTCAACGCTCACGGCAGCCCGAGTGCTGCCCTGTGGCTGACCAACCTGTGCGTGCAGGCCATGCTCGTGTGGACCTACTTCAACGACTCGACCTACACCAACCTCATCTACCTGGCCAGCTCGCTGATCCTGCTGCCCTACCTGTGGTCGGCCCTCTACCAGTTCGTGCTCGCCGTCCGGGGCCAGGCGCAGTTGGGCGCGAAGGACCTCCTCATCGGGCTGGTCGCCACCGTGTATGCCGTGTGGCTCGTCTACGCGGGCGGCATCTCCTACGTGCTCGTCGCGGCGGTGGCCTACCTGCTCGGCTCGATCCTCTACGCCTGGGCGCGCAAGCAGTCCGGCCAGCGCGTCTTCACTGTTCGTGACCTCGTCTTCTTCGGGATCGTCGTCATCGGCGCCGTCCTGGGAGTCGTCGGTCTGGTCAACGGCTCGATCACCGTGTGACGCTGAGGGCCGGGCCCACAGGCCCGGCCCGACAGCGCACCTCAACCACCCACCCAACACCACTCTCGAGGAGAGATGGCGATGTCGACCACCCCAGAAACCCCCGAATCCCGAGAAGGAACCGAGCTCCCCGAACTCGGCGTCTGGAGCGAGGCGGGCCGCCTGCGAACCGTGCTCGTCTGCACGCCCGGACTGGCCCACCTCCGCCTCACCCCGGACACCTGCGACGAGCTGCTCTACGACGACGTCCTCTGGGTCGCGCAGGCGAAGCGGGACCACTACGACTTCGTGAGCAAGATGCGCGACCGGGACATCGAGGTCCTCGAACTCCATGATCTGCTCACCGATGTCGTCGCCGATCCGACGGGCCGGGACTGGATCCTCGACCGGCGCATCTCGCCCACCCGGGTCGGGCTCGGCCTGCTCGCCGACACCCGGGCCTGGATGGAGAGCCTGGCCCCGGACAAGCTCGCCGAGTTCCTCATCGGCGGCGTGACCTACCACGACATCCCCGCCGAGGTCGGCGGCTCGTTCCTGGCCGCCTTCCGCGACCACCTCCCCGACCCCGGCTTCGTGCTCCCCCCGCTGCCCAACACGCAATTCTCCCGGGACAGCACCTCGTGGGTCTTCCAGGGGGTCACCCAGAACCCGATGTACTGGCCGGCCCGGCGCCAGGAGACGCTGCTGACCTCGGCGGTCTACAAGTTCCACCCGCGGTTCGCGGTCCACGACTTCCCGATCTGGCTCGGCGACTACGACCAGCCGGGCATCCCGCTGCAAGGGGTCGAGAAGGCCGCCGCCACCCTCGAGGGTGGCGACGTGATGCCGCTCGGCAAGGGGATCGTCCTGATCGGCATGAGCGAGCGGACCTCGCACCAGGCCATCACGGTGCTCGCCAAGGCGCTGTTCGACCAGGGCGCGGCGGAGCAGGTCATCATCGCCGCGCTCCCCAAGAAGCGCTCGGCCATGCACCTCGACACCGTGTTCACGTTCTGCGCGAACGACGTCATCACGGCATACAAGCCGATCATCGATCTCACGGTGCCGTTCATCCTGCGGCCCGACGACAGCGCGCCCGACGGGCTCGACCTGAGGCCATCCGGCAAGCCGCTCGTGGAGACGGTGGGCGCCGCCCTCGGCGTGCCGTTCCGCACGGTCTGGACCGGGGGAGACGTCTTCGCCGCCGAGCGGGAGCAGTGGGACGACGGCAACAACGTGATCGCCCTCGATGACGGGGTCGTCGTCGGGTACGACCGCAACACCTTCACCAACACCCTCCTGCGCAAGGAAGGCATCGAGGTCATCACCATCACCGCCTCCGAACTCGGACGCGGACGCGGCGGCGGCCGCTGCATGACCTGCCCCATCACGCGAGACCCGCTCTACACCTGATCGCGTTCCCCACCCATCGACCCCCTCAACGAGAGAAGCCCGAGATGCCCTTCAACAACCGCAACCGCAACGTCCTCTCCCTCCTGCACCACACCGAGCGGGACCTGCACTACCTCCTCGATCTCAGCCGGGACCTCAAGCGCGCCAAGTACACCGGCGACGAGGTGCCGCGCCTGACGGGCAAGAACATCGCCCTCATCTTCGAGAAGACCTCGACCCGCACCCGGTGCGCCTTCGAGGTGGCCGCCTACGACCAGGGCGCGCACGTCACCTACATCGACCCGACCTCGAGCCAGATCGGCCACAAGGAATCGATGAAGGACACCGCCCGCGTGCTCGGCCGGATGTATGACGCGATCGAGTACCGCGGGTCGGCGCAGGACAACGTCGAGACCCTGGCCGAGTACGCCGGAGTGCCGATCTACAACGGCCTCACCGACGAGTTCCACCCGACCCAGATGCTCGCCGACGTGCTGACGATGACCGAGCACTGCGCTAAGCCGATCCACGAGATCGCCTTCGCCTTCGTCGGCGACGGCCGCAACAACGTGGCCAACTCCCTGCTCCTGGTGGCCTCCAAGCTCGGGATGGACGTGCGGATCGGCGCGCCCAAGGACCTCTGGCCGGCGGCGGAACTCGTCGAAGAGTGCCAGGGTTTCGCGGCGGCCTCGGGGGCTCGCATCCTGATCACCGACGACCCGGTCGAGGCGGTCCGCGGCGTCGACTACGTCCACACCGACGTGTGGGTCTCGATGGGCGAGCCGATCGAGACGTGGGGCCAGCGGATCGAGGAGCTGATGCCCTTCCAGGTCACGCCGGAACTGATGGCAGCCACCGGCAACCCCCGGGCCAAGTTCATGCACTGCCTGCCCGCGTTCCACAACAGCGAGACCAAGGTCGGCAAGCAGATCGCCGAGCAGTACCCCCAGCTCGCCAACGGCATCGAGGTCACCGAGGACGTCTTCGAGTCCCCGGCCAACATCGCCTTCGAGCAGGCCGAGAACCGGATGCACACGATCAAGGCCGTCCTGGTCGCCACCCTCGCCTGATCCCTCGGAGCCGCCCCGCGCGGGCGGACAACCTGCGCGGGGCTCACGGCACGGCCCCTCGGCGCCCCCCACGGCATACCCAATTCGATTGAAGGACAACGACAATGCGCATCGTCATTGCTCTCGGCGGCAACGCCCTCCTCCGCCGCGGCGAACCCATGGAAGTCGAGAACCAGCGCGCCAATGTGGCGCGTGCCTGTGAGCGGATCGCCCACGTGGTCGAGGGAAACGAGGTCGTCATCGCCCACGGCAACGGCCCGCAGGTGGGCCTGTTGGCGCTCCAGCAGGCGGCCTACGACAAGGTCAGCCCGTATCCGCTCGACGTCCTGGGCGCCGAGACCGAGGCGATGATCGGCTACCTGATCGAGCAGGAGCTGGGCAACCTGCTCCCGTTCGAGCAGTCCCTGGCCACGATCCTCACCCAGATCGAGGTGTCGGCTCACGACCCGGCCTTCGCGCACCCGACCAAGCCGATCGGGCCGATCTACGACCGTGCCACGGCCGAGGCGCTGGCGGCCGAGAAGGGCTGGAGCATCGCGCCGGACGGCGAACACTTCCGTCGGGTGGTGGCCAGCCCGGAGCCGAAACGGATCTTCGAGCTGCGGCCGATTCGCACGCTCCTCGAGGCCGACACCGTGGTCATCTGCGCGGGCGGCGGCGGCATCCCGACGATGTATGACGCGGACCGCAAACTGCACGGGGTGGAGGCCGTCATCGACAAGGACCTCGCCTCGGCGCTGCTGGCCGAGCAACTCGAGGCGGACCTGCTGGTCATCGCCACTGACGTCGACGGGGTGTATGCCGGGTTCGGCACCCCCAAGGCGGCGAAGATCAGCACGGCCACGCCCGAGGACCTCGACCCGTCGGTGTTCCCGGCCGGGTCGATGGGGCCCAAGGTCATGGCGGCCTCGCGGTTCGCTCGGCGGACCGGTCGCACGGCCGTTATCGGCTCGCTCGAGGACATCGCCGACATCGTGGCCGGAGTCGAGGGAGCAGGCACCCGGATCAGCAGCTGACGCGACGTCGAGGCCCTCCGCCGCGACGCCGCCGCGACCTCGCGCGGACACCCCGCGCGCCCACTCGCGCACCACCACGGCCGTAACCACGTGAGTCCTACCGTGCAGTAGGTGGGGTGATCACCCCACCTACTGCACGGTAGGACGCACGGTCAGGGGGTGGTCCGCGGCGGGGCGGCAGCCCCGGGGGCCGGTTCGACCTGCGAAACGGGCGCCCCGCCATCCGGAGGGTGGTGCGAGACTCGACGCATGCCAGCACTGCGTTCACGCACCTCGACCCACGGTCGCACGATGGCGGGCGCCCGCGCCCTGTGGCGGGCCACGGGGATGACCGACGACGACTTCGGCAAGCCGATCGTCGCCATCGCCAACAGCTTCACCCAGTTCGTGCCGGGGCACGTGCACCTCAAGGACCTGGGGCAACTCGTCGCCGGGGCGGTCGCCGAGGCGGGCGGCGTGGGCCGCGAGTTCAACACGATCGCCGTCGACGACGGGATCGCGATGGGACACGCCGGGATGCTCTATTCGCTGCCCAGTCGTGAGCTCATCGCCGATGCCGTCGAGTACATGGTCAACGCCCACTGCGCCGACGTGCTCGTGTGCATCTCCAACTGCGACAAGATCACTCCCGGCATGCTGATGGCCGCCCTGCGGCTCAACATCCCGACCGTCTTCGTCTCCGGTGGCCCGATGGAGGCGGGCAAGACGACCGCCATCGACGGCGTGGTGCACACCAAGCTCGACCTCGTCGACGCCATGGTGGCCGCGGTCGACGACAACGTCTCGGACGCCCAGTTGGACTCGATCGAGCGCTCCGCCTGCCCCACCTGCGGGTCCTGCTCGGGGATGTTCACCGCGAACTCGATGAACTGCCTCACCGAGGCGATCGGACTGTCCCTGCCCGGGAACGGCTCGCTGCTCGCGACGCACGCCGCCCGCCGCGACCTGTTCCTGCGGGCCGGGGCGCTCGCGGTCGAGATCGCCAAGCGCTACTACGACGACGACGACGAGTCGGTGCTGCCCCGCAACGTCGCGACCGAGGCGGCCTTCCGGAATGCCGTCGCCCTCGACGTGGCCATGGGTGGCTCGACCAATACGGTGCTCCACCTGTTGGCCGCCGCCCGCGAGGCCGAGCTCGACTTCTCGATCACCCAGATCGACGAGATCTCCCGTCGGGTGCCGTGCCTGTCCAAGGTGGCCCCGAACAGTCCGCTCTTCCACATGGAGGACGTCCACCGGGCCGGCGGCATCCCGGCGCTGCTCGGCGAACTCGACCGGGCCGGCCTGCTCGACCGGGACGTGCACTCGGTGCACAGCCCGTCGTTGTCGGCGTGGTTGGGGGAGTGGGACGTTCGCGGCGGGACGGCCAGCGACGCGGCCCGGGAGTTGTTCCACGCCGCCCCCGGTGGGGTGCGCACGACCGAACCGTTCTCGACCACCAATCGATGGGCCAGCCTCGACACCGACGCCGCCCAGGGCTGCATCCGGGACACCGAGCACGCCTACACGCGCGACGGTGGACTGGCCGTGCTGCACGGCAACATCGCCCCCGACGGCTGCGTGGTCAAGACCGCCGGGGTGCCCGAGGAGGTGTGGCACTTCGAAGGGGTCGCCAGGGTGTTCGAGAGCCAGGACGACGCGGTCGCGGGGATCCTCGACAAGACCGTCGTCGCCGGTGACGTCGTCGTCATCCGGTATGAGGGGCCCAAGGGCGGCCCGGGGATGCAGGAGATGCTCTACCCGACCTCGTTCCTCAAGGGGCGGGGCCTGGGCCAGAAGTGTGCGCTCATCACGGACGGGCGGTTCTCCGGAGGCACCAGCGGCCTCTCGATCGGCCACGTGTCCCCGGAAGCCGCCTCCCAGGGGCCGATCGGGCTGATCGAGACCGGCGACCGAATCGTCATCGACATCCCGTCCCGGCTGCTCCATCTGGACGTGAGCGACGAGGTGCTCGCCGAACGCCGAGAGAAGCAGCTCGCGCGGGAGCGGCCGTGGACCCCGATCGACCGGGACCGGCCGATCTCGGCGGCGTTGCGCGCCTATGCCTCGATGGCCACGTCGGCCTCCGACGGTGCGGTGCGGCGCGTTCCCTGATCAACCCCCTCGAGTTGAGGGCGCTGGGCAGGGTCCTGACCCTGCCCAGCGCCCTCAACTCGAGGAAGCTCGCAGGCGGGGGTGCCGCCGGGAAGTTGGGCGCGGTTCTCGCTGACCCAGCGATAGACGGCTCGGGCCAGGGGCTCGACCGGCGGCCTGGTCATCGACGCGCCGACGAGGCGCCAGGGGAGCGGACCCGTTGCCAGGATCGCCGCCCAACTGCGGTGTCCGTAGTGGAGGTTGCCCTCGGCGTCGATGGCGGCCATCTCGACGAGAGCTCGTGCCCGATCAATGCCCAGTGACGCCAGGTCCTCGGTCTGCAGGGTGCGTGCGTCGACGTGCACCCCGAGTCGATGGACCTCGGAGCCGGCGCGCAGGCAGAATCCGCACTCGCCATCGTTGAACATCACGACCCGTCCGGCCCGGCCCATGCGCCCCAGTGTATGCGCGCGCCCCCGCCATCGCGTCGGCCCCCAGACCCCCCCGGATTCCGGGGAAGCAGGCCCCGCGTGACGCACGGCATACGTCCGGGATGTGGGATCGCTCTCTCGCGCGTTGACACCCGGTGCCGGGATGGGGACAGTGGACGCGTGGCCCTGTTTCTCGTACTTCCCCCGCGCGCCTGAACCCGGCACCACCTCAGGCGCGCTCCTCCGTCGTCCCTCGCCACGGGACCGGAGGTTTTTTTGTGAGTGGCGACAGGGGTCCACGGGACACGCGGCCGACAAGTTCCGCGTGAAGGCATGACCGAGTGAGAAGTGATCAGATGAGCGAGCAGTCCAGGGCGCCTCAGGCACCCCACGCGACCCAGGCGAGTCCGTCGCCGGCCCAGATGGCCCAGGCCCAGCAGGGCCGGCCGCGCGTGCCGCAGGAGGTGACCGGCGCCCAGAGCCTCGTCCTCTCCCTCGAAGCGATGGATGTCGACACCGTCTTCGGCATCCCCGGTGGGGCGATCCTGCCCGCCTACGACCCGCTGCTGGACTCGGTCAAGGTCCGCCACATCCTCGTGCGGCACGAACAGGGCGCCGGGCACGCCGCCGAGGGCTACGCGGCCGCCTCGGGCAAGGTCGGGGTCTGCATGGCCACCTCGGGGCCGGGGGCGACGAACCTCGTCACGGCGATCGCCGATGCCCACATGGACTCGGTGCCGATCGTGGCGATCACCGGTCAGGTCACCTCGTCGTCGATCGGCAGCGACGCCTTCCAGGAGGCCGACATCCGCGGCATCACGATGCCGATCACGAAGCACAACTACCTGGTCACCAACGCCGCCGACATCCCGCGGGTGATCGCCGAGGCCTTCCACATCGCCTCCACCGGCCGTCCGGGACCGGTGCTCGTCGACATCTCGAAGGATGCCCTTCAGGCCAAGACCACCTTCTCGTGGCCGCCGCGCATCGAGCTTCCGGGGTACCGCCCGGTGATCCGCCCGCACAGCAAGCAGATTCGTGAGGCGGCCAAGCTGATCGCGGCCGCGAAGATGCCGATCCTCTACATCGGCGGCGGTGTCGTGCGGGCCCGGGCCACCGAGGAGCTGCGTCGCTTCGTCGAACTCACCCAGATCCCCGTGGTGACCACCCTGATGGCCCGTGGCGCCTTCCCCGACAGCCACCCGCTGCACCTGGGCATGCCCGGCATGCACGGCTCGGTGCCGGCCGTCACGGGACTGCAGAAGTCCGACCTGATCATCTGCGTCGGGGCCCGCTTCGACGACCGGGTGACCGGCCAGCTGTCGACCTTCGCGCCGGACGCGCTCGTCATCCACGCCGACATCGACCCGGCCGAGATCAGCAAGAACCGCAAGGCCGACGTGCCGATCGTCGGCGACGCGAAGGCGGTCCTCGCCGACCTCACCGACGCCGTCGACGCCGACATGGAAGCCGGCCACGTCGGCGACTACGCCGCCTGGCGGGAGCGCGTGCAGGGGTGGAAGGAGATGTTCCCGCTCGGCTGGACCGAGCCGGGCGAGGGCGAGGCCCCGTTGTCGCCGCAGTACGTCCTGCAGCGCCTCGGGGCCATCGCGGGACCGGAGGCGGTCTATGTCGCCGGGGTGGGCCAGCACCAGATGTGGGCCGCTCAGTTCGTCGAGTACCAGCGGCCGAACGCGTGGCTCAATTCCGGTGGGCTGGGCACGATGGGGTATGCCGTGCCGGCCGCCATGGGGGCGAAGGTGTCGCAGCCCGACCGGGTCGTCTGGGCCATCGACGGGGACGGCTGTTTCCAGATGACCAACCAGGAGTTGGCGACCTGCACGATCAACGACATCCCGATCAAGGTCGCCATCATCAACAACAGCAGCCTGGGCATGGTCCGCCAGTGGCAGACGCTGTTCTACAACCAGCGCTACTCCAACACCGACCTGCACACCTCGCACGAGGGCGCCCGGATCCCGGACTTCGTCAAGCTCGCCGACGCCTACGGCTGCGTGGGGTTGCGGTGCGAACGACCCGAGGACGTCGACGCGGTCATCGAGCAGGCCATGGCGATCACCGACCGGCCGGTCGTCATCGACTTCGTCGTGCACCGCGACGCCATGGTGTGGCCGATGGTGCCCGCCGGGGTCAGCAACGACCTCATCCAAGTGGCCAAGGACACGGCGCCGCAATGGGATCGAGAAGAGTCCGACGCCGCGGAGCGGTCCGAGGACGCTGACCACAGCGCCGAGATCGACGGCAAATGAGGAGCCCAGACATGTCGACGCACACCCTCTCCGTCCTGGTCGAGAACAAGCCCGGCGTTCTGGCCCGGATCGCCTCGCTGTTCTCCCGGCGCGGTTTCAACATCAATTCCCTCGCCGTCGGTGAGACCGAGATCCCGGAGATCTCGCGGATGACCGTCGTCGTCGACGTCGAGGACCTGCCGCTGGAACAGGTGACCAAGCAGCTCAACAAGTTGGTCGAGGTGCTCAAGGTGGTCGAGCTCGAACCCGGCTCCTCGGTCCAACGACAGGTCATGCTGATCAAGGTGCGAGCCGACGCCGGCACCCGCAGCCAGGTGCTCGAAATGGTCCAGATGTTCCGGGCCAAGGTCGTCGACGTGGCCTCGGAGTCGCTGACCATCGAGGCGACCGGCAACAGCGACAAGTTGCGCGCCCTCCTCGAGGTGCTCGAGCCCTACGGCATCAAGGAACTCGTGCAGTCGGGCATGGTCGCCATCGGTCGGGGACCCCGCTCGATCACCGACCGCGCCCTGTCGAAGGCCTGAGCCGGCGAGCACCCAGCCCCAGCAGTCCCCGGAGCGGACGGCCGGACGCCCAGGCGGACCGACGGCATACGCTCATTACCAACGCAACCACCAGCAGAAGGAGAGGTCGACCGCCATGGCCGACATGTTCTACGACGACGACGCCGACACCTCGATCATCCAGGGGCGCAAGGTCGCCGTCATCGGCTACGGCAGCCAGGGCCACGCGCACTCGCTCAACCTGCGCGACACCGGGGTCGACGTGCGCGTCGGTCTGGCGGAGGGCAGCAAGTCCATCGCCAAGGCCGAGGCCGAGGGGCTGCGCGTGCTGTCCGTGGCGGATGCGGTCAAGGAGGCCGACCTCGTCGTCATCCTCACGCCCGACCAGGTGCAGCGCACGGTCTACGCCCAGGAGATCCAGCCCAACCTCAAGGAGGGCGCCGCGCTGCTCTTCGGGCACGGCTTCAACATCCGGTTCGGCTACATCCAGCCCGAGGCGGGCAGTGACGTCATCATGGTCGCCCCGAAGGGCCCGGGCCACCTCGTGCGCCGCGAGTTCGTCGACGGTCGCGGGGTGCCGGTGCTCGTCGCGGTCGAGCAGGACGCCTCGGGGCACGCCTGGGAGCTCGCCATGTCCTACGCCAAGGCGATCGGTGGCCTGCGCGCCGGCGGCATCCGGACCACCTTCACCGAGGAGTGCGAGACCGACCTGTTCGGCGAGCAGGCCGTCCTCTGCGGTGGCGCCTCGCAGCTCGTCATGTACGGCTTCGAGACCCTCGTCGAGGCCGGGTACCAGCCCGAGGTCGCCTACTTCGAGTGCCTCCACGAACTCAAGCTGATCGTCGACCTGATGGTCGAGGGCGGCATCGCCAAGCAGCGTTGGTCGGTCTCGGACACCGCCGAGTACGGCGACTACGTCTCCGGTCCGCGGGTCATCGACGAGAGCGTCAAGGCGAACATGCAGGCGGTGCTCGCCGACATCAAGTCCGGCGCCTTCGCCAAGCGGTTCATCGACGACCAGGACGCCGGCGCTCCGGAGTTCAAGGCGTTGCGCGCCAAGGGTGCCCAGCACCCGATCGAGGCGACCGGCCGTGAGCTGCGCAAGTTGATGGCGTGGGTCGACAGCGACCGCGACACCGACTACGTCGAGGGCTCCGCCGCCCGCTGAGTTCGCGGCGAGGCCGAAGGGGTGCCAGAGGGGACATCGAGCCCGCTGGCACCCCTTCGCCGTTGACCCACCCCTCACGTCGAGGCCACAGCCGGGTCACAGGGCGGGCAGGGTCTGGGCACATGGGTCCGGCCCAGTGTGGGACCCGTGACCACGACCACCTTCCTCACCGCCTACCTGCTGGCGGTGCTCTGGGCGGTCGGTCGGGCGACATTGCTGTATGCCGTGGGCGCCGGTCTCGTCGCCGGGACCGCTTCCCGTGGCGGCCGGTGGGCCGGGCGCCTGGCGCGGGGCCACGTCGCCTCGGGTGCGCAGCGCGTGCGAGAGCGGGGCGCACTCGGGGTCGCCCGCAACTACCTGGTGCCCGGGCTGTGCGAGGCCACCCAGGTGATGGCCGGGATGTCGCGGATGCCGGTGCGGTCGTTCGCCGCCGGCTTCCTCCTCGCCGCGCTGCCGTGGGCGGTCGTCGATGCGACCCTCGGCTCGGCCCTCGTGGCGGCCCTCACCTCCCCGTGGGGAGTGGCCCTTCTCACCCTCCTTGCGGGCGCCGCCGGCTGGCGCCACCGGGCGCGCCGGTTCGGGCGCGTTCGTCGGATCGCCCCGGCCGCTGTTTCAATGCCTGCATGAGCAACCTCCCGGGCTTCCTCCAGGGATGGCCCGTCTGGGTGGTCTTCATCGTCCTGTTCCTCGCCGCCTACGTGCGGGGGAACGCGACCTACTGGGTGGGTCGGGGGGCGCGATCGGGCAGCGAACGCACCCGCTGGAAGTCCTACGGCCAAGCGCCGGTCGTGCGGGCCGCCGAGCGCTGGGTGCGTCGCGCCGGCCCGCCGCTGGTGGCCCTCGGTTTCCTGACCGTCGGGGTGCAGACCGCGATCAATCTCGCCGCAGGAGCGCTGCGGATGCCGCACCGTCACTTCCAGCCGGCCGTCGCCCTCGGCTCGCTCCTGTGGGCCACCCTCTACACGACCGTCGGGTTCGCCGTCGCCGATGCCGTCGTCGGCGGGTTGTCCTGGTGGTGGGCGCTGGCGGCCGTGACGCTCGTCGGGGCCTCGGTCCTCTACTCTCGCTGCTGTCGGCGCGCGGGGAGCGTCAGGGCCGTGCCTTGTTGGAGCAGGACCAGGCCGGGCCGGGAGCCGAGCGTGACCCGGATCTGGAGTCCAACACGTGAACCGCACCGTCCGTATGGTGGGCGGCCGGACGTACGATGATGCAGGCACACCGGCGTGCCACCCGGGTCCTGGCCAGCATGGTCGGTGACCCGGAGACGACAACCCGCCTCACGGCATACGAGACGTCTTCCGGCAGCTCGTTCGACCGCCCGCGCGGGACCACCACTGCCTCCAAGGGATTCGCCGTGACCAAGCCCGTCGTGCTCCTCGCCGAAGAGCTCTCGCCCGCCACCATCGAGGCCCTCGGGCCCGACTTCGAGATCCGCTCGATCGACGGGGCCGACCGGTCCCAGCTGCTGCCCGCGCTCGCCGACGTTGACGCCGTGCTGATCCGCTCGGCGACGATGATGGACGCCGAGGCGATCGCGGCCGCCCCCCACCTCAAGGTCATCGCCCGGGCGGGCGTCGGCCTGGACAACGTGGACATCCCGGCCGCCACCCAGGCCGGTGTCATGGTCGTCAACGCCCCGACCTCGAACATCACCAGCGCCGCCGAACTCGCCGTCGGCCTGCTCCTGGCCGCGGCCCGCAACATCGCCCCGGCGAGCCAGGCGCTCAAGGGCGGGGCGTGGAAGCGCAGCGCGTTCGGGGGAGTGGAGCTCCTCGAGAAGACCGTCGGGATCGTCGGTTTCGGCCGGATCGGCCAGTTGGTCGCCGAGCGGCTCAAGGGGTTCGGTGTCGAGCTGATCGCCTACGACCCCTATGCCAGCGCCCAGAAGGCCGGTCGCTACGGGGTGCGTCTGGTCGGGCTCGACGAGTTGCTCGAGACCTCCGACTTCATCACGATCCACCTGCCCAAGACCCCCGAGACGATCGGCCTGATCGGCAAGGAGGCACTCGCCAAGGTCAAGCCGTCGGTGCGGATCATCAACGCCGCCCGCGGCGGCGTGCTCGACGAGACGGCGCTGTCCGAGGCGATCGCCGATGGCCGGGTGGCCGGGGCCGGGCTCGACGTGTTCGCCAAGGAGCCGTGCACGGACAGTCCGCTCTTCGAGCACGAGTCGGTCGTCGTCACCCCTCACCTCGGTGCGAGCACCGAGGAGGCCCAGGAGAAGGCCGGGGTCGCCGTGGCCAAGTCGGTGCGGCTGGCGCTCAAGGGCGACCTCGTCCCCGATGCCGTCAACGTCTCCGGGGGTGCGGTCGACGAGGAGGTGCGCCCCGGGATCGACCTGGTCGAGAAGTTGGGCCGGGTCTTCACCGCGATCGCCGGCGCGGTGCCGGTGCAGCTCGACGTCGACGTGCGCGGCGAGATCACCCAGCACGACGTGTCGATCTGGGAACTCGCGGCCCTCAAGGGCCTGTTCACCGGCGTCACCGAGACGGCGGTGACCTTCGTCAACGCCCCGCTGCTGGCCAAGGAGCGGGGGTGTCAGACCCGGCTGGTCACCAGCGCGCACGCCGATGACTACCGCAACGTGACCACTCTGCGCGGCACGATGGCCGACGGGTCGGTCATTTCGGTCTCCGGCACGCTGACCGGCCCGAAGATGGTGCAGAAGATCATCGGCGTCAACGGGTTCGACCTTGAGATCCCGATGTCCCAGCACCTGGCCTTCTACACGTACCGGGACCGTCCGGGGGTCATCGGCGCTCTGGGCAAGCTGCTCGGCGACGCCGACATCAACATCGCCGGCATGCAGGTCTCGCGCAACGACCTGACCAACGAGGCGCTCGTCGCGCTGACCGTCGACAGTGCGATCCCCGGCGACCTGGTGTCCGCGATCGAGAAGGAGATCGGCGCGAGCACGGTGCGGGTGGCCGACCTCGACTGACCGGCAGGCCCGGTCTGTGGCTCGGATCACCGTCCAGCATGTGGGATCTGGGGACCATTTAGTAGGACGTCCACGTAATCTCGAGGGCACGGACGACCGGACGCACCAGTCCACCGACTCCGTGACTGCTCGGTATGACCGGCCCCTCCTCGCGGCGATCCCGCGACGTCGCCGGCCCGGCCCGCCCGCCTGATCTGGCACTGCGCGGCCCCGGGTTTGACGACGACGCCAGCCTTGCCCCCGAAGGAGACGCACCATGAGCGAAGAAGCGAAGGCCGCCCAGCGCGCGCTGCAGGAGTCGATGGACCTGCGCGACCAGGGCCACGCCGAGGACTGACCATCACGGTCCCCCAGAACCGATCGAGGAGCCGGGTCCCCTACGGGGCCCGGCTCCTTCGTCGTGCGTTCCGTGATCTGGGACGTCACGTCCGGATGACAAGACGCCGACCTACTGTGGGGCCATGGCTGACACCGACGTGAAGACCTCCTTGAACCTCGCCGTCATCGGTGGTGACGGCATCGGACCGGAGGTGGTCGCCGAGGGCCTCAAGGTGCTCGACGCGGTCGCCGGCGCCATGGGGGTGTCGGTGAGCACCACGGCATACGACCTCGGCGCGACCCGCTGGCACCGCACCGGGGAGACCCTGCCGGCCTCGGTCGTCACCGAACTCAAGGGCCACGACGGCATCCTGCTCGGCGCGATCGGCGACCCGAGCGTGCCCTCCGGTGTCCTCGAGCGCGGGGTGCTGCTGCCGCTGCGCTTCGCCCTCGACCACTACGTCAACCTGCGTCCGGCCAAGCTCTACCCCGGGGTGGCGAGTCCGCTCGACGTCGCCCGGGTGGCCCCGAACGGGATCGACTTCGTCGTGGTCCGCGAGGGCACCGAGGGCCCCTATGTCGGCAACGGTGGCGCCCTGCGGGTCGACACACCTCACGAGATCGCCACCGAGGTCAGCGTCAACACCCGCTTCGGCGTCGAGCGGGTCGTCCGGGACGCCTTCGCGCGCGCCCAGGCCCGCCCGCGCCGGCACCTCACCCTGGTCCACAAGCACAACGTGCTGGTCCACGCCGGGCACCTGTGGCGTCGCACCGTGGAGGCGGTCGGGGCCGAGTTCCCGGACGTCGAGGTCGCCTACCAGCACGTCGATGCGGCGACGATCTTCATGGCGACCGACCCGGGCCGCTTCGACGTCATCGTCACCGACAACCTCTTCGGCGACATCATCACCGACATCGCGGCGGCCATCGCCGGTGGGATCGGCCTGGCGGCGAGCGGCAACATCAACCCCAGCGGCGAGAACCCGAGCATGTTCGAGCCGGTCCACGGGTCCGCGCCGGACATCGCCGGTCAGGGCAAGGCCGACCCGACGGCGGCGATCCTCTCGGTGTCGATGCTGCTCGCCCACTTGGGCCACGGCGCGGCCGCCGCGCGGATCGACGAGGCGGTCTCGGCCGACCTCGCCGAGCGGGGGAGGGCCACCCGGTCGACCGCCGAGGTCGGGGACGCGATCGCCGCCCGCCTCTGAGTGGTCGTCCCCCGGCGCCGCCGGTGCCTCGTGGGCGTCGGTGGGGGATCAGCCGGGGAGCCTCGCGGGGAGCCCGCGGGAGGGCCGGCGGCACTGGGGTCGGCGACGGCTCGACGGTATGGTGGCGGGCATGTCGTTGACGTTCGCCGCCACCCCCAACCAGCACCCGACGAGTGACGCCGACCGGGCGGCGATCCTGGACAATCCGGGCTTCGGTCAGTACATGACCGACCACATGGTGACCGCCACCTGGCGCAAGGACGACGGGTGGGGCGAGGGCGCGCTCACCCCCTACGGCAACATCTCGATCTCCCCGGCCGCGGCGGTGCTGCACTACGCCCAGGAGATCTTCGAGGGACTCAAGGCCTACCGCCACCCCGACGGCACCGTGTGGACCTTCCGCCCCGACAAGAACGCCGAGCGGCTCCAGGCCTCGGCCCGCCGGATGGCCCTGCCGGAGCTGCCGACCGAGGACTTCCTCGAGTCGTTGCGGGTGCTCGTCGAGGCCGACCAGGCCTGGGTGCCCCCGGCCGACGGCGGGGAGAAGAGCCTCTACCTGCGTCCCTTCATGTACGCCAGTGCCGCCTTCCTCGGCCTGCGCCCCTCGGTCGAGGTCAAGTACTCCGTCATCGCCTCCCCGGCCGCGTCGATCTTCGTCGGGGGACCCAAGCCGATCACCTTGTGGATCAGCGAGCACTACGCCCGCGCCGGCGCCGGCGGCACCGGGGCGGCCAAGTGCGGCGGCAACTACGCCAGCGCGCTCATGGGTCAGATCGAGGGGGCGGCGAACGGCTGTGACCAGGCCGTCTTCCTCGACTCGGCGACCCACACCAACGTCGACGAGCTCGGCGGCATGAACGTCTTCTTCGTGACCAGGGACGGCCGGCTCGTCACCCCGTCGCTCACCGGCACGATCCTGCCGGGCATCACTCGGATGTCGGTGCTCGAACTGGCCAAGGAGTTCGACCTCGTGCCCGAGGAGCGGACGGTGCCGGTGCAGGAGTGGAAGGACGGCGTCGAGTCCGGCGACATCCTCGAGGTCTTCGCCTGCGGGACGGCCGCGATCATCACCCCGATCGGCGAGCTCAAGTGGGACGGCGGCTCCGCCCGCTCGACCGCGGGCGAGAGCGGCGGAGAGATCACCCGTGGGCTGCGCGGGCGGTTGCTCACGCTCCAGCAGGGCCGCTCCGACGACACCTACGGGTGGATGCACCGGCTTGTCTGAACCGGCCACCGCCGGATGACATCGTCGAGCACCCCGCGAACCCGAGTTGAGTGCGCGCGTGGGGGCCCTGGCCCCCACGCGCGCACTCAACTCGGGTTCGGTGGGCTGAGAACGTGAGTGCTAAAGGTTCACAAGCGGACCTTTGGGACGGCATACTGCTCTCGTGACCGCCGCCGATCACCTCGCCGACGAGGCCCCGCGCCTGCCCGAGGCCGTGTTGCGCCCGGCGGTCGGTAACGTCTTCGAGACCACGGT
>WBZS01000529.1_pt1 | contig 32206 bp, 38 predicted proteins | sample 5204201 | NCBI WGS metagenome assembly WBZS01 (sample SAMN12344357, study PRJNA552823) | activated sludge metagenome | biome: Activated sludge suspended growth; feature: Nitrification reactor; material: Wastewater; isolation source: activated sludge from nitrification reactor of wastewater... | reverse complement strand
CGCACATGGATCTGCTGCTCACCGTCACCAAGAGCCTCAAGGGCTACTCCTTCGTGCGCGAGCTCAGCGATGCGCAGCAGCAGGGCTCGTCGTGAAGACGCCTGCAGCGGTCACCAAGGACATCGAGCGCCGGCTGATCAACCACTGGCAGTCGGAGGTCGTCGGCGCTGCAGAAGGTGGCAAGCCGGCGTTCCCGCACGCCTTCCCGCTGGGCCGTGCAGCCAGTGCTGACCTGCGCGCCGACTACGGCGCTGTCCACGCGCTCACCGTCTCTTGGCAGGAGTGGGCCAATGGCAATGGCGTCGAGCTGGCTTACACGTCGCGCATCGCCAAGGGCGGTACCCGGCAAGTGGTTCCGACACACCTGCTGGTCGCGTCGATCGAGCAGGCAGCAGCCATCGTCGGGAACGGTTGGCAGCACCGGATGGCCCGTGGGCGCGATCGCCTCGCAGTGCTGCTGGATCGCCGCCCCACTCTCGACCAGGCCACTGCCAGCAGAGTGCTCCGGCTCGTCGACGGCTACGCAGACATCGACTTCGCGCTGTTGCTACGAGTCGTCGACTGGTATCGAGCCAATCCATCACTCGCGCGGGGCCTGACGCCCCGGCAAGTGCCGATCCCCGGCGTCCACGCCAAGTGGCTTCAAGCGCATCGTCCAGCCGTGCTCGCTCTCACTGGACTGGACGGTCTCGGCCTGTTGCCCGCCCATCCGGCGCGCACTCACTTCACTTACCTCGACCCGGCGCACCGGGTCTTTGGCCGGCGAGTCCACGACTCGGCGACCGTGGGCGACGCGTTCAGCCCGGTCTACCGGCCCGAGGTGGTCGTGATCTCGGAGAACAAGGACACAGCTATCCACTTCCCAGCGCTGGCTGGCGGCATCAGCGTCGAAGGCGTTGGACGGGGCGGCAGGACACTGGCTGCGTTCGAGTGGATCAAGCACGCACCCACCGTCGTCTACTGGGGGGACATGGATAGGGACGGCTACGAGATCCTTAGTGGCTACCGGATCGACTTCGAGCGTGACCTCGACTCGATTCTGATGGATCCGGGCGCGTACGAGGAGTTCGAACCCTTCGGGAGCCCAACTGACCAGAACGGGCGCGAGATCCACGCCGGTGCAGCACGCGCTGTAGTGGCGCTACGTCCGGACGAGCGCACGGTCTACGAGCTCCTAGTGGACCCAGGACACACCCGGCACCGTCGAGTGGAGCAGGAACGGATACCCCTGTCGAGAGCGCTAGCCGAGGTCAAGTTGCTCCTGGGACGACGCCACTGATCGTTACGGGCCCGTCATCGGAAATGGATGCCCGCCGCAGTCTATTGACCTGACTTGGGCCATGATTCGGGACTGAGGTGTCGCGTGGGTCGCTGACCTGCGGTGATGCTCGCGGAGGCGGGCGTTTCTGTGCACTAGCGGGCTCGTATTCTTGGGCGATGGCCCCGCATATCCGCACGGTGAAGACATCGTCAGGGGCGCGTGCGGTTCAGATCGTGTACTCCAATCGGGGTGGGAAGCGCACGATGGAGCATGTCGGCTCGGCTCATGACGATGCCGAGCTTGAGCTGCTCAAAGCCGCTGCGCGGCAGCGGATCTCGGCAGGGCAGGGTGAGCTGGAGCTGCCCGGGCTGGAGGAGCCGGCCGCGGGTGGGCCGTTGCCGATCCGGTCCTCGAGGATGGGTCACCTGGTCGATGCACTCTGCGCGGCGTATCGGGCGCTGGGGTTCGAGGACGCCGCCGGCGGAGACGAGGTGTTCAAGCAGCTGGTGCTGGCTCGGATCATCGAACCCACCAGCAAGCTCGATAGCGGCCGAGTGCTTGCCGAGGCTGGCCTGCAGCCGTGGTCCTACCGGACTCTGAAGCGTCGGCTTCCGGTGTACGCCACCGAGGGCTTCCGCGCTGGGCTCGCGTCGGCGTGCGCAGCCCGGGCCGTGCTCGGTCCGACCGCGCTGGTCCTCTATGACGTGAGCACCCTGTACTTCGAGACCGACACCGGGGACGGGTTCCGTGAGCCCGGGTTCTCCAAGGAGCGGCGCCTTGACCCGCAGGTGACGATCGGGCTCTTGACCGACGCGTCGGGGTTTCCGTTGATGGTCAACGCTTTCGAGGGCAACAAGGCCGAGACCGCGACCATGCTCCCGGTGCTGCGCGCCTTCCAGGGCGCGCACGGCATCACCGGGGTGACGGTCGTCGCCGACGCCGGGATGCTATCCCGCGCCAACCAGATCGCGATCGAGCAGGCCGGGCTGAGCTTCATCCTTGGCGCCCGCCTGCCGTCGGTGCCCTACGTCATCGCCCAGTGGCATCGCGAACACCCTGATGAAGCGGTCCCGGACGGGCTGGTGCTGACCGAGTCGATGCCCGCCGCGCCCTCGGACGGACGAGGGCACTGGTGGATCTACTACCGCTACGCCCACGACCGCGGCCGGCGCACCCTGAAGGGCATCAGCGAGCAGGTCGCCAAGGCCGAGAGGGCCGTGGCCGGCAAGACCCCGATCAAACGCAACCGGTTCGTGCACCTGCAGGGCGGCACCCGTTCGGTCAATCGGGACCTCGAGGCCAAGGCGAGGGCACTGGCCGGGTGGAAGGGCTACGTGACCAACCTGCCCCCGCAGCACGCCGATGCCGAGTTCGTCATGGCCGCCTACCACCGGCTCTTCCAGATCGAGCGGTCATTCCGGATGTCCAAGCACGACCTACAGGCCCGACCGATCTTCCACCACAAGCGCGAGTCCATCGAAGCCCACCTGAGCGTCGTGTTCGCCGCCCTCGCCCTCACCCGCCACATCGAAACCAGCACGGGCATGTCGATCAAGAAGTTCGTCACGACCACCCGCCGCTACCGCGAAGTCGTCATCGCCGCCGGCGATCAGCTCATCACCGCCGCCGACCCCATCCCAGGCGAACTACGCCAAGCGATAAACGCCATCAGCGAGCCGAGAACTGCGCACTAACTTGGCCCAAGTCAGGTCCAGCAGTGCCTCGACTACGTCAAGCGAATCCGCGCGGGCGGTGTCCTCACCGCTGCGGGACGGCCGATACCGCCGACGCAGGACCCTCCGGCTTTCTGCTACATCGTCGCGGATCTCACAGACAGGATGATCGAGCGGTGCGAGATCTCAGACCTGCGCCCCACTCACGATGGTCTCGGCTACTTCGGCTATAACAATGCGGCCAAGGCATTTATTTAGGTCATGAGTTTTGATGGACTGGTCAATGCCGCGACTGAACGCAACCGGGCCTTCTTCGACAAGTTGGGTTTCCCAACCTGAGCCAACCCACGGCGGATGCAGCCTGCCTAGGCTCAGGCCCCTGACCGACCAACCGCAGTGCAGAGCGCAACCCCGAGGCGTGGTGTATGACGTGCGCGACAGCACGGTTGCCGCCACCATGTAGGAGTGGAGACCGGACGCATCGACAAGCACTTGGCGTTGGCAGCTGCAGAGGCGACGACGGCAGACCTCGATCATTTACCACCCCTGATTGTGTATGGGTGTCTGTCTGCGCCGTCTGGTCGTGAGGCGCTTGCCGACAGTGCCCGCGCGACGATCTCGGCCCAGACTCCTGGGAGTGCCGAGATGCTGCCAATGCCTCGACGGACGTTTGGCGCACGGCCCATTGAGATCCTGTCCCCCACCACGCGGACAGTGTTTACGGCTGCGGTGTCGGCTCTCGAGGCTGCGTTGGTTCCGCCGTCACGAGCATCAGGGGCATGGCGTATCCACCGCGACTTTGGACTCACCGGCACCCACAGTCACGTGGTCGAACTTGACTTCGCGTCTTGCTACGAGCTGATCGATCATGCGGATCTTCGCGTCGAGTTGCTGCTCCGCTCGTTCGACATCTCGACTGTCGACGCGCTAACACGAATACTCTCCGGCCTCGGGCATCGTGGGCGCGGTTTGCCCCAGATGCTTGGGCCAAGCGACCGATTGGCGGACACCTACCTGAGCGTCCTTGACCGGCGGCTTGGCCGGGCTGGCTACCACTCGAACAGATTCGCGGATGATGTGCGGGTTCTGGCGTCCAGCTGGGAGGAGGCGAACGACATCGTCGACGCTGCCGCTGAGGGGGGCCGTTCCCTGGGGTTGGTCTTGTCAGGGACGAAGACCACAGTGTGGCTCAGGGAGAGTCTCGCGGCCCACGAGTCTGAGGACTCCGAAGTCCTGAATGAGTTCGTCTCCGCCGTGTCGGCCGACCTTGCTGAATGGATCGAAATCCACTCGGGGCCGTACGGCGCGATCTTCGACAAGAGCGATGTGCCTGCCGGGGATGCACTCGTGGCGGCCTACTGGCAACTCCTGCAGAGCTGGCACTCCGCATTCGCGGAAGGGCGAACACTTGCCCCACGTCGGCTTTCACAAATGGGCAGACACGTGGTCGCCGCCCTTGCGGCTATTGCCGATCACCCCGACGGAATAGACGAGCAGCTCTTCGACGATCTGCTGTTCGACGACCCAACCAGGTTTGAGCCTGTCTCGCAGTACGTGCTGGCTCGCCACCGAGCCGGACACAAGGTTGAGGCGAGAGCAGCACTTGTCAAGCTAGTGAGTTCACGTCGACAAGGGCCTTGGGCGAAGTTGTGGGGACTGCATCTAGCGGAGTCGTTCGGCCCGGGGCCCCGAGCGATTCCTGCCAAGGCACGCGACTGGGTTCGCGATCAGGTCAGCGACGAACACGAGGTGGTGCGCGCACAGGCCGCATGGGTGCTGGCCGCCCGGGGAGAGTTGACGACCGAGGATCTCAAGAACACCTATCCTCGGGCGACGGAGGTATCCGCTCCGGCACTTGCTGCCGCCGCTGCACGGCAACAGGCGAGTAGTGGAAGGGTAAATGGCGCGCTCCTCGCGGAGAACGTAGTGAACGCCATCCGGGACGACGGTCGCCTGAACCAGGAGGCATTCAAATGGGGATCGTGATCGACCCGGCGACACTCACCGAGTCCGGGGAGCGCTGCCTGCACCGCCTGACGGAGCTGGGCGAGCTCGACCTGCCTGCTGCACAACTCATCACGGCTATCGGGACCGCGGTAGAAGTGCATGTCTCAAGGATGTTGGCCCGCCTAATCGTCCTTAGCGGAGTGCAGGAGAACGACCTCGGCAACGCCATGCTTGATCATCTTGAGCAAGACATGAACAAGTCGTGGCAGAGCCGCGGGGCGTGGTTAAAAGACGGCTTCGGCGTGGAGTACATGGGTGCCAAGGCATATCAGGAATTCGACATGCTCGTTGAGTTGCGGAATGCCGTGGTGCATGGAGACGGAGCAGCCAGCGATCAGCAGGAGCGCAAGGGGATCGCTGCGCTCCAGCGGCTGCGCTCCGCGTTTGCCAAGCTTCTGGACGTTGATTTCCGCGGCCGGGCCAGTTTCGGAGCACAGACGCCCCTCAAAGCAATGGCCATTGCACGGAGTTTCGTGGCCGACTTTGATCGAACTATCTTGGCTCTGTACCCGGCAGCAAGACGCTTGTAGGCAGAGCAGCGGCCCAGGAGGCAGTTGAGCGCACCTTGTACGTTGTGGGACCGGACACTGAGATCGTGCAATGTATCCCGCTCAAGATCGTGCAGTCTTCGCTGCATCTCGACAGCAGCGAAGATGTCACAAACGCGATCTGTATGTGTCATAAACGTCGCGTTATACATCCGGCGGGAGATTTGACACATAGTTATGGCTGAGGGCGAGGCGCCGCGCACAACACCTCGAGGGACAGGATGAGCTGAACTTTGTGGCCCCGGTCAGCGACCCCGACCCCGACCCCGACCCCCTCCAAGCCCAGCCCGTCGGTCACCGCGCGCAGACTGAACGCGGCACCCAGGTCAGTGGACACACTTCACTCGTCGCAGCCACCGCAACCCCGCCTGTGCGCTATCATCGCCTTATGACGATTACAACGACGACTGCCGGGCACGGTTTCCGTGAGGAACTGGCTGCGGCTGCCGCTCTGTTCCACGGGCTGTCGGACCCCACCCGTCTGGCGATCGTGCGGCGCCTGAGCGCGGGCGAGGCGCGGATCGTGGACCTGACTGACCAGTTCGGGCTGGCCCAGTCCACCGTCTCGGCACACGTCGCGTGCCTGCGTGACTGCGGCCTGGTTGCCGGGCGGGCCCAGGGGCGGCAGATGTTCTACTCCCTGACCCGCCCGGAACTACCGCAGCTGCTGGCGGCCGCGGAGGCGCTCCTTGCGGCTGCCGGCGACGGGGTTGTGCTGTGTCCGAACTACGGGGACCGAGCTGGCGGGATGAGCAGCGGTCTGGGCGACGTGTGATGAGCGACGCGTGCGGGTGCGACGACGACCGCGAGTCGGACGAGCCGGAGCAGGAGGAACCCGCAGCCTGGTGGCAGGTCCGGGAGATCCGGGCCGCCGCGGTGGCCGGCGTGCTGCTGGTCGGCGGGTTTGTCGCCGCCCGCGCCGGCGCGCCGGGCCCGGTGGCCACGGCGTGCAACTGGGCTGCGCTGCTGGTGGGCGGGTACACGTTCGTGCCGGGTACCGTGCGCCGGCTGGCCCGGGGTCGGATCGGGGTCGGCACCCTGATGACGATTGCCGCCGTGGGCGCCACGCTTCTCGGCGAGGTCGGGGAGGCCGCCATGCTGGCCTTCCTGTACTCGATCAGCGAAGGCCTCGAGGAGTACTCGGTGGCCCGGACCCGGCATGGGCTGCGGGCGCTGCTGTCGCTGGTTCCCCAGGAGGCGACCATCCTGGGGGCGGACAACTCCCAACGGCTGGTTGCCCTGGCCGACCTGGCCGTCGGGGACCGGATGCTGGTCCGGCCGGGCGAACGGGTCGCCACCGACGGCATCGTCCGCGCCGGTCGCTCCGCCCTGGACAACGCGGCGTTGACCGGGGAGTCGGTGCCGGTCGAGGCGGGCCTCGGCGACTCGGTGTACGCCGGCGCGATCAACGGCACCGGCACCCTGGAGGTGCAGGTCACCAGCACGGCGGAGAACAACTCGCTGGCCAAGATCGTGGCCATCGTCGAGCGGGAACAGGCCCGCAAGGGCGCCGGGCAGCGCCTCGCGGACCGGATCGCCAAGCCGCTGGTCCCCGGCATCATGATCCTCGCCGCCCTCATCGCCGTGACCGGGAGCCTGCTCGGCGAGCCCAGGACCTGGATCGAACGAGCTCTGGTCGTCCTGGTCGCCGCATCCCCGTGCGCGCTGGCGATCGCCGTCCCGGTCACCGTGGTCGCCGCCATCGGCGCGGCCAGCCGGATCGGGGCCCTGGTCAAGGGCGGCGCGGCGCTTGAGGGACTCGGCGCCATCCGCACGCTCGCCCTGGACAAGACCGGGACGCTGACCCGCAACACACCCACCGTCATCGACGTCGCCGCCACCGAGGGCACCAGCCCGGACCACGTCCTGGCCATGGCCGCCGCGTTGGAGGCACGCAGCGAGCACCCACTGGCCCGAGCCATCCTGGCCGCCGTGCCCAACCCGCCACCGGCCGCGGACGTGCAGGCGGTCACCGGCGCCGGCCTCGTCGGCACGGTCGCCGGGCACCGGATACGCCTCGGCCGTCCCGGCTGGCTGCCGGCCGGCGACCTGACCGCCCGGGTCGCCGCGATGCAGGAGGCCGGCGCCACCGCGGTCCTCCTCGAGGAGAACGGGATCGTCATCGGCGCGATCGCGGTCCGGGACGAGCTGCGGCCCGAAGCGGCCGAAGTGGTGGCCCGGCTGCACGCCGACGGCTACACGGTCGCCATGCTCACCGGCGACAATGGGCTCACCGCGGCCGCACTCGCCCGCGAGGCTGGCATCGAGCAGGTGCACGCTGACCTGCGGCCGGAGGACAAGTCGGCCATCATCGCCCGACTGCGCGCCACCCAGCCGACCGCGATGGTGGGCGACGGAGTCAACGACGCCCCCGCCCTGGCCACCGCCGACATCGGGATCGCGATGGGCGCGATGGGCACCGACGTCGCCATCGAGACCGCAGACGTCGCCCTGATGGGTCAGGACCTGCGCCACCTGCCCCAGGCGTTGGCCCACGCCCGCCGGTCCCGGACCATCATGGTTCAGAACGTCGGCCTCTCACTCGCCCTGATCACCGTGCTCATCCCGCTGGCCGCGTTCGGAGTCCTCGGCCTGGCCACCGTCGTACTGATCCACGAGCTCGCCGAAATCCTCGTCATCGGCAACGGCGTCCGCGCCGGCCGGGTCCGGCCACTGCCCCCGTTCACCGCACCCCAGGCGACGGTCCGCACTCTCAGCGGCGCAACCCCGTGACCAGCCGCTCGACGCGTCGGGTGAGCATGCTCGTCGCGATCGCTCTGCTGACCACCGTGGCCCTGCTCGTCAAGACGGCCGCAGAACGCTGGCTCGCCACCCCCGTCGACGCCGGGCCGCTGCAGCTGAGGCTGCTGGACAACCCGGGCGTCTCGTTCGGCCTCGGCGCCACCCTGCCGCCGTGGCTGGTCGCCGCGCTCACCGGCGCCGTCACCGCCGCAGTCCTCGCCTACGCCTGGGCCACCGGCTGGCGGCAACCAGCGGCCGGGCGCTGGGCGCTCACCATGATCACAGCCGGTGCCGCAGCGAATGTCGTCGACCGGCTTCCCGATGGCGTGGTGACCGATTACCTGCACACCGGCTGGTTCCCCACCTTCAATCTGCCCGACGCCCTGATCACCGCCGGCGCAGCGCTGCTGGCGATCACCATCGGGCGCCAGGGAACCGCCGGCTGGACGCCGGCGACCCCGAAGGAGCGAACAACTCGATGAGCTGGTTCACCGCGGTCGTGCTGGGCCTGGTGCAGGGGCTGACCGAGTTCCTGCCCATCTCCTCCTCGGCCCACCTGCGGGTGGTCGCCGCGTTAGCCGGGTGGCCCGATCCTGGCGCCGCGTTCACCGCGGTCACCCAGCTCGGCACCGAGGCAGCGGTCCTGGTCTACTTCCGACGCGACATCGCGAGCACCGCGAGCACCTGGGCCCGCTCCCTGCGCACCCCAGCCCTGCGCAGCGAGCCGAGCGCCCGGCTCGGCTGGTTCGTCATCCTCGGCACGCTGCCCATCGCGATCCTCGGACTCGCGCTGCAACACCCCATCGAGACCGCGTTCCGGGACCTGCGCCTCCTCGCCGCCAGCCTGATCGTCTTCGGCCTGATCCTGGCCCTGGCCGACCGGGCCGCGGTCAACCGCCGCAGCCTGGGACAGATCACCACCTGGCACGCCCTGATCTTCGGCGTCGCCCAAGCCCTCGCCCTGATCCCGGGGGTCTCGCGCTCGGGCGGCACCATCACCGCCGGCCTGTTCCTGGGCTACCGGCGCGAGGCCGCAGCCCGGTACTCCTTCCTGCTCGCGATACCCGCCGTGCTGGCCTCCGGTGGACTCGAGCTGACCAAGATCGGCGACGGCGCAGCCCCGCCCTGGGGACCAACCCTGTTGGCCACCCTCATCGCGGGCGGAGTCGGCTACCTGGCCGTCGCCTGGTTCCTGCGCTACATCGCCCACCACCGGTTCACCGGCTTCGTCATCTATCGCATCCTGCTCGGCGCCGTCGTCCTGGCCCTCGTCGCCGCCGGGACCCTGCCCGCCACCGGATGACCCTGAAACCGGAGCAGGCCACCGCCCAGGCGGCCACGTCCCAGCCGAACGGGACGACCCCACCAGGCCAGGCCATCGCCACCGCGCTCCGTCGGTCGTGGCGGGGTGTCCTGGGGCTGGTTGCCGCCTTCGCGGGCCTGACCGCTGCGGTCTCGAGCGGAGCCACGGCCCGCATCGACCGCTCGACGCTGGACTGGTTCACCCAGCTCGACCAGTCCCAGAGCGGGCATCTGCTCGCCCGTACCGTGGTCAACGGCGGCCAACTCTGGCTCGTCGGCACCCTCGTCCTGTCCGCGGCGAGCCTGCGGGCACTTCGGGTCCGTTCCTGGTGGCCGGTCCTGGTGACCGCTGTGGCCGTGTCCGGCCTGAGCATGACCCTGTCCATCACCAAGCACCTGGTGGGCCGGACCTCCCCACACAGCGGACTGAACGCCGCCCTGGCCCAGGGAAGCTCCTACCCGTCCGGCCACGCCGCCGCCGCGACACTATGCCTCCTGTTGCTGGCCACGCTCACCAGCCGAGCCCAGCCCCACACGACCGCCCCGCGGAGTCGGCGATGGGTCACCGCCGCCGCCATCGGAGTAGGGATCGCCACGCTCACCCTCGGCTACCACTGGCCGGCCGACGTCATCGGCGGATGGGTCCTCGGCGCCGCGTTCTTCCAGCCCGCCCGGCACCTCCTCACCGACGGACCAGCCGGGGGCCGCCGGCCGAGCAACGCCCAGGCGGCCAACAGCAGGCAAGCGACGGATCCCGCGGTACGCAGCCTCCTGGCCGGTCTCGGCAGCGCGACCCACGGACCGGGCGGCCCGAGGCTGCGGTGCGGACCGTGGCGCCGGGCGGGCACTCGCCGCCGTCGAGTTCAGTCGAACAGCTCGCCGAGGAAGCCCTTACGGCGCTTGTTGTGGCCGCCCTGACCCCACGCGGATCCGTGATGGCCACCCTCGTACCCATAGCCGCCCTGCGGGGTCGAAGGGGCGGGTGGGGTCGGTTGCGCACTCTGGTTGTAGGCGGCCTCGGCGTCGAGGAGCTGGTCGAGCTCGCCGCGGTCGAGAAAGATGCCGCGACACTCGACGCACTGATCGACGGTGACGGTGTTGCGTTCGTAGCTGCGCATCGCGCCGTGGCACTTGGGGCAGACCAGTTCGGCGGCCATCAGGGGTGCTCCTTACTCGAGGTCGAGCGGTGCTCGACGATCCGGCTGGGGGTGAACTACTGTACTTGTGACAACTCGCTCATATGTTCAGGAGTTCCCATGGTCAGTTCTCAACAGGTGGTCGGGCTTGATGCCTGCACCTCGACTCAGGTCGACGATGCGCGGGTCGCCGCGACACGGCCGCTGCTGGTCTCGGCGGCCGAGGCGTCGGGGATCGCCGACGTGTTCGGGCTGTTGTCCGACCCGAGCCGCGTCCGGGTGTTGTTCGCCCTGCTGGAGGCGGGCGAGATGTGTGTGTGCGACCTGGCGCAGATGGTGGAGATGTCCCCGTCCGCCTTGTCCCACGCGCTGCGGTTGTTGCGGACCGCGGGGGTGGTGACCAACCGGCGGGACGGGCGGATGGTCCGCTACCGGCTCGCAGACAGCCACGTCCGGCTGCTGCTGGACGTCACCCGGGAGCACCTGGGCCACGAACAGGCTCCGGCCGGGCGTGGCGTCTGATGGGACACGACCACGGGCACGCGTCGGCGGCGACGGCCGGTGCCCGACACCGGCGGCCGCTGCTGATCGCGTTCGCCCTGACCGCGGCGTACATGGTGGTCGAGCTGGTGACCGGGCTGGTGACCGGGTCGCTGGCCCTGCTCTCGGACGCGGCGCACATGGGCACCGACGTGTTGGGTCTGGGGATGGCACTGGCAGCGATCACCCTGGCCCAACGGCAGGCCACCTCCCAGCGCACCTATGGGACGTACCGGCTGGAGGTCCTCGCCGCGCTGGCGAACGGCATCCTGCTCTTCGGGGTCGCCGGGTATGTCCTGTACGAGGCGTGGCAGCGGTTCGCGTCGCCGCCCGCAGTGCCCGGTCTGCCGATGCTCGCCGTCGCGGCGGTGGGGCTGATCGTGAATCTGATCAGCTTCCGGCTCCTGGCGGCCGGATCGAAGGAGAGCCTGAACCTCAAGGGCGCCTACCTGGAGGTGTTCTCCGACATGCTCGGCTCGGTCGGGGTCATCGTCGCGGCGATCATCATCTTCACCACCGGCTGGCGGTACGCCGACCCGCTGATCGGAGCCGGGATCGGCCTGTTCATCCTGCCGCGCACCTGGAAACTGACCGCGCAGGCGGTGCGGATCCTGATGGAGGTCGCCCCGCCCGGGCTGGACGTGGAGCAGGTTCGCGCCCAGATCCTGACGCTGCCGGGGGTGGCCGACGTGCACGACCTGCACATCTGGACCGTCACGTCGGGTATGGAGACCGCGACAGGTCACGTCGTCCTGGCTGACGACGCCGAACTGCACTCGGTCCTAGACCGGGTCACCGCTCTGCTGGCCGAGGAGTACCACGTCACCCATGCCACCATCCAGTGCGAACCGGGAAGCCATGAAGAGCATGCCAACCCCATCTAAGAACCCCGCCACTTTCGCAGCACCCGGGAGCGGGGGTCACCGGTGAGCGTCGTCGGTCAGGCCACCGTCCTGGTCGCATTCCCGGTCGCTGCTTCCGCCCTAGGCTCCGTCATCGCGGTACTGCGCCGGCCGGGACCGAGGCTGGTCAGCGCGATCCAGCACTTCGCCGCAGGCGTGGTCGTGGCCGCCCTGGCGGGCGAGGTCCTGCCCGGGCTGCGGCAGGAGGGCAACCTGGCTTGGGCGGTGACCGGGTTCACGCTCGGCGTCGCCGTCGTCCTCGCCCTGGCCGCCTACGGCCGGCGCCGCGACGCGGCCGCGGTGCCATCAACAGACTCGGGTACGGGACCGGCGGCGGTGGTGCTCCCGCTGGGTCTGCTCGTCGCGGTCGGCATCGACCTGCTGATCGACGGGCTGCTGGTGGGCCTGGGCGTGACCCTGGGGTCCACCCAGGGCCTGATCCTGACCATCGCCCTGACCATCGAGATCCTCTTCCTCGGCCTGTCCCTGGCGGCTGAGCTGACCGACACGGGCCTGAGCAAGGCCCGGGCCGCGCTGGTCTGCACCGGTCTGGGGCTGGCCACCGCGGTCGGTGCCATCGGCGGCGCCGCCCTGCTCGGCGGCGCCGGCAAGCCGGTCCTGGCCGCGGTGCTGGCGTTCGGTGCGGCGGCGCTTCTCTACCTGGCCGTCGAGGAGCTGCTCGTCGAGGCCCACGAACAGGCCGAGACCACCCTGAGCGCGGCGATGTTCTTCACCGGGTTCCTGACCATCTACGTGCTGGGCGAACTCGGCGGCTGACCCCGCACCCCCATGGCGACCCCGTTGAGGAGACGATGATGACCCCCTCGAGCAAGGCAGACCGGCAGGCTGCCCGCGACCGCGTCGCGGCAATGCGCAGCCAACAGCAGGCCATGGACCGCCGGCGGCGGCTGGCGATCATCGGCGCCGCCACTGCCGCGGTCCTGGCCATCGCCGGCGCGGTCACGATCAGCATTGTCCGGGAACAGGCGAGCAAGCCCAGCCTGTCCGCAGTGCAGAGCTACACCGTCAAGCAGGGCCACGTCACCACTGCGGTCACCTATGCCCAGACCCCGCCCGCGGGCGGGGAGCACGCCCCGGTCTGGCTCAACTGCGGCACCTACCCCAAGCCCGTCCCGAACGAGAACGCCGTCCACGCCATGGAGCACGGCGCCGTCTGGGTCACCTACCGTCCAGACCTACCAGCCGCGCAGGTCCAACAGCTACGTCAAGCCATCCCGGACACCTACGCCGTCCTCTCCCCCTACCCCGGCCTGCCCGCGCCGGTGGTCGCGTCCGCCTGGGGCAAGCAGCTTGCCCTGACCGGGCCCGACGACCCGCGGCTGGACGCGTTCGTGCGCGCCTACCGGCAGGGCCCGCAGACCCCCGAACCGGGCGCCGCGTGCACCGGCGGCACCGACGGGTCCGGCCCCGCCACGGGCATGTCCGGGCCCGGCGCATGAGCGCCACCATCCCCGGTCAGTGCGACCCCACTGGCTCCCCCGCCCACGCCCGGCGCCCGCACACCGTCCTCGCCGGAGCCATCGTCGCAGTCATCGCGCTGCTCGCCGCAGCCTTACTCGGGTACCGACTGGCCGGGCCAAACACTCCGTCCGACACCAGCCCCGAGGCCGGCTTCGCCCGGGACATGCAGACCCACCACAACCAGGCCGTCCAGATGGCCCTAATCGTCCGGGACAAGACGACCGACCCGGCCCTGCAGGCGGTGACCTACGACATCGTCACCAGCCAGCAGCAGCAGTCCGGGCAGATGTACGCCTGGCTGAGCATGTGGCGGCTGCCGCAGACCTCGACCCAGCCGCCGATGACCTGGATGGCCGCCAACCCCTCGCACGACATGGGCACCATGCCGACCGGATCCACCATGGCGCCAGGCTCGATGCTGCTCCAGGACGGGCGGATGCCCGGGATGGCCACCCCGGCCGACCTCGCCAAGCTGAAGTCCTCCTCCGGGGAGGACGCCGAGACCGTCTTCCTCAACCTGATGATCACCCACCACACCGCCGGCATCGCCATGGCCCGAGCCATCCAGCCCCTGACCGACCGACCCGAAGTGCTCACCCTGGCCAAGGCCGTCGTCTCCGCCCAGGCCGCCGAGATCGACCAGCTGAACACCCTTCTGGCCGCCCGGACCAGTTGACCCGCCCGGCCACTCCGCTCTGCCCTCAGCAGGAGCCTGAATCCCTTGGCGAGCGAAGACCCGAGACCACCCGACTCAAGGGATCTCCGTTCGACAAGGCGTCACGACACATTTTCATGACGCCTCGAATTCCGTCCTCGTCCCTTCCCCTCCAGTGCACAAGTCAGGCGACGTTAACGCTCCTCCAGCATGGCGACACCGTGGCGGGCCAGTTATCTCCCGGACGTGCGAGACGAACTCATCGCCGCGCAGGAGGATCTTCCTCGGCGATGAGTTCGTCCTACGAGCGCGCGCTCGAGGAACACGTGATTTGCCGGCGGGCCAACGGTCACCGAGCGACGCATCGCCGCCGGGTACCAAGAGAGTCGCGACTTCAAGACAAAGATCCAGCAGGCGAGCTCTAATGGGTCACGGGGTCAATGACCACCCTTGCCCTGGATGCGTCCGCGACCATGCCCGCCTTCATTGTTGACCAGGAGACGCCTTGCCCAAACGGTCTGATCGCTTTCGCGGACGGACTACCTCCTCGGCCCCCATCCCGGTGGGCAAGAGGGCTCAACCCGGGCACAGATGATGACGATGACCCGATCCGAGGATCGGGTCATCGTCCAGACCTACGCGGACGGAGACGATGCGCCATCGGAGGTTCGTCACCGATGGCAGCTCGCGGGTATGGGCTCACTCCGCTGGTACACCGGGGCTACCACGGACCGGCGAGTCAACGAGGTGGTCGACGAGGAGAGCGCCTCCCTCATACGGAACGGTCATACGTTTTTCTTCTCGGATCCACCTGGCACTTGATGCAGGTGCCGACACTTGTGAAGACGCGAACACACAACGCACTAGGCGCGAATAGGAAGGCGCGAAACCGCCCGTGGCCGGACACCGATTCAACTGATCGATCTCCGCCGCCTCGTCGAGCGCCACGCCGACGCCGACGAGACCGGGCGGCACTACACCCACCGTTTCGTGGTGCGGGGACATTGGAGAAGCCAACCTCACGGACCAGGACGCAGCCAGATCCGCCTGCAGTTCATCGAGCCGCACATCAAGGGGCCAGCTGGAGCGCAGCTCCTGACGACGCGCGAGCATGTCAACGTTTGGCGCCGATGATGGTCCGCTCACCGCGAGCTTGGTCAGGCAGCGCCCCGCAGCCGCCGAATCGTTACTGCTGGGCGACTGGCCTGCCTGGTCGCTGTGTCCCCCTCCCTTTGCGTGGCGCTGCCTACTCACGTCGGACCAGCGGCCACGGTTAGCTCGGCCAACAGGCGGGCGGGGTCGAGTCCGTGGGTCAGGAGGATGGCGGCGGTGGGGTTGGGGTCGACCAGGGTCCATCCCATCTGGCGGAGGTGCTTGCGGCCGCGTCGGCTCAGGCCGGTGCCGACTGGGTCAAGTGCGTCCCGCAACACGCCGTGCAACAGGTCCTCGGGCGTGATCTGGGCTCGTCGCTGGCTGTCGGCGTGCTCGGCGGCCAGAGCAAGGGCTCGTTTCGCGGCTAGCGGCTTCCCGGACAGGGGGGTGCGGCGGCGCCCGCCACCACGCCACCAGGGGCGATAGCTGGCTCGGCAGACCGCCCTGCTGAGAGCTTCGGGGCCAAAGGAGGCGGTGAGCTGGTGTGCGACCTGGTCCACGTCGATCCCGACCGCGCGCAGATCCGCGGCGTGGTCCCTGCGCAACCGGGGGACCTTCCTGTCCGCGGTCAGGCGGAGCAGTTCGGTCCGCGCGGACGCCAGGCTCAGGCCGTGACGCTCCAGGAACCGGCGCGCCCCGCCGGCGTCCGGGTCCCCGGCGCCCAACAGTCCGAGCAGCAGGTGCTCGTCCCCGATGTAGTGATGGCCGAGGTCGTCGGCCCAGTCCAGCGCGGCCACCATCACGCGCCGTGCCGGAGCGTCGAGTCGTTCCCACATCAGCGCCACGCTCACCGTCCCCGGAAGCGCAGGCCGTGCTTGTAGTGCACCGCCTGCTTGCTGACACCCAGCCGGCCGGCGATGTCTCGCCACGACCTCCCCTGCGCCCGGGCGTGATCAACCTGCAGCGCCTCGAGTACCTCGACCAGGCCGCGCAACGCGACCACCGCCGCCAACCCGGCCTCGGGGTCCGGGCCCGTCGCCGCCTCGACCATGCGCCTCGCCTCATCCACCTCCACGCCCACATCGTCAAGATAGATTGACGCGTGCCTTGTGTCAATCTACCTTGACGATCCCCGGTTGTGCTGGCCACAACCGCCGTGGCTCGGCCGGAGCCAGCCTCGGACCGGGCTCAGGGTTGAACTAGGTATCGACCTTGTCGAGGCCGGCCAGGTAGGCCTCGCTGTAGGTGGGGAACTGGGCGACTTGGTCGCGCAGGATTTCCAGTGGGATCCGGGCGCGGATGGCGAGTGCTGCTTTGTGGATCCACTCGCCCGCTAGGGGTGCGACGGCCCAGGCGCCCACGAGGACCTTGGTGTGGCGGTCGGCGAGCAGTCCGAGGGTGCCGCGTGGGTCGGTTTCGTAGGTCCACGGTCGGGCGATCGCCTCGGGGAGGTCGACCTCGGTGCTGGTCACCTCGAGCCCGGCGTGGTGGGCTTGGGTGGTGGTTATGCCCACGGCGGCGATCTCGGGGTCGGCGAAGACGACTCGGGGAATGCCTTCGTAGTGCGCGCTCCGTGGCTTGCCGAGGATTGTGTCCGCGACCACCCGGGCCTGGTACTTCGCGACGTGGGTGAACATCGCTTGCCCGGTGACGTCGCCGATCGCCCACAGGCCGTCGGCCAGGCGGCAGTTCTCGTCCAGGTTGAGCCCGTCGGCGGGGTCTACGCCGACGGCGTCGAGGCCAAGGGCGGCGGTGCGGGGGGCGCGGCCGGTGCCCAGGACGATGACGTCGACCTGGGAGGTCGTGCCGTCGTCGATCTCCACGTTTGCCCCGACCTTGCCGCCGGCCGTGGTGGCGGAGGCGCCGGTGACCTGGCTGTTCAGGCGCACGTCGATGCCGTCGGCCTCCAGGGCGTTCTGGGCCAGTTCGCCGACCCGGGGTTCCTCGCGGGCCATCAGCCGGTCACCACGCTGGACGAGGGTGACCTGGGATCCCATCCGGGCCAGGAACTGTCCGAGCTCCACGGCGACGGCGCTGCCGCCGATCATCAGGACCCGGTCGGGGATGTCTACGAGGTTGGTGGCTTCCCGGTTGGTCCAGACCGGCACGTCGGAGCCCTCCCCTAGGCCGGGAATGTCGGGGTGGATCGCCTGTGAGCCGGTGGCCAGGATGACGTGCTGGGCGCGCAGCTGGCGGCCGTCGGCCTCGACCTTCAGGCGTCCTTGGCTGGTGCGGCCGGTGATCCGTCCGGTGGCCTTGATGACCGTGGCGCCTTGGTCGGCGTACCCCTGGACCTGCTTGGCGTCGTCGAGGTGGCGGATCATGTAGTCGCGGTAGTCCCGTAATGCCGGCCAGTCCAGAGTGGGCCTGCTCAAGCCGGCGGCGCGGACAGCCTCGGCGCGGGCGTCCGGGGGTCGCAGCAGAGTCTTGGACGGGATGCAGCCCCAGTAGGCGCACTCTCCGCCGATGAGCTCACGCTCCACGACGGCGACCTTCCGCCCGGCGGCGAGCAGCCGGGACGCGGCGACCTCTCCCCCTGGTCCCATCCCGAGGACGATCACATCGAAGTCTTCGCTCATGTCGTGCTCCGTTGGTTGTGGTGGATCCTGCGGCACTCGTACCGCGCGTCGGCCTGGGGCGTGTTGCGCGTCAGTGGGCTAGTGATGATGGGGAGTGCGCCGAAGGAGCGCCCAGGCGGTTTCGGTGACGGCGGCCACAGCCATGCCGAAGACCAGGTGGACCGCGACTCCCCGTGCGTGGGTGGCCAGCGGGTAGGCCCGGTTGGGCGCGGAGAACCCCAACAGCGGGGTGAGGCCCTCGTCGACCAGTAGGGACATGGATGCCCCGGTCAGCAGCCCGGCGGGGACCGGCCCCAGTGACGTGGCGCGGCGCAGGATCGGGTAGAGCGGCGCCCACGTCGCGGCCAGGCCGTAGTGAAAGACCAGGGACGCCTTGTCCAGGGCGGCGTCGCTGAGGTGCAGCCCGAGCAGTTCCGTGCTCTTCTGGGCGGCGATCCGGTCCGGCGGCCCGGGTCTGGCGGCGTCTTCCCGACCCCGGTCGTCGGGCGCCTCAAGCTCGTAGAGTTTCATGCTGACCCGTTCCATCGCGGTGGTGGCCAGGTAGCTGGCCGCTGTGGTGATGGCCAGATCGGTCATCAGGTAGCGAATGCGCATGAGTTCCTCCATCCGGTGGGCTCAGGTCGTGAGCGTTTTTGCGACAAGGTTCGGACGCCCGAGGGTCCGCACAGCCGCCGAGCAGGCTCTGGGCCACGGGGCTGGCGACTTGGTGGCTTTCGGCGGACCGCCGTCACCCGGGCAACCGCGGTTCGTCTACGTCGCCGCCCGAAGCCCAGATTCACGGGTTGCTGGCCAAGATGAGCACGGTGGCGAAATACGCAGCGCCGCTGAGCAGCAGGGTCGCGGCCGCCGACGACGCGATCCGCGCCCAGGAGAGGTGCCGTCGCCTGCCGCGCAGCGTCTGCCCGGCCAGGACGATGGCCAGCGACGCCGGCACCAGCCACCATGCGCCGAACCCGACCGCGTGTGACCGGGCTGCGCCGGCCGACGCGGTGGCCGCGGTCGCGGCAGCACTGGCGCCGAGGCCGCCGCAGCAGGATGCGACCAGTAGCGAGTTCAGCAGCCACGGCCCGAGGACCGGGACGGCGCCGACAGCCGTGGCGATAAGGCCCCGACGGCCGATCCGGGAGGGAGCAGATGCACAAAGCGGGCCGGAACGTACGCGCCCACCGTCGATGCCGGCGGAGGAAGGGTTCGGCCCGTCGGGTGGCGGATGGTCATCCTTGAACATGGGGTAAGCCGTCTCTCGGCGGCTCAGCAGCAGGCCGGACCGGGGTCCGTGAACTGCTTCGCGGCCATGCCCTTAGCCAGGGGTCCGGCGAGTTGGTAGGCCTCAGCGACCGGGAGCACCGCCGCGCCGGGATGCTGTTTCAGCCAGGGCTGAGCGGCTTCGGTGGAGGCGAAGAAGTGGACCTGGTTGCAGAACGCGGACCGCACCGACGTCAGGTCCTGCGGGTCGACCAGGGAGACGACGGCACCCTCAGGCTCGAGCCCGGTGACACCGCTTTCGTCCACGTTCAGGCGCACCAGCTCACCGGTGGTGCGGCAGGGGGACTGCACGCGGGCGGCCAACCCCAGGATGGTGGGAAAGATCAGGGTGTCCAGGGCGCACCAGGTGTACATCGGTCGCCCAGCCACCTCGAAGCGGTGCGCGGTGGGGATCAGGGTCAGGCCGTGGCCGAGGATGCGGCCGTCGGCGTCGTACTCGGTGTCGGGCATGCCTTCCAGCCCTTGCCGCACGTCGGCGACGCTGCGGCCGGTCGCGGCCGACAGGTCCTCGACGCTGACCGGGTTCCCCTGGGCGAGGAGGGCCAGCAGCGGCTGCCAGAGCCACGGCACCGCGCCGGCCTCGGTGGCGATCAGGCGTTGGGTGAGGTGGTTCAGGTCGGCGGTCATGGGCTCCCTTTCCTTCGGGGTGAGTGGTTCAGGAGGCGCAGCAGGACAGCTTGGACACGTCCGTGGTGAAGGACTGGGCGGCGATTTTGATGCCCTCGGTCATGGTCAGGTACGGGCACCACAGGTTCGCGACCTGCTCGACCGTCATCCCCGCGTTCAGGATGTAGACGGCGGCGGCGGCCAGCTCGCCGGCGGCCTGGGCGACGGCGGTGACCCCGACGATGACCCCGGTGTCGGCGTCGGCGACGATCTTGACGAAGCCGCGGGTGTCGCGGTTGACCAGCGCCCGCGGCACGTACTGCAGGGGCAGGACCCGGCAGTCACAGCGGATTCCGGCTTCACTGGCCTGCTCGTCCGTCATTCCGACCGCGGCGATGTTGGGGGTGGTGAAGGTGACCCGGGGCAAATGGGCGTAGTCCAGGACGCGGTCTGCGCCGGTGAAGGCGTTGTCGACCGCCACCGAGCCGTGCGCGCCGGCGACGTAGACGAACTGCGGGTGGCCGGTGACGTCGCCGGCGGCCCAGATCCGGGGGTTGCTGGTGCCCAGGCCGTCATCGACGACGATCTGGCCCCGGTCGCCGACCTTGACCCCGACCCCGTCCAGGCCCAGCCCCTCGGTTACCGGGCGCCGACCCGTCGCCACCAGCAGGTGCGTGGCGCGGTACTCCCGGGCGGCGCCGTCCACCATCGCAGCGGCAACCACGTCACCCGTGGCCTCATCCCGTCGGAGCGAGGACACCGAGGCGCCGGTGGCGACGGTGATGCCCTCGTCGGTGAAAACCGCCTCGATGACCTCGCCGGCTTCAGGCTCCTCGGCTGACGCCAGGCGGGACCGGGCCAAAACCGTGACCGTGCTTCCGAGCCGGGCGAACAGCTGTGCCTGCTCCAGGGCGACGTATCCGCCGCCCAAGACCAGCAGGGATGCCGGAAGCTCATCCAGCTCCATCGCCGTGGTCGAGGTCAGATACTGCACATCCTCCAGCCCCTCGACGGGCGGGGCCCACGGGGCCGATCCGGTCGCGACGAGGTAGTGCTCCGCCGCGACCTGCTCCACCCGGCCGTCGGTGCGAGTGACCTGCAATGCCGGGCTCTCAGCTGTGCCGGTGAACGTGGCCGTTCCAGGCAGCAGGTCCCAGCCGTACTCGGTGACCAGATCGAGGTACTTCTCCGTCCGCATCGACTCCACCAGATCGCGCTTGCCGCCGATGAGCGCAGCCATGTCCACCGGATCCGCCGACGTGGAGATGCCGGGAAACCTGTCGTCGGAGGCGACGTGGCGTGCGTCTGCGGCGGCGAGCAGTGCCTTGGACGGGACACACCCGGTGTTCACGCACGTTCCACCGACCGTGCCCCGCTCCACCATCACCACCTTCTTGCCCAGTCCGATGGCGTGGATGGCGGCGGCGAACGCGCCCCCACCCGAACCGATGATCGCCAGGTCGTACCTCGTCATCAACATCTCCTTGAAGCCTCTTGGCCCCGGCAACGCTGCTAGAGCGTCTGCGCAGTGGCTTTGTCATATTCGCATACCCGGATGTATAGTCAGCCTGTCACACCATCGAAGGAGCTGTCCACATGCCCGCACTGACCGCCGCCCGTGAGGTCGAACGGCTTGGCCTGCCCGCCGGCAGCCCACTGGTTCCCGCCGAGCACGCCGGACGCCGGATCATGGCCAAGTTCTTCCGCGCCATCGGCGACCCCACCCGGTTGCTGCTGCTCGAGTTCCTGCTGGGTCAGGAGCGCACCGTCAGCGAGTGCATCGAGCACGTCGGCCTGTCCCAGTCCAGGGTCTCCTCACACCTTGCGTGCCTGGCCGACTGCGGCTTTGTCACCGCCCGCCGCGACGGCCGGTTCACCCGCTACCAGGTCACCGACCCCCGCGTCGTACAGCTGATCAGCGTGGCCCGCGCCCTGACGGCCGACAACGCCGCCGCGCTGGCCGCGTGCTTCCGCATCGACTCCTGACCTGATCCGCCCACACCGAAGGAGAACGCGCATGCCCCAATCTCAGGAGGATCCCGGTTCAAGGCTCGGCGGCAGTCTTGCCGCTGGCGCAGCGGTACTCCTCGCCGTCACGTGCTGCGCCGGGCCGGTGCTGGTTGCCGCCGGCGCGCTCGGCGTGGCCGGGGGCCTACTCCGCAGTCCGGCTGTCCTGGCCATTGCCGCCCTGGCCCTGGTCGGCGCCGTCCTCTACGTCCTTCACCGCCGCAGGTCAGGGCGGGCCGCGGCCGCAGACCCGACAGTCCCGCAGGAGCGTGCCACTGACTGTTGCGCGCCCGGGCCTACCGACCGCCGGTCGCTGCCCACTCAGGATCTCGCCAGCCGCCACTCCCAGGAGCCCTGACCGATGCCCCACCCATCCGCACCCGCCCCTCCCCGCTCACCAGGCCGGTCACGTTCCCGGCGCACGGTTCTGGTGGTCACCGCGGCCGTGGTCGCCGCCCTGACGGTCGTGTTCGTGCTGTACGCCGCACGCTCGTCGACCAACGGTTCGACCGCCGCGTCACCAGCCGCGCAGGCAGGCGCCGCCGCACCCGCCAAGGCCGCGGGCGCCTTCACGGCTCGCACCCTGGACGGTGCGGGCGTTGACGTCCCCGGCTCCCGCCCGAGCGCCCTGTTCTTCTACTCCGTCGAGTGCGGGGCGTGCGGCCCCGGAGCGCAGTCCCTGGCCGAAGCCCAGAAAGCGGTTGGCGCCAAGGCCAACTTCGTCGCCGTCAACGTCAACCCGGGCGACACCGACGGAGACATCAACGGCTTCCTGCGCGACAACCAAGCCAAGCAGCTGGCCCTCATCCGGGACACCAACGCCCGCCTGCTTCAGGCCTACCAGGTCACCCAATTATCCACCGCCGTCATCCTCAACGCGTCCGGGCAGGTCGTCTATCGCGGAGTGGACCCCACCGCTGCGCAGATACAGTCCGAGCTCGCCAAGGTCGGCGCGCGATGAACGGACTGGTCGCGTTCGCCTTCGGCGCCGGCATGCTCTCCACGGTCAACCCGTGCGGGTTCGCCCTGCTGCCAGCCTTCCTCGCCTACAACCTCGGCTCGGACAACGCGCCCACACCGACCTCCGGGACACCCTCCTCGGCTGTCGGCCGACGAGTCCTCAACGGACTGGCGACCGGAGCCCTGGTCAGTGTCGGCTTCGCCGGCGTCTTCACCCTCACCGGACTGCTCGTCGCCGTCGGGCTGCGCAGCATCATCGGTGCCGTCCCCTGGGTCGCGGTCATCATCGGCATCGTCCTCGTCGTCCTCGGGGCAGCCATAGCCGCTGGACGTCACATTGGGCTCACGGTGCGCAGCAGGAGGACAGGCTCCAACACCCGTCGGGGTCCCGCAGGGATGCTCGCCTTCGGCGCCGCCTACGCCATTGCCTCCCTGTCGTGCACCCTTGCTGTGCTGCTGGCGGTGATCGCTCAGGCGCTGGCCGCGAGCAGCCTGACGACTCTTGTGGCCGTCTTCGCGGCCTACGCGGCCGGGGCCAGCACCGTCCTGGTCCTGCTCGCCCTGTCCACGGCACTCGCCAGTTCAGCCCTGGCCACGGGACTGCGACGCGTCAGCCGTTACCTCCCCCGCATCACCGGCGTTGTCCTCGTGGCCTCCGGGCTCTATCTCATCGCCTACTGGGCGCCGGCCCTGGGCAGCGGCCGGGCGAACCAAACCTTGGCCCGCGGCGCCAGCCCGTTGACCTCGGCGTTGAGCAACTTCGTCCAGCAGCACACCACCCAGATCACGGCCGCGGCCATCGTCGCGGTCCTGACCACACTCGTGGCCGCACTCTGGATGCGCCGCAGACCCGCCATGGAAACAGCGGCGCAGGACCACCCAGATCTGACAGCTGGACCCCCGACACACCGCCCAGCTGAACGGCGCAGCCGACTTTGACCACCCCGCCGAGACCGGCCGGTTTGCCGATCGTGCTCGGGTCGACCGGCACAACCGACGCCGCCGACCGGCCCGCCTCAGTTCCTCGACCCCCTGAGAGACTCGGGCGCATGAACGTCGTGAAATCCCTGCTGTTGTTCGTCCTTGCCGCCGTTGCGGAAATCGGGGGAGCCTGGCTGGTTTGGCAGGGCGTGCGCGAGCACCGCGGCTGGATCTGGGTCGGCGCCGGCGCCATCGCCCTGGGCCTGTACGGGTTCGTCGCCACCCTCCAACCGGACGCAAACTTCGGCCGCATCCTGGCCGCCTACGGCGGCGTGTTCGTAGCCGGATCTCTGGCGTGGGGGATGGTGATGGACGGGTTCCGTCCCGACCGGTACGACATCGCCGGTGCCCTCGTCTGCCTCCTCGGCGTCGCCATCATCATGTACTCCCCGCGTACCGTCGCCTGACAACCGCAGCCCTGCCGACGACTGCGGCCTGCACCCGGAACTTTGCACGCCGAACTGTGTCGGACCGATACATGCAAGGTTCCACGCAGACCGCCGTGCAGCTTTCATTGCTTCTCGACAGCAGGCGTGGCGTCGAGTACATCGGAAACGATCGAACCCGCCGTGGCTAGTCACTGAGGAGCGTCGTGCGCTGTTCTCTTCCTCGCTTGAGCAGGCCGAGCAGCAGATTCTTGCTGCTTCGGTAACGCCGATTCAGACGCGTCCCTTGAACGCTTTCTACGGACTCTCGCAGGCCGGACGAGCCGTGGCTGCTGCCTACGTCGCTGGCGATGATTATCAGCTCTTCGGCCATGGCATCTCGGGACCCTCGGGCGTTGGCTGCATCTCTGATGAGGCGGACGCGTTCCCTCGGGCGGTCGTGGCAACAGACTCCAAGAAGCGCTCGGGGAGCTTCGTGCGGTTGTCTGCTGCGCTGAACTCGGCGGTCTTTCCCAACGGGGTTGATCTGGGCACGCTCTGGCAGATGGTTGTCGAAGCTCAACTTCATGAGCAGGTTGAGCCCCCGCGGTGGCCCGTGCTGCTCAGCAGCTCGCCGAACGACTCTGACGAGGTTTCGGCAAGTGCCTCTGGGTCGGTGACACTCACCGAGGACACCATCGCAGGATTCCTGGATCACTATCCAGAGTTGGTTGGAGCAGCGCCGGTACCGGGTCGTGTGGCCGGGTCCAGCTTTCAAGTCAAGCTCGCCCGTTCGCCCGACGGGTCCTTGCCAGGTACCAACTATCGGCGGAGCCGAGTGTTCATGCCGGAGGTCCCCGAGACGGGCCAGACCATGCACCCCCTCATGGTCTGGTGGGCAATCCTCTTCGCTCTTTCGAAGCTGGCTCGCTATAGCCCCGTTGAATGGGACTACCTCACTGACGTGGACCGATCACCTCATGCAGTCCCCATCGCCTTCCTACTCGACGCGGCACTTGACGCAGTGCCAGACCTCTTGGCTGAAACGTTGGACGAGGCACCTGCAGGGGTGGTCCGCTCCTAGCGACATGGCCTCTCGACCCATACGCGACTTCTTGGGGATCGACCTACCGCAGGTCGAGGTCGAGTGTCCTGGTGCCGCTTGCGAGCTCACGCCTGGCGAGCTGACTGACGACGACACGAGCGACACAGCCAACCGGGGAGGCCAGCCTTCACTGGCTCTCCAGACTCGTCGCGTCTGCAGCCACAGGTGCTGTTGGACGGATCGGCCATCGACCCAGTTCTAATAGCCAGAACGAGCCGACAAGGTGTTCAACGTACGCCGCCAGCGCAGCGGCGTGCTCGAAGGCGTCGCTAGGGCGTCGCGCCACACCATCCTTGCCTGCGAGCCAAGCGTCGATAGCGTGGGAGGTCATGACGCTGCACGTGTAAACGAAATTCAGGGCGGAGTCACCGTTGAACTGCACCACGACGTGGTCCAAGTATCGTGAGCCGGCTGTCCCGACCACCCAGTAGTCGAAAGCCTCACCGCGCCCCAGGGCTGCCTCCAGAAACTCGACCACCGGCGTGTCGACGCTGATAAAGACGGGCGTCCAACCCCTGAAGTCGGTCGAATTGTCAGACTCCTGCAAGGTGTAGAGCGTCGTCATTAGCAGGGGCGTGAAAGGCGTCTTGCGGATGGACGCAGCCACCATCGAAGGAGCGATATCCCCAAAGTCGACCCATAGCATGACGGACGGATTGGTCCGCCGATCACACGCGAACAGACCTAGGCGAGGTGCCGTCCAGTTGTCAGGAACGCCCAAGGACTGCTTGCGGAGAACCTCGGGATGCATCCATGCGAGCACGACGTGAGGGCCTAGTTCCGCGTGTGTGCGCGCAAATTTCGCTGGTGCAAGTGACGGCCCCGGGTTCTCCGCGGGTGCCCATCTCAGGGTGAGTGGAGTTGAGTGCAGCGTCAGACGCTCTCGTTGCATCGAGTCGGCTCGGCCCTGGGCCGGGTCGCCCGCGGTTGAATCCACCAAAATGATGGGACGACCAAGCCCCTTGTTGCATTGATCGATGATCCGGGGCAGCCACCTCTCGTACTCGGCCCACCCATGAAGGTGAATGCCGTGGCGTCCGAAGACCCGGATGACCGCATCCCATCGTTCGCCGTACGTGACATTCTCGACCATGGCTGTGAGGAGTCGCGCAACAGTGAACTCGTCTCGCAGTGCAGCACGGAGTTCCACCAGAATCTCGTCTGGCGTGGAGCCCGGCAGGGAGGACGGGCTGACGTCTTGCAGGTCATGCAGGTCGATGTCCAGGAGCCAGGCTGGGCTCATCGCCATCCGGTACATCAGGTCAGCCGCAGCAACTCTCGACACTCGCCGCGTGAGCGGCTCCAGCAGGGCACACGCCGACCGGTAGTACTGCAGGTAGGCGAAGTTCCCCCCGACAAGTGGTTTAGACCCTCGTTCGAGCTCTCTACCGAGGCCAACGTCGCGAATTGCTCGTGTGTCTCGCGGCACCCTCCCCCCATCCACTCCCAGAGTCCGCCCTCCGCGCCGGACCTCGCCGCTGTGGCACCCAGCCCAAGGACTGTCATCGCCGTGCCCCAGGCGGTTGTCTCATGAAGGGCCTGATGCGAGCGCTCATGAAGTGAGACGAAGCTCTGAAAAGATCCCCCTATGCCGGTCGCGAGGTCCAGGGTCCAGGTATCGATACCATCGTGGTAGCCAACAACCCCGTGCCAAATGGGATCGGTGGCGCACCTGAACATGCGGGCTTCAGTCAACGACGCGCCAGCCGTCGCCATCATCGACCGCAATACCGCGCTTTCGAAGTCCCGCGAGCAGGGGCGCAACCTTGGCTGAGTCTTCCTCGTATGCCGACTGAATCTTTGAGATCGGCACGGAGACGTCGTAAGGCCGACCCCCCGAAAGAGCAGCCATGACAATTACGATGTCCGCCTCATCTGCTGAGAGGACGCGCATCATTCGCAGGGCGCGCTGGAACATCTGAGCGCCGGTTGCGAGTGAGACTGACCCGGTCAGTACGTAGACGCCAGCAGCAGTGACTGCATCCCAGCCGATGTCCCGGGCTTTGGGCTTGTTGATGAACAGTCGCGTCTTCGGCACAATGTAGCCGACCGTCCCCGGCGGGAGGGACGGCAGAGTCGTTTCGATCCTAAGTACGTCCTCACTGATTGGCTCCGAGGCAAGAAGCGACACCAGGTTCGATTCATTGATTTGCACACCACGCCTGATGAGGCGAACCCGGTGGGAGTGCTGAAGTATCCCCGTGGTCTTGATCTCCGTCCATTCGGAGCCGTCGGAATTCCTCATCGGAAGACCTGCCCTCCGGACTTGAGCGCCTCCCACGAGGAGGCCGCAGCGCACACTGACTCCGAGGCCAACAGGTAGGCCCAGGTCTCGTGCACTTCATCGGAGCCGTTGACAGTCTTGACCCACGCGGCGGCCGCATCGCGCTTGGCGACGACCACAGGCGAGCCCATCTCGGAGTCCCGCTTGCCCTCAACGATCCAGTGCACACCGGCATCGTCGATGACGATGAAGTCAGGCTCGTACTGCCGCTGCACTGCCCCCGCCAGATACGTGATCCGCAGCGGCACGGTCTCATCGATCCGGACCCACGCGCGCACCGGCCCGGACTTCTCGAAAAGGTCCGCCAACACGAACTCCGTCGACCACGCGTCGAACGTGCAGATCTCATAGACCGACTTGGCATACCCGGCATACGGATAGCCACGGACGAACTCGCGGGCGGCGGTGACGACTTGGCGGTCCGCCGGAGGCCGGGTCTCATACCGCTCCAGCGGCTCGGGCCACCGCACAGGGCGCACCTCGCGCACCTCCCGCGCCGGTGAGGACGTCTGTTTCCCCAGAATCCACTCGGTCAGCCGCGCGGTCGCCAGCCGGCCATGCTCGGGCCGCCACGGTGTTTTCTCCGTCACCCCGGCCCCGGCCAGGAACGCCCGCGCCACTGCCACCGCCGCATTCAACTCGGTCACCGACGCTTCGACAGCGTTGGTCCGGATGAGCCGCCCGACGAGATCGTTCTCGATCGTGTCGAAGGGCATGACGCTTTGCGTCGCGATGACCTGCTCGGTCTCGTCCCGGATGACCACGTGGGCAGCACCGGAGGCATCGCGTTCCGCGTCGATCGCCTTGCGGGTCAAGGTTGGCGCGTTGTCCTTCGCGAAGGTGCGACCGAGTGCCTCTGCGGAGTCTAGGTTGATCGACCCCAGTGTGAAGCGGTCCCGCTCCCACCGAGTCACGACCGACGGCAGGAAGAGCGGGATCGTCACCCCGCCCGGCGTCCGCGGCGTGAGCACCCGGCGCAACGTCTCCGCCGAGGCTGCGCCCGCGCTGACCCGTGCGTCCATTGTCGAGATCATGAGCCCGGTATGCCGCGGGCCCACCCCGGACCCCTCGCCCTCTTCCAGTTCGAAGAGACTCTGTTGGTTGGGGTCGGTCGCAGCCCATCCGGGTAGGTCGATCTCGACGGTTCCCGAGACCGGGACCTCGAAGTCGACCGGAAGCTCGCCCTGCGCGCCGATCCCGTCGCCGGCGGTGAACCGGCCAGACACGGGGTTGACCACGACCGACGCCTCATCGACCCGATCACCGAGAGTCTGCTCGAGCAGCGACTTCGCCTGCTTCAGGAGGGTGGCGAAGGATCGATGCGAGAGGACCTCGACGGTGTCGAGCATCGGATTGCCGGTCCGCTGCCCGAAGGGCAGTCGTAGGCCGCGGCCGAGGATCTGCTCGGTGAGCAAACTGGATTCCATCGAGCGCACCGAGGCGATGACGTAGATGTTCTTGACGTCCCATCCTTCCTTGAGCATCGACACCGACACCACCGCCCGCACCGGCGACTCCGGATCCTCCAACCGGTCCAACAGCACCAAGGTCGCGTCCGGCTCCTCCGACGTCACGAGCAGCACCTGATCCGCCGAACCGAGCATGTCCGAGCCGACGAGCAGGTCGCGATACTCGGTTGCTTCGTCGATCGTCGAGGCGACGAGGAACATCACCGGCTCGGCGAACTTCCGCCCCCGCACCTGGGCGCAGTAGGCCCGCATCGCCTCCCGCTTGGCGTCGAGCAGCGTCAGCCCATCCGCGAGCTGCGTCCGCACGTCGTGAATGCCGTCCTGCCGAGTCACCAACACCGGGATCTTCACCCAGCCGTCCGCGATCGCATCGGCCAGCGGATACCTGTAGACGACCATCGACTCCGACGCTGCGTGCGGGGTCGCCGTCAGCCCGATCGTCGCCAACGGGTGCAGCTCGGTGATCGCCGCCTCGAACTTCTTCGCCGACCCCGAGTAGTAGACGTGATGCTCATCGGCGATGACGACCAGGTCATCGGTCTGCTCGAGATAGGTGCGCACCGCGGTGCCGAGGGTCTCGTGCGGCTGGAAGGCCCGCCGCCGATCCTCCTTGTTGGGCCGCATCAGCGACTGCACGGTGAAGACGAACACCTTGAACCGGTCGTCGTCGGCCAGTGCCGCCCCGACCTCGCCACGCTCGACCGTGTCCAGCGTGATGACCATCGGCCGTGACTGCATCCCCCGCAGGTACTTCGGGTGCCCGGGAGTGAGGTTGTCGATCGTCTTGCGCTGGATCGTCGACCCCGGCGTGACGACGAGGACGTTGCGGACACCCGACTCGTAGAGATAATCCAGCAGTCCACCCGCGATGTACGTCTTGCCAACACCAGTCGCGAGGTCGGCGATGAACTCCGCTCCCGGCTCGGCAGTCCCCAGCGCCTTCGCCAGCGCGTCGAGCGCTTGCTGGTTCGGCTCGCGCAGATCGAGGTTGTAGCCCACCTGCTCGACCAGGGCCGGGTCGTAGTCGATCCTCACGAGCCCGATCCTTCCGTCACGTCGGCCGTATGCCGTGTGCTCGCCTCGGCGCGTCGTCGCATCCGACGTGCGCCACCAGTGAGCAGATCACGGGGTGCCTTCCTGATGCGCGAGCCCGGGCTGACATCAGCCAGCAGCGATTCAGCCTCGGGCAGAACCGCTTTCGCGACGACCGTCACTCGCTCCTTGTCACCCAGCGCACCGACGACCTGGCGGATTTCCTCAGTTCCAACGCTCCCGTCGATCACGGCCAGGCGCATTCGGCCACGAACCCCACACAGCGGCGCCGCCTCCGGCTGGAACTCGAAACCGAGCTGCCCGGCGACCGCGCGAGCGAAACGACCGTTCGTCGCCCACTCCGCCAGGAGGACGCCGAAAGGCGTGCCCTCGTACATCGACGGCCCGACCGTCACAGTCCGGAAGCCGCCACCGCCCTGCCAGCCGACAGCCTTGGTGATGCCACCGGGGTCCTCGCCTGCGACGACCTTCGTCAGCCGAGGCAGAGTGAACTGCTCCACCGTTGATGGAAGGATCTCGGAGGTCACCCAGCGGCGCCCCATCTTGTGCGCGACCGCCGCCGTCGTCCCCGACCCGGCGAAGCAGTCGAGCACCGACTCACCTGGCTGGGAGCCAATCTCCACCACTCGCTCCATAAGCCTCTCCGTCTTTGGCGTGCCGAAGGGGTTGGTGAAGAGCTGTTTGGTCTCGATCTTGGCGTGCCGCGTGCTTCCGACCTCGGTGTAATGCCAGAGCGTGCGAGGAACCAAGTCCCCAACCTCCGACAGATACCGCTTGATCAAAGGGCGGGACCGTCCGTCCTTGCCCCAGTAGATCCGCCCATCCGAGTTCAGCTGTTCGAACTTGTCTTGCGCGAACCGCCAGAAGGTCCCTGGCGTCGGCCAATACTCGGTTCCATCTGAGGTGACGATCGGATACGTCCCCTTGCTGTACGGCTTGGTGGCGGTGATCGGACCGGGCAGCCACGGACCGCGAGGATCGCCGTCGGGGTTCTTGTACTTGGCGTCCATGGCTTCAGTCCTTGGAAGTTTGCGTGGGCGCCAGCGACTCGCGTCGGCCGCGTACACAGAGATGTAGTCCTGATCCACCGAGAAGTGTCTTGCTGTCGACTTCGGGATGTCACTTGACTGCCACACGACGGTGGCGACGGCGTTCTGAGCACCGAAGACTTCGTCCATGAGAAGGCGCATTCGGTGCTGCTCGGCGTCGTCGAGGTGCACCCACACCGAGCCGTCGGGAGCGAGCAGGTCCCGGATGAGGAGCAGGCGCTCACGCATGAACGACAACCAGGTCGAGTGCTCCATCCAGTCGTCGTAGTGCTCGAACGCCTGCCCGGTGTTGAACGGCGGATCGATGTAGACGAGCTTGACCTTGCCCCTGTAGCGTGCCCGGTACTCCGGCACCTCGGTGAGCACCCGCAGCACGTCGAGGCTGTCGCCGGTGAAGAGCAAGTTCGCGTCGAGAGGCTCGACCGGCACTAGGCCGACCGAGCCGGTGACGTCCGTGAGCCGCACCTCTGAGGCGGCCGGGTGGTCGCGCTCGACCCACACCGGCTTCCCGCTCTCGTCCTTGGGCACAAGCAAGAACTTGTCCTTGCCGGGCCAGACGAGCTCCAACCGGGGCGCCATCATCGACGCGTATTCACGGCTGCAGGGACGATGGCCGCGAACCGGGCCAGGGCCCATTGGCGCTGCCCGATTGCGGTGCTCAATTGAATGCGTTCCCGCTTCGTGACTCCCGGGCGTTCCTTCACGGACGTGAGGTCCTCAACTTCCTGCTGGAGACGGGCCCGAACCCGGTCATGGGACTGTCTGCAGCCCTTGGTGCAGAAGAGCTTGGGGCGCCCTAGGCCTTTGTCCTTCGGCCAACTGATGGTGTTGGCGCATGTGGGGTTCAGACAGCGGTACTCATCGTCAAGCTGCACGCAGATACCGAGCATTTCGAGGACGCTGGCCGCCGATGCGTCCGGGTTTGCTGCCATCAGTGCGGGGAGTGTCCGGGTCATGGGTACTTCTCGCGGCTCGTGGCGCTGGTCAGGCGCCTTCAGGTTGGTGGCGCTCACCCTAGTCCTCCTGAGTCATATCTTCCCGCCGATCCTCGAGTGTACGGGAAGATATGACGAGTCGGCCTGACCTGCACATTCTCACGGTGGTGGACGGGTCGCAGCAAGCTAGGGGTGCCTAGGCCGCTC
>WBZS01000791.1_pt1 | contig 32256 bp, 31 predicted proteins | sample 5204201 | NCBI WGS metagenome assembly WBZS01 (sample SAMN12344357, study PRJNA552823) | activated sludge metagenome | biome: Activated sludge suspended growth; feature: Nitrification reactor; material: Wastewater; isolation source: activated sludge from nitrification reactor of wastewater... | reverse complement strand
CGATCTGGTCCAGCTGCACTGCCCGCCCTATGAGGTGTACTACCGACCCGAGACCTTTGCGGCGCTCGACGACCTGGTGCAGGCCGGCAAGATCAAGCACTACGGCGTCAGCGTCCAAAAGGTCGAGGAGGGGTTGAAGGCCATCGAGTTCCCGAACCTTCAGTCGGTGCAGATCGTGTTCAACCTGTTCCGCCAACGACCGGCTGAGTTGTTCTTCGCGGAGGCGCTGCGCCGCAAGGTAGCCGTCATCGCCCGGGTGCCGCTGGCGTCCGGGATGCTGACCGGAAAGATGAAATCCGATACGCGCTTCGAGGACAACGACCACCGCGTCGTCAATCGCAACGGCGAAATCTTCGACAAGGGCGAGACGTTCAGCGGCGTCGACTACGCGACCGGCCTGAGGGCCGTGGACGAACTCCGCCCGCTCGTCCCGCCCGGTCTGACGTTGGCGCAATTCGCCCTGCGCTGGATCCTGGAGTTCGAAGCCGTCACCGCGGCGATCCCCGGTGCGAAGCGCCCGGCGCAGGTCGTCGACAATGTGGCCGCGGCCGACGCTGCGCCGCTTTCGAATGAGGTGATGGCCCGGACCCGCGAGATCTACGATCGCCTGATCCGTGCCGACGTCCATGCTCGTTGGTGAATGGGTTAAACGCAAGAGCGGTCGCTCGGGGCAAAGCCCTGAGCGACCGCTCTTGCGTTTAACCTAGAACACCGGCGGCGTGATCGCGGAGATATACGTGGCCTCGCCCTCGCCCGGCACCGTGATGCTCTCGAGGTTGCGGCCTTCGAAATAGACGCTGTCGCCGCACTCGAGCTCGTACGTGATCCCGGAGAGCACGATGTGGATCTGGCCGGAGAGCACCACGAGGCATTCCTCGGTCGGCTCGGCCAACGGACCCACGACCACGTTGCCATCCTCCGCCGTGACGCGGGCCTGAAAGAGCACCATCTTCCTGTTGAGCGTCGGGGTCAGGATCTCATAGCGGATGTGCCCCTCCGACAGATTGAGGCGGCGACGCTGATGGTGTCGGACCACAGGTCGGGCTTCACGCGCATTGTCGGCCATGTACAGGATGGAGGTCTTAAGTGCGGTGGAGACTTTTCGCAGCGTATCCAGGGTGGGATTGGCCTGACCGCGCTCCAGGTTGCTGAGGAAGGTGGCGCTCAGGCCTGTGGCTGCGGCAAGATCCCGCAGGCTCAAATTGAGCTCGATCCGACGAGCCTTGACGTGGGCCCCTAATCTAAGTACTTCGTCGTCGGGTTCGGTTTGTTCCGGCATTATTATGTCACTTTACGTCGTGGCAAGGCGACGTCCACATTATACGGTAAGCACCCCTATCGTCAAGTAAGGGTTTACAGATAGTCCACTATCAGGAAACAACAGAGTTCAAGCAGGTCCCGACACGCACGCTTCGTGCAGCCATTTGACCGCGATTTGGGCAGGGAATCCAGCTAAAACGAGGGGGTCCGAGGGTCTCGGCTTGACCGACCCTCGGACCCCCTCCTTATCGTCTTCTCGTTGCTGAGGCCGCCGGGCGGCCCGGCAGGCCCTCAGGCGCGGGGCACGGCCGAATCCTCCTCGACCAGGACGGGGTCCAGATCCGGCCCGGAGCCAAGTTGGCCGACGCGCCGGATCCATCGGAAGAAGTCCTGAGCGAAGGTGGCGGCGTACTCCGACGCTTTGTCCGTCACCGTGGTCGCATCGATGGTGATGCAGGTGGGCTCGATCGCGAGCCGCGTGATCTCGACCGGTTCCTGGCGGATGACAAACCGGCCGTCGAACAGTTGAACGACGTGGGAGCCGCCGGCGCCCTGCTCCGAACCGGTCCGCCCGAAGTGATAGACCTCGGACAGATCGCGCAGCGCCTCGGGTGTCGAGATCGCGCGATACGGCAACCGATCCGCATCAAAGGTGTAGATCTGACGAACATGGGTCGAAAGGATGCTCATGTGTGCCTCGTAACCTCAACACGCTGGGCCTGCGATGGCCCGCGACTCTGCCCGAGCCCATCGGCGGCCGAGTCAGACGCCGACCTTCAAGACAGAGTCGATGATGCCACAGTATCCACGCGCGGCAGCCACCAGGTCGTCCACGGCGATGCGCTCATCCACCACGTGAGCATCACCCTCGCTGGCCGGGCCGAACCCGATGGTCGGCACGCCGGCGACGCCGGCGCTGTAGGCGGCGTTCGTGCAGAACCGGTACGCACGCACCTGCGGGTCAAGACCGGCTGTGCGCAAACCCGTCAACGACTGTTGGACGAAGCGATGCGCCTCCGGGAAAGCCCACGCCGGAAAGAACTTCGGCCCGCTCAGCCTGGCGCCGGTATAGGCGCGATGTTCGCCCTGCGCGAGGGCGGCGCGCAATTCGGCGCCGGGGAGCGTCGCGATAGACGCCAATTGCGCCAACACGTCTTCGGCCGACTCGCCCGGTAAGAGCCTCCGGTCATACGTGACCCGGCAGCGGCTTGGGATCACCGAGTACCCGGGATAGGGGTCAGAGACGATGTCGGTCAGAGCGAGAAGGGCCGGACCGAGCAACGGATCCTGGCGGAGCAGCATCCGTTCGATCCCGTCGACCACGCGCAGCATGGCGTGAACGGCATTGACCCCGAGCTCCGGCGACGACGAATGCGCCGGCTTGCCGATCGTCTCGAGCTGGATTTCGGCCCGGCCTCGACCGCCGCGATTCAAGTTCAGCTTGGTGGCTTCGCCGATCACAACGGCGTCGGGCCGCACGGCCTCCATCACCGTCTTGAGGCTGACGCCCTCCATGACCTCTTCGAGCACGGTTGCGCTCACGGCCACGTGTCCGGCCAGTTGCGTGCGGTCGACGGCGGCCGCCGCGTAGATCATGGCGGCCAGCGCGCCCTTCATGTCGGCGGTGCCGCGCCCGTAGATGAAGCCGCCGTCCAGCTCGCCGCCATAGGGCGCGCGGGTCCAGGTCGAGCCCGCCGCCACACCGACCGTGTCGCAGTGCGCGTCGAGCAGCAGGGTCGGACCCGGCGCGGCACCATGGATCACGGCGATGGCGCTGCCGTTTGGATCCACCCAGACGTCATCGAAGTGCAAGGCCCGCATCTCGGTCGTGATGCGCTCGACCACCGCGTCCTCGGCCCCGCTCGGGCTCTGGATGCGCACCAACGCCTGCGTCAGGTCGATGAGGCCCTGAATGTTCATCACAGGCTCCACAGCCGCCGGGCGGCGGCGTGCGTTCGCGCGCGCAGGGCGCCGAAATCCGCGCCGAGCACGACGCCGTCGCGCACACGCAGGGCCCCGGCGACCCAGACCGCGCGCACGTGCGCGTGGCTGCGCCACAGCACCAGCTGATCGTAGAGGTTATGCGGCTCCGGCGGCGTCGGCAGATCAAGGTCGATCAGTTGCAGATCGGCCTGCCAGCCGGGCGCAAGCCGCCCGATCTTCTCCAGGCCGAGCGCGCGCGCCCCGCCCTCGGTGGCCATGTGGAACACCTGGCCGGCCGGCATGACGCGCGGATCCTGGCGGTAGGCTTTGTGGATGAGGAACGCGCCGCGCATCACTTCGAAGAAGTCGTTGACGTAGCCGTCGCTGCCCAGACCGATGGTCACGCCGGCGGCGGCGAGCTCGGGCACGGGCGCGATGCCGGCGCCGACTTCGCAGTTCGAGAGCGGCATGTGGGTCATGCGCACGCCCCGCTCGGCCATGATGCGGATCTCGTTTTCGCTGAGTTGAACGCACTGCGACGCCAGCATGCGCGGCCCGGCCACGCCCAGGCTGTCGTAATACTCGAGCGGGCGCGCGCCGAAGTGCTCGAGCGCGTACTCGGGCTCGTGTACGCCCTCCGAGCAATGCATATGGACGAGCACGTCCAACTCGCGGCCGAGCTCGTGCGCCTGCTGGATGAACTCGGCCGAGCAGCTGAACGTGGTGTGGAAGCACATGAGCCCGGAGACCAGGCCCCCGCTCTCCCGCGTCGACCGGATGAGCGCGGCGTTCTCGCGGAGGCCGAGCTGGCCGTTCTCGCGGCTCACACGTTCGGTCGCTTCGAACGAGAGGACGGCGCGCATGCCGCGACCGCGGACGACCTCGGCCTGCGCGGACAGACAGCCGGGCAGGCTGTGCGGCGCCTCGAGACAGTCGTAGACCGTGGTGACCCCGCTGCGCAACATCTCGGCGCAGACGTAGTCCGTGGCTGCGCAGATCATCTCGTGGTCAAGGCGATCCTCCACGAGCGGCCACCAAAAGTCCTCAAGGAACGGCCAGAACCCGGACGGGGCCTTGTCGAGCGGCAGCCCATGCGCGAGGACGCCGTACAGGTGGGCGTGCGCGTTGACGAACCCGGGGGCCAGCACCTGACCCGACGCGTCCCACACCTCATCTTGCGGAAAGTCGCGGCGCAGATCGGCGTGCGCGGCGACGACCGTGACGACGTCGTCGACCACGCGCACACCCCAGCCACGCAGCGGGGTCTCTCCGGGAGTAGCGATCAGAAAGTCGGGCAGGATCAGCATGGTGGCACTCCACTCAGATGGGCCTGGCGATGAAACGGCCTCGGCCTTGTGTTCCCTGAAAGACGCCGTCACGAACGATCACGTCGCCGCGCGACACTGTCGCGACCGGATAACCTTGCACGGCCATCCCGGCGTACGGCGTGTAGTCGGTTCGCTCGTGAAGCACACTCCGGTCGAGCGTGACCGCGCGGTTCGGATCGAAGAGCACGAGGTCCGCATCGGCGCCCGGCATCAGCGAGCCCTTGCGCGGGTACAGCCCGAAGGTGCGTGCCGGCGCGACGCAACAGACATCCACCCAGCGTTGCAGCGAGAGACGCCCGGCGCGCACGCCGAAGGTATAGAGCAGCGCCAGCCGCGCCTCGATGCCGGGGAGCCCGTTGGGGATCGCGGTAAAGGCGTCGCGGCCAAGCGACTTTTGGCTCTCGAAGAAGAAGGCGCAGTGATCGGTGCCCACGGTCGAGAGCGCATCGCACGCGAGCTGGCGCCAGAGGAGCGGCGGGTTGTCGGCCGGCCGGAGCGGCGGCGAACAGACGAACCGGGCGCCGTCGAAACCGGGCCGATCCAGTTCGGCGTCGGTCAGCAGCAGGTACTGCGGGCAGGTCTCGCCGACCACGGCCTGGCCGCGCGCGCGAGCCCGTGCCACGGCCTCGGCGCCCGGCCCGGTGGACACATGCACAACGTAGAGTCGGGCGCCGGCGATGCCCGCGAGCATGATCGCGCGTTCGACCGCCTCGGCCTCGGTCGACACCGGCCGCGTGCTCGCGTGGTACTTTGGCGCCGTGTGGCCCTGAGCCAGAGCGTCGGCGCGCAGGGCCTCGATGGCCGCATGGTTCTCGGCGTGCACGAGCGCCAACCCGCCGACGCGGGCGACAGCCGTCAACGCCTGCAGGAACGCGGCGTCATCGAGGCGAAAACCGTCGTAGGTGAGATAGGTCTTGAACGATGCGCAACCGGCGGCGTAGGCGGCCGGCACGTCGGCCAGGACGTTCGGCGCGGCGCTGCGGAGCGTCATGTGCAGACCGAAGTCGATCACGGCGCCGGCCTCGGCCTCGGCGCGCCGCGCCGCGAGCGCGGGCAGAAGCGGTCCGTCGAGGTCGGGCTCGATGAAGTCGATGACCGTGGTCGTCCCGCCGCAAGCCGCGGCGATGGTGCCCGTGGTCCAATCGTCGCTGGTTGTGGTCACCCCCGCGTCCATCGCCAAGTGCACGTGCGGGTCGACGGCCCCGGGCAGCACCAGCAGGCCGCCGGCGTCGAAGGTCTGTCGGCCCGCCAGCCTCTGCCCGACAGCGGCGATGCGTTCGCCCTGCACGGCGATGTCGGCCTGAAACGCCTCAGCGCGCGTCACCAACGTCCCGCCGCGGATGACCAGGTCATACATGCTAAATGTTTGGCGAACACGGGTGCCGGGTGGGCCGAGGCAAAGCCCGGCCCACCCGACACCCGTGTTCGCCTACTTTCATCCGAGTGCGAACGCGTCGGCGAACGCGTCGACGACCGGCTTGATGTCGTCCATCATCGGATACAGGATCGGGCAGGTGACGCCGGCGGCGATGTATTCCTTGACCTTGGCCACGCACTCTTCGCTTGTGCCGACGGCCATCAGCGCGCGTGGGACGTCGTCCGGGATGACGCGGGCCGCGGCCTGGTATTCGGCCTCGGTCGCCGGCCAGCCCATCACGGCCTGCACTTTGGCGATCAGATCCTCGGGCACGCCGCTGGCCTTCATGATGTGCGGCTCGGTGGCCAGGTAGTAGGCCACGAGTTTCTTGGCCTCGAACATGGCCGCGGCCGGGTCCTCGTCGCTGAGCGAGCAGACCAGCAACTCGGGCCGATCGACCTGCTCGAGCGTCTTGCCGGCCTTCGCCGCGCCCCTGGCGACCAGCTCGACGGCGTGTTTGATGTAATCGACCGAGACCACGTAGTTGAGCACGACGCCGTCGCAGATCTCGCCGGCCATCTCGAGCATCTTGTCACCGGTCGCGCCGATGTAGAGCGGGATGTCGCGCGGGCGCGTGTCGGCGAAGACGACGTCGAGCTTCACGCGGTCCAGCTTGACGAACTCGCCCTGATACGTGACCTCTTCCATGGTGAAGAGCTTGCGGATCGCCTCGATGTGTTCGCGCATGGCCTGCAGCGGCCGTTCACGCTTGACCCCGACGCGTCCGGCGATCGGCTCCCACCAGGCGCCCAGGCCGAGCATCACGCGCGAGCGCTCGTCCGGGTCGCCGCTGATCTGATGGCCCAGCTCCCACATCGTGCTCCACGTGGCCGCGATCACGGCCGGATTGCGGGTCCAGATCGGGAGGACGCCGCTGCCCAGGCGCAGTTTCTTGGTGCGCGTCAGGAAGGCGGACATCAGCACCACACAATCGCGCGCCAACCGGGTATCGGCCTGCCAGATCTCGCTGAACCCGCGCGCCTCGGCGTACTCGGCCATCTCCAGTTCGTGCGCCAGCGAATGCTTGTCCTGCATGTAGAGCGCAAAACGAGGTTGTGTGGTCATCGATCCTCCTGACTCATGACCGGACGAACAAGGGGTGGCTCCGCGGGCCGGGGCTTTGCCCCGGCCCGCGGAGCCACCCCTTGTTCGTCCGAAAGTTCCGTTTAATCGCCGAAGAACGACCGCTTGAGCACGGCCTCGTTGATCACGCCGGCGCTGAAGGTGCGCCCGGTGCGGATGTTGTTGAGATGGAGCACGGCCGGCGAATGCAGGTCGAGCGGGATGTTGTAGAAATCCCGCCCCGCCTCCTCATAGATCTCGACGAACGGGCGGCCATAGGCGCGCGAAGCGACCGACACGACCTTCGTAACGATCGTAGCCGCGGCCTCGTCGGTCGTGTCCACAACCAGCGTCGCGATCCCGCCGTACAGGAGCGTGTCGTTGATCCGCCCCATCGCCACGACCTCGTCGGCGATGAGCGGCGGGATGACGCCCACACCGTTGGCGTGCTTCACGACGTTCAGATCCATGCCCTCCTCGGCCAGCCGGTGCAGCGCCTGCTCGACGATGCGCGCCGCCACCTGCACGCCGCACACCAGGCTCGAGTTTGGGGCGACCAGGATGTAGACGTCTTGCGGCTTGACCCGACAGGCGGCCGCGATCACGTCGGCGGTCTCGGCGGTCACGGCGTCGGCGGTCTGGATGGCCACCACCGCCTCATGGTAGTCGTCGCGATACGTGGTCAGGTCGAGGTAGTGATCGGGGTTGGCGCGGTTGAGCGCCCGGCCCGGGCCGGCCAGGATCGGGGCGCCCGCGCGCGAGCCCTCGAGCCGCCAGCCCGCGATCTGCGAGGCCACGCAGGCCTCGAGCGGATGATCGATCATCACGCGGATCGCCGAGAGCATCCGGCCCGCCAGCGGGAACGGCTCATAGCTGACCCGCGCCAGGCCGCCCAACGTGATCTGGGTGTAATACCGGGCCGCGGCCCACCCGCCCGGCGCGTGCTGACCCATGTCGATCAGGGTCGAGCCGTTCTCAAGCCGCGTGACGCGCACGCCCAACCGCTCGGGCGCTTCCAGCACCTTGCGAACCACCCGCATGGCTTCTTGATTGATACTGATCATCTCGGTCCCGCCTCCAGAACACCCAGCCCGCCGTCCACGCCGATCAACGTGCCCGTGATGTAGCTGGCGGCATCCGACGCCAGGAACGCCACCACGCTCGCGATCTCGTCCGGATCTCCGAAGCGCTTGAGCGGCACGACTTTCATGAAGTGCTCTTCGCCGATCGCGACCATGCCGGCCTTCAGGGCCTCGGTGTAGATCAGCCCCGGCGCGACCACGTTGACGCGGATGCCGTGCGGCGCCAGGTCGAGGGCCATCGCCTTGGTGAGCGACTCGATGGCGCCCTTGGTCGAAGCGTACAACGTCCGGTTCGGGATCGTCTGCCGGGCCAGGATCGAGCTGATGTGGATGATACTGCCGCGCACGCCGTCGGCGATCATGCGCCGGGCGACGAGCTGGCTCATCAGGAACGGCCCACGCACGTTGGCGTTCACCATCAGGTCGAGCTGATCCAGACCGACGTCGAGAAAGCCGGCTCGGTCGAGCGCCGAGGCGTTGTGCACCAGCGTCGTGATCGGACCCCATTCCGTGAAGACGGCATCGGTCATGCGCCGCACGTCGTCGGCCGAGCCGACATCGCCTTGCAGCACGAGCACCTGGCCGCCGTCGGCTTCGATCTCACGGCCGACCAGCTCGGCGCCGGCTCGATCCTCGCGGTAGTTGACCACCACGCAAGCGCCGCCGGCGGCAAAGCGCTTCGCGGTGGCCGCGCCGATCCCGCGTGAGGCGCCGGTGATGAAAACCGTCTGCCCGGAAAACGAAAACGTGCAGGTGTTCATAGCGATCGCCAGCCCTCCCCGTTCGACAAACGATCTTGAAGGTCCTGGAGAAATGCCGCGGCGGTTGCGCCGTCAATGAAGCGATGGTCGAACGTCAGACTGAACAACGCCGTCGGGCGTTCGATCGGCGCGCCGTCGACCAGAGCGACCTCGGACCGCATCCGACCGACGAGCAGGATCCCGCTCTCCGGCGGCCTCGGCAGTGGGAACCCGCCATCGACGCCGAACATGCCCAGGTTGCTGAGCGTGAATGTGCCGCCCTCGATATCGGCCAAACCCAGCTTGCTGGCGCGGGCCCGCGCGGCCAGGTCGGCCGCCGCGCTGGCGAGCTCAGGCAGGCTTTTCGTATCCGCGTCGCGGATCACGGCGACCACCAGGCCGTCGGGCACGGCGATCGCCAGGCCGAGGTTAACGACGTCGAAGACCACGATCTTGTCGTCGACCAGCTCGGCGTTGAGCAGCGGATGATCCCGTAACGTCCTGGACACGGCGGCCATCAGGTAGACGTTCAGCGACGGCCGCGTCTCGCCGGCCTCCCGACGGGCGGCCTGTACGGCCGTGAGGTCCATGAAGCGCGTGACCTGGCTGAGCGCGGCGCGCTGGACCGACTCGCGCATGGACTGGACCATCACGCGGCGGACCCGGCCAAGCGCCCGGGTCTCGCGGACCGGCAGGCTGCGGTGCGTGGTTGAGGTCGTCATCGTCGGATCGGTTCAGGCGGCACGGATCTGAGCCGCTTCATCTTCAGTCGCCGCGATGACGGCCAGCGTCGCGCCGACCGGCACCGTCTCGCCGACGGGCACGACGATCCTGGCCAGGATGCCGGCGGCCGGCGCCGCGAGCTCGTTGTTGACCTTGTCGGTCTCGACCTCGGCGATCACCTCATCGAGCGCGACGGCGTCGCCTTCCTGTTTGTGCCAGACCGTGACCGTGCCCTCTTCCATCGTGAGGCCCCACTTGGGCAGGATGACGTTTTCGGCCATAAGGCCTCCTCTTTGGCTGAAGGGCCAATAACGGGTGCTCCGCAGAACGGGGCCAAGCCCCGACCTGCGGCGTACCCGTTGTTGGCCCAGAATTCTAAGCGCGCTCCGCGAGCACCTGCCGGACGCCGGCGACGATGTCGTCCTTACCGGGCAGGATCAGCTTCTCGAGCGGCAGCGAGAACGGGATCGGCGTATCCAGGCCGGCCACGCGCAACACCGGCGCCTTCAGGTCCTTGAAGCACTCCTCGGCGATCGTGGCGCTCAACTCGGCCGCAAGCCCGCCGAGTTTGGGCGCCTCGGTGGCCACGACGGCGCGACCCGTCTTGCGCACCGACGCGACCACGGTCTCGGCGTCGTAGGGCCGCAGCGTGCGGAGGTCCACGACCTCGGCCTCGATGCCCTCCTGCGCCAGCACGTCGGCGGCGGCGAGCGCATCCTGCACCAGCTTCATGGCCGTGACGATGGTCACGTCCTTGCCTTCACGGCGGATGGCGGCTTGCCGGAGCGGCGTGGTGTAGTAGCCTTCGGGCACCTCGCCCTTCAGGCGATAGAGACCCTTGTGCTCGAGGAAGAGCACCGGGTTATCGTTCTCGATCGAGGCCGCCAGCAGGCCCTTGGCGTCGGCGGGTGTCGCCGGGGCCACGATCACGAGCCCGGGCACGTTGAGAAACCAGCCCTCCGGCGACTGCGAGTGATGAGGTCCGCCGCCAAAGCCGCCGCCGGCCGCCGTGCGCACGACGATCGGGGCCTTGAACTGGCCGTCGAACATGTAGTGCATCTTGGCGGCGTTGTTGACGATCTGGTCGTAACACTCGCCGAGGAAGTCCGCGAACATGATCTCGGCGACCGGGCGCATCCCGACCATGGCCGAGCCGACGCAGACGCCGACGATCGCGGCCTCGGAGAGGGGCGTATCGCGCACGCGCTCGGCCCCGTATTTGGTGAACAGGCCGCGGGTCACGCCAAAGTCGCCGCCCATCTGGCCGATGTCCTCTCCCAGCAGGAAGACGTTCGGGTCACGATCCATCGCGAGGTCGAGCGCCTCGGTGAGCGCCTGGACGTACGTACGAATGCGCGGGGTTGCGTTGGTCACGGTAGTGGCGTTAGTCGCGTTAGCCGTCATCGCGGGTTGACCTCCCAGCCCACGTAGACGTCGGCCACGGCCTTGGCCGGGTCGGGCATGGGGCTGTCCTTCGAGTATTGGATCCAGCGGTCGATCTCGACCTTGACCTCGGCATCGATGCGGTCAAGGTCCTCCATCGCGACGCCGCGCGCGGCGAGCCCCTGGCGGGCGAGCTTGAGCGGATCGCGCTCCTCTTTCCAGTAGCGGACCTCCTCGGCCGGCCGGAACTCGCCCGAGAAGATCCCCTGCCAGCGCCAGGTCTTGAACTCGAGGAAGTACGGGCCGTTGCCGGCGCGGATGTGCTCGACGGCCGTCTGCACCGCGGCGTAGGCTTGCTCGATATCGTTGCCGTCGACCTGCACGCACGGGAACCCGTAACCGCGGGCCATGTCGACGATGTCGCCGCTGGCGTGCGACGCCGCCACCGCGGTCGAGATGGCGTAACCGTTGTTGACGCAGGCGTACAACACAGGCAACTGCCAGATCTTGGCCATGTTCAGGCTCTCGTGGAACTCGCCGCGCCCGACCGTGCCGTCGCCGATGACGCAACAGGCCACACGATTCTCGCCGCGCATCTTCCACGCCAGGGCCACGCCGAGCACCGTGACCATGAAGGAACCCTCGATCGCGTTGTCGCCGAAGTTGCCGACCGCGGGATTGGCGGAGTGCAGGCTTCCGCCCTTGCCGCTGCTCACCCCGGTGGCGCGCCCGAACAGCTCGGCCATGATGCGCCGCCCCGTCCCCGCGTGCTTCTCCTCGGCCAGAGCGTTCAGGCCGTGGCAGCGGTGATCGGGGAAGTAGGCGTCGGTGGCCTGTAACTGCGCGGCCAACGCGGCCTGAGCCGCCTCCTGGCCGACGCCGATGTGCAACATGCCGGGGACCGCACCCTTTTTGAACTCGCGCTCCAAACCGAGCTCGAAGGTCCGGATCAGGGTCATGTCTCGATAGAGCTCAATATAGGCTTCGATGTCGATGCTCATTCGCGCTCCGGGTTTGTCAGATCGGGCTGTGTGTTGATGGACGGGACAGCCAGGCGGTGATCGGGATTCGTCGAACGGACTTCGCGCACCTCCGTCTCCTGCCTGTAGCAGACCGAGAACGTTCGTCGTCGGGCTTGCGGCTGACCGCGCCGCTCCGCCGTGCCCTGGAGGGGCATCGGCCGTTGCCGTTGGCCGCCAGGATTGTCGACGCTCGGGTTGGTTTGAGGACGATCACGCAGAGCGTAGCACGGCAGCGAGGACTGTGTCAAGCATGACTGAAATTTGTTGAGCGAAACTCAATTCGGTTCGCCTGGTTTGACGGAGGGATCAAGCCGGTGTTACACTCGATTTGTGCCGACGAAGAAACGCCCCACCCCGATCGCGCCGCCCAGCCCACCGCCGACCTCGCCGCCCTTCGGGCAGCGCGTGCGCCAGCGCCGCAAGGAACTCGGCCTGAGTCTCAAAGAGTTGGCCGGGCGCACGGGCCTGACCGCCAGTTTTTTGAGCCTGGTGGAGCGCAACCAGAACAACCCCTCGCTGCAATCGCTGCATCGCCTGGCTGAAGCGCTCGAGGTACCGCTGTTCTATTTCTCGCAGCGTAACGGCGACAACCCGGTCGTGCGCCGCGACAATCGGGTGCAGATCACGTTCCCCCCGGGCAACGTCACCTGCGAGCTGCTCGTCCCCAACCTGCGTAATCGGCTCGAGGTGATCCTCGGTCGCGCGCATCCCTCGGCCGGGAACATCGCCCGCACGCCGTCGGGCGACTCCGAGGAATGTCTGTACCTCATGCAGGGGCGCATGCGCATCCAGCTGGCGGATCAAGTCTACGAGCTCGAATCGGGCGACAGCATCTATTTCCACGGCGTCAATGTGCGCGAGATCTGTGCGCTCGGTCGACGCGAAGCCGTCTATATTTCGATCATCACGCCGCCGATCCTGTAGCCCGGGCAGGCGGTCGCCGCCCGGACGGGGTGCAGCGCCCGTCGTGACCCGACCCGCTCAACGCGCACGTTGCGCCCGCACGTTGCGCCCGCACGTTGCGCCCGCACGTTGCGCCCGCACGTTGCGCCCGCACGTTGCGCCCGCACGTTGCGCCCGCACGTTGCGCGGGCACTGATCGCGACCGACGAGGCTACTCGACCTGATTGACGGATTGACGCAGGGGATCCCCACGGTGCTCGCAAAATCAACCGGGCAGACCGGCCAACGGTGCGGTCTGCGGCCGCCCCCAGGGCGGACCGGGCCGGTGCGCGAAACGGCCGGCGGGACGGCCGTTCATCGCGCGCCTCACACCTTGCCTTCGCGCAGGCCAAAGTTGTCGCCGTACGCGAACAGGTAGCCCCAGCCGTCGAGCTCGGGCAACGCGACGCCCAGGGTGTTGAGATAAGTGGTGATGTTGATTCGATGCTCGATGCCGTGAATGATGAGTTGCATGAAGAGCTGACGGGCGGCGTAGTCCATCGTCAGGCCGTTCTCTTCCTCATGCACGTTTTGTGTGGGCGGCACGCTCTGCGCGACATCGAGGAAAGCCTGGCCTACTTGCGCGGCGAAGGCATGCAGCTCCTCGAGGCTCGGGCCGTCCTCCCACCGAAACGGCGGCTGCGGTTGCGCGCCGGTGATCCGGCCGATGTAGTCGGCCTCGGCGTATAGCATGTGGCCAAAAGTACGGTGCACCGAACCATAGGCCCCCGGGATCGGAGCCGAGACCTGGCTCTTGTCGAGGCCCAGACAGACGGTCAACAGTTGCTGATTGGCCCACTGGTTGTACTTGATGAGTTCGATCAGGGTCGGCTCTGGCTGATGGGTCATTTCGCTTCAAGGCCTCCGTGTGAATGCCGCTCGTCGACGCGGTAGCATGTGTGAGGGTTATACAGCGTTATCCGGTCAGGATCCACCCGGATTTGGCGAGCGCTCGAAACCACAGCGCGGTCGAAATGCCTTCCTGAATGCGGTTCCGGACGACCAGGCGCCGATACAGCCGAGCGCCGACTCCTGAGCGCCGGTAACCTACCACGCCGCTCTCGGTTTTCAGGTTGGCGGACTCTACCGCGAAGACGCGCGGACCGCCAAGCGACATCCGACACGCACGTGCGGCGGTGTGCCGGCCTCGGCCCGCACGGAACATGACGGAAGGCATGCGAACTCGATGATGCCCGCCATGCCGTCGAGGAGCGCGTTGGGCGTAGAGTAACAACTTCGAGTTGAACGGGCCCGCCGACGCGGGCCCATCATGACAAAACTCCCCCGGGGTCGCTGTGGCGACCCCGGGGGAGTTTTGCTTTTGGCGGCGACGGGTTCGTCGACCCGCCGAGGAGGTCGAGATGGATAACCGTGTGTCGAGGCCCGCTGACGCGTGGCGCCGCGTGTTTCTGCGGATCTGGGCCGGGCAAACCGTGTCGCTGATGGGCTCCGGGTTGAGCGAGTACGCGCTCAGCCTCTGGGTCTACCAGCAGACGCATTCGGTGACGCAATTCGCGTTCGTGCTGTTGTTTCGCACGCTGCCCGTGATCGTGCTCTCACCGCTGGCCGGGGTCCTGGCCGATCGTTGGGAGCGACGACGGGTGATGATCTTGAGCGATGCGGGCTCCGGCCTGTGCACGATCCTGCTCGCCGGTCTCTTCGCGACCGGCACGTTGCAGGTCTGGCAGGTCTGCCTGCTGACCGCGCTGAGCGCGGCGTTCGGCACGCTCCAGACGCCCGCGTACCTGGCGGCGATCACGAGCCTCGTGCCGGGCGAGGAGCTCGGCCGCGTCAACGGGCTGCTCCAACTGAGCCAGGCCATCGCCGAGATCGCGGTGCCGGTTCTCGCGTTCAGTCTGGTGGGCGCGCTTCAGATGACGGGCATCCTCGCCATCGACTTCACGACGTTTCTGGTGGCGGTGATCACCTTGTGGCGCGTCCGGCTCCCGCGCCAGATCCGGTCACACACCACCGCGGAGCCGGGAGCGATCGGGTTCTTTCTGGAGGGGCTCCGTTATTTGGTGGCGCGCGCCGATCTCAGGCGCCTCCTGGCATTCAACGCGGTCTTCGCGTTCCTATCGGGGATGTTGTCGCCGTTGCTGATCCCGTTGTTTACCGGCCTCACGTCGGTCCAGGGCATGGGCGTCGCGTTGGGGGTCGCCGGCGGCGGGCTCCTCGGCGGCAGTGTGCTGATGAGCGCCCGGGGCGGCCTCGGATCGCCGCGCGCCAACATCCTGATCGGGAGCACGCTGTTCGGGATCGCCCTGACGGGCGCCGGCCTGATCCCGAACATCGTCGCGGTCGCGGCCTGCGCGGCCGCCGCACACTTCGCCTTCCCGCTTGTGCTGGGGTCCAGCCAGGCGCTGTGGCAGTCCGCAATCGATCTCGAGATTCAGGGCCGGCTCCACGCCGTCCGCCAGCTTGTCTTGCGCAGCCTGCAGCCGGTGGCCATGATCCTGGCGGGCGTCGCGGCCGACCGTATCTTCGAACCCGCGCTGGCGCCGGGCGGCGGCGTGGCACGCATCCTCGGCGAATGGATCGGGACCGGGCCTGGGCGCGGCGCGGCCCTCCTGGTCGCCTGCATCGGAGCCGCCACGCTCACCCTCAGCCTGGCATCAAGCGTCACGCATGCTTTGGCGCGGTCGGCTGCCGAGACAACAATGGCCAGGGTTGATGGGGATTGAGCGTGCGGTTGGACTCGTATGGAAGAGATCACGCGCCGGTGGCACAGGCGCGAATAGCCAGGCCCGTATAATCCCGGCATGTCCCATCGAGCAAACGCGTACGTCCAGCGCATCAACCTCGTCCTCGATTACATTCGCGGGCACCTGACCGGCGACCTCTCGGTGGCCCGGTTGGCGCGGGTCGCGGGCTTTTCGCCCTTTCACTTTCACCGGCTGTTCAAGGGCCTGACCGGCGAGACCGTCAACGCGTGCGTCAATCGGCTGCGCCTTGAGCGAGCGGCGGCGCTCCTGCGCGGCACCGACGGCTCGATCACGCAGGTCGCGCTCGACTGCGGCTTCGAATCCGGTCCCGGATTCTCGCGTGCGTTCAAGCGCCGCTTCGGGCTGACGGCCCGCGATTGGGATCGACAGAGCCCGCTCAAAGAGAGCAAGAACGGGCAAGTGCTCGAAGGCCTGTCCCGTTACACTCGCGAACAGCTGGACGCGCTCAGGACGCACGACCGTTTTCGCGTGACGGTGCGTACGTTGCCGGAGCAATGCCTGGCCTACGTCCGGGTGTTCAACGCGCATCGCCGACCAGGCGCGATCCCGGCGGCGTACGAGCACCTGCTCGAGTGGGCGCGCCGTCGCGGCGTGGATCCGCTGACCCGCACGCTCTACGGCATGTCGCAGGACGACCCGGACCTGACCCCCCTGCACCTGTGCCGCTTCGACTGGGCGCTGGCGGTGCCGGCCGGGTTGAAGCCCGCGGGCGAAGTGAGCCTGCAGACTCTGCCGGAGTGCCGGGTCGCCGTGATCCACATCCACGGCGACGTGATGCAGGAGTACCGGGCGCTGCAATACCTGTTTCTCTCGTGGTTGCCGCGCAGTCGGTATCAGCCGGCCAACCTGGCGACGATGGAGATCTATCGCCGACAGCCGGCCGAGTTGGGCTGGGAGACGTACGACCTGGAATGCGCGGTGCCGATCACCGACCTGTGACCGATCCATACGGGTCCGATGAAACCAACGCTTAGCGATCACACAAGGAGACTGCGATGGAACTCGGGACGTTTTCAGTGAGCCTGGCCGTCAAGGACATCAAGGCGTCGCGCGCTTTCTATGAGGCACTGGGTTTCGAGGCCTTCCTCGGCGCTGAAGAGCAGAAGTGGCTGATCCTGCGAAACGGCACGACGAACATCGGCCTGTTTCAAGGGATGTTCCCCAACAACATCCTGACCTTCAATCCGACCGACATGCGCACCATCCAGAAGGCGCTCAAAGCCAAGGGCCTCACGTTCTCGCTCGAGGCCGACGAGACCACGACCGGCCCCGCGCACGCCATGCTGGTCGACCCCGATGGGAACTCGATCTTGATCGACCAGCACTGAGTCCGGCGCGATCTGATCCGGGCATTAACCGCGAAGACGCGAAGGGCGCGACGGTTTCCACATCGGAACCGCTTCGCGCCCTTTCCGTCTCCGCGATTCGCCCTTCCCCGGCCTTCCAACCCGTTGACAGCACCGCCCTGGCCGCCTAGAATTCACAAACCGGATGTCATTTATCCACATAGAGCCCAGCGCGGCCTCCTCGTGAAGCGCGTGGCCGCGTTGAGCGACCTGCAGAGAAACGGAGAGCGTTATGAACCGGTTCTTGCGTCGGATGATGGGCGTTGTCTCGGTCGCCTCTTTCTTGCTCCCCAACCCGGGTTTTGTGACGGCCGCGACCAGCGCGGGGCGCGACGGCGGCTTCCGAACCGAGCAACCCCCGATGCTCACGGCCGTCATGGACGGCGTCGAAGTGACCCCGCTGCTGACGGTCGGTGATGTGCTCCCGAACGGCTTCCGCTTCGAGTCGATCCCGGACGGCATCGCGCTCTCGTCGCGCGGCCGCGGTCGCGTGCAGCTCTACGTCAACCACGAGACGGCGCGGGTGCCGTTCCCGTACAACACCGCAACCCCGACCGCCGCAAATGGCGAGAATGATTTCGACAACGCGCAGGTGAGTCTGCTGACGCTGAACCCACGGTCGCTCGCCGTGCTCGACGGCGCGTTCGCCATCGATACCAGCTCCGGCTACCAGCGGTTCTGCTCGAGCTTCCTGGCGACCCGGGCGCAGGGGTTCAGCCGCGACATCCTGTTTACAAACGAGGAGTCGCCGGATTACGTCCTGCGCCAAACCGCCTCCTGGCCGCCCGCCCTGAATGATCCGAATCAGCGCGAGGTCGGCGTGGTCGTGGCGCTCGACATCAAGTCCGGCCAGCACCGACCGATCTACGGCATGGGCCGCCTCAACCACGAGAACAGCGTGGCGATCCCGGGCTACCGCCGCCCGGTCGTGATGACCGGCGACGACACGTTCACCAGCGGCCCGCTCACCGGCGTGTTCCCTGCCGGAGCCGTGCCCGCTCAGGCACAGCTCTACTCGTACATCGCACCGAACACCGAAAGCCTGCTGAACGATCAGGGCGACCTCTGGGCGTTCGTGTCCGACACGCCGGGCGTGAAGAACTACTACGACGTGCTGCCGGGCTCCGGCGTTGTCGTCACCGGTCACTTCATCAAGGTGCCCAAGGACATCGCCACCGGCCTGCGTCCGGACGACACCGAGGTGCGGGCCGCCGACTTCGGCTTCCCGCTGCCCCCGACCGACGGCAGCTGGCAGCGCGATCTGCGTTCGGTGACCCCGCTGGGCATCGACGGCCCGCAATGGGTGCTCGAGTACTGGAGCGACATCAACAACGTCTTCCAGTTCGTGCGGATCGAAGACATCGCGTATGACAAGCGCCGCGGCATGGACAACGTGGTGTACATCGTCGACTCGGGGCGCGGCCGGACGGCTGCGCAGAGCCTCGACACGCCGAACTTCAGGTCGACCAACGGCCGCGTCTGGAAGATGGTGCTCGACCCGAAGGACCCGACCGTGGTGACGTCGCTGACCGTGTTCGTCGAGGGCGATGACAACCCGGTCAAGACCGTGGAAGAAGTGCATCAGCCCGACAACATCGAGACCACGAGCCGCGGCATGCTGCTGACCGAGGACCCGGGCAGCAGCCAGCAGTTCGCGATCACGGACACCAGCCCCAGCGCGACCACGGCGCGGTTGTGGTACGTGCCGTTCTCGGGCACGCCGCAGGTCGTCGCCCGCGTGAACCAATCCGCCGACGGCGGCCCGACGGACGTCGACGGCCGACCGGCCGGCAACCAGGGCGCCTGGGAGTCGACGGGCATCGTGGACGCCTCGGACGCCTTCGGCCACGACGCCTTCCTGATCAACGTGCAGGCCCACACGCTCTGGATCGAGCAGGCGCCCGGCGAGGACTTCAACGGCGACGGCCAGCCCGACTTCACCTACAAACGCGAGGGCGGGCAGCTCCTGCTGTTGACCATCGACGAACACGACGACGACGACCACCACCATTGATCGCTCGTCGACCGAAAACGAAGACAGCCAGCGTTATGCTGGCTGTCTTCGTTTTCGCGGCCGGTTGTTCGGACGCTCACTTGCTCAGAACCGGCAAAGTGATCCGGTGCGCCGGCGGACCACCGCGGAGCGGATGCGGGTAGGTGTACGCCGTGTAGCCGGGTTTGGGTGTCGTGCCATTCAGGACGTAATCGACGTCGCCGTTGGGATGCGGCAGGCCCGAGACGTAGGCGCTCGCGGCCGTCGAGCCGTCCCACACGCTGACGCCGAACCCGCCGCTGCAGGCGCCGCCGGTGCGGCACCCGTCCTCCGGGCCGTTGTTCCACAGGTAGAGCGGCGCCGAGGCCTGCTTGTCGCCGGCCATGATCTGCGCGAGGCTCTTGCCCGGCGCGCGCCCGATCTGACCCAGACATGGCCAGCCCGGCGCCGCGGGGTCGCCGGCGTTGCCGTCCCAGGCCTTGAGCCCGTCACAGGCGCCGAGTTCGCCGTCGCTCTCATAGAAGCCGCGGCGCTCGTCAAGCACGGCGTACAGGTCAGTGTAGCCCTGCACACTGTTGTTGAAGATCACGCCGGTGCCGGCCTCGAGCCGGATCGGGTAGCCGTCGAAGTTGGCGTTGCCGATGAAGCGGTTGTTGTAGATCTCGTGCAGGATCCCGCCGACCTCGCGGTTACGCGTCCAGTGTGAATAGTAGATCCCGCCCGTCACCGTGTTGTGCCGGAAGACCGCGCGCCCGCCGCCGCTCGAGGTGTCGTAGGCGGCCAGGCCGCCCGGCGCCGTGCCCGTGAACACGTTGTCTTCGATATACACGGCCTTCTGTGTGCCGAGGTCGAGCGGTTGCGATAGCAGATACCCGCCCTGCGGGTGCGTGGCTGAGCCCGGCCACTCATCGCTCATCTGCCCCACGACGATGATGGCGAGGCCGCCGCCCCAGTTCCAGATGCTGTTGTCGATGACGCCGTAGGTCGCGCCGCCGATGAAGATGCCGTAACCACTGGCCGCTCCGGGATAGTCGAACTTGAGGTGGTCGATCCGCCAGCCGTAATGCCATTCGGCGACGTTGTCCCAGATCGTGATCACGATGCCGGAAGGGGCCGCGCCCCGAAACGTCAGACCGGTGAGCCGCCAGTGCGAGTACGCGCTCGTCGCCGCCGTCGACGTGATGCGCACACATCCGGCGCAGGTGATGATCGTCTGATCGATGCCCGCGCCCTGGACGATGACGTTCTTGTTGGTCCAGTCGACGCCGTCGGGCCAGTCGCACGTGCCTGCCGGGACGAGCACGGTGTCGCCGTCCGCGGCGGCGTCGAGCGCGGCCTGAACCGCGGCCTGCGAGCAATCAACGGGTTGGCTGACCGAAGCAGCCGACACGGATCCGCCCGGCGCGCTGACCGCAAGGGGTGCCGCGAGCAGTGCCAACATCAGCAGAGGCCGACGAAACAATCGCATGGGTCCTCGATGGACGGGCATCGGCCGACACCGCCAAGGCGTCGCGCGGAAGCCGTCTCGAGCAATGTACAGGCGATGCTCGCGCCCGTCACCGGCGAAATTACGGGTCTGCGACGCTTCCCAGGGCGGCCGGCCAAGGCGCGATTCTAACCTTCGACCTGACAGGTCGACTCGCGATTCTCGGGAAAACAAGGCCTTCCAGAATCGGTATTGAAAGAAATCGCAGTCAAATTCTAACTTTTGGGTCGGACGGCCGTGGCGATGAAGTCGTCGAGCACGGCCTGCGAGAAGTGGGGCTCGCCCTCGCGCGGCTCGAACCGACAGCGGGGCAACATCCGCGCCGTCAGTTCGGCGGTGACGAAGGGCACCGAGTCGTCTGCACGGCTGTGGCGCAGGACCGTCGGGGTGACGATCTCGTCAAGCCGAAAGCCCCAAGGCCGGCAGCGGATGGCGAGATCCTGCGCGACCCCGAAGCCGCCGTTGCGCATCGAATCGCGCACATCGTCGGTCTCCAGCTCGCGTGGCGTGAGGTGTGCGAAGAACAACGCATGCGCCACCGATTGCATCGCGGGGACATCCGCAGCGAGGTCGATGGGATACGGCCAGAGCGCCCGGACCGCATCGTCGTAAAGCGCGGGCGTGCCGCTCAGGACGAACAGTGACCCGACCCGGTCCGGGTAGCGGTGCGCGATCGCGTAGCCGTACGGCGCGCCGGAGGAGATGCCGAGCACGTCGAACCGCGCCAGATGCAGTTCGTCGAGCAGCGGCGCGATCAGGTCGGCCCAGTCGGCGATACGCGTCAAGGCCCACGGCGATGTGTCGCCGTAGCCAGGGCGCGCGAGGCAGATCAGGCGCGCCCCGCGCTCGATCAGGTTCGAGAACAGACCCTTGCCCTTGATGCTGGCGATCAGGCCATGCTGAACGAGAATGGGATCGCCGTCAGGCGCGCCATACTCGGCGTAGGAGAGTACACACCCGTTCGGCAGAAACTTCGTCCAACTCACTCGGCCTCCAACTGGGCGGGATCCGCTCTCGCATTATGCCCGATCTCGTCGCGGTCGATGCCACCGTCGTCCAGGGCTGTCGCATCTAGTTCGCGAGGACCGGTTTCTTTGCCACGAATTTCACGAAATGATACGAATTCTCACGAATGGGAATAGTTCGTGCCAATTCGATTCAATTCGTGAAATTCGTGGCAAAAACGCGCGTTGTTGCACTTTAGATGCGATTGCCCTGCCACGTCGTGGATCGCTGTCGCGGTCAACGAGCTCAGTCGCGGCGCCGGGCGTCCGCCTCACGGCAGTACGGCGGTCTCACGCCCGCTGGCCCCGCACGCCTCGCCAGAGCAACCAGAGCATGAACAAAGCCTCGCCGAAGAACGTGATCATCACGAAACCGAGGTCAACGCCGGGCAGAAGCAACCGGCCAATCGTGTCGACCAGGTAGCCGAGACCCGCGATCGCCAGCGCGACACCCAGCCAGCGTGGGATGAAGTCGGAGCGCAGGACCAGCCCGCCGAGCACCAGCAGGTGCATGCCAAACAGCGTCAGGCCAAGGTTCCAGGTGTCGCCAAAATCGTTAAGCGCCAGCATCACCTGAGCTTGAAGCACCGCAGGGTCCAGGGCCGTCAGATAGTCGAGCCCGGAGGTCAGGCGCAGCACGCTCATCAGCGGCGCCAGGGCGACGGCATACGTCGCGGCATAGGCGACCCGAAACCAGGCCGACAGCCGCGCCCCGCTCTGGCTAACGGGCGCCAACAGGTCGTACAGGGCCCAGGCAACGACGACGTCGAGCAGCACCACGACGAGGAAGGCGGCGATGCCGAGGCGCATCAGCTCCGGTCTAGCAGTCAGATTGTTGAAGGTAGCCTGAGCGTCCCCGGAGACAACAAGGCTGTCGATTACATAGAAGTTGGCGAACGGAGCCAGGATGATCATGGCCAGGAGGCCAAGGCCCGCGATCAGCGCGGGGCGGCGGATCGACGATCGACCGGGGGATGCGGGAGTGTGCATGGCTATGGTCTCTCTCTCGTGATGATCGCCCTGCGGCCGAACCGGCACCGCCTGACATGACGCAGGCCGCCGGCAGTTCGGTTGGGCAGAGGCTCAGGGTGCAAACGCGCCAGGGCCGATCGTTTCAATCGGCTCGGCCGGGCTGTTCGGCCCTTGCGCTTACGATAGGGGCAGCTTAGCGAAGACGAGACAGGATCCGTAGCGACTTAAGTAGGTTCGCGAGTAGGATGCGCCCGTACGAGCAGGATCAGGGATACCCGCTGGCGATCACGGCGAAGACCAGCACCAGGAAGTATCCTTCCACGCCGTGTACGATGACGGCCATCCAGTTGCTGCGATACCGCCGGGCGGGCCAGACGATCGCCAGGTTTCTGATCGCGGCCCGGGCTAGGGCCGGGCGCTGACCTCGAAGTCGTCGAAGGCGAGCGGGCCGATGGCGCGGCCAAAGGCCGTGGCGAAAAGGCCGTAGCGCCCGCCGGCGGCGGGCAGGCTCATCGGGTAGTCGCCGATGATGCTGCCGTTGACCACGAGCGTGGCGTGATCGTCGGCGCACGTGAACTCGATCCGATACGCCGCCGCGAACTTGGGGATCGCGGCGTTCGGCGTCCAGGTGGCTACGCGATCGGTGTTGGACGGGATCTCGACGCCGTCTTTGAAGTAACCGACGATGTGATAGCCGTGGGCGGACACGCCGGCGAAGGCGAAGTTCCGGCTATCCTGAAAATCGCACAGCACGCCGAAGCCGCCCCACTCGACCACGCCGTCGACGGGCGCCGTGCGATCGACCACAGTAACGCCGACGCGCATGGCCGCCGCGGGAGCCCCTTCCGCGATGCTGCGCAGCGTGGTCACCTCTGGCAGCGCGTAACTGAACACACCATCGCGGATGCCGGTGTCGCCGATGGGGTCGAAGGTCCGCCAGATGCCCCGATCCGCTGCAAAATCATCGTTGAAGACCACGCCCGGCGGAAGCGTCGGCGTGGCCGGTATCAGCGTGGCGGTGGCCGTGGCTGTCGCGGTCGGAGCGTCGGTCGCGGTGGCCGTGCGCGTCGGGGCGTGCGCCAATGACGCCGCCGGTGTCGCCCAAAGTCGCGACGCCGCGGCCAGGCTCGCCAGACAGATGCCGACCAGCACCACGCCTCCGGCCGCGATCAGACCCGAAACAACCAGGCGCCGTCGAGCTCGTCGCGCTCCCGAGGACGAAACGACCGCAACGTCGATGACGGGCACAAGCTGACGCAGGTGCGGCTGGGTGGCGGCCTGCTGCAGCGCAGCCGCGAACGCGCCCGCCTGCGGGTAGCGCGCATCGGCCTGTTTGGCCAACGCCTTCTGCAACACGTCGTCGAAGGCCGGGCCGAGATCGGGCCGCGCGACCTGGAGGTGCGGCGGCGGTTCGGAGATCTGTTTGACCGCCACGGCCACGGGGGTGTCGGCCTCGAACGGCAACTGGCCGGTCAACATCTGGTAGACGATCACGCCCAGCGCGTACTGGTCGGCGCGCCCGTCGATCTGCTTTTCGCCCCGCGCCTGCTCCGGCGCCATGTACGCGGGCGTGCCCATCAGCCCCGACCGGCTCAGGTGTGGGCTGTCGGCCAGAGTCAGCTTCGCCAGGCCGAAGTCCGAGATGTAGGCCTGACCCTCGGCGTCGAAGAGGATGTTGGCGGGTTTGAGGTCGCGGTGAACGATCCCCTTGCTATGTGCGAAGTCGAGCGCGCCCGCGATCCGATCGGCGATGGCCGCCGCAGCCGCGACGCTGAGCGGCCCATCTGCCAGCCGGTCGGCAAGTGAACCGCCCGACATCAATCTCATCACCAGATACGGCTGGCCTTCGTGCTCGCCCGAGTCGTACACAGGCACGATCGCGGCGTGCTCCAGCGCCGCCACGATCTGGGCCTCGCGTTTGAAGCGGGCCCGAAATTCGTCCTGGCGCTGCAAGGCCGGCGGCAGGACCTTGATTGCCACCTCGCGATTGAACTCGGGGTCGTGCGCGCGGTACACGCTCGCCATTCCACCGTGGCCCAACTCTCCGAGCACAATGTATCGACCAATAGGATCCATCATCGGGTTCACGTGCGTCTATTTTAGTGTGAGACCTGGACCGTCGGCATCCATACAAGTGCCTAGTCTGACGGGCGCCCAGAAAGCACACACGGCTCGGCCATCGCACGACACGCCGTCACCCGAGCAGGGTGCGGTGCAACGCGTTCCTGCGCTACACTACCAGTGTCGGCACCGCGCTCTTGTTCAGGAAAGCGAGCGAACGATGAAGAAGTCTGGGTTCGTGTTTGCGGGCCTGCTGGCCGGCGTGTTGTTGACGTTCCTGTTTCTCTGGACCGGCGCGCTTGCGCGCTCGGCGGCAGAACCCGCCGGTGCGGGTCAGTTGGCGATCGCCACGGCGACCGGGCCTGCCTCAGATGAAGGCCTTCAGGGCGAGTCGCCGTGGGTCGTCACCGGCAGCGACGAAGTACCGCCGGCCGAATTCGTCGCTGCGGCAGCCGTCGACTCCCCGCAAGCGCTGCCGACAGAGATCCCGGGCGAGACTCTGATTTACTTCGTCCCGACGGATAGCGAGGCCACGGCAACCGTGGTGTTTCTGTACAACACCGATGCGGTTACACATAGCGTCGCCTTGAGGGGCTACAGCTACAACGGGGTGTTGGGGTATTCCTTGATTATCGAGGTCGGGCCGGGAAGCCTGGTGAAGCTGGCCAGCGACTCGATCGCCGCCGCGCCCCCGCCCAGTTGGGCGACGCCGGCGCCGATCATCACCAACTTCACTGACTTCACCTATCTCGCCAGTCTGTCGCTTCCACCCGGCGTCAAGGCCGAGGGATACACCGTCTTCAATCCGGGCACGGGCACGGTGGATCCACGCGCCGACCAGGGCGCCATCCCGCTGCGCTTCAGCACCGATCCGGCGACGGTGTTCCTGCCCGCCGTACAAAACAACCCCTGAGCTCAAAGGCTCAGAGCGCCAGGGCGATCCTATCGACTGGTCCACCCTGGCGCTCTGAGCCTTCGACTCTGTTGAACGCCAACTTGAGATCGTCGAGAAACGACGCGGCGCCGTGGAGCTCGACCTCGCTGTGATCGATCGGGACGTTTTCGTTGATTTGAAGCGACCGTCCGCTCGCCAGAGCGGGGTAAGGGTTGTGGACTTTGAGGCCGGAGCCCACCGAATTGCGCACCTGCCCGAAACCCCGGCCGTGATCGTCACGGGTAGGGCCGGTGCGGTCGCTGTAGCAGCCGGCTCGGCGGTTCGGGTGGGTTAAGCGGGCGCCGCCTCGACAGTCGGCGTCACGCCGATTACGCCGGCGGGCGCAGGCGTGAGCAGAGGGCAGCGCCGTAGCCACGTGCCGGCTTCCGATGTCACTATAATGCGCCCATGCCCGCGACCCTGCTCACCACCAAGCTGCACATGCCGCCGGCACCGCCCCATGTCGTGGCTCGCCCGCGGCTGATCGCGAAACTCGCAGGGCTACAGACGCGCCGGTTGACCATCGTGTCGGCGCCGGCCGGTTTCGGAAAGTCGACGCTGCTCGGCGGCTGGATCAGGGCGACCGGGCAACGGGCCGCGTGGCTGTCGCTGGATCCCGAGGACAACGCCCTCCCGAGTTTTTTGACCTACCTGATCGCGGCCCTGCGGACCGTGGAGCCGAACCTGGCCGAGGGTGTGTACGGTGCGCTCCAGTCACCGCAAGCCCCACCGATCGAGGCGCTGTTGACGCCGTTGCTGACCGAGCTGGCGCACATGGCCCAGCCGCTCACGCTCGTCCTCGATGACTATCATCTGATCGATTCCGAAGCCGTCGACCAGGTCGTCGCCCACGTGATCGAGCACAAGCCTGAGCCGCTCAGCCTCGTGATCTCCACCCGTGAGGATCCGCGGCTCCCGCTCGGACGGCTGCGCGCCGGCGGCCAACTTATCGAGCTGCGCGCCGCCGACCTGCGCTTCTCGGCCGACGAGGCCACGCGGCTGCTCAACGACGCCATGGGCCTCCACCTCTCGGCGACCGAAGTCGATGCGCTCGAGGCGCGCACCGAAGGCTGGGCGGCCGGCCTGCAACTGGCGGCGATCTCGATGCAGGGATCGAGCGATTCGGCCGCGTTCATCCGCTCCTTCACCGGCAGTCATCGTTTCATCATGGACTACCTGGTGGAAGAGGTCCTGCACCAGCAGCCTCCGCACGTGCAAGCGTTTCTGCTACGGACGTCGATCCTCGACCGGTTTTGTGCCCCGCTCTGTGACGCCGTCCTCGAACTGCCGTCCGGCACGAGCCAGGCCACACTGACGCTTATCGAACGCGCCAACCTCTTCGTCGTGCCCCTCGACAGCGAGCGCAAGTGGTATCGCTATCACCATCTGTTCGCCGAACTGTTGCGCCAGCGCCGTCAGGCGGGCGCCGGCCCCGATGCCGCTGACCACGTCCGCGCGAGCCGCTGGTTCGAGACCCAGGGCCTCGACGCCGAAGCCTTCCAGCATGCCGTGGCGTCCGGCGATGTCGACCTGGCCGCGCGTCTGGTCGAAGGCGACGGCATGCCCCTGCACTTCCGGGGCGTGGTCGGGCCGGTGCGGCATTGGCTCGAGACTGTGCCGGTGCCGGTGCTGGAGGCTAACCCCGCTTTGCGTGTGCTCTGGGCATCGGCCGATTTGTTCGTGTCGCAGGTCGATGGCATCGAGGCGAAGCTGCGCTCGGCCGAGGCTTCGCTGGCCGACGACGATCTTGACCCGCGCGTGCGCGACCTGATCGGCCACATCGCCTCGATCCGGGCCACGGTCGCGGTCACTCAACACGACGCCGACACCATCCTGACGCAGTCGACGCGGGCCTTGAAATATCTGCGCGCCGATAATCTCCCCGTCCGCACGGCCACGTGCTGGGCGCTCGGCACGGCCTATCAGCTCCGCGGCGAGCTGGCCCTGGCGCATCAGGCCTACGCGGAGGCGCTGTCGATCAGCCAGTCGATCGGCCACCCCATGATCACGCTCATGTCCACGATCGGTCTGGCCGTTTGCGAAGAAGCCTGGGGGCAGCACGCCGCAGCCACGACGCTGTACAACGAGGTCTTAAAGCTGGCCGGTGACCCGCCGTTGCCCGTCGCGAGCGAGGCGCACATCGGGTTGGCGCGCATGGCGTTGGCGCGTCAGGACCTCGACGCCGCGGAGTCGGCGGCGACCACCGGTCTCGCTCTGGCGCGCCAGCTCAGCTCGACGGATCGCTCGGTCACCTGCGAGGTCCTGCTCGCGCGCATCCGGATCGCGCGCGGCGACGTCGCGGGCGCGCTGGCCCTCCTGGCTCGAGCGCGCACCTTCGCGCAGTTGCGCGGCTTTGTGTACGTCCTCCCCGAGATCGACGGCGCACAGGCGGAGGCTGAGCGCGCGACGGGCGCCACGCTGGATGCGCTCACGCCGCGCGAGCTTGAGGTGCTGCGGCTCACGGCGCAGGGCCTGTCGAATGCCGACATCGCGCAGCGGCTCTTCCTCGCGCTCAGCACCGTCAAGGGCTATCAGCAGCGGATCTTCGAAAAACTCCACGTGCAGCGCCGCACCGAGGCCATCGTCCGCGCCCGGGAACTGGGGCTCATCTAGCGACCGGCCACGGCCGCCAGAAATGCCTCGAACGGCGCCCAGTACTGTTCGTGGCCGGGGGTCGTGCTCCAAAGTGAACGCGCTCCATGCAGCCCGGCGCTGGCCGGTCGATAACGCTTGATCCATTCGGGTTTGACGAACCGGATCACGCGCGTAACGGCGCCGATCTCTTTTCGGGCCGAGGTCACGAAAGCCGGCCGAGCGAGGCCGCGGATCGAGTCGGCCAGGTTGACCTTCCGCAGGTACTCGTCCGGGCTGAAGGCCGCAACGGCCGACACGCGCCCGCCGGCGGCTTCGGCCGCGATCAGCAGGGCGAGCGACGCGGAGAACGAACTCCCGACCAGCACGATCGGTCGACCCGCGGCACGTCGTTCGAGGTCATCCAGGGCAGATTCGATGTCGGCCCGGGAGTCTACATAGCCCGTCTTCAGCCCGCGCTGCTTGGCCAGCGCCGAGGTGTCGTTGCTCACACCGAAGATTTTCATGCCGGAGCGTTGGTCGATAGCCAGGCAGGCGTAGCCAAGATCAACCAGCCGGGGCGCAATGGGCCGATACTCGCCGCGATTGCAGAACCCCTGATGACAGAGCAGGATCCAGGCCTTGGGGTCGGGCGCCGCGTAGAGGTCGGCCGTGATGGGCAGACCGTCGCGCGCCGAGAATTGGATCGTTTCGAACCGCGCCGGATCCGTGCTCAGCACATAGTCGGTCGCGTTCATGAGGTCCTGCGACCCGCGCACAGCCGAACGACCCTGGCCGTCAACTCTGCACCAGGTTGATCAGATTGCCGCAGGTGTCTTCGAAGAACACCAGCGGCACCGGGCCGGAGCGATCGGGCTCGCCCCGGAACACGACGCCCAGTTGCTTGAGCCGTTCGTAGTCGGCCTGCAGGTCGCGGGTGGAGAAGAGCGCCGCCGGAAAGCCGGCTTCGTAAAGCGCGCGCTGCGCGGCCAGGGCCGGCGGCGGGCTGTTCGGTTCGAGGATCAGTTCGACGCCGCCGTCATCGTCCGGGGCCACCACAGTCAACCAGCGAAACGGCCCCATCGGGAGGTCGAGTTTCTTCTCGAAACCCAGGATCTTGGTGTAGAAGTTCAGGGCTTTTTCCTGATCGTCCACTTTGAGGATGATGTGACGCATGCGCATGTTGGGCTCCTCGTTCGGTTACATGATGTTGCCGGCGCCGGGCGTATAGCTCGCGCTCACGACGCTCTTGGCGATCAGGGTCTGACACTCGACGACGCCGTCGAAAGTCGCCAGGCCGCTGTGGATCTTCATTTGACCGGCCTCAAGCACGATCTGACCGGAACGCACGCTGACTTGGCCGCTCGTCTCGACCGTGACACCGCCCGCGTCGATCCGGATGGTCGAGCCATTGCCGTCACGGAGTTCGAGCGCCCCGGGCGCATCGAGCAGGCGCAGGCTCCGGCCGCCGGGTGTCTCGAGCACGAGGCCCTCGCGCCCCGCCGTGTCATCGAGCTTGATCGACGCGCCGCTGCGTGATTGCAGCAGCTTGACGGCACTCTGCCCCGCGGCTCCGGTCGGGGGCGGGCTGCCGGCGTGCCACAGCCCGCCGATGATGTACAGACTCCGGCGCGCCCCGGAGCCCTCGTACGCTACCAGCACTTCGTCGCCGATCTCGGGGCCGAACCAGGCGCCGTAGCCGTTACCGGCCAGAAAGCTGGCACGCTCGGCCCACGCCTCCGAGGCAACCTCGGGGATCCGGACTCGTACCCGGCCGAGGCCTTCAGGATCCAGATGATCGACGACGGTCGCCTTGACGAATCCGCTGGACTTACGCATGGTCTGCTTCTCCTGTCGGTTCGGTCGACTGGAACGCGCTGAAGCCACGAGCACCGGGCGGCTTCTCGTTCGCGTCGGATGCTCGTGGGGCCAATGCCCGAAGGCCCATCAGGCCCTCGCAACGTCAAACAGTTGCCTGAGGTGCTCGCCGAGGTGCGCCAGATAGTCTTCGACCAGGTACTGCAGCGTCGTGGGTTCGTTGACCGGAACGGGCCGTAATGCGATCTTGTCGAGCGAATGCGCGCGCCGTACCTGTGTCAACACAGCCTCCGGGATGCCGTCGACGACGTGCGCCAGGTGCAGGTTGTAGGCCTTCCAGAACTCGACCAGCTCCGACCACTCACTGGCGTCGTAGCGTTGCACCCGGATCCATTGTTCCTGGTCATAACCGGCGAACACGAGATCGTCCGTGAACTGGGCCAGCACGAAGCGCTGATGGTTGTTGGCCGCCGAGTCGATCAGGTGCCCGAGCACCTGCTTGGCCGACCATCCACCGTCGATGATCGTCGACTCCGTTTGCGCACCGGACAGCGTCAGGAGCACCGGGAGCGCGGACCGCACCACATCGCGCAGCTGGTCGCCGAGTTGGCTCATCGAATCTCTCCTGGGTGTGGACGCAATCGGTTGGTCAGGCCTTGCGGCAGACGGCGTAGACGAACCGCTGCTCACCGCCACCCGGCGTGACGTGGACCTCGAGGGCGCTCTCGATCAGTGTGAACCCCGTGCCCAATGCGGCGACAATCCCGTCCGCGCTGTAGCGCGCCACCTCGAGGCCGCTGCAGTGCGTGGGCCCGTCCGGCGCAAAGGTGGCGATGATGGCGGATCCGCCCGACGGCAACGCCCGACGCAGCGCCTCGACATACCGACCCCGCGCTTCAGCCTCGATCAGGAAGTGAAACACCGCCCGGTCATGCCAGAGCGCCACCGATCCGGAGGGCAATTCGACGCGCGTGATGTCGGCGACCAGCCACCGGATGCGCCGGGCGGCATCGCCGAGCCGCTGCTGAGCGGCCTCGAGCGCCCTGTTCGACACGTCGAGCACGGTCAGCTCCGCGTAGCCGGCCGCCAGCAGGTCATCGACCAGAGTCGACGCCCCGCCCCCGACGTCCAGGATCCCGGCAGCGGTCGTCGGCGTCCACCGGCGGATCAGATCCAGCGACAGCGTCGCGTGGGGCTGATACCAGCTGACCTGGGTGGGATCCTTGGTCGCGTAGACGGTTTCCCAATGCGCCATGGCCTCGGTCATCGTGTCCTCCTGAGCCGGCAAGATCATACCCAACCCCGGCCGGTTTGCCTAACCCGGACCGACGCGTGGCGTCGATCGTCCTCTCACGGTCTGCGACAAGCCTTCACCACACGCCGGGCAACAATCGGTAACGCACTCGTCGTGCGTAGTCGGCATAGCCGGGGAGCTCGTGCTGCAGGGTCTGATCCTCGAGCCGGGTTCGCAGCCAGAGCAGCGCCGCGCCGAGGAGGCTGGTCGGCACAGCCCACCAGGAGCCGAGCAACAGCGGGACGGCGAACTCATACACGATCGCACCCGCGTACGCCGGGTGGCGCACAAAGCGATACGGCCCGCCGGTCTCGACGGTGTGTCCGCGCTCGCTCTGGATGCGCACGACCTGAGAGAAGAATCCGTTCGACGCGGTCGCCCACACGAACACGGCGTACCCGAGCGCGCCCGCGATCAACGCGGCGATTTGAGCGACCGGCGCCACCGGGCCGGTCGCCGCAAGGCGCACGTCCCAGCCGGCCAGGATGTAGCGGCTCAGCTGTGCCAGAGCGAGACAGGCCTGGAGCTGAGAATCCCACAGCTTGTCGCCCCTGCGCCTGCCGATGCGTTCTGCCAGCAACCCCGGGCGAACGACGATGACGAGGACGGCCATGGCGATCATCCAGGCCGCCATCACGGCCATGGCCGCCCACCCCTGCCACCAATCCAGGCGACCGGCCGACCAGAACAATGCCAATCCCATCACAGTCAGCCCCGAAACCTCGCGAACCGCATAGACGAGGATAAGCCTGGCGTTCATTTCGATCGCGCTTTCCGAAACGGCTCGCCCACAAGCCCTCATCGGCCGGATCGTTTCGTTACGCATCATTATCGTCTCACCGTGGCTCGGCGGGACCGCACATCCGACACGTGTGCCAGCGCCAGTTGCCAGGCCGTTTTCGGACAGCCAGCCGAGTACACGGATCCCACGGACAGGCACGGATGCCGCGGAGCGGTTGGGTGGAGATTCCGTGTGATCCGTGACGATCCGCGATATCCGTGTACAGATTTTTGCCTCGATCTGGAGGCACCTGACATCCTGCGATGCTGTCGGCGAACCCGATCGCACGTTGTCGGGAGCCCCAGAACAGGCCGGACCGGTACACGGATGTTCACGGATCACACGGAAACCTCTCGAATGGCTCCGTGCCATCCGTGAACATCCGTGT
>WBZS01000118.1_pt2 | contig 32420 bp, 20 predicted proteins | sample 5204201 | NCBI WGS metagenome assembly WBZS01 (sample SAMN12344357, study PRJNA552823) | activated sludge metagenome | biome: Activated sludge suspended growth; feature: Nitrification reactor; material: Wastewater; isolation source: activated sludge from nitrification reactor of wastewater... | reverse complement strand
TGGCAAGTCGGCGGAGGTCATCGGCGAGAACCGAACACTCAACCTCACCGGAACCTCCTTCAGCGACACCTTCGCCAACGAATACACATACCACATCTACAAGATCAAACTCTAACCCTCCAACCCGCCAAGGGGAGCCGCCTGGTCAAACATGGACTAGGCGGCTTTCCTCTACTCTTGACTCTGATAGTCTGGATGATACGCCAGATCGCGTGAGAAGGATATCGGATGACTAGCAGCTTCTTCGTACACCCCCAAGGCTTGTGTGAAGCCGAGAGCATTGGTGCGCGGACGCGTATATGGGCCTTCGCGCACGTGATGGCCGGGGCACACGTGGGCGCCGACTGCAATATCTGCGATGGTGCGTATATCGAAGGCGGCGCTACGGTTGGCGACCGAGTCACTGTCAAGAACCAGGTGATGATCTTCGAAGGCGTGCATATCGCTGACGACGTCTTTCTGGGCCCAGGCGTTACCTTCACCAATGACCTAAAACCCCGCGCCCACATTAAACGCCATGGGGAGTCGCTACTCAGCACTCAGGTCGAGCAAGGCGCCACGCTCGGCGCCCGAGTAACGGTCGTGTGCGGTATAACTATTGGAGCTCATGCCTTTATCGGGGCTGGGGCGGTAGTAACCCGTGACGTTCCAAGACACGCCTTTGTTGTAGGAAACCCCGCCCGCACCGTCGGGTGGGTCTGCGTCTGCGCGGAGCGCTTAGACAATGAGCTTCTTTGCTCCTGCGGACGCAGGTATGAGCGAGTTGACGGCGCTATTGCAGCCACACAATAGTCGTTCAGATCAGGAAAATCCCTGTCAAAGTTGCTATTTTGCGGTCCGCCACTAGTCGCGCAGAAGCTCGAGAAAGCTCTGCGCGCGCCTACTCCAGTCAAACTCTGCCACCGTAGCTTGAATGGACCACCGATCGGCACACATGTCGAACGCCTTCCTGATGGCATCGACGAACGAGTTCTCCGTAGGGCAAAGTTCGACAAAGCGCCGGTCGAGGCCATCCACTGGAAGAGCGGCTGTGGATACCACAGGAATTCCTGCCGCCAAATATTCGACGGTCTTCAACGGGTAACTACGTCTATTGAATGCTGAATCCGAATAGGGCGTGAGTCCTACTGCCGCCCCACGAAGCAATGATGGGAGCCTATCCGGTGGAACCAAGTCTATCCATTGAACATTGCTCTGACCGAGTAGGTGGTCAAACCTGGCGGCCGCCGCCTGATCGCGAAACGTTTTCGGCCCCACCATGAGCAGACAAATTCCAGCCCGCTGCACCGCGTCAAGATAGTCTACATCTAGCCGTTCGTTTATTTGACCAACAACTATGGCAATCGGACCAGCGAGAGAAATCTCTGGTGACGGGCTGATCGAGTCAATGTTCTTGTATCGCTCGACGTCTGTACCGTTCGGGAACCACACTGGCACCGACTTGCTCCGCTGCAGGCTTTGCGCTAAGTCAGACGTAACCGCGAGCACCAAATCTGCAGACGCGAGGTTGAGTTCTCGTGCGCGGTGGAGATACTGGCCTGAACGCCTCCACAACTCAGCGCCCGCTACGAAATCGTCTGTAGCAAAATAGACCCTCTTTCCCGAGATCTCCTTTCCGAGAAGGTGCAGCATCGGCTCAGTCGTGGAAGCGACTACCGCGCTCGGCGAAGTATGGGATTGAAGGAGAAAGTTCCTTACTCTCGCGACAGCCATCCGATTGGAAGCCACTCGCACGAATGGCCGTGTATTCCCTGGGGGCACATCGACCGACAATCTGGTCAGGTTCGGCACCGGAGTACTTATTTGCGGAACCCGATTGCCACTACGATAGGTCTGCATCATCGATCTCGGAGGGTCCACCCAGACAACGGATGCACGCTTGGCCAGCTCGATTGCCAACTGTTTGTCTGTTCCAGCTACCGCGTCCCACTCGACTCCGGCGAAGTACACGATGGGACCCTCAACATCTGAGGAGAGTTCTTGCTCCGACACCCGCTCCTTTGCTGCGACGGGCTGAGCATTGAAGTCATCGAGCGCCTCGCGCCCCACGACCCGGCCTACCTGATGGCGCGCGTTGTACAGCACCAGCCCCGTGTACGACCGAGCCTTATCGACAGCCTGACGCGCGACGCTCCTGGATGGGCTTGGTGCGGAGTATATTTCGATCATGCGGTTAGCCGCCCGCTCCAAGGAGAACTGCTTGACGACCTGAAGCGAGTACGCACCTAGTTCGCGACGGCGCCCGGCGTCAGGAATCAACTCTGTCAGGGCTGTTCGCATGTTGCGAGTTCCGCCTCCCTGACCGACGCCGTACCAGCCTTGCCATAGGAACTCATCCACGCTCGTCGGCTCGAGTATCTTGAAGAAGCCGCGCTCCCCCTGGACGATAAGCGGCTTCCCGAACGCCATTGCACGCAAGGCGGAGCCACCCATCCCGAGAGCAATGTCCGCAATCGCATACGCTGGACGAGGATCCGCCATCTCACCCGTGAGGACGACTGATGCTTCGCCGGTCTCCTCGTTCACCTCGCGAGCCAACCGATCCAGCTCCTCACGGATGGGGCCGTCTCCTACCAACAGCAACTGGAACCGTGCAGAGCTATGGAGTTCGCGGGTAACCTGAATAGCAGTTCTGAGGCCCTCCGCCTTGAGCTCGTTTGCGAGCCGCCCGACACACACAACGACCGGGCGATCATTGGCAACGCTCCAGCGCGCCCTGAACTCGGCCAGGAGGTGCGCTTCCGGATACTGATCGTGCGCCAAGTCGACAGGTGGCTCCAGCACATCGACGTTGCGACGTCCCAGCGCGAGTTCGTGGGCTGCGATCTGGCGCGTGCCGACGAGGAGCGGCATCGTATGTGGGAGGAATGGCGCTACTGCCATCGACATCACCGTACTTAGGGATTTCACTTGGCGATTTCCCTGAGTCGCCATGAAGGCCTCTACACTTGGTGGCCATTCGTAGCCGTGCACCACGTCGACGGCGCGGTCACGAATAACTCTCTGCAGTTTCCGAACGATCCACGGAGTGGGCCTGATACTAGGTCTGGGCGACTCAATAAACTCAAGGCCCAGATCCTCTATACGGTCCAGGAGAACTCCAGGGCGGCCGAAGATGATGCACTCATGGCCGAGATCACGCACCGCAGCGGCCAACTCGATTGCATTTGTCTGACTGCCGCCCATGTTGAGATCGTGCGGGTAAACAAGAATCCTCACGTTGCCTCCATCCGTGCCGATCGCAGGCTCTGGAGCTCCCCGCGTTTCACATAGACCATTCCACCAACGACGAGCAGTGATACGACACCAGCGATGACCGCTGCCAGAGCGACAGAGTCGATGGTCACCGAGATGCCGAAGCATGCGCCCCACAACAGCACACCGATCAATACCGGGAAAGCCACAGCGCGGCCCGTCAAGAGCAGCCGCACCCCGACCCGTCTCAGCACCACCAAGTAGCTGGGCAGCACGACGATGGCAGCAGCGATGAACTGACCTGCAGCCGCCCCTGCCGGCCCTGCATGTGTCACACCCAGGATCATTAGTGGCATGGCGGACAAGAACCACAGTAGCTGGGTGAAGAAGACGACACCGGATCGTCCTAGGACTACCAAGAAGTCGTAACAGAGCTCGAACCAGATTCGGAGGGCTGCCACTAGCACTAGCCATAGGAGGATGTCGGCAGCCGGAGCCCACTGAGGCCCGTACACCAACTCGACTATCGGTTTGGCCGCTCCGCTGATCGCGAGGCACGCCGGGATCGCCACCGTAGAGAGCAGCCCCAACACCCTCGTGAACGCGCGCGTCATCCGCGGGGGATCCGACTGAATCTTCGCGAACGCAGCAGGAGCTACAGCGCGTAAGGGCATGGAGAAGATGCTGACCGGCCAGCTGGCCAGGTTGAAGGCCAAGACGTAGAAGCCCAGTGCCTGAGCGCCCAGCATGGAGCCAACGATCACTTGGTCGGCATAACCGCTAGCAAACACGACGATGCTCGCGGCAGCCAACGGCAGCCCGAAACCAAGCAGCCGTCGAGCGACCGATCGATCCCACCCGAAGCGGTATGGCAGGGGTGACCAGCGCCAGAACAGTAGGGCCCCAGCCAAGCTGCCCGCAAGCCGTCCGACGGCAAGGCTCATCGCCCCCCAGCCCATCAGTGCTAACGCCAGCGAGACAAAGGCCCCGAGCCACGCGTTGATCTGATCGGCGATCGTACGCTCGCGCTGCATGAACTCACGCTGCAGTAGCGCTGCTGGAGTCGCCACTAGGCCGTTGATAAGGATCGCACCCGCCATCAACTGAACGACTGGTGTCGCACGGACATCACCCAGTGCAGTCGAAATCGAAGGGGCGCCCACGACAACGCCCACCGTCAGGAGAACGCTGCTGACAACAGAGATCAGGTTGACCGTGGGTGCTATGCGAGCCGGGTCATCGGGCCAGCGTACGATCGCCAGACTGACCCCTAGTTCGTTGAAGCTGAGCACAGCGAGCATGGTCACTGTCGCGATAGCGAAGACGCCGAACTCGCTCGGGCCCAGGACCCGAGCGAGAACGATTCCAATCGCGAGGGTCCCTAGACGGGACGCCACCGTGTTCAGAAAGCTCCACGCCAGCGCACGCGATGCCCGCTGTGCGATCGAGCCGCTCGCCGGCTCGTCAGACATCACCCACCGCGACGGATAGCGCATCACGCACGACAACCTGCTGCTCGTGGGTCAGGTGGGGGAACATCGGCAGCGACAGAATCTCCTTGGCCGCCCGTTCCGCCACTGGACAGGCTCCCTCTCTGTATCCCAGGTGACTGTAGGCCTGAGTGAGATGCCATGGTTCCGGGTAATGGAGAGCAGCCCCCACGCCTGCCCCATTCAGCTCGGCCAGGACGCGGTCACGGTCAGCAAGCCGGACGACGTACAGATGCCAAACATCGGCGTTGCCATTGAGACTCGTCGGCACACGCACGCCACGGACGTCGCTGAGAAGCTCTTCGTACCGGTCGGCCGCTGCCCGTCGGAGCGCGTTCCACCGGTCGAGGCGGGCCAGTTTCGCGTTGAGCGTCACGGCATGCACGGAGTCAAGTCTGGAGTTCACGCCGACGACTTCGTGCTTGTACTTCACAACGGAGCCATGTCCCGCCACCAACCGGACGTTGTGAGCCAGCTCTTCGTCGTTGGTCGTCACCGCGCCACCGTCGCCGGAGGCGCCAAGGTTCTTGCCCGGGTAGAACGATGTGGCTGCGATTCGTCCAAGACCGCCTGCCGCACGTCCGTTCCGGCGGGCGCCCTGCGACTGGGCCGCATCTTCAACGAGTGGAACGCCGGCGTCCGCAGCAACGGCTTCGAGCTGGTCCACTGGGGCCACCTGGCCGTAAAGGTGAACCGGCACGATCGCCTGCGTACGATCAGTGACGGCCGCAGCCACCGCGTCCGGATCGATGAGCAAGCACTCGTCATCCACATCCACGGGCACCGGCGTCGCACCGATCCGGGATGTAGCCTCAGCGGTGGCGATGAAGGTGTTGGCCGGCATGATTACCTCACCTCCGGCGGTTACCCCCACCGCACGAAGGGCGAGTTCGACGGCATCGGTGCCATTGGCCACTCCGACGCAGTGGTGGACGCCGATGTAGTCGGCGTACGCCTTCTCGAAGGCGGCCACATGGGGTCCCCCGATAAAGCCTGCACTACGCAACACCTCCAACACGAGGGGCTCGACCTCATCGGCGATCTCGGCCTGCTGCGCCCGCAGATCTAGAAACGGGACGGTCATCTCAACTCCTTGCCTTTTCGGCATTCTCTAGTGGTCGGGCGGGCACTCCCGCCCAAATCGTTCCAGCGGGCTGATCGGCCAGCAAGACGGATCCCATGCCCAGGGTCGCCTCCGCGCCAACCTGGCGCTGCTCACGAACGGAGGCATTCATACCGATGTAGGCGGCTTCTCCGACATGCACGGTGCCACCGAGCACCACCCCGGCCGCCAACGTCGCGAAGTCCGCAAGGACATCGTCATGGGTGAGCACGACGTGAGGCATACACACCACGTGCGCACCCACCTGCACGTCGGCGGTGAGCACAGTGCCACCGAGCAGGATCGACCCTGCACCAACCGAGCAGCTCGCCGGCACGTGGACAGACGGGTCGATCACCGTGGCGTAGCGGTCGGGCGTGACGCCCAACTCTGCAAGCCGTCGGACGATCGCTCGCCGGCTGGCACCCTTTCCGGCGCACACCACCAGCTGAGCGTCGGGATGTTCCGTGATGCTCGCCAGGTCGCCCAGAACGGGCAGCCCGCCGATCGTCGTCCCGGCCTTGCCGGGATCATCATCCAGGTAGCCGAGCACCTCACCGGCATCCCACTCGGGATGCCGGCAGGCCGAGACCGCCTCGCGGGCGAGCCCGCTGGCGGCCACCAGGATGATCGGCGAGGTCATGCGGCGTTGACCAGCACCGCGATGACTCGGTCCTGCTCTGCTTCCGTGAGCTCGTGGTAGAGCGGCAGGATCAGGGTGTTGTCGGTCAGGCGCTCCGTGTTCGGAAGCGAACCGGCGACCGTCAGGTCCTGGTAGGGCAGTTGGCGGTGTGCGGCCATGATGCCGCGGCGGGCGGAAATCTCGGCCTGCGCGAGCGCCGTCAGCAGGCCCTCGCGGTCGAGCGGATACGCGTCCTCGACCTCCACCCAGTAGGACTGGAAGTTGCAGGTGCCGTACTCGGGGTCGGCGACCGCTCGCAGGCCCGGGATGTTCGCGATTGCCGCGGAGTACCGGTGGGCGAGTTCGCGCCGACGTGCGACGACCTCGTCCAAGCGGTCCAGCTGCACCAGTCCGACGGCGGCCTGCAGATCGGTCATCCGGAAGTTATAGCCGACCTCGTCGTAGCTCTCCGGCGGCGGCAGGATGCTGCCGTGCCGGTCGGCGGCCGAGACGCTCATGGCGTGTTCGCGCAGCTTCTTCGCCCGATCGGCCCACTCGTCGCGGGAGGTCGTGAGCATGCCGCCCTCGCCCGTGGTGAGGATCTTGCGGGGGTGGAAGGACCAGGCGGCCAATTCGGCGCCGGTGCCCACCGGACTGCCCTTGTAGGTGGAGCCGGCGGCGCAGGCCGAGTCTTCGACCACCACGATGCCTCGCTCGTCGGCGAACCGGCGGATCGGGTCCAGATCGAGCGGAACCCCGCCCTGATCCACGCCAATGATCGCCTTGGTGCGCTCGGTGACGACCGGTTCGATGGTGGCCACGGAGAGGTTGCCGGTGGCGATCTCCACGTCGGCGAAGACCGGAGTCGCGCCGACGTAGAGCACGCAGTTGGTCGTGGCGATGAACGAGAACGACGGAATGATCACCTCGTCGCCCTCGCCGACACCGGCGACCACCAAGGCCAGCTGGAGTGCGGTGGTGCACGACGACAGCGCGACGGCGCGGCGGGCGCCCTGCTTGGCCGCGAAGGCGGTTTCGAACTCGGCGACCCGCGGCCCCTGCGCCACCCAACCTGATTCGAGGACGGCGGTCACCGCGGCGACCTCCTCGGCCCCGAGCCAGGGCTTCATCACATTGATGCGGCTCACTGCGGCGTCCCTGCGAGCTCGACGTCCGAGTGGCGCTCGACCTGCCACCAGTCGACGAGCTGGCGCAGCCCCTCGTCCAGTCCGATCTCGGTCCGGAAGCCGAGATCGCGCTCGGCTGCCTCGGTCGAAGCGAGCCGGCGGGTCACACCATTGACGGTGCGCGCCGGGCCGTGTTCGACCTCAAGGTTGGAGCCCATCGTGCGGAGCAGCGCGTCAGCCAAGCCGCGGAGTGAGGTCTCGACGCCGCTGGCGACGTTGTAGACACCCTCGTTCACCGGTGCGGCTGCGGCCAGTAGGTTCGCCCGCGCGATGTCGGTAGTGAACGCGAAGTCCATCGTCTGCAGCCCGTCGCCGAAGATCAGCGGCGGCTGACCGGCGACGATCCGCTGCATCCAACGGATCAGCACCTCGGTGTAAAGGCCGTGGATGTCCATCCGGGGGCCGTACACGTTGAAGTAGCGGAGCGCGACGTAGTTGAGTCCCTGCATCGCACGGAACGACGTCAACATCCCCTCGTTGAACACCTTGGAGGCGCCGTAGAAGGTGTCGTTGTTCCAGGCGTGGTGGCGCTCGGTGGTGGGGAACTCCTCCGCCAATCCGTACACCGAGGCGGAGGATGCGGCGACGATCTTGTCGACCTTGTGCTGCGCCGCCGCCTCGATCACGTTGAAGGTGCCGTCGACCAGCACCTCGAGTGCAAGCCGCGGCTCCTCGGCGCACTGGGTGATCCGGATCGCTGCTTGGTGGAAGACCACGTCACAGCCCTTGGTGAGGTCGTTGACGACATCCACGTCGCGGATGTCGTCAACGACGAGCTTCACCCGCGGGTCGTCCAGTGCGTCGCGCAGATTGCCGCGACGGCCCCGGACGAGGTTGTCGAGAATGCGCACCTCGGCGACACCGGCGTCCAATAGTTGGTCGACGATGGTCGATCCGATGGTTCCGGCACCACCGGTCACCAACGTGGTCGCGCCCTTGAGTTCAGTCACCGGGTTCCTCCAATACCGGTCGCGGCCGGTTTGCCACTGGCCAGGCTGTTATCGAATGCGTTGAGTACGGAGAGCACGCGCAGCCCGGCGTGACCATCGGTCAGCGGCGCGCGTCCCTCGGCGATCGCCGCAGCGAACTCGCCGACCATCGACGACAAGGCTTCCTTCTCTTTCAACGCCGGCACGGTGATGTCACCCATCCGGTAGGAGACCGTCGTCGCCTGCCGTTCGGCCAGGTCATCGGGCTTGTTCGCGACGTCGACGCCGCGATCGAAGATGGCGATGCGCTGCATCGGGTTGAGGTCGTCCCAGACCAGGGTTCGCCGGCTGCCGCCCACGACGAACTGGCGAATCTTGGTCGGCGAGAGCCAGTTCACATGAATGTGGGCGATCGCACCCTCCGGTAGGGGCAGCGTCGCAAAGCCGACACAGGCCTTTCCAGTAGCCAGCGGATCGGCGCCGGTCGCCATCACGTCGGCGTTGGGAAGTCCCTCCGGCAGGATGAAATCCAAGATCGAGAGATCGTGTGGTGCGAGGTCCCAGAAGACGTTCACGTCCGGCTGCACCAGGCCCAGGTTGATCCGCACCGAGTCGATGTAGAGAACGTCACCGAGCACCCCGCCCGCGATGGCGTCGCGGATCGCGGAGACAGCGGGCGTGTAGCAGAAGGTGTGGTCGATCATCAGCACGCGATCGGCCTTCTTGGCCGCCGCGATCATGCGCTCAGCGTCCTCGACTGTGTCTGCCAACGGCTTCTCGACGAGCACGTGCTTACCGGCCTCGAGCGCAGCGATCGCCAGCGGTGCATGGGTCCGCGCCGGGGTGGCAATGGCTACGGCGTCCAGATCGGGACGGGCCAGCAAGCGCTCCACCGAGGTCTCCACCTCGATGGTGGAGCGGGCTCCGATCACCCGAGCAGCACGCTCGGCGTCCAGATCGCAGACGGCAACCAGATCCCAGTTGGGGCTGTTGCGGAAATTTCGGACCAGATTCGGCCCCCAGTAGCCGGCACCAATGACGGCGACGGTGCGACGCTCACTCACTTACTTAGCTCTCCCATGCGCGGTTGGGGTGCCCGCCCATCAGGGAGTCGGTCGCTGTAAGCCCGTGCGCACCTACGGCGCGAGCGGGCGAGCAGCCAATGGCCGACCACCGTATGGTTGATCCCCCCAGATCGATTTCGTGTCGAACGACCGCGGGAACCCTCACATAGCAGCACCCAGTGCGTTCGACAGCCCGGAGTCTACCGCGCGCCGCGTGATCATGCGAAACGGCACGGCGAACCGCCAACTGCGTTTGGTTCGGTCGTAAGACAGGCCGGGCTTGGCCATGACGCGTGGCGCTCCTGGCTGCCCGTCCTCGTGGTAGCCACGGAGCACCTCAGATAACACACTCATCCGTCTCAAATGTCAGTGCCAACCGCCCAGCGGACACTGAAGACCAGCTGTGACCCTCCGGTTGCTACCCTGCGCAAAGCAGGTCGGAGACCAACCTATGACCAGTCAGACAGCCCACGATCACCGGCTTGGTGAACACCTGCAGTGCCGGTCGTGCCAGGGAATATGGTGTTGCTAGGATTATGATCGAGGATTCCAAGAAGCGGACAGACGTGCCAGCTAATGATGAGGATTCAGTCCATGCGGGGACTGGGCTGACCAAGAACCAATTTCTTATCTGGCTCGGACAAGAGGCCGCCCCCAGTAGGCCCATCTTCAACGAAATGAGCGTATTCATCATCCCCGGGGCGTTGGACATCGCCCGCTTCCATCGAGCATTCCAGCACATGCTTGACGAGGTCGACGCGCTGCGGACACGGGTGACACGGAGCCACGGGCGCCCACGAGCCGAGGTCATCGATCGATTGACGTATGAATCGGGGTTGATCGACATGTCAAACCATGACGATCCCGAGAAGGCCTTGGACGAGTGGGCTCAGAACCAAATCGATTCGCCGATCGACCTGTCCGTGCGTCCGTTCGAGTCAACCCTCATCAAACTGGCACCGGATAAGTACGCATGGGCCCTCCTCTGCCACCAGCTACTGACCGACGCGACCTCCATGAGTCTGATCTTCGAACGCGTGGGCGACTCGTACGGTCGCGCGCCCGGATCAGTCGACCCTCTGCCCGCTATACCGACATTCACTGAATACGTCGAACACGACCTGGAGGTTGAGAAGACCCCCCGACACCGTGTGCGCGAAGCATACTGGACTGCGAAGCTGGCCGACCCTGCCGACCCGATGGTCTACTACGGCGGCAGGTCGGCGTCGAACAATCCGGCTGGCCATCGGCACCGGATTGATCATGCACTAGGCCCCGGACTGACCGCCGCCATACGGACGTTCGCGGGACTTGAGGATGTGCGGTGCCTGTCGGAGCACTTGTCCACTTACAGTGTGTTCTGCGCGGCTCTCATGACCTACATGCACAAGTTGAGTGGGCATCGCAGGATCGCCATCGGAACCACATGGCACAATCGCCCCCGTCGGTTCCGGTCCACAGTCGGACTACTCATGGTTCAGAACCCGCTCGCGGTGGACATCGACCCTGACGACACGTTCCTCACCCTGATCAAGAAGATCCAGGCAGAGGCGCTCGGTTCGATGCGCCACCTGCCTTACGCCGCAGGCAATCCGGGCGGACGCGCCTACGACGCCACATTGAACTATGTCAAAGTTGTCCTTGGACCGTTCGCAGCCTGGCCGGTCCAGCATCGTTGGTATCGCCCGAGCTTCGGCGATGGCAGCATGCAAATGCAGGTGCATGATGTTGCCGGCGATGACGATCTCACAGTGTCCCTCGATCTTAGTAGTGAGGTTTTTACGGCCGCGGACCGCGAGTCGGTGAAGAATCACTACCTGAAATGCCTCGCGACTATTGTTCGCAACCCGAATCAAACAGTCGACTCAATGCAAATTGTCACCGAAGATGAGTGCGAGCAACTTCGGCTGTGGAATCTCACCGACCAGACTTATCCGCGAACCCTAACCGCGGTCGACCTCATTGAAAGCCAGATGATGCGGAGGCCCGATGCCGTCGCCGCCTCATACGGTGACCAAGAGCTCACCTACGTGCAGCTCCACGACCGCGTAGAGAGCCTGGCCCGTTCGCTCCGTCGAGTCGGCGTAAAGCCGGGGGTCGCTGTCGGAATCTTCTTGAACCGCTCGCTCGATCTCGTTGTCGGGGTGCTCGGCATACTCAGCGCGGGAGGGACATATGTCCCATTGGACCCGGCGTTTCCCCGCGATCGCTTGGACTACATGCTCGAGGATGCCAATGTCAGCGTTCTCCTGACGGAGACCGCGCTCGACGGCAGCCTCAACCCCGGCCAGCGGACGGTCGTGCATATCGACCACCCGGCTCCCTCGACCGAGAGTGACGACGTACGCGACCGGACTGCGCGACCTGGCCCCGACGACCTGGCCTACGTCCTCTACACGTCGGGCTCGACTGGACGGCCCAAGGGTGTCGAGATTCCTCACCGCGCACTGGTCAACTTCCTCTGTTCAATGGCCAATGAGCCCGGCTGCAACGAGAACGACACCGTGCTTGCGGTGACAACGTTGTCTTTCGACATTTCTGGTCTCGAGCTCCTACTACCCCTGATCGTCGGTGGACGCGTAGAGATTGCGAGCCGAGACACGGCGCTGGACGGCAGGCTGCTTCGAGCACGCCTGGAGCGTGGTGGCTGCACGATCCTGCAAGCGACGCCGGCCACGTGGCGCATGCTGCTGGACTCCGGTTGGAACGGGTCGCCAGGGTTGAAGGCGCTGATTGGAGGCGAACCGCTGCCTTCCGACCTTGTCCGACCGCTCCTTGATCGCACAGCGTCGCTCTGGAATATGTACGGACCGACCGAAACGACCATCTGGTCCTCCGTGCAGCGCATCTCGTCCGCTGATGACGAGATCACGGTCGGTCGACCGATCGCCAACACCGGCTTCCACGTTATGAACAACCAACTACAGCAGGTGCCGATCGCTGTTGCCGGCGAGTTGCTCATCTCCGGGGATGGGCTTGCGCGTGGCTACCACCACCGGCCGGACCTCACCGCTGAGAAGTTCGTCGACGTGACTCTGGCAGGATCCAAGGCTCCCACTCGGATGTACCGCACGGGCGATCTGGCGAGGTTCCGCCGGGACGGCCAACTGGTCCACCTCGGACGTCTCGACCATCAGGTGAAGATTCGAGGGTTCCGCATCGAACTCGGCGAAATCGAGACCATACTCGCCTCGCATGAGTCGATCCACCAAGCGGTGGTCGTCGCCCACGACGCGCACGCGGCCACTGCTCGGCTTATTGCCTATGTTGTACCAGCCAACAGTGGGACAACCGAGTCCACCGAGCTTCGCAACTATCTCCGAAACTCGTTGCCCGACTACATGGTTCCCCAACAGTTCATTTCGCTACCGGACTTTCCCCTCACACCCAACGGAAAAGTCGATCGGCGCAGGCTTCCAACGCCAGATATCACGATGTACGAGGCGGCTCACAAGTCGGACAAGTCCCCTGTGAAGTCACCGATGGAGGCCTTCGTAGCTGGGGCCTTCTGCGCAGTGTTGGACCTTCCGTCAATCGGAGTGGATGACGACTTCTTCGATCTCGGCGGGCAATCCATCCTCGCCATGCGCCTCGTTTCCAAGCTCACCGACGACTTGAAGGTCGAGGTGCCGCTCCAGATGTTGTTCGAGGCGTCAACGGTCGGCGGGCTGAGCCGTCGCTTGGACCTCCTGACCTCGACGACACCACAACTGCGCACGGTCAGCCTGGGCGGATCCGATCTCGACCAGAGAATCCGAGAAGTCTGGCGGCTGGCACTCGGGTCGGAACCGCCGGGCGAAGGGCAGGACGCGCCTCCCTTGTCTGACTCTCAGGTTGACGACCTGCTTGCAGCGGTCCGCGGCCAGTTCGGAGTGGCTGCGGAAGGACTATCGGCGCTCGCCTTCAGGGCGGATCCAACGGTTCCGGGGATCGCGCAGGCCCTTCACGACGCGCTCAATCCACCACCAGCCCTTGTGGTTCCCCTTCAACCCAGCGGCGAGAAGACTCCCCTGTTCCTGATCCACGCCGGCGGCGGTTACGTCTTCTTCTACCGTGCCTTGGCCGCGCGGCTCGCGCCCGATCGACCCGTGTACGCCATTCGGGCGGCCACCAAGCGTGACAGCGCGGCACATCGGTTCGACCGGACGAACAGTATTCGAGAGCTGGCCGCGCGCTACATTGATGAGATCCGAGCTGTGCAGCCCCAGGGCCCATACACACTGGGTGGCGCCTGCTTGGGTGGGGTGGTCGCCTTCGAGATGGCTCAACAGCTCCGGGCTCGCGGCGAAGTCATCGGGGCGCCCGTGCTCTTGTTCGACTCCTTCGTAGGGAAGATCGAAGAGGACTGGCGAGGCTACGCGTCGCGGACATTGTCAAGTGTGGCGGAACGCCTCGGCGCAGACCCAAATGCCGGCCGTTCCGATCTCGCGCGAGTACTTCTTGCCGGCGTCGCCACCCAGCCGATGGAGGTGGTCAAGCTCGTTCCCCTCGCCGCGCGGTCACTCGCCAGACGCGGCCGCGATCTGCTGCGCAGGGCTCGGCTGTTGCAACGACTCCAGGACCTCGGACCATCCGACGGCTCACCGTCAATCGAGCAGGAGCAACTGGAGACAATGCGCGCGTTCCTGGAAAGGTCAGTTCGACTTGTCTCGGAGTACGACCCGGTGCCCTATCCCGGGCAAGCAGTGCTCTTGAAGGCAACCACGGGCGTCGACCCGGAGCCGTTGTGGACACCGTGGGTTACCGGTGGGCTGGAGACCTACGTCATGCCCGGCGAGCACCTCGATATGATGGAAGAGCCTTGGGTGCAACGCACTGCGCTCCTGGTCAGGGAAGTACTCGAGACCTAGCGCTTGACGCAGCTACGTGTCTCGCCTCCGGCTTGGTCGACGAGCCAGAGAACGTTTGACACCCCCCCCTTTGCCGCGCCACCACCACGATGGGTCCTGAAGTTAGGCGAAAGGGATGGCGTGCGCGCGTTTACTCTGGAGACCTGCGAGTTGGGCGTGGCTGCGCCGCCACCCAGATCGAGGGCGGCGACGCCCGCACCAACTAGCATCGTTTGGGCTGAGGAACCAGGACGGATCAAGGACGGCTCGAGCCCCGCTCGCGTCTGTGACCACTTGGAACCGGGGCCTCGGGGACATCGGCCTGCTCACCGAACTTGACGTCCAGCGCTACGTGGCACACCAGATCGACTCACGCAACACCCCTGGGCGGTGAACCGGTCTTCGTCACGCCGTTCCGGTCGTCACTCTGGCCGGACGCCGAGGCGCTGTCAGCAGCGCCTCGGCAATCTCAGCTAACGGCTTCCCTACTGCAGGGTCGAGTTGGTGAAGACCGGCTCGCCCTTGCCCAGGTAGAAGATCCCGGGATAGTTCTGGAAGCTCTGCGGGGTCGACTGGCCACTCGGCACGTAGGTGTTGTTCTTACTCACCGTGCTGTCGATGTAAAGCCGACCGGTCCGGGCATTGCTGACGTAGAAGATCGCGCTCCCGCCGGCCTTCGCCGTGTTGTACTGAATGTTCGAGCCGGCAATCCGGAGATCGTAGGTATCGCCATCGGTGTAGATCGCACCGCCACTGCCACCGCCGGGCGTGCCGGGCTTGGCCGGGTTGGAGCAGCAACCGACAGCATTGTTGTAGCTGATGTTGCTGTTCAGCACCGTGATCGGCGTCCGCAATCCGCTGATCGCACCGCCGTTCGAGCAGGAGTTGCCCTTCCCACTCGCACCGCCAAAGGTGCTCTGCACGATCGCAGCGGGCTCCTGGTTGTAGGCCGCGTGCGAGCTGTCCAAATTGTTCGGGGTGGAGGAGCGCTGCGCGAGGATGCGGATGGCGGCGCCACCGAGGTCGGGACCGTTGGTGGCACAGACGTTCTGCTGGAACACCGAGCGGACGACCTTCAGACGACCGCCGAGTGCGAAGATCGCGCCGCCCCCGTTAGAGCCTTGATTGACGTCACCGGGAGATACATACGAGGCATTGGTCGCATTGCCGTTAGCCAGGGTGATGTTCTGCACGGTCACCTCGGGCCACTTCGGCGCATACAGGCAGTTGCCCGACACCGACCCCAACGATGCGTCACAGGTATCGATGTACAGAATGCGCTTGGAGTTGCCGCCGGACAGCGTCACCTTGCCGCCGCCGTCAATCACGAGCTTACGGGTGCTGTTGCGGACCTTGAGGGTCTCGGACAGCGTGATCGTGTGCGGGTTGGGGCCGCAGTTGAAGGTGACTACGCCGCCGGCCGTCACCGCAGCCACCACGGCCGCCGATGTACAACTGGCAGGCGTACCGGTGCCCACGACGCGGTCGGGGTTGCTGATACCTTCCAGCCCAAGGCCCTCTGGCACCGCAACGGTTCCGCTGGTGTTCCCGGGATTGAATGATCCCGGGGTCGTCGGTGTCGGAGCCGGGGTGGTCGGTGTCGGCGTCGGCGTGCTGGTCGTCGGCTGGAAGACGATGTCGACGTAGTAGTTGGTTGCCTTGTAGCTGGACCGCGGGAAGCCGGAGGCTCCGTAGCTATAGACCCCGCCGTTGGCCGGCACGGTGAGATCACCCTTGGTGAAGCTGCCGGCGAAGAAGTTCTGAGCCGCCGCGTATCGGGCGCGCGGAGCGTAGTAGGAAGCCACATAGCGGGTACCCGCGGTGACGCTGACCGGCTTGGCCAGCGTCACCGTCTGCCAGCCGGAGGCCGTCTCGTTGGTGAAGGTGGCGGTGGCCAACCGTGAGCCCGAAGCGCTCCACAGGCTTCCTGTGTGCGTGCCAGTGTTGCCGGACCCCTTGTAGAAGCGGATCGCGCTCACCGAGCCGTTCACCTTGGGCTGGAACGTGACTCCCAGTTCCACCGCAGAGTCGTCCGCAACCGATGGCGTTGCCGGCGTGGCGCTGTCGAAAAGGGTGGCGTCGTTCGTTGCCGCTCGCGCAGACAGCGGCATGATCGCCGCCCCCACAATGAGCACAAACACGCCTAGGACGGACGCGAGGATGGCGGCACCGCGGCGCATACGGCCCTGCCGATTGGTGGTTGGCATGTCTTCTCCCGGGTCCGGGGTAACGGGGGGTTCCCAGACCGCTCACTCACCGCCCTGATGCAGCGACTGAGGTTTTCCTAAGACCGTATTCTTACAGAGCACTAGGAAATCCGCGAACCCCCTAGTCAAACGCAGTACCTGACCGGCCTAGCCTCAGCAATCGTTAAGAATTCCAGAAGGCGTCTGGGCACCCTCGCCTGCGACGCAACCGGGCAACTGCGTCCTGGGCCCCAGACTCATCCATGCGGGTCCTTCTAGCACGCAGCCCCTTGCGAGCCGGACAAGCACGGTGACGCTGTGCTGGCGGACGGGACGGGTGTCGCACGCTCAACAGCTGGTGGACTCGCGGCCGCAGACCGGCTGACGGTCGGCGACGGGCTCACGGCTGCCGACCGACTCACGGTCGGCGACGGGCTCACGGTCGGCGACGGGCTAGCCGTCGGCGACGGGCTGGCCTGGGGTGTAGCGCGCTTCACCCGTGACTCGGCGGGTGGCACCGTGATGCGCACAACAGGCGACGTCACCGTATTCCCCCCGGGATCCGAGACAACAAGCTGGTACCTTGCGGTCACCCCCGGTTGGGCACCGACGTCCACGAAGGTCATCGTCGAACGCTTCCAGAACGGCACTGCCAACGTTCGGGTATCGATCACCGTGTCATCGCGGCGGAGCTGGTAGGTGAGGGTCAGATCATCGCGGTCCCAGAGCTGGTTCCAGCTGAGAGCGACCGTGCCGTCACTCTGGGTGGTCGCGGTCAGTGCCGTGTCAGCGCTATTCCCCACGGGACCCACGTTGCCCGGCGCGACCTTCGGGATCGCCATCCGAACAAGTCCCTGCTGCGGCGTCCCACCGACCTTGGTGAACTCACCACCCATTGAGATGTAGGTGCCGTTTCCCACGACCGACCACGCCGCCTGGGTCATGCCGGTGTAGCTGCCGGGAGTCAGGTCAGGAAACCAGTTGAGCAGCGCCGGCGCTGGCTTCCCCTGGAAGTTCGTGTAGGTCTTGGCTGTCGTCTGGCCGTTCTTGGCAACCGTTCCGGCGGCAGACTTTGTCACCGCGAGAGCCCGGTGAAAGACCCGCGGCTTGCTCTCGGGGAACCCGCCGATGTTTGCGCAATAGTGCGGGTGGCCGACGCTGTAGAGGACGTCGCCGATGGGCGCGACGTCATACGTGTCGCCGTGGCAGTCCTGGAGCCAGCGAATCGTGCCGTCTTTGCTGGAGGCGGCATAAACTCCTTCGAAGTTACCGGTGCCAAAGGTGAAACCCGCGCCATAGACGGTGCTGCCGTCGGTGGCCAGGTTCAGAATCGCGGAGGACTTGCCGCCGTTCTTGACGACCTTGTTGACTTTCCAGGTCTTGGTCTTGCCGGTCGTTGGGCTGACTGCACCGGAGCCTGAGGCAGCTGTGGAATTCAGTTTGGTGAAACTTCCGCCGGCAACAAGAAGTTGGCTGCCTGACGTCAGGAGCAGCGCGTTCACGCCCGAATCCGCCGTGGCCTTCCACTTGGTGAGCTTGCCGCTCTTGACCGAGATGGCGGCCAGCCGTGAGCGCGCACTCTTGTCTACGGAACTGAACAGTCCCCCTGCATACACAGTCTTCGAGTTCACCGCGAGCGCATTGACAGTGCTGTTGAACGCCGGCCTGGGGGACTGGAGCGCCCCCGTGGAAGCCCGCAATGCAGCGAACCGGCTGCGGACCGACTTCCCAACCTTCGTGAAGGCACCTCCGACATACAGCGTGCTCTTATCGCGCGAGACCGCCAACGCCCTGATGGCACCGTTGAACGCACCCGGCACGAACGAGGTAATCAGTTGTCCCGAGGTGATGTTGTAGGCGAGCAGATTGCGCCGCGCGGTCTGGTTCTTGCCGGGCGCCGCACCTGCAGGCCGCGCGGCGGTGAACTCACCACCGGCATATACCGTGTTCCCGATCATCACCTGCGCCCAGACCACACCGTTGATCTGCACCGTCGGTAGCGCATCCGCGGTCACGGTTGCCGCAGTCCTCGGGCGCACGGCGGGAGTAGCCGCGCTCGCTGGTGACGGTATGCCACCGGCAATCACGGACATCCCAAGCAGCGCCGCCCAGCACGACCGAGACACGCGTGCGCGAATCGGTTGGTGTCGTCGAGCCATCACTTCTCCCCCCGGAGGTGGGCCCGAATCGATACCCTCAGCGACGTCACCGGGCCCTACCGTTGCTAGGCCATGGTAGATCAGCCGGCAAGGCCCTTCCACGCTCCACCTTCAGACCCCCACCTGACCTGCTGGAGTTCGCCTCAAGGTTCCACGGTCGACGCCCAGACCGCAGCCTTGCCCAGGGGCCACACATCCAAGCCCGAGAACAACTGACGGATGCCTGATCTTGCCTTGGTCGGTGAGAGACTGGAGGGGTGCCACCCTCCCCCACCCCGAACTCCACCCCGCGATTCAGCCGCAGGAATCTGCTGGTCGCCGGACTGGCGGTCGCCACCTCGGTGTCGGCCTGCAGCAGCACCACACCGAACCCGCCCGCAACCGTCTCCACCTTGCTGGCCGACAATCCCTTCTACATCGCCCACCGTGGCGGCGGTCGCAACTGGCCGGAGATGACTGCCTACGCGTACGACCAGGCGGCCAAACTGCCGTACGTCAAGGCGATCGAGATTTCTGTGTGCGTGACGGCCGACGGTGTCCTCGCCTGCAGCCATGATCCGAACACCGAGCGCATGACTGGGACCAGCTTGGAGATCGCCGCTACCGACTGGGCGACGCTCGCGCGACTGCAGGTCACTTCCGCCGAAACCGATGACCCGGCACAGCCGTCCCGACCGTTCACCCGCTTCGACGATGTCATCGATGCGCATCTGCAGCGACTGGTCTGCTTCGTCGAGCCGAAGACCCATCCGACCAATGGTCCGCTGATGGAACGGATGATCGCCACTGCCCAGCCCGAGCGGGTGGTCTGGAAACAGCCGATCAACTCCGTCCTCTTCACCGAGGCAAAGGCTGCCGGCTTCGCCACGTGGGGCTACGTCCTTGACGAGCCCGCGCACCTCAACCGATTGGACGAGTTCGCCGCCGACAGCGCAATCGATCTGATCGGGGTCTCGGTCAACCAGACACCTGAGATCACGGAACGAGTCGTACGGGCCGCCGAGGCACATGGTAAGCCGATCATCATGTGGCCAGTGAGCACGGTGGCGGACCGGACGCACGCCTTGTCGCACGGGGCTCGCGGGCTGATGACCTCCGACATCGTGCATGTTCCGGTGAGCTGAGCTCCGTCCGGCCGAGCGCAGGACCTTGCCGCGGGATTTTCTTCGTGAATCCTTAGGTTGTGTTAAGTTGTGTGAGCCCGAGGGTTGGATTTCGGCAGTCGCGGGGGGAGCTGCGCCTGCGGGCACACAGACCCATCCTGACCCGAGAGCAGAAGCCATGCCCCCCATGTCACCGACCCCACTGCGACACCCCGTTCCCAGGCGGGTCCTCGCGTCGGTCGCCGCGTTGACCACGACGGTTGCGACGCTCCTCACAGTTCCGGCCGCAACGGCCGCCGCATCCGACTATCGAGTTGCCGACACCCTGATCAAGGACACCTTCAGCCGCACGGTCACCTCTGGATGGGGCAACGCCAGCAGTGGCCAGACCTACGCGACTACCAATGCCGGGCTGGCCTCGACCGCCGGCGACAAGGGCCTCGTCAAGCTCACCCCGGGCGCGGCGGTCAACAATGTCATCACGTCGGCCAAGGCCCTCGATGCCCGCGCATCGATCGACGTTTCCGCCTCTGCTCCGACAACCTCAGGCAGTGGCTTCTTCACCACCTTGGCGCTCCGGTCCAGTTCGAGCAGCAGCTATCGGGCAGTTCTTCGGTTTGGCACCGACGGCCAACTGGTGATGAAGCTGCTCCGGGTCACCGACTCCGGCGAGAGCCTCCTCAAGGCCGACACCGTCGTGGCGACGGGGGCGAAAGCGAATACCGCCTACACCTTCGACTTTCAGGTGACCGGCACCAACCCGGCCACGCTCGCGGGGCGGGTCTACTCGGCGGGAAGCACGGCACCCGGCTGGCAGATGTCCTACACCGACAGCGCCAGCAACCGGCTCACCAGCAGCGGCTACCTGGGTATGCAGTCCTACTTGTCCGGTGCCAGCACCGCGGTCACAGGCAGTTACGACAATCTGAACTTGTCGACGGTCACCAGTTCGGCGACCAACCCCCCGGCACAACCAGCACCCAAGCCGCCTGCTGCTCCTGCTCCTGCGCCGCCCGCTGCTCCTGCGCCCGCCGAGCCGGAGCCGCCGACCGGAAGCGTCGGGTCCGTCCCGGTAGGCACGGCCAGGTACCCCGTCCCGTCCGGCGCCATCTATGTCGCCGCCAAGGGCGATTCCAGTGGCAGCGGCACGGCAGCGAGCCCCTACGGTTCCCTGGCCACCGCCTTCCGCAAGGCCACCGACGGCGCAACCATCGTGCTTCGGGGCGGCTCCTACCACGAGTCAGTGGAGTTGCCGTTCCACAAGAAGCTCGTGGTGCAGAACTATCCGGGTGAGGCCGCCTGGCTGGACGGCGCCTCGACCATGACGGGCTGGACCCAGTCCGGCAGTACCTGGTCGGTACCGTGGGGCTTCAACTTCGCGCACACGGTCGGCCTGTCTGCAGGCGTGGATCAGACCTCGTGGTGGGTGAATCCCGCCTATCCAATGGCCGGCTACCCCGAGCAGGTGTGGATCGACGGCACCCCCCTCACCCAGGTCGGCTCGGCCTCGGCGGTCACCGCCCGCACGTTCTATGTGGATCCCAAAGCCAAGAAGCTGATCATCGGCACCAACCCGAGCGGTAAGCAGGTCGAGGCCAGCACGCTGCAAAAGGCGATGGTTGTGCACGGCACCGGAAGCACGCTCCGCGGCTTCGGTATCAAGCGCTACGCCACCACGATGAACCAGCTGGGCGCCCTCAGCCTCGAGGTCAACAACCTCACCGTCGAGAATGTGGTGGTCAGAGACAACGCAACGATCGGCATCTTCGCCTGGGGCCACAACCTGGCCATGAATCGGGTCACCGTGACTCGCAGTGGAGTGCTGGGTGTCGTCCTCAGCCGCCTCGACGGAGCCACGGTCAATCAGTCGGACATCTCGTACAACAACTCGGAGTACTTCAATGAGGCCCCCGTGGCCGGCGGCCTGAAGACCAGCGGGGTGAAGAACATCACCGTGAACAAGAGCCTGTTCCAAGGAAACTACAAGAGCAACGGACTCTGGTTCGACGAATCCACTCAGCAGATCAAGGTGGCCGGAACCACGTTCGTCGACAACGGCGCGGACGGCATCGAGGTCGAGATCAGCGACACGGTGAAGATCGTCGACAATCATTTCCTCAACAACGGATGGGCCGGCGTCCGGCTGTTCAACACCAGCCACGCCGAGGTATGGAACAACACCATCGTCGGGAACAAGCGTTGGTCGATCCGCATCTTGCAGGACGAGCGCCGCGGCAAAGCACCGGTGACCATGTTCAACGAGGCGATCAACTTCCGCAACAACGTCGTCTCCTTCGCCAATGCGTCCTGCCCGATCCTCGTCCACGACCTGACCCAGAAGTACACGGGAGCCCAGCTCGGAATCAACCTCAACGCCAACGCCTATCATCGAGCCGGCGCGTCGGCACCGTCCGACTTCACCTGCTGGGCGAATGGCGGCAGCGGTCTGCTCAGCATCAAGTCGCTTGCTTCCTTCCAGAGCACCACCGGCTTGGACAAACAGTCCAAGGAGCTCACCGGCGCGGCGATCGTCAACTCCGCCAATCAGCTCACCAGTGCCGCGTCGTCGAGCCTGAGTTCCGTTCCAGTGGCCGTTACTGACTCGACCATCGCCGGCATGCTTGGAGTGAGCAGCGGCTGGAAGGGACTCGGCGCTCGCAGCCCGATGACGGACTGAACTACCGGCTACGCCCGGCCCCCTGACGCCAGGTCAGGGGGTCGGCGCTGTCCCTCGCCCACGTGACAGGAGATTGCGCCGGACCAGCGCCAGCACTCCACCCAGATCACGGCGGTAGACCGGAATCAGCAGCCCAAACCCCAGGTAGGCGACCGCGGCGGCCACGAGGCCGATCAGCAGCGCCCACAACGACGGCAAGCCGGCAGTCAGTTGCTCCGCCAGAGCACTCGCTCCACCGACAACGAGGGTGAAGATGATGATCTTGACCCCACCGAGCCACAGCCGGCGGACCGGAATGGACGCCCGCCGCGACAGCCACCAGAACGAGATCGGCCAACAGATCATCGGCGACAAGGCCATCGCCACCGCCACCCCAAGTAGCCCGAACGACGACCCGACGACCACGAACAGAATGCGGATACCGGTCTCGATGAACGAGTAGTGGAAGAGTTGCTTGACCAGTCCCTTGGTCACGTACACCCAATAGCCGACGTAGGCCAAGGTGGTGAAGCCTGCGGCGACGGCCAGCCAGCGCAGCACATCGACCGCCTCCAGCCATTGCTCGCCCAGGAACACCTCGACGAGTGGCCTGGCCATCCCCGCGACGAAGCCCATCGCGGCCACCAGCGAGTAACCGAGTGCCATCTGGCCCTTGGCCACGTACTCGTGGAAGCGTCGTTCGTCGTCCTGCACCTTCGAGAGCACCGGGATGGCAACGGTCGTGATCGGACCACGAATCTGACCGAGGGGCTGCATCAGCAATTGGTACGACCGGCTGTACAGGCCGAGCGTGCTGGGTGTTGTCCGCAGTCCGAGCATCAACGTGTCGATGTTGTTGCCTGCATAGGTGACCAGCTGGGAGCCGACCAGATGACCACCGAAGGTGAGGAACCGCCGCATCGGAACCCCTCGGTGCCACCAGCGCGGCAACCAGCGAGCTCCGATCGCCAGTAGCACGAACACCACCACCAGCTGAGTCAGCTGCTGCCCGACGAGCGCCCAATAGCCGAGGCCGCCCAGCGCCATGCCGGCAGCCGCTCCCAGGCCGCACAGTGGACCGAGAATGTCAGCCCACGCGAGTCGTTTGAACTGCAACCGACGAACCAGATCGGCACGATATTGGGTGATCATGCCGTTGATGACGAAGATCACCGCGAGCACCCGGGCGACCGGGGTCAGCTGGGGCTCGTTGTACAGCGCCGACAGCAACGGTGCTCCGGCGATCACCACCCCCGCGAGCACCACACCCAGCACCGTGTTGAGCCAGAACAGGTTGTGCTGTTCCTCACGCGACAGCGTGGGTGCCTGGATGGCCGCCGTCGATAGCCCGAAGTCGCGGAAGATGTCGGCCACACCGATCACGGCCATGATCATCGCGATCAAGCCGTAGTCGCCCGGCGTCAGGAGGCGGGCGAGAATCACGGTCGTCAGAATCTGGATGCCGATTTTCGACCCTTGGGCGGCCATCGTGACGGCGGCACCTCGTACCGCCTTGGTCCCCAGCTCTCCCGACGGTTCAGAGGTACTCACGGCATCCGTCTGACGTTGCGCGGCATCAGGCTCATGATTGGGCTCCATCATCGAGTGGCTAGGTCGGGCGGGACACGCCCTGGTCGTCAGTCGAGGCCGAGGGCCTCACGAAAGGCCCGCTGGTACGACGCCGGCGAATAACGCGACTTCGCCGACTGCCGGTCATCGACAACCTGCTTGCGCACAACGGGCCACTGTTCCACCAGTTCCATGACAGCGTCTGCGAATGCCTCGGCGTCTCCGGGCGGCACAAAACGGACGCTATCGAAGCCGTGAGCAGCCTCACGGAGCCCACTCGTCGCACTGACCACCAGAGGTCGCTGAGCGAGCATCGCTTCCACTGCAGTATTTCCGAATGGCTCATCGACCGTGGAGGGGACACAGACAATATCGCTTTGTTCGAAATACGGCCACACCACCGAGTCGAACCCAAGAAAATCGATGTCGTCCACCAACCCGAGTTCGGATGCTTGGTTCCGGAGTTCTGTCTCAAACCATTCGTATCCGTCGAAGACCGCCCCGAGCAAGCCCAACCGTGCCCGAAGACCCCGCTGCTTCAACCCCTCAAGCGCTGCGATCGCAACCTGCGGACCCTTGCGCGGAGACAGCCGTCCGATGAACAGCAACCTCGGTCCATCTGTCACATCAATACGCGGCGCACCAGGCGTCGAGTCCGGGCCAGAGACACCGTTGTAGACAACTACCGATCGCCGTCGCAGGACGCCCCAACTCCCCGCCAATGTGTCGAGCGCAAATTGACTGTTCACGATCAGCCGATTGGCCAACAACAGTGGCCCGTACAGCAGCCGCCGGACCAGCAGAGGCTGGCTCGCCTCAGCCTCGTGGACATGACACACCGCAGGTATCCGGCTGAACCGAGCGAGTCCGAGCCACAACGGGATCACCACGGTATTCACAACGATGAGGTCGGGACGCACCTCTCCGATCAACCGCCGGCCACGGCGCGCCGCGGTGAACGCCTCACCTGCCAGCCGAACCAGGCCGCGAGGACTGAGCGCCGACTTGCGCACCACCGGGCTGGGACAGAGTCGGACGTCGGCGCCACGCTCCGTGGCCGCGGCCACCAACGGTCCGGGCACGGGCAGAGTGAGCACCACCCGGTGACCGGACGAAACCAGTGCCGTCACGGATTCCAGCAACATTCGGTCCGAGCCGTACAGCTCGGCACCGGGATGCGCGACCAGCACCGTCCGGGATGCTCCTGGAGCTTTGACCAGGCCGTCCCGGCTTGCGCTCCCGGCCGCGTCGACCGCATCGTCGCGACCGCGTCGCTTGCGGCCCAGGAAGTAGCCGAGTCCGGCGATCGTGCCACCGATCGCCGTCGCAAGGCCCTGCGGGGACTCAAGGATCTGCCGGCGCCCGCCGCGTAGCCAGATTCGGTAGGACTGCCGGGGTGTCTCGGCCAGCCAACGGTATCGGCTGCCTTCGGCACCGTGCAGGTCGCCGAAGAGCAGCCGGTTGCGGGTGTTGTAAAAGTAGTAGAGCGGCGACTTGGCCGACGAGTTTCCCCGCTGCTGAGTGCCTCCCTCGTCATGAACAGCACACAGGTCAGTGCGCAACAGCAGTTCCACCCCTGCCTGTGCGGCACGGAGGCTGAAGTCGACGTCCTCCCAGTAGAGGAAGTACTCCTCGGACATGCCCCCGGTCGCTCGGTAGGCGTCGATGTGGAACACCAGGCAGGCACCGGTGAGCCAGTTTCGCCACGGACCTGTGCTGTCGTCATCGAGCCACCCGCCCCGGATCTCACCCGTGGTGAGGTTGACGGTCGACCCCGCGAAGTACTTTCTGCCTGCCGAGTCAACGATCCGCGGAGCGACAAGGGCCATCGGGTGACGTCGCGCCTCGGCCGCCAGTGCGGACCGCACCTCCACCGAGGTCGTTGCGTCCGGGTTGAGCAACATGACCACCCGACAGCCCAGCGAGTCCGCGAGCCGGACGCCGGCGTTGACTGCTTTGCCGAAGCCTTCGTTGTCGGGCATCGGGACCAGGTGCCAGCCTCGCTCAGAACATAGTCGTGTGATCGCCGAGCGTTCAGCGTCGCTGTGGAAGTTGTCCACGATGACGACGGTCGCTCCGGCGGCCGCTTGGGCGTCAAGATTTCGGGCGATCAACAGATGGGAGCCGTAGTTCACCACTACGACCGCCAGCGCCTCGTCGCCCTCGTTCACCTGTGGCTTCCATTCGCGTACGACGGATCCATGCGCCACGGTGAGGCGCCGTTGCGGCGCCCGGAAATCCGACGGCGGCGCTCCCGCCCACTGGCGAGGTCGGCCAGCAACTCTTCATACTGCTCGGCCACCGTGTCCCAGGAGTACCGGCGGATATCGGCCTGGAGCGCACGGCCACGCCGCGCACACTCGGCAGGGTCCGCCTCGGCTGCCTCAACCGCTCGGGCCACGTCGGACGCCGCGCTGAAGTAGTCAGCATGGCTCCCGACGACATCGCGATTGAAGGACACGTCGTAGGCGATCACGAACGCACCGGCGCCGGCGGCCCGAAGCAGGGAAGGATTGGTTCCACCCACCGAGTGGCCGTGCAGATAGGACAGTGCGTTGCCGTACAGCTGGTCGAGCTCACGCTGGTCCCAGACGCCGCCGACCATCCGTACCCGGTCGTCCGCAGCCTCGCGGATACTGGAGATGTACCTATCTGAGTACGGGGCGGAGCCAACTACGACCAACGGGCGCTCAGCTCCGCTGGCAACGTAGCCCTGGACAATCTCCAGGACGTGGTTCTCCGGCTCCATCCGCGACACCGCCAAGTGATAACCGTGCCGCTCCAAGTCAAGCAGTCGATCCGAGCCGAGTTCGGTCAATATGGGTGCGCCATAGGCGATCAGCCGAGTTCCTGCGTTGAACTCGTCGCGGTAATAGTCGGCGATGCCCCGAGCGTCAGCGATCAGGGCATCCGAGTAGCGCACTGCAAGCGACTCGGCGAATCGGTAGTAGCGCTGACCGGTCTGACCCCATTTGGTACGGCGCCACTCGAGCCCGTCCACATGAGTTGCCACCGGAATCCGCCTGGCTCGTATCACTGGGAGAAGGGGCGAGTTCGCCGCATTGAAAACGATGGCGGCATCGGCCCCGCGCAAGTTCCTGTTGAACACCGAAAGCGTCGTGTGGCTCAGAGTTTCCAAGGACCGCTTCTTCAGCGCCGGGAGATCGACCACCCGCATGCCCCGGTAGGTGTCCAGCTTCGGGGCGCCGGGCGGTGTCCTGCTGAACACGATCACCTCGTGTCCACGTTCCGCCAGCCGCCAGCCAACCTCTTCGATGGCCGTCTCGAAACCACCGTACCGAGCGGGCACCCCGCGGGTTCCGATCAGTGCTACGCGCATCCGTTTCCATACCTCCGTCACTGGGCAGGCAACGACGCTGCCCCATATACTCGCGAGTTCATGCTTCTCGCCTCGATGGCCAAACATTCCGGCCACGCAAAAGCCGCATTATAGAAGGCCTCTGTACAACCAGCCACCGTGCTCTGGAGGTGCCTGCAAGCCATGCAGCCGCGCCGTCAGCGGCTCGCTACGAATCCATGGGGGTTGTCGCGTCGGCGCTGGGTCGCTCTACACACTACTATCAACACGGACCATGCCTCTCGATCGACGCGGGACCATGCCCGAAGTGCCAGCTGCAAGAAGGACCGCTAGATGACAGCCCACGACTACCTTTCCGCCCTCCGCAAGCACTGGCTCCTCATCGTGCTGACCACCGTGGTAGCGGGGCTCGGCGCGTACGGCGTGGCGCGGCTACTTCCGAAGCAGTACGAGTCGACGGCGTCCGTGCTAGTGGTTCCGGGGGCCGTCCAGTCAGCCGAACTCGGACAGAGCTCCAGCTATGTGCAGAGCATCGTCCAGTCCTACACCGTGCTGGCCACATCACCTCGCGTGCTCGATCCCGTGATCCGCGAGCTGAAGCTGGACGAAACGAGCGTCACCCTCGCCAAGCGGGTCGATGTGGAGTCCCCGCTCAACACGACCGTCATCAACGTGACCACCACCGATACCGATCCGGTGCAAGCCCAGCGCATCTCCGGAGCCATCATCGACTCGCTGATCAGCCAGGTGAAGACCGTTTCTCCCCAGGTGGCTGGAAAGCAGATCATTCGGGTGGAGACGATCAGCCAGGCCTCACTACCGACGATCCCCTCAGCACCGAACACCGCACTGGCCCTCATCCTCGGCGCTGTGGGCGGCCTGGCCATCGGCGTGCTCTATGCACTGCTGCGCCGGCTCTTCCACAGTCGAATCGATACCGTCGCCGACGCCGAGGAACTGGCGGTGGCCCCCGTTCTCGGTGCCATCACGCTGGCTCCCAAGCAATCGACCATCGCAACCTCGATCATCCAGAATCCGAACGGGCGAGTGGCTGAATCGGTGCGCAGCGTGGCCGCCAGCCTCCGGTTCATGGCCGTCGACAAACCTCGTCGGGCCATTCTCGTGACGTCGAGCAACTCGGGAGAGGGAAAGACCAGTGTCACGCTCGGCTTGGCGCTGGTCCTGGCCGAGGCCGGTTCTCGGGTGCTCGTTGTCGACGCCGATTTGCGCCGTCCGGCCGTCGCGAAGTACGCCGAACTCGAGGGGACCGTCGGGCTCACGAATGTGCTGGTGGGGGACCTCACACTCGATCAGGCGGCCCAGCCGTGGGGATACCCCAATCTCCTGGTCCTGACCAGCGGCGAGGAGCCGCCGAACCCGGGTCAGCTAATCGCCTCAGGCCGACTGGAATCTGTGGTCACCTCGGCACGAGAAGAGTTCGACTACGTGTTGTTGGACAGTCCTCCGGTGCGGTCCGTAAGCGACCCGATGTGGCTGGCGGCGCTCACCGACGGCGCGATGGTGGTGACCCGTATCGGGAAGGTGACCGGGCCGGAGTTGCGGCAGACCGTCGACGCCATCGAAGCAAGCAAGCATGACGTCCTCGGCCTCGTGGTCAACGCCGTCAAGGCCACGTCCAAGAACCCCTACTACACCAACGACGGTATTGCCGCGGCAGCATCCAAGCCCGCCGCTCAGGCGTGACACTCGGGCCGATCAGATGACCGCAGTTCCCCGTGGCAGCAGACAGTCGGGAGCGCACGCCACCGCACCTCACCGAGTGGCGGCGCGTCGGGCCGCGGCTGCCTCTGCCGCTGGTCTTGATGCGATCGTGGCCGCGATCGGTTGCGTTCTGGTGGCGTCCCGGCTACCGATTCGGCAAGGTGTGAACCTAGGGGTTCTGGCTTCACTCGCCACCCTTCCGTTGTGGGTGGGTACGTTGTGGCGCAAACGCCTTGGCCCGCTCGTTCTTGTCTTGTCCGCCCTGGCTTTGCTCACTGGGACGCTGCTGACCTGGGCGCTCGGCGCGACCCACCGAACCGACGTCAGTTCGCTTCAGATCGACTCCCTGGAGCTTGTCGGGCTGATCGCGGGCATAGGCCTGCTGCTGTGGTCGGTGGAGAAGATCGGGTCCACCGCAACCGCCCTCTGGTTCGGCGTGGGGCTGATGTTGGCTCTCAGCTGGCGTTCCCTGGACCCGGTCAATCCGTGGAAGTTCAGTCTCTCCGTTCCGGTCATCGTCCTCGCACTCAGCCTGGCGGCGATCGCACACTCTCGCTTCGTCGATCTCATCGTCCTGATGGCCCTTGTCCTGGTCTGTGTGTTCAACGACTCGCGATCGGCGGCAGCCATGTTGCTCGCCGCGGCCGCCATGGTGATCTGGCAGGGCACGCTCCGTCGGCTCGGACGAGAGTCGACGCCGGCCCGTACGCTCGCCTGGCTGGCCGTTGCCGGGGCCCTGGTGTACGTCGTCATGCGATGGTTGCTGCTGGCCGGCGCCTTCGGCGCCGCGACGCAAGCGCGGACCGCGCAGCAGCTGCGCGAAGCTGGATCGATTCTGCTCGGCGCCCGTCCGGAACTCGGCGCCACCCTCGCACTTTTCCAACACAATCCCTGGGGTTTCGGCGCCGGTACATTGGCGACGCCCGAGGAGGTGCATCTCGCCAAGACGGGGATGGCGCAGCTGAACTACAACCCGAACAACGGCTATGTCGAGCGATACATGCTGGGCAACGGTTTCGAACTGCACTCGATGGCGGGCGACATGTGGGCACGATTCGGGCTGCCCGGCGCTCTCCTGATGGGCGTCCTCCTCGTGCTCGTGGTCTGGGGTGTTGCCCAGCGACTGGCCAGGCGCCAGGCCACCGGGCTTCAGCTGTACCTGCTCTTCCAGGTGGGCTGGGACACCTTTTTCAGCCCGCTGTTCTTCACCAGCATCGGTACGCTGATGCTGGCCGTGGCGTTGACTTGGCCGCCTCGGTCCGGTCCAACCGGTGAGGTGCGCAGAGCCTCCACGGAACGACGAGGAGGGCGGGGCAGGCCAGCCCGTCGGGCCGCGGTCGGATATCCGTCGCATGCCACGTCCGGTCGGGTGAGCCGTGTCTGAAACCACCGCAGGCAAGCCCATCATCGTCCTGGAGTCACTGACCCGGATCCGCTCCACCACCAATCCCTACCTGATCCAGCTGGTCGATGCGCTCCAAGCCACTCCCGGCGTGGCCGTGGAACTCTTCTCGTTCAAGCGGGGCATCCTCGGCCGCTACGACGTCTTCCACGTCCACTGGCCGGAGACTCTCTTTACCTCGGCGAAGCTGGCCGGACGGTGGTACCGCCGCGTTCTGACCACGGCTCTGCTGGCGCGGCTCAGACTCACCCGGACTCCGGTGGTGCGCACCTGGCACAACCTGGAACGCCCCAGCGGCCTCGGACGCATCGAACACTGGTTGCTTGACGGGTTCGATCGACTCACCACACTACGGATCGGTCTCAACGAGCAGACCGAATTTCCTGCCGACGGCAAGCCCTCAGCCGTCGTCCTGCATGGCCACTACCGCGACTGGTACGGCCGCTACCCCCAGTTCGCGCCTTCGCCGGGACGGATCGGGTACGCCGGTGCGATTCGACGCTATAAGGGCGTGGAGAGCCTGGTCGCTGCCTTCGTCGAGGTTTCGGACCCCGCCGTGTCACTTCGGGTCGCAGGCAAGCTCTCGTCGGCCGAGTTGGGCGACGAGATCATTCGCCTGGCCGCTGCCGATCCGAGAATCAGCTATGAGTTCGGCTTTCTTGAGGAACCCGACTTCGTTCGTGAGATCACCCAGTCGGAACTGGTCGTCCTGCCCTATCGGCACATGCACAACTCGGGCATCGCCTTGGCCTGCCTGTCACTGGCACGTCCCGTCCTGGTGCCCGACAACGAGGTGAATCAGAAGCTGAGCCGCGAAGTGGGACCGGGTTGGGTGCACCTCTTTCAGGAGCAGGTGACCGCAAGCGACCTGACGACCGCCTTGGATCGGCTTCGCCGCGAACCACCAGCTGCCGCGCCGGATCTGTCCCGTCGTGAGTGGACCGAGATGGGCAGCGCCCATGCTGCGGCGTTCCGCCGCGCTCTCACACTGAACGCACGGTGACACGGACCCGCTCACTCGCGGGAAGCCTCGTCCCGAGCCTTCCAAGAACCGACGAAGCCTGTCGAAACCGCTCCCTCACGTCCGGGTTTCGACAGGCTTCGCAGTCGCGAGCGATCAGGGTTTCGTCACGACGAAGTCGTCGAAGCTGACCTGGGTCTGGGCGTTGCCGGAGGCACCGCCGACGTAGGCCATCACCCCGACATACCCCGCGGCCTGCATCGAGGCATTGCTGTCCGTCGCGGTCAGCCGCCACCCCGAAGGTTCGTCGGCACCGGCCTTCCATACCTTCGCAGAGACCGTGGTCGGGCTCGTCCCGCTGACCTTCAGCTTGAGGTGGTACACGTCTCCGGCGTCATAGGTGGTGTTCGGAATCAAGTAGCTGGCTCCGAGCGGGGTCTCGTCCCGCAGAATGTAGAGCCGGATCGCGCCCGACGTTTCCACCCGGAACCGCGCCGCGTAGATCGAACTACCGACCTGCCGTCCAATGACCGTGATGTTCATCGGGGCACCCGAGGCCGCCTTGTCGGCGGCCACCGTCGTCTCGACCACGGCCTCCGTACCCGAGACCGACTTGAGTAGCGCCTGCCGGGTCTGGGAGGGCGCCAATGTGATCTGGCCCTTGCCCCCGGAAACCGACAGCGCAGCCGCGCCGCCCGAGGCGGTCCAGGCACCACCGGTCTCGGCAGTCCCCCACCCGTTGGACGTGTTCCGCCCGAAGGAATCCTCGGCCAACACGTCGGACCCCGCCGGCTCCGTGACCGTGACCTTCTTCGTCACCGAATCAGTCGCACCGTCGTTATCCGTCACCGTCAGCTTCACGCTGTACTCACCCGCCGCCGCATACGGATGCGACGCCGTCTTCCCAGTACCCGAAGCACCATCA
>WBZS01000788.1_pt1 | contig 32425 bp, 32 predicted proteins | sample 5204201 | NCBI WGS metagenome assembly WBZS01 (sample SAMN12344357, study PRJNA552823) | activated sludge metagenome | biome: Activated sludge suspended growth; feature: Nitrification reactor; material: Wastewater; isolation source: activated sludge from nitrification reactor of wastewater... | reverse complement strand
CAGCCGATAGAGCGCATGGGCGACCGGGACCCCGACGAGCACAGCGATCACCGTGGCGGCCGCTGACATGGCGAGGGTGAATCCGATGATCCGCGCAGTGCGGGCCCGTCCCAGCACCTCGGCGAAGCCCGTCAGATCCACGGCACCGTCGTGTGTGAAGCCCCGGCCCAACATCCCGGCGACCGGGAGAGCGAAGAAGACCGCGAGGAAACCGAGCGGGAGGATCGCCGCGACCGTGGTCGCGGCGATCCTCCCGGCTCGGTCCCGGGTCACTTGGCCGTGACCTCGCTCCACTGCCGCAACCAGGTGTCCCGCTGGGCGGTGATCTGCTCAGGCGCCACCGTGAAGGGCTTGTCCGCAACCTTGGCCCACGCCGCCCAGTCAGCGGGCAGAGGTGCCGACGCGTCGACCGGGAACATGTACATCTGGTCGGGGATCGACGCCTGCACGGCCGGGCTCAGCAGGAACGACACGAGAGCGCGCGCCCCCTCGGGGTTGCGGGCGCCGGCCAGCACGCCGGCATACTCCACCTGCCGGAAACACGTGTCCAGCAACGCCTTCGTCGTCGGCTCCTTGGCGCCCTTGGGGATCGTGAAGGGGGGCGACGAGGCATAGGACAGGACGATCGGACGAGCACCCTTGCCTTCGCCCCCGCTGAAGTCCACCGAGTAGGCATCGGTCCACCCGGACGTGAGCTTGGTGCCGTTGGCCATCAGCGCGCGCCAATAGGCCTGCCAGCCGTCACCTTTTGCGCCGATGGTCGCCAACAGGAACGCCAGGCCCGGGCTTGAGGTCGTCGCCCCCGGCGTGACGAACAGTCCCTGGTATGCCGGTTGCGTGAGGTCGTCGAGGGTCGCCGGGACCGGCTTGCCCTTGGCGGCGAACCAGGCAAGGTCGACGTTGACGCACACATCGCCGTAGTCGACGGGCGTCAGCTTCGCCGCCCCCGCTCCCGAAAGAGCATGTGCCGCAGCGCCCTTGGGCAGAGCGGGCGCGTAGTCGGCCAACACCCCCTCGCTCACCGCGCGGCTGGCGAAGGTGTTGTCGATCCCGAAGACCGCGTCACCGATCGGCGAGCCCTTGGTGAGGACGAGCTTGTTGGTCAGCGCGCCCGCGTCGCCACTCTGCAGCACCTTGAGCGTGCAGCCGGTTGCCTTGGTGAAGGCCGCGACGAGGTCGTCGGGGATGGCAAACGAGTCGTGCGTCACGAGCAGGACCTCGGTCACTGCGCCGCAGCGGGGGGCACCGGCCGTCGTCGGTATGCCGCTGGGCTGGCTCCCGCTCGCGGCTCCCGACGAGCTCGGGGTCGGCGTCGAACCGGTCGCCCCGGTCGAGCTCAGCGAACACCCGCTGAGCGTGGTGGCCAGAGCCGCAACGATCGCGACCCCGACGGTGGCGAACCGCGCCCGGCGCAACGGAATCGGCCCGGGGTGGTGAGTGGACGGCATACGAAAGCTCCTCCTGGTCAGGAGGGGCCGTCGACCCATCGAAGGTCGACGGGTGAGACTCGACTCCCTTCGCCGGTGCTAACCGGAGCAGGTTCGAGGGTCTGCGGCGAACCGCACTCTCAGCGCTGGGGCGCTCCCCTGTCGTGGTGGTGATGACTTTACCCCCAGAGCGTGCAAGAGTCAGAACAGAACCAAGTCGGCCGGGTGATGCAGGAGGTGCGGGGATGGGTCCGCTGGTGTGGAAGGTGCTGGGCACCGGTTCGGCCGTGCTTGCCGCGAGCGTCGCCGAAAAGATCGTCAGCAAGGGCTGGGCGATTGCGTCCGGCAAACCGGCCCCCGACGACCCCACCCACATCGAGGACACGACCGGCAAGGAGGCGCTGCTCTTCGCCGCGTTGACCGGCCTGGCCGTCAGCGCCGCTCGGGTCATGGCCACCCGCAAGGCCGCCGCCTACTACGCCAAGTCGGCCGGGCACCTGCCCGCGGCGATGCAGAAGGCCGACCCGGCGAGCGCCTGACCGGCAGGGCACACGGCATACCTGGGCACACGGCATACCCGATCGCGTATGCCGCCCACCGCCCGGTCCGCGGTCAGCTTTGGTCGCGGATCAGGGACAGCGCCTCGCGCATGAGTGGTGCCACGGGTCCGAAGGCGTGTTGTCCGTCCTCGACGATGGTGCGGCCGCCGACGACGACGGTGAGGACGTCGCAGGCGCTGGCGGTGTAGAGGATCTCGGCGGCCTTGCTCCCGGCGGTGCGGGTCGACTCCAGGTCGACCGTGATGAAGTCAGCGAGCAGACCCGGCGCGATGGCGCCGCCGTCATACCACCCCAGGCTCTGATACCCGTGCACCGACCCACACCGGATGAGCTGAGCGGTCGAGATCCGGCCACGCTCCCCGCTGTCCAGGCGTTCGTGCATCTCCAACTCACGCAACTCGACGAACGGGTCGATAAAGGCGTGTTGATCGGTGCCGATCGCGACCGGCACGCCCGAGTCGAGCAAGCGACGGACCTGGGGGATGCCGTCGGCCATGTCCTGCTCGGACGTCGGGCAGACGACGACCTGGCACTCGGTGTCGGCGAGGAGACTGACGTCGCGCTCGGTGAGATGGGTGGCGTGGACCGCAGTGAGCTCCTGGCCGAGGGCGTCGATGTCGGCGAGCAGCTCGGTCGGGGTCATGCCATAGAACATCTGACAGGCGAGGTTCTCGGCCGGTTGCTCGGAGACGTAGATGTGCAGGGGCTGGTCACCGACGAGCTGCACGGCATACGCCGCCTCTTCCCGGGGGACCGCCCGGATGGAGTGGATGGCGGCGCCACGGCGCAAGAGCTCGGTCTGCTCGACGCGGGCCATCCGGCTCGCCCAGGCTTCGACGCTCCCGTCGCTGAACCGCTGCTGGACGCCAGCCGTCGGCAGGTGCCCTTCTGAGGTGAGCCCTCCGCGCAGGTAGAGGGTGTCCAGGAGGGTGAGCCGGATGCCGACCTCCGCAGCCGCCTGGGTGAGGGCCGCGCCCATCGCGTTGGGGTCGGCATACGGGACGCCGTCGGGGCCGTGGTGCAGGTAGTGGTATTCGCCGACCGTGGTGAAACCGGCCAGCGCCATCTCGGCATAGGTGGCTCGAGCCAAGGCGAGATAGAGGTCGGGGTTGAGCCGGTCCGCGACCTCGTACATCCGGGCCCGCCACGCGATCCCGTTGTCGCCGTCGGACTGGGTGCGTCCGCGCAGGGCGCGCTGGAAGACGTGGGAGTGGGCGTTGGCCAGCCCGGGAAAGACGACCCCGCGCAGCTTGACGTCCTCGGGTTGCCGGGCGGCGCGGGGCTCGACCGACACAAACCGGCCCTCGTCGACGACCAGACGCACGCCACGGGCCAGCCCTGAGGGCAGCCACACGTGCTCGGCCCAAAACGACGTCACGACACTCCTAGCGACCGCTTATTCACGCACTCGGGTGCACTCGACATCCACGGTGGTGCTGCGACGTGCACCTCCATCCTGACACTGCCGGTCGGCTTTGTGCGCCACTAGGGGTGAAGGTCCTGCCCCGGCGAGTTGGGGCGGGCGGCATACCCTGGGGTCGTGGAGGGGACCAACGACGGCGAGGCGCGAGTGTTCGCCGCGCTGTCGGCAGCCGGCATCACGTATGCCGTCACCCGGCACGGGCCGGTCGGCAGCCTCGCGGAGGCGGCGGCGCTGCGGGGTGTGGCGCCCGGTGACATCGTCAAGACCCTGGTGGTCCGGCGAGGCGCGGACGACTTCGTCTTCGTGCTCGTGCCAGGGGACCGACAGTTCTCCTGGCCCAAGGTACGGGCACTGCTCGGCACGTCCCGGCTGTCGATGCCCGACGCGGACGGGGCGTATGCCGCGACCGGTTACGTCCGCGGGACGATCACGCCGTTCGGGTCGAGTCGGGCCTGGCCCGTCATCGCCGACACGTCGATCATCGGACGGACCGTGTCGATGGGGGCCGGTGCCCACGGAGTCGCGGTCACGGTGAGCGGTGACGACGTCATTCGGGGGTTGGCGGCGCAGGTGGCCGACGTCGCCGACCCGCCCGACGCCTGAGTCGGTCCGGTCGTCGCTCAGTGGGTCCGGCGGCGCGACGGGCCGCCCAGCGAGGCCCACACGGTGCGACCGTGCTTCTCGTCGGCGACACCCCACTCGTGGGCGAGGCTCCGCACGATGCGCAGACCGCGGCCGGAACTCGACCACAGCGCCGGAGGCGCCGGCCGGGGCGTGGACGGTCCGCCACCATCGGACACCTCGACCTCGACGACTCCAGCCTTGGTCTTCCATCTGACCCGCAGGGTCCCATCAGTCAACGGGCGAGCGTGCCGTAGCGCGTTGGAGACGAGCTCGGCCACAACGATCTCGGCCTCGTCGATGACTTGAGCGGACACGCCCAAGCCGGTGAGGTCGTCGACGAGAGCTCGCCGGATCTGGGGAGCGACGTGAGCGCTCCACGGCATACGGACCGTGCGCGGCGCCTCCGGATCGGTGGGCCGAGTCGATTCGTCTGTCACTGACGCGCCTTTCACGTGCGATCGGCGCCGCAGCCGCCGACGCGCACCACCTTAGCCGGGGGCGTGCACCGCGGCGAGTGCGCCGGACGGCGGGGGCGTGCCGGGGAACAGCTCGCCGCGACCGATCGCGTCTATCGTGACCCGGTGGCCCTTCGATCAAGGCATCGTGCGCGGCGAGGGTGTCCGGCCGCCCGGGTGCGCCGGTCGGCCGCTCACATGTCCCACGGCCTGGGCGTTGTTCGGTCGTGAGCCTGCCGCCCTTCCAACGCCTCGTCGACGCGCACTGGCGCGACGTCGCCAGGTTGGCCCACGCCCTCGTCGGTCCCGATGACGGCGACGACGTCGCTCAGCAGGCGTGGCTGCAGGCGTGGGCGGCATACCCCTCGCTCACGTCGACCAGCAACCTGCGGGGGTGGCTGTTTACGGTGACCTATCGGTGCGCGACGGACTCCCACCGCGGCCGGGCTCGACGCGGCGTGCCGACCGACGACGAGACCCTGGCTGCGGCGACGCCGGCTCGCATCGACCCGCCCGCCGCCGGATCGGACGAGTCCGGCGTCTGGCGGGCCGTCGCCTCCCTTCCGCCACGTCAACGCGAGGCGGTCGCACTGCGCTACGTCGCCGATCTGGACCACGCCGGGATCGCCCGGGCCATGGACACATCGGTGACGATGAGCCGCCGATTGGTCAGCGACGCTCTGGTCACCCTCCGAAAGGCCCTCACATGACCGGCCCCCGCCCCGACCGCCTGGAAGCGCTCCTGGCCGGCTTCGACGTCGCTGCGTCCCGCCCGCCGGACTTCCCGAACGCCGACGTCTCGTATGCCGTGCACGACACCTCCGTCGGCCGGATGCTGTTGGCTTGCAACGATTCTGGCGTCTTGGTGGCATCGCTGTTCACTCCCGACGCGGCCGCTGAAGATGCCGCTCTGGTGCGCCTCGCTGCCCGGGTCAGCCCGAGGGTGCTGCGCCGCCCTGACTCGCTGGATGCGGCGCGCCGGTGGCTGGACGACTACCTGGCCGGGCGGACCCGCAGCGCAGCGCCGCCGTGGGAGCTGGCCTTGGCGACACCGTTCCAGAAACCCGTCCTCACCGCCTTGGTAGCGCGAGTGGGTTATGGAGAGCGGGCCACCTACGGCCAGCTCGCCCACTGGTCCGGCCGTCCCGCCGCCGCCCGAGCGGTCGGCACGGCTCTTGGCGCCAACCCCTTGTGCATCGTGCTCCCGTGTCACCGCGTCGTGGGTGCCTCCGGGTCACTCACCGGGTATGCCGGTGGGCTGGCTGCCAAGCGACACCTCCTGGAGCTCGAGGCCGGGTCCCGCGCCTGAGGCCTTCTTTGGCGGCTGCCCTCGCCCCCGACCGGGCGTGATCTTCCGGCATACGGAATAATCAGTGTCCTGACATTCTTGTCAGCGATGCTGCAGGGGACGGGCCAGTGCCGGCGGGGGCCGGCAACACACGGGAGGAGCACGCGTGAGCGCCAGAAGCACGAGACCAAACGCACCGGACCACGACCAGGTGGTCGAGGTGGTGACCCTCGCGGCATACGAGCGGCTCCGGGTCGATCTCGCCATCGCCCACGGCACCGAGCTCGTCTCATGGGACGAGCAGAACCCCAAGATGCGAGTCGACCTGCGCGAGACCGTCGAACCCACCGTCAGCGACACGTTCGAGGCCCTGGACGAGTTGGGCTATGCGGTCGTCCCGCGAGAGTGGCTGGGCGGGCCGCCGAGTGAAAGCTCCGTCGTCGTCACCCAGGTCGATGCACCGGCCGAGCCTGGGGCGCTCCGTGGCCTCGTGGTCGGCGCCGGCTCGGCCGTCGAGACCATCGTCAAGCTGCCACAGAGCGCCTTCCGGCCGATCAAGCGGGTCGTCGCAAAGGTCCTCGGTCCGGCGGCCTAGCGACACCCAGTCCGCACCAGCCGGATGAGCCTCAACCGGTTGGGTCAGCAGGCTCAAGCTCGATCGCGAGGTTGACCCAGTTCGAGGTGATGACCATCCCGACCTTTTCGTAGAGGCTCAGTGCGCCGGTCCGGGAGTCGGTGGACAACTCAGAACGAGTCGCGCCATGCGCTCGGGCCGCTGCGAACGAGTCGGCAAGCAAGGCCCTGGCCAGGCCCAGGTTGCGCCGGTCCTGGCGCACGGCCAGCTTGTCGATGTAGCCACACTCGTCGGCGAGCAGGACGACCGAGACCCCCACCACATCCCCGTCCGAGCCGATGGCCAGCCGGAGGTTCCACGGCTGGAAGCCGGGCCGTTCCACAATCGTCGCCGCCCAGTCGGCATACGAGGTCCGCTCCCGGACCGACCACTCCAGGAAGGCGTCCTCGACGACCTCCCAGGCGGCGATCCGGTCCTGCTCGCTCGCCGCGATCCGCAGCGAGTAGCCCGGCGGCAGCGGCTGACTCGCGATGTCGCGCCCCTCCGGGAGCTGAAGCACCCACGATGACCAACGCTGGTGGTAGCCCAGTGCCCGCAGCAACGCCTCGCCCGGGGACCCGGCGGGGACCGGCATACCGACGATGCGCGACCCGGCCGCCCGCGCGGTCGCCTGGATCCACCTCGCGAGCGCGGTCCCCAGACCCCGACCCCGGTATGCCGGGTGGACAGCCGCGTCGCACCGATCCGCCCACGACAACTCGCCATAGCCGACGAGGCGCTCGCCGTCGAAGATGCCGATCGTCTGGGCACCGACGTCGAAGCTCGGTCGCTGCCAGTCGCCGACGATGTCCGCCTCTTCGATGACGACCTCGCCGACGTCGACGAGCTCGGCCGCCGCCATAACCTCGAAGACGGCTCGTGCGTCGGACTGCGCCAGTGGCCGAACGGTCAGCCCCGCTGGCACGTCGATCGGAGCGGGTGCGGTCGTCATGAGCAGAGGATCGCAGCGGGACGCCCATCCGTCACCGCAATTTTCGCCGGTCCACCCTCGACGGCCGCGGAATCGGCGTGCGCCGCACCCCTTCGCGGACCTACCGTCGACGTATGCCGTCCACCCACCATCCTGACGAACCCCGACCCAACGTCGACCTCGGCGACCGAGAGGTCGCCCCCCGCAACGAGATCGTGCGCGCCGAAGTGGGCTCGGGTGTCCACGGCATGGCCATCCCAGGCACCGATGACCATGACGAGCTCGCGGTCTATGTCGAGGAGCCGGGCCAGGTGCTCGGCCTGGCGAAGAGCCCTGGGCATTGGATCTGGAGGACCCAGCCGATGGGCGCGCGCTCCGGCCCCGGGGACATCGACCTCACGGCATACTCGCTGCGCAAGTTCCTCCGCTTGGCGGTCGCCGGTAACCCGACGATCCTCATCCCCTTCTTCGCCCACGGCCCCTCCCTCATCCACACCACTTCGCTCGGGGATGAGCTGCGAGCCCTGGCGCCCCAGGTCATCTCGATGCACGCTGGCTGGCGGTTCCTCGGCTACCTGGACGGCCAGGTGGAACGGCTGCTCGGCGGCGGCAAGCGCAACAAGGTGCCCAACCGACCGGAGCTGGTCGCCCGCTACGGGTATGACACCAAGTACGCCTCGCACGCGTTGCGCCTGGGTCGACAAGGTCTGGAGCTCGTCACGACAGGGAGCCTGACGCTACCGATGCGGCCGATCGACCTGGAGCAGTGCCTTGCGGTCAAACGTGGGGAGGTTGGGTTCGACCGGGCGCTGGACCTGATCCGATCCACGCGGTCGGAGTTGTCCGATGCCCTCGACCGGGGTGTCTCTCCTCTGCCCGCCGACCCGGAGCTCGATGCCGTGTCCGAGTGGATGGTCGCGGCGCACCGCAGACATTGGGCAGACCGCGGGCTCTGACGCGAGAGAATGGCCCCGCCGGGCGGGCCGCACGTTGCGCACCGCCGATGCCAGGAAGGGGGTGCCGCGACGATGGGCCTGTTGTTGGCTGCCGACCGCGTCCTCACCCCGGAGGAGTTGCTCGAACCCGGCTGGGTCGAGGTGGACGGCACGACGATCAAGGCCATCGGATCGGGCCGTCCCCGCCGCGATCCCGACTGGAGCACAACGACTCTCGTGCCGGGGCTGGTCGACACGCACGTCCACGGCGGCGGCGGGGCGTCGTTCTCGACGACCTCCGCCGATGAGGCGGCCCTCGCTGCCCTCGTCCACCAACGGGCCGGGACCACGAGCATCGTCGCCAGCCTGGTCTCGGCGCCGGTCTCCGTCTTGGCCGATCAGCTTGCCTGTCTGGCCGACTTGTGCGACGACGGGCTCCTCGCGGGCCTGCACCTGGAGGGCCCGTGGCTCAGCCCCACCCATCGGGGGGCCCACGACATCCGACACCTGGCTCGCGGCAACGCCCAGGCTGTCGAGCGCCTCGCCGAGGCCGCTCGCGGACACTTGCGGATGGCGACCGTGGCCCCCGAAATCCCCGGTGGGTTTGAGGTGATCAAAGCCCTCGTCGATGCAGATGTCCTTGTCGCCGTGGGCCACACGGCGGCTGACACCCCGACGACGCAGGAGGCGATCGCGGCGGGCGCCCGCATCGCCACCCATCTCTACAACGGGATGCCGCCCCTGCATCACCGCTTCCCCGGTCCGGTCGGGGTCCTGCTTGGCGAACCCTCGGTCACCGTGGAGCTCATCGCTGACGGTGTGCACGTGGCCCCGGCAACCCTCGCGCTCACCGCCCGCGCTGCGACCGGACGATTGAGCCTGGTCAGCGACGCCATGTCCGCCTGTGGACTGCCCGACGGCCGCTATGTCCTGGGCTCGACTCCCGTCACCGTCACCGACGGGGTCGCGCGGGTGACCTCCTCCGGGGCGTTGGCGGGGAGCACGAGGACGCTGGCACACGGCATACGCACCCTGTATGCCGCGGGCCTCCCCCTCGTCGACGCGGTCACCGCCGCGACAGCGACACCAGCGCGGGCGCTCGGGCTGTGGCGCCGCGGCCGCCTCGTCGTGGGCGCGGCAGCCGACCTCGTCGCCCTCGACGACGACCTGACCGTCACCCGGGTGATGGTCGCTGGCGCCTGGCGCTGAACCCCCGGTCGGCGGGCTGACCGGCATACGGGCGACCAATGCTCACCACTGCAGTCTCGCGGTGAACTCACCACGGGGCATGGCAACACACAACGGTCGTCCGAATGCCGGGCACGCCACCTCCCCGCACGCGGTCAGAGGGCGGCGGCCACCTCGGTGCCCTGCTTGATGGCCCGTTTGGCGTCGAGCTCGGCCGCCACGTCGGCCCCACCGATGAGCCGCACGTCGACCCCGGAAGCCTGCAGGGCGGCATACAGGTCGCGGTTGGGCTCCTGCCCGGTGGCCAGGACGATGGTGTCGGCGGCAAGGACCGTGGAGCGCTCACCGACGGTGACGTGCAGGCCGGCGTCGTCGATCCGGTCATATTGCACCCCGGCGACGAAGGCGACTCCGCGCGCGGCCAACTGGGTCCGGTGGATCCAGCCGGTCGTCCGGCCGAGACCCGCACCGACCTTGGAGTCCTTGCGCTGCAGCAGGAACACCTTGCGGGCAGGCTTCTCCGGCTGCGCCGCCACGACCCCGCCGCGGTTTGCGTAGGTCGGGTCGATGCCCCACTCCGCGTTGAACGCCGCCGGGGCCATCGCTCCGCTCGGCCCGGACTGGGTGAGGTATTCGGCGACGTCGAACCCGATGCCACCCGCACCCATGATGACGACGGTGTCGCCGACCGGCACGTGGTCGCGCAACACCTGCAGATAGCTGACGACCTTGGGGTGGTCGACGCCCGCCACCTCGGGGATCCGCGGGGTCACGCCCGTGGCCAGCACCACGGTGTCGTATGCCGTGAGCTCACCTTCCGTGGCCCGCGTCCCGAGCCGCACGTCGACCCCGGTCGCAGCCAACTCGGCACGGAAGTAGCGCAAGGTCTCGGCGAACTCCTCCTTGCCCGGGATCTGCCGGGCCAGGTTGAACTGACCGCCGATGTCGGTGTCGGCCTCGAACAGCGTCACCGCGTGTCCCCGGCGCGCAGCCGTTGTCGCACAGGCCAGTCCGGCCGGGCCGCCGCCGACGACGGCGACCCGGCGGGGCGCCTCGGTCGGGGTGATGACCAGCTCGGTCTCGTGGCAGGCCTGCGGGTTGACCAGGCAGAAGGTCAGTTTGCCGCTGAAGGTGTGGTCGAGGCACGCCTGGTTGCAGGCGATGCACGTGTTGATCCGATCCGCTTGTCCGGCAGCCGCTTTGGCGACGAACTGCGCGTCGGCGAGGAACGGCCTGGCCATCGACACCATGTCGGCCAACCCGTTGGCGAGCACCTGCTCGGCGACCTCCGGCGTGTTGATCCGGTTGGTCGTGATGACCGGAATCGTGACGGCAGCCTTGACCTTGCCGCTGACCCAGGCAAACCCGGCCCGCGGGACGCTCGTCGCGATCGTCGGGATCCGGGCCTCGTGCCAGCCGATCCCCGTGTTGAGCATCGTCGCTCCAGCAGCCTCGATGGCATGGGCGAGCTCGACGACCTCGTCAAACGTCGAGCCGTCCTCGACCAGGTCGAGCATCGACAACCGATACACAACAATGAAATTCGGCCCGACCTTCGCGCGCACGGCCTTGACGATCTCGACCGGGAAGCGCATCCGCGCGGCATACGAGCCGCCCCACTCGTCGGTGCGCTGGTTGGTGCGGGTGACGAGGAACTGGTTGAGCAGGTAGCCCTCCGACCCCATGATCTCGACCCCGTCGTAGCCCGCCTCCTGGGCGAGCGCGGCGCAGCGCGCGAAGTCGGCGACGGTGTCCCAGACCTCCTGGGTGGTCAGCTCGCGAGGGGTCAGCGGCGAGATCGGCGCCTGGATCGGGCTGGGGGCGACGGCACCGAGGTGGGCGGCATACCGGCCGGCGTGCAGGATTTGCAGGCAGATTCGCCCGCCCGCGGCGTGGACGGCGTCGGTGACGACGCGGTGCCGCGCGGCCTCCTCCGAGGTCGTGAGCAGCGCGGCGCCGTGCAGGAGGGCGCCCGCCTCGTTGGGCCCGAAGCCGCCGGTGACGATGAGCGCGGCGCCGCCACGGGCCCGCTCGGCGTAGAACGCCGCCATGCGCTCAAAGCCGTTCGGCACCTCCTCCAGACCGACGTGCATGGAGCCCATGAGGGTCCGGTTGGGGAGGGTGACGAAGCCCAGATCGAGCGGGGCCAGCAGGTGGGGGTATGCCGTCACGGGAGTCTCCGTCGGAAGGTCAGGGCAGCTTGGGGCGGGTCTGGGCGGTCTGGCGACGGTCGGCTCGGTCGGCACGCCCGCGTGACTGTCGATGTTACTCGCCGGTCACAAGGTCGGGGAGGACCAGCCCGTGGCTCGCAACCGCTCGATGCCGTCGAGGAGGACATCGAGGGCAAACCGGAACTCGAACTCCTCGTCGCAGCCGAGGGCTTCCGGTCGGCGGGCGCGGGCGTCGGTGGCGATCGCGATGATCCCGGGGTAGTCCGCCGGGTCCGGGTCGGGGGTTGGGCGGGAGCGCTCGGGAGCGGCCGGGCCACTGTCTGGGGCGTTGAACAGCTCCGGGCTGAACCCCCAGATCCGATTGCCCAGCAGGTGCATGACGTGGTGGGTGAGGTCGGGCGACAGACCTCCGGCCAGGAAGTGCTGGGTCAGTCGCTCCATGTGTCCGAGAACCGCCGGGGTCCGGCGCGAGCGCGTCTCGATGACGCGACGGGCCCACGGGTGCTGCTGGATGACGGCCCGGGCCGACAACACCGAACTGCGCACCGCAGCGGCCCAGTCCCGCCCCGGCTCGATAGCGGGAGCCGCCGCGTCGGCCTCAGCGCCAGGACTGAACTGCCCGATGAGGCGGTCGACCATCCCGTCGAGGAGGTCGTCCTTGTCGGCCACGTGCTTGTAGAGCGCCATGGGCACGACGCCGAGCGGTTCGGCCAATCGGCGCATGCTCACCGCGTCGATGCCTTCAGCGTCGGCCAACGCGATCGCGGCATCGAGCACCGCCATACGGCTCAGTGGTATGCGCTGCACAGGGGAGCGGTGCACAGGCGTGCGGTGGACAGGCGCGCGGCCGGACGCGGTGCGAGCGCGAGGTGAGGGAGGCGGCATACCGGCTCCTGAAGGTGCGGACGGATTTGACGAGGTGTACAGCGTAAGCCTATGGTCATCTACCAGTAGGTGTACGCCGTACACCTACTGACCGTACGGAGGAACCCGTGTCCAGTCCGCGATTGACCGCCCGCGTCGCCGGCATTCTCTACTTCGTCACCCATGTGACCTCTGTCGGCGCCGTCGCGCTCTACGGCGGCTCGGCTTTCGATCCCGAGGCGGCCCTCGCCGGTCGGACCTCGGTGCTCACCGGCGGCCTGCTCGAGGTGATCCTCGCCGCAGCCGTGGTCGGCAGCGCTGCGGCGCTCTATCCGTTGCTGCGGTCCTTCGACCGCGGGCTCGCCGCGGCATACGTCGCCCTGCGAACCCTGGAGGCTTCGGTCATCATGGCCGGCGTCGTCGCGATCCTGCCGACTGTGGCAAGACCCGCAACGACCGTCGCTGCGGGCCTGGATCCGGGCGTCACCGCGGGTCTCCATCTGTTGCACGACTGGACTTTCGCGGTGGGACCGGGGCTGATCAGCCCGATCAACACCGTCGTCATCGCCTGGTTGTTGTGGCGTCACCGGATGCTCCCTCGATGGATTCCCGCGCTGGGCCTGATCGGCGCGCCGCTGGTCGGGGTGGTCAACATCGGGGTCCTCTTCGGCATCACGCAGGTCATCCCGGTCGCAGTGATCCCCATCTTCGCCTGGGAGATCTCGCTGGCGACCTACCTCATCGTTCGCGGATTGCCGGTGCGAAGCGACGTGTGAAGGTTCCGAGAAGCCCGGCCGTGACGGCGTCCGGCACCCAGGTCAGGTGCCTACCCTGGAGGACAGTCCTACGAGGAGGTCCCGGTGCCGCGGCGTGTGCTCGTCGTCGACGACGAGAAGCAGATCCGGGCGATCCTGCGCGCCTACCTGACGTCGGAGGGTTTCCAGGTCCAGGAAGCGGCGACCGGCGCGCAGGCGCTGCACCTGCTGACCACCGAACCACCGGACCTGGTGTTGCTCGACATCGGGCTGCCGGATCTGGACGGGCTCGAGGTGCTCCGCACCCTGCGCAAGACCTCCGATGTCTACGTCGTCCTCGTGACCGCCCGGGCCGAGGAGCTCGACAAGATCATCGGGCTGGGGGTCGGCGCCGATGACTATGTCACCAAGCCGTTCAGCCCACGAGAGGTCGTCGCCCGGGTCAAGGCAGTGCTCCGTCGGACCCGGCCGGACGACCCGGGAGCGGGGCTTGCGTCATCACCCGGCGGCGCAGCGGCCAACCCCGACCTGCTCCAGTTCGACGGAGTCACCGTCGACACGGGCCGACGGGAGGTGCGGGTGGACGGCATACCGGCCACGCTGACCGCGCTGGAGTTCGACCTGCTCGTCGCGCTCGCTGCCTCCCCGGGGCGGGTCTACTCACGTGCCCAGCTGCTCGAAAAGGTCTGGGGTTACGACTTCTTCGGCGACGAACGGGTCGTCGACGTGCACATTCGCGGCATGCGCAAGGCGCTCAGCGACGACGCGACCTCGCCCCGGATCATCGGCACGGTCCGCAGCGTCGGCTACAAGTTCCTCCTCGACCCGGTCGACGGTATCAATCCGGCGAGCGGTGGTGACCGATGAACCGGCTCGTCGTCCGGCTCGTCCTCTCGCATGTCCTCGTCGCCGTCGTCGCAGCCCTGGCGAACTTTCTCGTGGTGCGCCAGCTCGCCCCGGCCCTCTTCGATGCCAGCCTTCGCCTGGGCCCCGGCTCGATGGGCCAAGGGCCAGGAACGGGCGGGGGCGGGGGCGCGGGCATGGTCCTGCGCCAACAGTTCGGCGACGCCGTCGACCAGGCGTTACTCGTCGGCGCGCTCGTCGGGGCGGTGACCGCCGCGATCGTGGGGGCGTTCGCGGCATACCGGCTGACCCGTCCGCTGGACGCCCTCCGCGCGGCAACGCGGTCGATGGCCCAGGGCCGGTATGCCGTGCCCCTCCCCTCCCCGGGGACCACCGAGCTGGCCGAGCTCACCAACGATGTGCAGCACCTCGGGCAACAGCTGGGAGAAACCGAGACCCGGCGCGTCCGGTTGCTCGGTGAAGTGGCCCACGAGATGCGGACCCCGCTGACCGTCATCGATGGCACGGTGGAGGCGATGATCGACGGCGTGCTTCCGGTCGAGCCGGAGCGCCTCGCCCTGGTGAGCGACGAGGTGCGCCGACTGCGGCGGCTGTCCGACGACCTGTCTGCGCTGTCGCGGGCCGACGAGGGTCGGCTGTCGCTCGTCCTGACGGACGTCGATCTGCGCGAGGTGGTGCAGCGGGCTGCCGGCCGGTTGGTCGCCCAGGCCCTCGATGCCGGGCTGACCTTGGACATCGCCTGTGGACCGGTCGTGGTGCCGGTGCGTGTCGACCCGGAACGGATCGGTCAGGTCGTCACCAACCTCGTCGGCAATGCGGTCCGAGCAACCCCCGAGGGCGGCCAGGTGACCGTGCGGTGCGGGCTCGCCGGTGCGGCCGCCGGTGCGGGGCGGGCGGCGCCCCCCGAAGCTGCCATCGTCGTCACCGACACCGGTGAAGGGCTTGCCGCCGACGACCTGGAGCGGGTCTTCGAGCGGTTCTATCGGGTGCCCGGACGGCGGTCGGTCGAGAACGAGAGCGGCTCAGGGATCGGCCTGACCATCGCGCGCGGCATCGTCCATGCCCACGGGGGCACGCTGTCGGCGATGTCGCCCGGGCCGGGGCTCGGTGCGGCCTTCACCGTCGCCCTGCCGAGCACGCCTTCCTAGACGCCTGCTGGCCCACCTTGCGCCGAAAGGTGGGATTCCAAGGGACTCACCCCTGCCGTGGCCGCCGAGCGCCACCTTTCGCGGGGCGCGCCTCGGCACCTCTGTCGGCCCCCGCCCAGCGCCTTCGTCAAGGGTTCCTCGCGCCTTCATCGTTCCCTCACAGGACGCGACCACCCTCTCCAGGAGCAGACCCGCTCCTGAGGAGGGCCACCGTGGGACCCCAATCCGTTACTCGCTCAGGTGAGCCGGGCGCCAAACCCAGGCTCACGGCATACCAGCGCCGCCTCCGCGCGGTCACCCAGCTGCACCGGCGACGTCACCTCGTCCAGCTGGCCGTCGTCGTCCTCATCGTCGCGATGGCGGTGCGACACGGGCTGGAGACCGAGGTCGGGGCGCCGTCGGTCGACGCGCTGTGCCCGTTCGGGGCGGTCGAGACATTCTGGACCTGGGTGACCACCGGGAGCTTCATCAGCAAGATCCACGCCTCGAATCTCGTTGTGGGACTGGGTCTTCTGCTGTCGGTGCTGATCGCCGGCAACGCGTTCTGCGGATGGATCTGCCCGTTCGGCGCCGTGCAGGACGCGCTGACCTGGGTGCGGCGCGCGCTCCACATCCCGACGCTCACGGTGGCGCCGCGGGTCGACCGGGCGCTGCGTTACGGGAGGTTCGTCGTCCTTGCGATCGTGCTCGTCGCGAGCGCCACGACGCTCAAGCTGTGGTTCGCCGACTTCGACCCCTATGTCACCTTGTTCGGGCTGCACTGGCTGTTCGAGCCCGATCCGGCCGCGATGTGGATCGGATGGGCGATCCTGGCCGCCGTGCTCGGGGTCTCGGTGCTCGTGGAACGCGCTTGGTGCCGCTATCTGTGCCCTCTCGGGGGTGTGCTCAGCGTTCTCGGACACCTGAGCATCCTTCGGGTGCGCCGCAATCCGTCCGCCTGCACCGGCTGCGACCTGTGCGTCAAGCCATGCCCGGTGGGGATCGACGTCGCCAAACCCGTTGCTGCCGTGAGCACCGACTGCATCGGGTGCCTTGAATGCGTGTCCAACTGCCCGACGGGCGGAGCTCTTGAGGTCAGCGCGGCGGCGCCATGGACCGCGTGGCGCAAGCCGATCACCCTCGACGACGCCGGCTCGACCCGCACGCGGGGGCCTGTGGCGGTGGCCATCGGTCGACGACCGCCGAGCCGTGACGCGTCCACGCCTGACCCGACCCGACAGGAAGCTGGACAGTCATGACCACTCCCCGGCAGAGACCCTCCACGGCGACCCGGCCGCCCCGGGGACCGGCCGCCAAACCACGGCCTCGCGGCACGGCATACGTCAACCGGTGGGTGATGCCCCTGCTCACAGCGCTGCTGATGTTCGGGACGATCGGCGTCGCCCAGGTGAGCGGCACCTGGGTCACGAGCGGGCGAACGGCCGCCGGTGCTGGTGGCGGGGCCGGCGACGGCACCGGGGGTGGAGCGGACAAGTCGGTCGCCGCGGGAACGCTCACCTCGGCCGACCTCAAGGGGTGGATGACGCTCGGGCAAGCCGCTGACGGACTCGGTATGTCGCTCGCGGACCTCATCACGCTCGTCGCCGCGCCCGCGGGGTCGGGTGTGGACGGCAGCACGGCGTTCAAAGACCTGGAGAAGCTGGTGCCCGGGTTCTCGCTGACCGACTTCCGCCCGAAGGTCGACGCCGCGCTGCGACGCTGACCGGTCAGTCGGCCGAGGGAGCCGGCCGAGTCAAGCGCAGCGGCAGGTCGTTACCGACTCGCTCCAACGCCAGCCGGGCGAAGACCTGCTGCTCGGTGACGGTCCGCTCGGACCGCCCGCGACCGACGAAACCGACCGCCCAGTCGAGCAGCGTCGTCACCCGCGACTTGAAGCCGATGATGTAGACGAGGTGCACGGCAAGCCACATCACCCACGCCAAGAAGCCCGTCAACCGCAGCCGACCGATTTGGGCGATCGCCGAGAAGCGCGAGATCGTCGCCATGCTCCCCTTGTCGCGGTAGACGAACGGCTCGCCGGTGGGCTGCCCTGACAGCGCACGGCAGATCTCGGCCACCGAGTGCCGGGCGCCTTGGATGGCCACCTGCGCCACCCCGGGCAGGCCGTTGAGGGAGGCCATGTCGCCGACGACGTGGACCTCGGGGTGTCCCGGGAGGGTGAGGTCGGGTTGGACGGGGACCCGGCCGGCCCGGTCGACCTCAAGGCCCACCTGTCGGGCCAACAGCGCCGCGAGCGGGCTGGCTTGAACACCAGCGGCCCACACCTTGGTCACGGCCTCGATCCGGCTCTCGACGCCGGCCGCGTCGCGGACGGTCAAGCCCTCCGCGTCGACGTCGGTGACCATGGCTCCCAACCGCACCTCGATGCCCAGGCGCTCCAGCGCACGTTGCGAGCGCGCCCGCAACTGCGGGTCGAATGCCCCGAGCACGTGCGGGCCGGCGTCCAGCAGGATGACCCGCGCGTCGGCGGGGTTGATGTGCCGGAAGTCGCGCTTGAGGGTCCGCTTGGACAGTTCGACGAACTGTCCGGCCATCTCGACGCCCGTCGGTCCGGCGCCGACGACGACGAAGGTCATCAGGCCTGGGACCTCGGCGTGACGGCCTTCGGCGGCGGCCACCTCGGCGAGCTCGAACGCTCCGTAGATCCGGCCACGCAGCTCGAGCGCATCGTCGATGCTCTTCATCCCCGGCGCGTGGACCGCGAACTCGTCCCGACCGAACCACGACTGCGCAGCACCCGCAGCGACGATGAGGTGGTCGTAATGATGGACATGCTCGGTCCCCAAGGTCCGAGCGGTCACCGTGCGGGCAGCGAGGTCGACGTCGGTCACCTCGCCGAGGAGCACGTCGGCGTTGCGCTGGCTCGCCAGCACCTCGCGGGTGGCCGGGGCGATCTCGCCGGGGCTGAGGATCCCGGTCGCCACCTGATAGAGCAGCGGCTGGAACAGGTGGTGGCTCGTCTTGGCGAGGACCGTCACGTCGACATCGGTCCGCTTGAGGGCTCGGGCGGCGAACAGGCCCCCGAACCCGGAGCCGATGATGACGACGCGCGGGCGGGTACGGGGGCGGGGGGTCGCTGGGTCTGCAGTCACGTTCGCGGCAACGTCGGTCAGGCACCCCGTATGCCGTCCGCTCACCGAGGCGCGCACCACACTTCGTCCCGGTTCGGGGACGTGACTTGATGGGTTAGCGCACCTCAAGACAGGCAGCGGTGTTGAATGGGCGCTATGCCGATTCCGGCTGACGGAGTAACGACCACGCGCGGGCTGCTCCGCGACGAGGTCTACGCGCGATTGTGCGATGCGATCGTCGACGGGACCTTCCAACCGGGTGAGCAACTGCGCGATGTCGAGATTGCCGAATGGCTGGGAGTGAGCCGCACTCCGGTCCGCGAGGCGGTGCTCCGGTTGGCCCGCACCGGGCTGGTCGTCTCGGTCCCCGGCCGGTCGACCGTCGTGGCGGGCGTCGAGCCGCAGACGATCCAGGACGCTCAGGACGTCGTGGCCATGATGCACGAGCTGGCCATCCGCACCGCGATTCCCTTCATCCGACCTGGCGATATCGAGGTCATGCGGCGGGCCAACCGCCGGTTCGAGGTTGCCCTGGCCACTGGCGACGCCGAGGCAGCCATCCAGGCCGATGACGAACTGCACGGAGTCCCGGTGGCAGTGGCGGCGAACCTGGCGCTGGGCTCAGTGCTCGACCAGTTCATGCCAGTGCTGCGCCGGGCCGAGCGGTTGCGCTTCGGCTCGCTCTCCGGGAGACGCTCGGTGAGCCTGCATGAACGACTCATCACTGCTCTGGAGCGGGGTGATGCCGCCGCTGCGACCGAAGCCTCCACCGCCACGTGGCACACCCTGTCCCGGCTCATCGACCTCGACGTCGCCGACTAGTCCCGGCGCGGCGGGCCGAGGCGATACCGTCCGACCATGCGTTCGCGTCGCCGCCGGATCGTGCTCCGGGTGCTGGGTGCCCTGCTGGCCGTCATCCTTGTCGCTCTGGTCGGCGGCTACCTCTACGCCAAGCCGCTGCTGCTCACCGGCACCGGGTATGCCGCCCACAACGCCTGCGCAGTGACCGCCGTCGCGGGTCGCACCGACCCGGAGAGCGACCTGCCGGCGAATCCGCTCGTGCCCTACCTGAGGGTCACCATGCCCCAGGGCGACAGCGGCGACCCATCCGCGTCGGTCTTCGGGGTGCTCGCTGAGCAGAAGACCTACTACTTCCTCGACGCAGGCTGCACCCTGGGGAGTGCTTTCCCGTCGGAAGGTCCGCTGACCCAGGTGCCGGCAGGAGCGAACCCGTTCACTGCCGCTCCCACGCCCACGCCATCGACGGCGGTCGCCGCCGCCGTCGCGAAAGCGTTCGGCGACGACCTGCCGGCCGCTGAGCAGAAGGCCCTTGGCACCCGGGCGGTCCTCGTCATCCAGGGCGGCAAGCTCATCGCCGAGCGCTATGCCCCCGGGTTCACCGCGACCACACCGCAGCTGGGGTGGTCCATGTCCAAGAGCGCGGCGAGCCTGCTGGCCGGCCGGGTTGCCCACAGCGGCAAGCTTGCCGTCACCGACGCCGGTCTGCGCCCCGAGTGGACCGACGACCGCGCGAAGATCACCGTCGACCAGCTGATGCGGATGACCAGCGGCCTGACGTGGAACGAGGACTACGACCTCGGCACCCCGATCACCTCGATGCTCTACCTCGAGCCCGACATGGCCACGTTCGTTGCCAGCCAGCCGCTCGCGCACGCCCCCGGGACCTATCAGCAGTATTCGAGCGGGTCGACCAACCTGCTCTGCTCGGTGTTGCGTCAGCGCACCGGGGTCGGCGTCGACCTGCCGCGCCGCGAGCTCTTCGCTCCGCTCGGGCTGTCGTCGGCGGTGTGGGAGCCGGACGCGTCAGGCACGCCGGTGTGCAGTTCCTATCTGTGGGCCACGCCGCGCGACTGGGCGGCGATCGGCCAGTTCGCGCTGCAGGACGGCGTGTGGGCCGGGAAGCGGCTGCTCCCCGAGGGGTGGATGGCCGCCACGACCCGGTCTGACGCCGTCGCGACGACCGAGGACCCCGGGTATGCCGCCGGCTGGTGGGCCAACACGCTCGCCGACGGCACGCTCGCCCAGCCCTCGCTGCCGGCCGACGCCTACTCGGCCAACGGCCACGACGGGCAACGGGTCATTGTCGTCCCGTCCGCCGACCTCGTCGTGGTCCGGTTGGGATTCAGCCCCACGATCAAGACCCCCGAGAAGCTGCGGGTCGTCGAGTTGGTCGCCACCCTCGCCGGTATGCCGCGCTCCTGACCATCGCGACCGGCCCGACCCCAGGTCGCGGCGCGGCTATCAGGCGGGTGCCCCGACCGTCGTCGTGGCAGAACCCGTGCGGTTGTCAGGGGGTGGGCGCACACTGGTCGAATGAGCGAGCCCGTGCGTGATCGCAAGACCCAGCCCACCGACGCCGACGTCGAGGCCTACCTGGCCGCTATCCCCGATGAGGCCCGGCGCGCCGACGCCCGTGAGGCGGTCGCCCTGTTCCGCGAGGTCACCGGGATGCCGCCACGGATGTGGGGCACCTCGATGGTCGGCTTCGGCACCCAGCGGTATGCCGCCGCCGACGGCAAGGTCCGCGAGGCACTTGCGGTCGGGCTGGCTGCCCGGTCCAGCGCCCTCACCCTCTATGGGCTCACCTTCTACGGGTCTAACGACGATCTGTTGGAGCGGCTCGGGAAACACACGACCGGCAAGGGCTGCCTCTACGTCAAGCGGCTCGCGGATCTCGACCGGGCCACCCTGCGCGAGATCATCGCCCGCGGCTGGGCGACCAACCACCACACCGACTGATCTCTCGCGCGTCCGTCCCGCCCGTCCTTCCCCGCGCCCAGCCGCTGGGTCGCGAGCTTCCTCGGTCGCGACCTAGCGGCGCACGAATAGGCCTGCAGGAGAGCTACTTCGGCGGGAGAGCTACTTCGGCGGGAGCGACCGCGCGAAGGCAACACCGTGCGCGACCCATTCGCGCAGCGCTTCGTCCGTCTCGGCTGCCGCTGGGTCGACGTCCAACCACCCGTCCATGGCCCGCCCGCGCATCTCGAACCGCCGCGCGCGGACCCCGTCGGCCAACTCGCCGGAGCGGGCCGGATCGATCCGCAGGAGTATGCCGCCCCCGCTGCTGGCCGCCACGGCCATGTTGCCGTCGAGCATGAAGCCCAGCCCGCCGAACATGCGCTGCTCAGTCAGCCCGGGCTCGTCCTGCAGGATCTCGCGCAACCGGTCGGCCAATTCGGGGTCAAACGCCATGTCCAGAGTCTCCGGCCGTGATCCCGCCTCTGTCCAGCCGCCTGCGCGGCGTCCCAGGCCGCCCGGCTACGACCCGGATGCTGCACTCACGATGGCGTCAAGGTCCCGTTCGGCGAACAGGCGGTGCTCCCACTCCTCGTTGATGATCGCCCCGAGGCAGCGCCGGACGGCGAACGACTCCGACTCGGGATAGCCGGGCTCGGGGACCGGCTCGGTCTTCCCCGCCAGCCGCTCGTCGGTCAGCCCGGCGAGCACCTCGCGCACGATCGCCATCCGCTCGGCCCGCACCGCCAGCATCTCATCCAACGAGGGCTTCGCCGCCCGATCGCGAGGGACCGAGGGTGCGTCGGGCATCTGGTCGTGCGGGAGCCCGAGCGGATGCCACGGGCACGGATCGCCCAGGAGGGCACGGCATACCCACGCGTCGGTCGCGAAGACGAGGTGACGCAACGTCTCGATGAACGACCATTCGCCATCGACCCGCTCGTGCAGCTGCTCCGGCGCGAACCGGCGGGCGCGTTCGACGGTCTGGCCCCACCGGCGTTCCAGCGCGGCCCAGGCGAGCCGGAACCCTTCAGCGTCGGTCGGTCGCATCAGCGGTCGGTCGGGGTAGCGGCGGTTGAGCTCAGCCTCCACGTATGCCGCCACCTCGACCCCGTTGACCCACAGACTCTCGACCTCGCCGCTGATCCTTGTGTTGCCCAGCCAGGCGCCGTCGATCCGCACGTCCCGCAGATCGACCTCGCGCAGGCGAGCGCCTCGCAGGTCGACCTCCTCGAACGTCGCGCCGTCGAGGTAGACCTGCTCGAAGCTCGCCCCGCTGAGCCGCTCCTGCCGGAATTCCGCCGTCATGACGGCCACCCTAGGTGTTGTCCCCACGGAGGTTGGGTACGCGACTGGCTGGTGAGGCGCCCTTGAGCGCGGTGTGGCCGCGGTGGTGATTGTAGGTGTGCAGGAATGCGGGTAGGGCGGCGACGCGCTCGGCCTCGCTGGCGTAGGGCTTGGCGTAGGCCCATTCCTGTTCAAGGGTGCGGTTGTACCGTTCCACCTTGCCGTTGGTCTGGGGTCGGTATGGCCGGGTCCGCTTGTGCACCACCTCACCGAGCGCTTCGGCGAACACCTTTGACCGGTAAGCAGATCCGTTGTCGGTCAGGACCCGTTTGACGGTGACGCCGCGGTCGGTGAAGTAGGCGTTGGCGCGTTTCCAGAACGCCGCGGTGGTCTCCTTCTTCTCATCCGGCAGGACCTCGCTGTAGGCGAGCCGGGAATGGTCGTCCACCGCGTTGTGCACGCACGCCATGCCCGGCCTGGCGGTCCCCTTGACCCGGTTTCCCTTCGCGCGGCCGTGCACGCGGTGCCCGCCGCCGTCGGGGATCCGGCCCAGCTTCTTGACGTCCACGTGCACCAGGTCCCCGGGCGCCTCGTGCTCGTAACGGCGGGGCGTGGGCCGGGCCCGTAGCCGGGCACCAGTGGCCGGGTCGGTCCACGCCAGCGGGGGCGCTTGGTAGCGGCGCAGCACCTTATGCACCGTGGAAGGGTTCAGCCGCAACCGGTAGGCGATCCGCTGCGGTCCCCACCGTCGTGAGACCCGCAGCCCCAGGATGCGCCGCTCGGTACGCCGATCCAGCTGCGTCGGGCACAAGTGCGGCCGACTGGACCGGTCGACCATCCCGTCCTTGCCGTACTCGCGGTACCGCTGCGCCCAGCGCTGCGCCGTCGTGATCGACACCCCGTACCGGTCGGCGGCGCGGCGCAACGGCCAGTTCTGCTCAACAATGCACCGGGCCAGGCGCAACCGACCTGTCGGGGTCAAAGGGGCATTACGGTGAGACATGGAGGACCTCCGGTGTGGTTGGGAGCCGTAAGACAGCCCCACCCCACTCCGGGGGTCCCCCCATGTCCAGCAGGCGCGCCTGTCACCAACGTCCGTGGGTAGTACACCTAGGCCGCTCCCTGCACCGGTGGAGTTGCTGCGGGTATCTGCCTGCGGGCACGCGACTCCTTGCGGTTGAACCACCACCCCGTCGACCAGACCGCAGGGAGACTTCGATGTCACGCACCGCGCACCGGGCCACATGGCCCGCTCTGCTGCTCACCATCATCATCAGCCTGATCGTCAGCGCCCCAGCGCACGCCGCTCGTTCCACGGGAGACCCGGGGGGCACGGGGGGCACCGGTGGCGAACGCATCTGGCGGCCGCTGGTGTGCACCTACACCGACGAGGAGGTCAAGGCCGAGGCAGAGACGGTCAAAAGCGAGGCCGGGGTGCTGACCCTCGACAGCCACATCATCTGCTGGTTGGCTGCCGAGTCGACGCCCACCAACCCGGTCGAGCAGGCGATCATCGACGCCTTCCTCGCCCGCACAGGGCTCGCCCTCGATGCTGCCCGGGAGCACCAGCTCGGCGCGATCCTGTGCCAGGACGGCTCGGTGGGGATGACGATGCCCGGCGGACGCCTCCCGACGGTCGACGATGCGCGTAAGGCGTGCGACCAACCCGTCGTCCCCGGCGGGGGCGGGGGCGGGGACGGCGGCAAGGGCGGCATACTCCCCGGGTTGCTGGGCAGCGCGTCTGGTATGCCGTCCTCGGAGTCGATCTCGTGCAGCGCCCAAGGTGCGGCGAACCCTTATGCGCAAGAGGCGCCGAAGGAGCCCCGAGTGTCCGATGGTGACATCGCCACGGGCCTCATCGGGTCGTGGTTGACGGGGGTCGCCGTGATCTACGGTACCGCCAAGGGCGCTGGCGCCGCCCCGACGGTCGCCGGGAGCGGCCTGGCGGCTGGGGCCGGCACCGTGGGTGTCGTCGCCTGGGGCACCACCGCGGCTAACGTCCTGGGGAACCTCATGGACGGCCGATACCGGGACGCTGCCGAGAGTTTGGCCAAGGACGCCGATCACTTCGCGCTCGCCGCCGAGGCCAACGCGCAGGCCGCTCAGCAGGCCGCCACCGCGTCTGGAAGTGCAGGTGCCCAGGCCGCCGCCGACCAGGCACGAGCAGCAGCGGATGCGGCGGCCAAGGCAGCCGCTGCCGCCAGGAAGGCGGCCGAGCAAGCCGCAGCCGCCAAGACCCGCGCCGAGGTCGCGGCGGCATACGACGCGGCAAAGAAGGCCGACGCGGAGGCGAAGAAGAAGGCCGAGGAGGCCGCCAAGGCGCGCGAAGAGGCTCAAAAGAAGGCCAGTGCGGCCGGCACGCCGGGATCCACGCCCGCGCCGACCGGTGGCACGGGGACCGGCTCCGGCACGTCCGGCACTCCCGCGGGCCAGTCCGCCGAGAGCACCTGCGAGAAGGTGCGCCGACAGGTGTGGGAGTGCGAGCAGGGTGGTTGGAAGAGCTTCTCGTGCCAGGAACTGGCCCGGATGCTGCAGGGCTGCCGGATGGACATGACCGTGGCGCTCGTCGACGGCGACTCCGCGGTGTGCGGATTGCCCACTGTCTCAACGGAGGAGCTCGTGCGGGCTCGCGATGAAGCCTGCGGGTTGCTCGTCGGCCACCCGATGCCGGGCGTCGATCCGTGTACGACGGTGGTCGAGGGGTCGCCGGAGATTCGCGGCGAGTGCGACCCGACGATCGCCTACGGCGGGTGCCCTGACGAGCCTGATGTGGTCGTGGGCGAGGACGACACCGTGTGCTTCCCCGCTCCGCCGGGCGCCCCGCCGATGCCGTGCGTCGACCCCACCCCTGGCGGTGGCCCGATCATCGGCGGTTTCCTGCAAGACCCCCTGGGCGCGGTGTTGCTCGTCGGGCCAGGCGGGGTGGTGCTCCTCGGACAGGGCTACCCGCCGCGGCTGTAGTGTCCGCACCCCCCGCAGGTCGTGCATCGGCGGGTCGCACGGCATACGGAATGACATTGGTCGGCCACAGCGGGGGCGCGGGTGCGTGCGCGTCCCCGCCAAGGCCGACCATTGGTATGCCGTGTGCTCACCGCGGTTAGGGTGTTCGCCTCAGGCAACCCACGGGAAGGCACCCCATGCCGACGCAGCCGGGACTCCACCCCGCCGACAGTCACGACCTGATCCGGGTCCACGGCGCGCGGGAGAACAACCTCAAGAACGTCGACGTCGAGATCCCCAAGCGACGGCTGACGGTCTTCACGGGAGTGTCCGGGTCGGGCAAGAGTTCGTTGGTCTTCAACACCATTGCCGCCGAATCGCAGCGGATGATCAACGAGACCTACAGCGCGTTCGTGCAGGGTTTCATGCCGACGCTGGCCCGGCCGGACGTCGACGTGCTCGACGGGCTGACGACCGCGATCATCGTCGACCAGCAGCGGATGGGCGCCGACCCGCGCTCCACCGTGGGGACAGCGACCGATGCGCTGGCCCTCTTGCGGATCCTCTTCAGTCGGCTCGGACAGCCGCATATCGGCTCGGCGCAAGCCTTTTCGTTCAACGTCGCCTCGATCAGCGGCGCGGGAGCCGTCAAGATCCAACGCGGCGGCGAGACGGTCAAGGAGCGGCGCGAGTTCTCGATCACGGGCGGCATGTGTCCGCGCTGCGAAGGCCGCGGGTCGGTGAGCGACTTTGATGTCACCGCGCTCTATGACGACACCAAGTCGCTGCGCGAGGGTGCGCTGACGATCCCGGGCTACACGATGGACGGCTGGTATGGCCGGATCTTCGCCGGCAGTGGCTTCTTCGACATGGACAAGCCGATCCGCGACTACACCAAACGCGAACTGGCCGACCTGCTGCACAAGGAACCGACCAAGATCAAGGTCGAGGGGATCAACCTCACCTACGAGGGCCTCATCCCGAAGATCCAGAAGTCGTTCCTGGCCAAGGATGTCGAGGCGATGCAGCCGCATATCCGGGCCTTCGTCGAGCGGGCGATCACCTTCCAGGCCTGCCCCGAGTGCGCCGGCACACGGCTCAACGAGGGCGCCCGCTCGTCGAAGATCCGTGGGATCAATATCGCCGACGCCTGCGCCATGCAGATCAGTGACCTCGCCGAATGGGTGGCCGGGCTCGTCGAACCGAGCGTCGCGCCGCTGTTGGTGACCCTGCGGCATACCCTCGACTCGTTCGTCGAGATCGGCCTGGGCTACCTCAGTCTCAGCCGCCCCGCGGGCACCCTCTCCGGCGGCGAGGCGCAGCGGACGAAGATGATCCGCCACCTCGGGTCGGCGCTCACCGACGTCACTTATGTCTTCGACGAGCCAACCGCGGGACTGCACCCCCACGACATCCAGCGGATGAATGAGCTGCTGATCCGATTGCGGGACAAGGGAAACACCGTCCTCGTCGTCGAGCACAAGCCCGAGGTCATCGAGGTCGCCGACCACGTTGTTGACCTCGGGCCCGGTGCGGGGACCGCGGGTGGCGAGGTCGTCTTCGAGGGGTCGGTCGCGGAGTTGCGCGCCAGCGACACAGTGACCGGACGTCACCTCGACGATCGTGCCCGACTCAAAGACTCCGTCCGTATGCCGTCCGGCTCGCTCCCCGTCCGGGGCGCCACCGCCAACAACCTGCGAGGTGTCGACGTGGACATCCCGTTGGGGGTGCTCGTCGCGGTGACCGGTGTGGCTGGGTCGGGGAAGAGCTCACTCATCGACGGCTCGGTGGCTGGTCTGGACGGCGTCGTCTCGATCGACCAGACTCCGATCCGCGGGTCACGACGCAGCAACCCGGCGACCTACACGGGGATGCTCGAGCCGATCCGCAAGGCGTTCGCCAAGGCCAACGGCGTGAAACCGGCTCTGTTCAGCTCGAATTCGGAGGGAGCCTGCCCGGCGTGCAACGGCGCTGGGGTGATCTTCACGGACCTGGCGATGATGGCCGGGGTCGCCACGACGTGCGAGGAGTGCGAGGGCCGACGGTTCCAGGCAGCGGTGTTGGAGTATCGATTCGGCGGACGAAACATCGCCGAAGTGCTCGATCTGCCGGTGGCGGAGGCGGCGACGTTCTTCGGGCCGGGGCAGGCTGCGGCGACGCCGACGGCATACGCGATCCTGCAGCGGCTCGCCGACGTGGGGTTGGGTTATGTGCGCTTGGGACAGCCGCTGACGACGTTGTCCGGCGGCGAGCGCCAGCGGCTCAAGCTGGCCACGCACATGGGTGAGAAGGGCTCGATCTATGTGCTCGACGAGCCGACCTCCGGGCTGCACCTGGCCGATGTCGAGCAACTGCTCGGGTTGCTGGACCGACTCGTGGACTCGGGGAAGTCGGTCATCGTCGTCGAGCATCACCAGGCGGTGATGGCGCACGCCGACTGGATCATCGACCTCGGGCCCGGCGCCGGGCATGACGGCGGTCGCATCGTTTTCGAAGGCACGCCCGCCGACCTCGTCGCGGCCCGATCCACCCTCACCGGAACGCATCTCGCGGCATACGTCCGCGCCTGAGCTGCGGGGAGGGCGACCGGACTTTCACGGCAGGTCGCGGTCAAAGCGCGCCGATCGGTCACCGCAAGGCGTCGAGGACTTCCGCGGCGGCCCGGCGGCCGGAGATGACGGCGCCGTGCACGGTGCTGTGATAGTCGGGCTCGGTCGCCTCGCCCGCGATGAAGATCCGGCCTGCGATCGGCCGCGCCAACGCGGCGCGGTCCGCCGGGGTGCTGCCGACCGCGTTGACCGAATAGCTCCCTCGGGCCCATTCGTCCGTCGACCAGGTTGAGGTGAGGACCGCGCGGGGCGCCGGGACTCCGCCGCCGAACATGTCGCGAAGCACCTCGTGGACCTCGCTGGCCACCACGGCCGGGCTGGCCGCCTCGACGCGTCGGCCGCCCGACCCCGCATTGAAGCCGAGGATGACCGGAACCCCGGCCTTGGCGAAGCTCACCCATTCCGCCCAATAGCCAGCCTGCAGCCCGAGGTATTCGTGCCAGTCGATGTGGGCGGGCCAGAAGGCGGAGTCGAACCGGACGAAGGTCTTGCTGAGGACTCCCATGGCGAGCTTGTCCAACGCTCGCGCCCCGGAGGCTGACCAGCCGGGCTCGATCCGGATCGTCCCGGCTTGGAGCACCCCGAGCGGAACGGTGAGGACGACCGCCTCGGCGGTGCGCTCCCCAGCGTCGGTCGTCACTCGCACGGTCGGCCCGTCCACCCGAACCTGCCGCACCGGTGTGCTGAGGGTGACCGGCACCCCTTGCACCGCGTGCGCGAGCACCGCCGAGAAGCCGCCCGGGAACAGTCGGTCCTCGCCACCGAACTCCTCGCCCTCCTCGACCGTCCACGCCGAGACGGCGTCGACGTCGGCGCCCCACTCGCTCTCGACGCTGCCCGTGAGATAGAAGGCGAGGTCGGCGCGTTCCGTGGAGGTGAGCCGAGCGAACTCGGGCAGCCCCCGGATCGCGGCGTCGATGGAGATGTCGGAGTCACGCTTGGCCGCCTCGCGAAGGGCGCGAGCGGCATACGCCTCCCAGCGGTCGGCGTCGTGAGTCCGCAGGCCCGCCGCGCGCAACGCCGCCGCGACATAGATCTCGCCGGAGTCGTAGCTGGTCGACAGGGTGCGGGCGCCCGCGGCCGCGGCCCATTCGGTGACCGGGTTGCCCTGGTGGCCATGGATCCACGACGCTCCGATGTCGACGGGCAGATCGGGCCAGGTTGACGTCGTGTGGACTCGGCCGCCGATCCGGTCCCGCGCTTCGAGGATCTCCACGCTCACTCCGGCCGCGACGAGGCGCTGCGCCGCGGCAATTCCGGCAGCGCCCGCGCCCACAATGAGAACTCGCGGGGGGGCCGTTGCGGCGCCTGCGCCCGTCGTGGCACTCGCCTGATCGGTTGGTCCAGTCCCCCCGGAGTATGCCGTCGCTGGGCTCTGGCGAGGCTCCTGCTGGCCGGTCTTCGCCTCGCTGCATGCCGACGTGGCGGCTGACACGGCGCTGAGGGACGCCAGGAGCAGCAGTTGGCGTCGGCTGGTCTGGCCACGAGGGCCCGCGAAGGACATCCCCACAGCCTAAACCGGGCATATCGGCCGGACTCTTGTGCCCTGCCTCCGAGCGCCCTCAGAAGCTGAACGTGGCCACGAGGAGGAGGCGGTCGAAAAGGCTTCCCGCGCCTTGGACTCGGCTCCGACGCGCCGGCCACTCGCTCTCGCGCCCTCAACAAACCTGGGGCTCGCCAGATCGCGGTCCTCGTACGTTCCCGCCGAGAGGCGGTCACCCGCGCCCGCGAGTTGGGCATCATCACCCGGTGATGGCGTGGGCTCGACCGACCAGGCCTATGGACTCTTCCCTTGATGCGATCCGGCGCGGAGGCGCTGACCGATCACACCCGTCACCAACCCGAGAGGAATGACGAATGCCAGGGTGGCCACCACCCGCTTGGCTGTGGTCACCGTCCCGCCGATCTCGGCGAGCGGTTGAGGCATGTCGGGCCAGCGCAGCAGCAGACTCCACACCACGGCGTTCTCGGCGTAGTCCAGCACACCAGCCACCAGCGCCGGTGCCGCGATGAGCCATCCCCGTCGTCCAAGGCGGGCCCACAGCCAGCGGGTCGCCAGAGCAAGGGCGAGTGCGGTGACGCCCGGATAGACCGTGTCCGCCCATTGCAGTCGGAGGTATGCCGCGCGCCCGGCGGTCCCGCAGGCCGTCAGCAGGGCCTGGGCCTCCGACGCCGTCCAGCTCCCGCGGACGTCCAAAGCCGGCGCTCCGCAAGCCTGCTCAACAGCGGCAACCAGCCCCGGCCATGGGGCGAACATCACCAGGGCAGCGACGGCATACGCCAGGAGGCTGACGACGACAAGCCGACCCTTGGGTGTGCCGCCCAGCCGGTGACGGGGGTGTACCGGTCGAGGCCTCATGTCTACGTCCCTTCTATATAGCGCCACTATATACAATCTTATAGCGTTGCTATAGTCCGTGCATGCAGCGTGCGCGGAGGCGGGACGGGTCTGACCTGAGGCGTGAGCTGCTCGCGGTGACTCGTGACCAACTCGAGGCCATGGGCGACCCTGCCGCGGTGACCATCTCGTCGATCGTCTCCGCAGCCCGGTGCACGCCACCCTCGCTCTACCACTACTGGCCCACCCGCGACGCGCTGTTCGCCGAGGCGAGCCGGTCGGGGTGGGAGGACTTCGTCGCCAGCCAACAGGACGCGATCGCCGGTCTGGAGGATCCGCTGGAACGCCTCCGCGCGCGCGGACGGGCCTATCGGGACTTTGCCCGCGAGCGGCCCGCCCTGTTCCGCGTGCTCTTCATCGAACCGCGGCGTGGGCACTCCCCCGACGCCGAACTCGCCGGCCTCGTCGGCGATGTCGCGGAGGCGATGGCCAGGGGCGTGCTACGTCAGGGGAACACCCACACCGTCGCGTTGACGATCTGGGCGGCGGTGCACGGGGTCGCGGCGCTGGCTACCGCCCACCCCGACACCCCTCGACACGTGGTCGACGAGCTGGCGGACACCGCGGTTGACGCCCTGCTCATCGGCCTGCACTAGGTCCTGCCGGATGATCTGGCACACGCCATACCGAGATCGGCCTGCGCGATGTGCGAGCCTGCCCGCTGCTACGCCTCAGCCCAACGCAGCACCCGGAGGGCCGAGAGGGTGACCCAGCGGGACGGCATACCAGGTCCCTCGTCGACCTCGAACCACTGCCGCCCGCCATGCCGCACATCCAGCGGCCACCGGCCGTCCGGCATACGGCGACTGCGCAGGTGATCGAGGGCTTCGGTGAGACGCGGGTCGGCGGGGGCTCCGGTGAGTGAGGCTCCGGCGCGCAGGTGGTCAAGGGCGCGGAGGATGCTGTAGACCCAGCGGTGCGGGTGCCCGAGCAAGAGGTAGTCCGCGTCCGCCGGCTCGCCGGTCGTCTTGCGGCGGAACAGGTTTCGCTCGAGAAGGAACTCTTCCCCCGCCTGCCGAGCCGTCCGTGACTCGGGCGTCCCACCCGTGGCGCGCTCGAACTCGAGCAGCCCTTCGAGGACGTTGATCGTCGAGTCGAACGAGGAGCGGACCGACCCGTTGGCGCGCTCACAGTTCCAGCCGCCGTCGGGCTGGCGCTCGCTCACCAGTCGCGCGGCAAGCGCCACCATGTCGACGCCGAAGTAGGCGCCGTCAGCAAGCAAGCGCCCGTTGATGCACTCCTCGACCTCGCCCTCCCAGAACGGCTGGTCGCCCTCGTCCCAGCGACCGTTCTCGCCGACCAAGCGGACGACCCGGCGAGCGGCTTCCGAGCGCGGGTCCAGGCCCCATTCGCGCAGGTCGTTGAGCGCGTATGCCGCGCCCGTCCAGGGCTGCCCCTCCTGCTGCCACGCCTCGCGGGTGAAGCCTGCGGGGACGAACACGCCACCGTCCCAGAGACCGTCCTCGCCTTGTCGGGCGAGCAGGTCTGCGCCCCAGCCGTGGGTTTCGACCTTGGCGCGTTCGGCCTGCCAGACCTGCTCCGGCTCGTCGAGCAGGTCGCGCATGACCTGCCACCGGATTGCGGGGTCACCGTCGAGGAGCCAGGCGATGACGTTGTCCGTCGGCGGGGCGTTCTCGGTCATGGGTTCTCAGTCTCCCAACTTTCGTTCCGCGACAAGGCGTTTGGGTGCCCGAGTGGTCCAGGCGAGATCGACGAGGTCTTCGAGGTCGGCGACGTCGATCCGATCGAGGTGGGCGAGCACGGCATACGAACGGGCGAAGTGCGGGATCGTGAAGACGACGTCCGGGTCGAAGGCGCCCAGCGCCTCCTCCTTCGCCTCGCGGGTGCCGAGGTGGACGACGATGAGGTCTTCGTAGGGCTCACCAGTGCGCGGGTCGACGGTGCCTTCGTCGCGGCGGGGTGGGCGGCGGTTGGCGATCGCCTTGCCCGCGACGACGTATGCCGGGCCGCCCCAGAAGGTGCCGACCTCCACCTCGGGCAGGGCCATCGCGATGCGCGCCAGGTCGTCGTCCGTCGCCATCGCGCCAGTATGCCGCCGCCCCCTGACAGGGTGGTGCGGTGCGGATCGGGGCAGTGGCCGCAGGTCAGGAGTCAAG
>WBZS01000772.1_pt1 | contig 32457 bp, 33 predicted proteins | sample 5204201 | NCBI WGS metagenome assembly WBZS01 (sample SAMN12344357, study PRJNA552823) | activated sludge metagenome | biome: Activated sludge suspended growth; feature: Nitrification reactor; material: Wastewater; isolation source: activated sludge from nitrification reactor of wastewater... | reverse complement strand
AAGCCCGCCCTGTCGCGCGCCTCGGCTACCTGGACTATGCCGAAATCCGCGAGGTTTTCTCCGCGCGGCGCCCCCTTTATCGCGGCTGAGCGATCAGCCGAGGCCGTAGGCACGGGCCCGCGCCAGCAGGCGCTCGGCACGCCTGAGGTGCGGCCGGTCGAACATCACGCCACCAATGGCAACGACGCCGGCGTCACCCGCGGCGCGAAAAGCGTCGACGATCGCCGTCGCTTTCTCGATCGCTTCGCCGGCCGGGGTGAACGCGGCATTGATGGTTGCGGCCTGCGCCGGGTGGATCGCCATTTTCGCGGTGAAACCATCGCGGACGGCCTCCGCGCACTCGCGGGCGAGGGCGTGGGCGTCGGAAAAATCGACGAAAACCGTATCCACGGCCGCCGTTTCGCATGCCGCCGCCGCCAGCAGCGTCAATGAGCGCGCGAGGCGGAACACCTCGGCATAGCCGCCCGATTCGGTGCGGTTCTGCGACGCGCCGATATCGGCGGACAGATCCTCCGCCCCCCAAGTCACGCCGGCAAGGCGGGGATGCGGCTGTCTCCAGCCCGGCGCGAGCAAGGTCGCGGACGCGGTTTCGGTGATGATGGGCAGGATGCGTGTCACGCCGTCGTCGAGACCGGCAAGCGCCTCGCGCGCGCGTAGCCTCGTCGACAACGCATCGACCGATTCGCGTCCCTCGGCTTTCGGCAGCACGATGCCGTACGGCGCGGCGGCCATGACGGCTGCGAGATCGTCGTCCGCCAAGCCGCTGGAAAGGGCGTTGATGCGTATGAACAGCGGCTTCATCGTCCGATTCCGCGCCACGAAGTCGGCGGCAATCGCGCGAGCATCCGCCTTCGCAGCGGGCGCGACGGAATCCTCCAGATCGACAATCAGCGCATCGGCGTCGCTGGCGAGTCCCTTCTGAAGCTTGCGCGGCGAATCGCCGGGAACGAACAGCAGCGAGCGCATGTCACTCCGGCCTTTTGCGGATCATTGCCTGGCGCAGCGTTCGTGCGACGAGGACGCCGTTCTGGTTGAAGGCGCGATGCTCGAAGGTGACGATCCCCCGATCAGGCTTCGAAGCTGATTCGCGCACTGCCTTCACTTCCGTCTCGATGCGCACCGTATCGCCGTGGAACAGCGGCGCGGGGAATGTCGTCTCGCTCATGCCGAGGTTTGCGACGGTCGTGCCGAGCGTCGTGTCATGCACCGAGATGCCGATCATCAGCCCGAGCGTGAAGAGCGAATTGACCAGCGGCTTGCCGAACTCGGTCCGGGACGAAAAATCGAAATCGATGTGAAGCGGCTGCGGATTCATCGTCATCACCGAGAAAAGCACGTTGTCGGCTTCGGTGATGGTGCGCGTGATCGGATGGTTGAACACCTGACCGACGCTGAACTGCTCGAGCCAAAGACCGGCCATGAACGCCTCCCGTTTTCGATTGAATAGGGACTGCGGCCCTAAGCGGCAAGCCGGGAATTATGGTGAACGCTTCGTAAACCATTGGTCCGTACGGTTCTTCCAGTAACGGTCGGGGAGTTCGGGCGCGGCATGGTTATCGAGCATTTCCTTCACTGGATGAACGGAGCAAAGGCCACCGAGCGCGCAGCGGCGGCAGAGGCGCTTTCGCGGGCGTTCATCGGCATCGAGTTGTCCTTCGAGAACCGGTGCACAGCCGAAGCCGCGCTCACGATCCTGCTGGACGATCCTTCGCCGCAGGTCCGCATGGCGCTCGCCGAGACCCTTTCGCTTTCCCCGCGGGCACCGGCCCAGGTCATCGCCGCGCTGGCCAAGGATCGGCCGGACATTGCCTCGATCGTCATCGCCAGATCGCCCTTGCTCGAAGACGACGACCTTATCGACCGTGTCGCCAGCGCCCCGGCTGCGGTGCAGGCGGTCATCGCCGCGCGCCCGCGGGTTTCCGTCGCGCTGTCGGCGGCTATCGCCGAGGTGGCGGAGCGCGAAGCGGTGCTTGCTTTGCTGACCAATGCCGGCGCGCGGATCGCGACCGTTACGCTGCGCCGTCTGGTCGAGCGACTGGGAGACGATGCCGTCGTGCGCGGTGCCTTGTTCGACCGGCCGGACCTTCCGGTGGATCAGCGCCATACCTTGCTTGCCAAGACGGGCAGGGCGCTGGGGCAATCTCCGTTCCTGCGCGCACTGATCGGCGAGGCGCGCGCCGATCGCCTGACCCGCGACGCCTGTCTTGGCGGGGTCGTTGCCTTGGCCGAAGCGGTACCCGCCGCCGAGCAGCCGGCCCTGGCCGAGCACATGCGCCTGTCCGGTGGACTGACCGCCAATTTCCTCCTGCGCATCGTCGCGCAGGGCAAGCTCGATTTCTTCGCCGCCACGCTCGTGGCGCTCACTCGTCAGCGTCAGGATCGTGTCGCCGCGTTGCTCGCCAACGGTCGCGAGGCGGCACTGCGTGCGCTCCTCGGCGCCGCCGGACTGGTGAGTGCCTGCCACGGGCCGGTGATCACCGCCCTGCAGGTCTGGCGCGATGTCGCGGCCGGCCGCCGCGTCGCTGGCGTACAGGAAGTCAGCTGGGCAATGCTGCGCGCCGTGCCCGGAGCCGAAGGCAATGACCTATCCTCGACCGCGGACCGCGAGGTGGCAAGCCTCATCAAGGCGATCCATCTCGATTTCCTGCGCCGCAATGCGCGTGGCCATGCGCTCGCAGTGGCCGCTGCCTGACCGCAGGTCCGCTCAGATGTCGAGTTCGTCTGCCGTGGCGAACTCGGCCCGTTCCTGAATGAAGCGGAAACGCGCCTCCGGCTTGGTGCCCATCAATGCATCGACAGCGCCTTGCGTGGAATTGGCATCGTCCATGACCTCGACCCGGAGCATTGTGCGCTTTCGCGGATCCATGGTCGTTTCCTTGAGCTGGGCAGGCAGCATTTCGCCCAGCCCCTTGAAGCGGCTGATCTCCACCTTGCCTTTGCCGGAGAAGTGGCTGCGCAACAACTCGTCCTTGTGCGGGTCGTTGCGCGCGTAGGCGGTCTTGCCGCCCTGTGCCAGCTTGTAGAGCGGCGGGACGGCGAGGAAGAGGTGGCCGTTGCCGATGAGGGCCGGCATTTCCTGGAAAAAGAAGGTGATGAGCAGCGAGGCGATGTGGGCGCCGTCCACGTCGGCGTCGGTCATGATGACGACCCGCTCGTAGCGCAGGTCCTCTTCGCGGTATTTGGTGCGGGTGCCGCAGCCGAGCGCCTGGATCAGGTCGCTAATCTGCTGGTTGGTCGAAAGCTTGTCGCGCCCGGCGCTGGCGACGTTGAGGATTTTCCCGCGCAGCGGCAACACGGCCTGTGTCGCCCGGTTGCGTGCCTGCTTGGCCGATCCGCCAGCCGAATCGCCTTCGACGATGAACAGTTCGGCACCCGCCGCGCCATTCTGGGCGCAATCGGCGAGCTTGCCCGGCAGGCGCAGCTTGCGCACGGCCGTCTTGCGGATGACTTCCTTTTCCTGACGCCGCCGCAGGCGATCGTCCGCCCGCGCCACGATCCAGTCGATGAGTTTGGAAGCTTCCTGCGGATTGTCCGCCAGCCAGTGATCGAACGGGTCGCGGATCGCATTCTCGACGATCCGGGCGGCTTCCGCCGTCGCCAGGCGGTCCTTGGTCTGGCCGACGAATTCCGGTTCGCGCACGAAGACCGAGAGCAGGCCGGCAGCCGTCACCATCACATCGTCTGAGGTGATGATCGACGCCCGCTTCATGCCGATGCGGTCGGCATGCGTTTTCAGGCTCTTGGTCAGCGCGATTCGCAACCCGGCTTCGTGCGTGCCGCCTTCCGCCGTCGGGATCGTGTTGCAATAGGAGCGCAGGAATCCGTCGCCGCCGAACCAGGCGATCGCCCATTCGACCGAACCGTGGCCGCCCTGGCGGGCCGTCTTGCCGGCGAAAATGTCCCGAGTGACCTGGTGTTCGCCTTCCAGAAGATCAGCCAGATGATCCTTCAGCCCGCCCGGAAAATGGAAAACCGCTTTCTCTGGCGGGGCGTCCTTGCCCGAGAGCAGCGACGGCGCGCAACTCCAGCGGATCTCGACGCCCGCGAACAGATAGGCTTTGGAACGGGCCATCCGATACAGGCGGGCCGGATCGAACGCCGCACCCTTGCCGAAAATCTCCGGATCGGGCTTGAACCGCACCTTCGTGCCGCGACGGTTGTGCACCTCGCCGAGTTTTTCGACGTCGCCCTGCGCATTGCCGCGCGAAAAGACCTGCCGGTAGAGCTGGCGGCCGCGCGCGACCTCGACTTCGAGCCGTTCCGACAACGCATTGACGACCGAAACGCCGACACCGTGCAGGCCACCAGAAGTCTCGTAAACCTTGGAATCGAACTTGCCGCCGGCGTGCAGCACGGTCATCACGACTTCGAGCGTCGACTTGCCCTTCATCTTGGGATGCGACTCGACCGGAATGCCGCGTCCGTTGTCGGTCACGGCGACAAAACCGTCCGCGTCGAGCTCGACATCGATGAAGGAGGCGTGGCCGGCAACCGCTTCGTCCATCGAATTGTCGATGACTTCGGAAAAGAGATGGTGCAGCGCCTTCTCATCGGTTCCGCCGATATACATGCCGGGCCTGCGCCGCACCGCTTCCAGCCCTTCCAGGACCTGGATCGCATCGGCGCCGTAGGCATCGGACGCGTCACGCGCCGCCTTGCGCGCCGGTGCTGGCGTGCTGGGCGTCGCCGGCGCCGGAGACAGGTTGGAAAACAGATCGTTGGGGTCGTCCATGCGCGGTCAGGTCCGAATCAGGCCGCGCGATACTGCCACGCTTCACCACGCCGCGCGACCGCCGCGGGTCGCGCATGTGTAAAGGCATTGCTAACCATCCGGCCCGAAAGCCCGTCTCATGCCGCTGAATTTATTGCGGATTGTTTAGGATTCGCTCCTAGATTTCATGCAAATCCGGGAAAAACGGAGTTCGGGGCGCGTGAGACACAGGGCCGTAACGATGCTGGGGCTGGCAGCCGTGGTTGGCGCCGCTGCCATATTCTTCGCCGACATGTGGATCTCCAAGCAGGCGGTGCCGCCGCCGGCGGAAGTTCGCGTGGTGGAAGTGCCGACTGCGCCGGTCAAGACCTTCAAGACCATCGTCGTTGCCTCCAAGCCGTTCGCTTTCGGCTCGGAACTGAAGGCTGAAGACCTGCGGGAAATCCCGTGGGCCGAAGGTTCGGTTCCTGACGGGGCTTCCGAAACGGTCGAGGCGCTGCTCAAGGAAGGCAGCCGCATTGTGCTGTCGCCGATCCAGCCGAACGAGCCGGTCCTGCTGTCCAAGCTCTCGGGACCGGGCGGCCGCGCGACCCTGTCGACACTGCTGTCGCCGGGCATGCGCGCCGTTCCCATCCGCGACGAGGAAATGGGCGAATTGGCCGGACTTGTGGCGCCGGGCGACCGTGTCGACATCGTATTCACCCGCGATGCCGGCAGGATCGAGGAAACCCAGGGCAGCGCCACCGGTGCGGCCGGCTCATCGCTGGCGACAGAACTGGTTCTTGAGAACGTCAAGGTCCTCACCGTCGCGCAGCCCGGAACCACGGGCAAGGACCAGCTGGCCGTGACCGTCGAAGTCACTCCGGCCGGTGCGCAGAAGATTACGCTCGCCCGTTCGGTCGGCAAGCTGTCGCTGGCGCTTCGCGGCGTCGACAGCCAGGAAACGTCGGCCACGGGCGTCACCACGATTTCGTCGTTCTCGGGCTCGGCGCTTTCCGGCGCGGTCGAGAACATGAAGGGCGCGCTGCAAAAAGCCGATGAGGGTCCCAAGACCAAGACCGTCATCGTCACGCGCGGCATCGAAACGCAGAGCTACACGGTCGTCGCTCCGCAGGAATGAACGCGGCGGAAGGGGCTCCGCTGCAAGGGGGAATGGGCATGTCGGGACTGCGTAGGAATGCCGGTCGAACCTGGAACGTGTTGGGGACCGCCGCGCTCGCGCTCGCGGTAACCGCCGGAGCGATTGTCGCCACGGCCTTCGATGCGTCGGCAAAAGACGACGTCATCACGATTTCGGCCACCCGCAATTCGACCGTCAAGGTCGCCAAGGGCAAGCCGCAGACCATTCGCACCTCGGCGCCGTTCTACGAAATCGTCATCGGTGATCCGACCGTCGCTAACGTCAACCCGCTGACGGATCGTTCGTTCTATGTGCTCGGCAACCAGCTGGGCACGACCGGGATCGCCTTGTTCGACGAGAACAAGCAGCTTGTCGGCACGGTCGACGTCGAAGTGACCCTGGACACCGACCGCCTCGCATCGACCATCAAGGAAGCGGTACCGGAATCCGACATCAAAGTGAGCTCGGCCAACGGCCGCGTGGTCCTCTCGGGTTCCGCCAAGGACGCGGTCGCCGCCGCCAAGGCGAACACGATCGCGACGCGCTTTTCCGGCCAGGAAGAGGTCATCAATTCGGTTGACATCTCGTCGTCGCAGCAGGTGCAACTCAACGTCCGCTTCGTCGAGATCAATCGTGAGATCGGACAGGAGCTCGGCACCAAGCTCGGCGTCAAATACATGGACGGCGTCAACTCTGTCAGTTTCAATTCCGATCCGTCCGCGTCGACTGCAACGCCCGCTGCGACCCTCGTGGGTGCGCTGACCTCGGGCAAGTTCTCCATCGACGCGACCATCAAGGCGCTTGAGGACAAGGGCGTCGCCCGTCGTCTCGCCGAGCCGAACCTGATCGCGCGTTCCGGCGAGAAGGCGAGCTTCCTGGCAGGTGGCGAGTTCCCGATCCCGGTTTCCCAGGACGGTTCGAAAGTGACCGTCGAGTTCAAGAAATACGGCGTATCGCTGGAATTTACCCCGACGGTGCTCAAGGACGGCCTGATTGCGCTCGACATCGAGCCGGAAGTGTCGACCGCCGATTGGACGAACGGCTATGCCGTCGGCGACATCAAGGTTCCGGCGCTGAGCGTGCGCCGCGCCAAGACGTCGATCGACCTGAAGAGCGGTCAGTCGTTCATGGTTGCGGGCCTCCTGCAGCAGCACAATGAAGTGACCGCCCAGCGTCTGCCCGGACTTGGCCAGGTGCCGGTTCTCGGTTCGCTGTTCTCGTCGAAGGCCTATCAGCGTCGAGAGACCGATCTCGTCATCATCATCACGCCCTATCTGGTCAAGCCGATCGACCCGTCCAAGAAGGTGGCGGTGCCCGGCGAGGATACCCGTGCGCCGACACCGGGCGAATATTTCCTCGGCAATGTCGACGAGATCCGGGTTTCCGACATCAACCGCGCCAAATCGGGCGCCAACGGAGCCGGCACAGTCGCCGTCGGCCACTTCCTCGATCTGCCGAAGGAATGAGAACATGAAGCGCCTGCTTTCCACGACGGGACTTGTCGGCACGCTTGCGGTACTCGCCGCCTGCAGCACGGTCGACGATCCGGCGGTCAAGACATCCAGTCTCGGCAACGCCATCGCCGCCAACACCGTAATGCAGATGGTCGATCCGTGGCCGGAGGGCGTCGACGACACCAATCTGAAGACGCCGGCGGAACACCCGCAGAAGAAGACGGACGAAACGCCCACCAATACGGGTAACAAAACGACCGAATAGACCGGATCGGGACGGAAAAAATGGCAGATAAGCAAGCTAGTCGCAAAGTCGCACTCGTCTCGACCGACAAATCCTTCGTTCAAGACACGCGCGGGGCGTTTTCCGCCTCCGACACGATCGAAGTCGTGGCGATCGAGAAGCCGGTCACCACGCTTCGCGGCGAACTGCACGAATCCGAGTTCGGGGCCGCCATCATCGACCTCGATACCGCCAATCTCGATGCACTGGAGGCCCTTCGACGCGAAATCCGCCGCCTGGAAGGGCGCACGCCCGTCGTCGTCGTGACCAACGAATTCAACGCCTCGGCTGCCCGCATCCTTGTCCAGTTGCAGATCGCGGATTTCCTGGTGAAGCCCGTCTCCACGGCGGACCTGGTGCGTTCGTGCCTGCGCGCGTTGCAAGGCGCGGGGCGCGAGGAAAATACCGAATCGCAGGTCTATACCTTCATGCCGGCGGCGGGAGGCGTGGGAAACACGACGCTGGCGCTGCAGACGGCTTTCCTGCTGCAGGAATCGGTCACCCGCGGCGCCTCGACCTGCGTCGTCGACCTCAACCTCCAGCAGGGCGCCTGCGCCGAGTACCTCGATCTGGAGGCTCGCTTCGATATCGCCGAAGTCGAGAACCAGCCCGAGCGTCTCGACCGCCAGCTCCTCGATATCATGCTGTCGCGTCATGAAAGCGGTCTTTCGGTACTCGCCGCGCCCCAGCAGCCGACTGAACTGCGTTCGTTCAACACCGACGTCGTCGTGCGCATGCTCGATCTGGTCACAGCCTATTTCGACAACGTCGTCATCGACATGCCGCGCACCTGGTTCCCCTGGACCGAGACGGTGCTGCTTGGCACGAACAAGCTCTTCGTCGTGACCGAGATGACGGTTCCCTGCCTGCGTCACACGCAGCGTATCGTCCAGGCGATCCACGAGACGGTCGGCAAGGAGGTCAAGCCACACGTCATCGTCAACCGCTTCGAGAAGCGGATGTTCGAAAGCGGCGTGAAACAGGCCGATGTCGAAGCGGTGCTCGGCGAGCACTTCGTCGGCGGCATTTCCAACAATTACCGGCTTGTCCGCCAGGCAGTGGACCGTGGCGTGCCGCTGGCCGAGATCGATCCGGAAGCGAATGTCATCGGCGACCTCAAGCGGATCATCCTTCCCGAGGAAGTCGTCGCCGCTCCGAAAAAGACCGGGTTCTCGCCCTTGTCGCTCTTTCGTCGGGCAGGGTGAGCGCGATGACGAGCCGCTTTGCTTCCCTGTCGCGTCGAGCCATCGAGCCGTCGCCCGCCTCGACGGCGGTCACAGCCGAAAAGGGCGTCGGCCACGTCATTCCGGCCGCGCGCAAGGCGCCGGCGAGCGAACCGCCGAAAGTCGATACACCAAAGACCGCCAATCGCGTCCTCGATGCGCGCGTGCGCCTTCACCGGATGCTGATCGAGGAAATCAACCTCGTCGCCCTCGAACGCCTGCCGCGCGACGAAATGCGCCGCCAGGTCCAGGATTTCGTCTCCGAGAAGGTGAGGGGCGAGCGCCTGGCGTTGAACGTTGCCGAACTCGATTCGCTCGTTGACGACATCGTCGATGAGATGGTGGGCCTCGGCCCGCTCGAGCCGCTCCTGAAGGATCCCGAAATCTCGGACATCCTGATCAACGGCCACGAAAACTGCTTCATCGAAAAAAAGGGCAAGCTGCTGCAGGTGCAGATTCCGTTCAAGGATGAGGCCCACCTGCTGCGCATCGTCAACAAGATCGTTGCCGCCGTTGGACGCCGCATCGATGAATCCCAGCCGATGTGCGACGCGCGCATGATGGACGGCTCGCGCTTCAATGCCGCGATCCGGCCCGTCGGCGTCGACGGCCCACTGGTTTCGATCCGCAAGTTCTCCAAGAACAAGCTGTCGGTGGACCGTTTGGTCGAGTTCGGCGCACTGACTCGGCCGATGGCAGAGGTGCTGGCCTCTGCTGTCCACGCGCGCAAAACCACGATCATCTCCGGCGGTACCGGTACCGGCAAGACCACCATGTTGAACGCCCTGTCAGCGTTCATTCCCGAGGACGAGCGTCTCATCACCATCGAGGACGCCGCCGAGTTGCAGTTGCAGCAGCCGCATGTCGCCCGCATGGAGACGCGTCCGGCCAATATCGAGGGCACCGGCGAAATCCGTCAGCGCGACCTCGTCAAGAACGCCCTGCGCATGCGTCCCGATCGCGTCATCCTCGGCGAATGCCGTGGCGAGGAAGCGTTCGACATGCTTCAGGCCATGAATACCGGCCATGAAGGGTCGATGGCCACCATCCACGCCAACACGCCGCGTGATGCGATTTCGCGTCTGGAGCAGATGCTCGGCATGACCGGCATGCCGATGACGGTGCAGTCGATCCGCAGCCAGATCGCGTCGGCGATCGACGTCATCGTTCAGTTGACCCGCCTGGCCGACGGCCGCCGCAAGGTGACCAGCGTCGCCGAAGTCACCGGCATGGAAGGCGACATCATCCAGATGCAGGAAATCTTCCGCTTCGTGCGGACCGGGACGGATCCGGACGGCAAGATCGTCGGTCATTTCGAGGCTACCGGCATCCGCCCGCGCTTCCTCGACGATCTGCGCGCGATGGGCATCGAGTTCCCGGGCAAGTATTTTGAACCGGGCAAGCCGCAGGAGTAACGGCGATGCCCGAATTCAGCGCCGTCTACGCGATCTATGCCGCCATCGCCCTGGCAGCGATCCTGTTTGCGGAAGGCATTTTCCTGCTGCTGGCCGGCCACAGTGACGATCGCGCCACCATCAACCGGCGCATGACCCTCCAGGCCAAGAAACTCACCCAGGAGCAGGTGCTCATCCAGTTGCGCAAGGAGCGCGGAATGGAGGGGCGCGCGGCGTTCATGCCGTCGGAAGTGCTCAAGCGCCTGCGCGCCCAATCCGGCATGACGATGCCGCTGCCGCGTTTCGTCGCCATCACCACGGCGGTCGCCGCCGGCGCCGGCCTGATGATGCTCTGGTACCATATGGGCCTGCTCGCCTCGCTGACCGGCTTCGTGGTTCTCTCGGCGATCCTGCCGGTCATGGCGCTGCGCCGCATGCGCAAGCGTCGGCACAGCCGCTTCGGACTGCAGCTTCCCGAAGCGCTTGAACTCATCACCCGAAGCCTCAAGGCCGGTCATCCAGTCCCGGTCGCGATCTCGATGGTGGCGCGCGAAATGAGCGACCCGATCGGGACGGAATTCGGCATGGTGGCCGACGAGGTAACCTACGGTTCCGATCTCGTGTCGGCGCTCAACGCCATGTACCAGCGCGTCGGCCATGAGGACCTGCCGCTGTTCGTAACCGCCGTTTCGATCCAGTCGACCACCGGCGGCAATCTGCGCGAAATCCTCGACGGTTTATCGGCGACGATCCGTGAACGCGGCAAGTTGCGCCGCAAGGTACGCGCCATTTCGACGGAAGGCCGCATGTCGGCTTACATCCTGACGGCGGTTCCCGCTCTTTTTGCCGGCGCGATGCACATGTTCATGCCGCAATTCTACGGGGATGTCATCGACAAGTCGTTGACCTGGTACCTGATCGGCGGATCGCTGGCGTGGCTCGGCCTTGGCAACGCCATCATGTTCAAAATGGCAACGTTCCGGTACTGACATGGATCCGATCGTCATCATCCACGCTGCGATGTCGTCGCTCTCGCTCGGAGCGATCGCGGTCCTCCTGCTCCTTGCCGGGGGAACGGCGGTGGCATGGCCGTTGCTGGCCGAGATCGGCGTGCGTTCCGAACTCAAGCGCCGCCTGAAGGTGGACGCTCCCACTGCCGCGGCGGCCGGCCCGGAAGCGGGAGAAGCCCCGCGATCCGATTTTCGCAAGAAGGCGGCGAAGGTCACACAGGATTTCTATGCCCGCACCGACGCCGAAAGCGTCGCGCGAATCCGCATGAAGCTGATCCAGGCGGGCTACATGGAGCCGGGCGCCATCGGCTATTTCTTCCTTGCCCGCGTCGTCTCGCTGGTAGTTTCCGCGCTGGCCGCCTTCATTCTTGTGGAATGGATGAGGTCCGAGTCCACCGGATCGTGGCTGTTCATCGTCGGTGCCGGCGGCATGGGTTATTTCCTGCCGTCGCTGGCCCTGATGAGCATGGTCCGCAAGCGGCAGCGCGAATACCGCAACGGCTTCCCGGATTTCATGGATCTCATGGTCGTCTGCTCCGATGCAGGCATGAGCATGGAAGCAGCGATCGAGCGCGTGGCGCGCGAAATCGGCGTGTCCTATCCGGCGCTTTCGGACAATCTGCGGCTCGTCTCCATCGAACTGCGCGCCGGACGAAGCCTCGACGACGCCCTGAAATCGCTTGCCGACCGGTTGAGCCTCGATGAAGTCCGCTCGTTCGCGACCCTGCTCCAGCAGTCGCGGGAACTCGGCACCAGCCTGTCGGGCGCCCTGCGAGTGTTCTCGGACGAGATGCGTCACAAGCGCATGTCGGTCGCGGAGGAAAAGGCGCACGCGCTGCCGGCCAAGATGTCGGTTCCGGTGACGATGTGCATCCTGCCGGTCATCCTGATGATCGCCGTCATTCCGGTGATCGTGAAATTCTCGTCCGGCGGCCAGACGGTTAATACGCAGCAAACAACGAACTGAATTTTAAAGACGTTCTGGCACCGAAATTTAAAGGCTGAGCGCTATGGTCCTTGCACAACGACCCGGATCAACCGGGCAAGTGGGACAGGGATCATGCGTAAAGGTGCATACGGCGTAATGCTTGCGGCCGCGGCCGCGCTTCTCCTTTCCGGTTGCCAGACCTCGTCGATCGACACCACCAAGACGACGGCCATCGCCCCGGTAGCCAAGGATATTTCGGCTGCTGATCGCGACGCCGGCAAGGCGCAGTTTCTGGCGGCCAATTACGGCCTTGCCGAGAAGCATTTCCGCAAGGCGGTGGAACTGCGTGCCGACGATGCCGAATCCTGGATGGGCCTTGCGGCGGCCTATGACGAACTCGGACGTTTCGATTTCGCCGACCGCGCCTACGAGCAATTGCTGAAGGTCGCGGGCCGACGCCCCCAGGTCGTCAACAACATGGGTTACTCGCAGCTCCTCCGCGGCAACAAGGTCAAGGCGCGCCAGCTTCTCTCCGAAGCGAAAACGTCGCTTGGCCCTGATCCCGTGGTCGAAGCCAATCTGGCGCTGCTGCGCCAGAAATAAGCCGCGCCTACTCGGCTGCCTGCGCGTAGTCCGACAAGGGCGGGCAGGAGCACACCAGGTTGCGGTCGCCATGCACGTTGTCGATGCGGGCGACCGGAGGCCAGTATTTCGCCCCCGCATCAACCCCGCCCGCGAATGCTGCCTCGCGTCGCGAATAGGGATGGCCCCATTCGTCGGCCAGCGCATCGATCGCGGTATGCGGGGCATTGACCAGCGGATTGTCGTCTCGCGGCCATTCTCCCGTTTCGATGCGGCCAATCTCCCCGGCGATTGCCTCCATCGCCGCGCAGAAGCGGTCGAGTTCGCGCTTCGGCTCCGACTCGGTCGGCTCCACCATCAGCGTCCCCGGAACGGGCCAGCTCATCGTCGGAGCGTGGAAGCCGTAGTCCATCAACCGCTTTGCGATGTCTTCCACCTGCACGCCGGCCCGCTCCTTGAAGCCGCGGCAATCGAGGATGCATTCATGCGCGACCTGCCCGGCCTTGCCGCGATAGAGTACGGGGAAGACCCGCCGCAGCCGGCTGGCGATGTAGTTGGCTGACAGGATCGCGGTTTCGCTGGCGAGCCGCAGGCCATCCGGCCCCATCATCCGGATGTACATCCACGTGATCGCGAGGATCGATGCCGATCCGTAGGGCGCAGCCGAAACCGCATGATCCGTGCCCAGGCTGGAATGGCCGGGCAGGAACGGCGACAGGTGCGCCTTCACCCCGATCGGGCCAACGCCCGGACCGCCGCCGCCATGCGGGATCGCAAAGGTCTTGTGCAAGTTCATGTGGCAGACATCGGCGCCGATGTCGGCCGGGCGCGCCAGACCGACGAGAGCGTTGAGATTGGCGCCGTCGAAATAGACCTGGCCGCCCGATCCATGCACGGCGGCGATGATGTCGCGGATGCCTTCCTCGAACACGCCGTGGGTTGAGGGATAAGTGATCATCAGCGCCGCGAGCCGCTCGGCATTGGCCGCGATCTTGGCCTCAAGGTCCGCGAGGTCGACATCGCCGTTTTCGGTGCAGGCGACGACGACAACCTTCATGCCCGCCATCGCCGCGCTCGCCGGATTGGTGCCGTGGGCGGAGGAGGGGATCAGGCAGATATCCCGCATCGCGTCGCCGCGCGCCAAATGATAGCGGCGGATCGCCAGCAACCCGGCATACTCGCCCTGGCTGCCGGCGTTCGGCTGAACCGAAACGGCGTCAAATCCGGTGACCGCGCAGAGCCACGCTTCCAGATCGTCGATCATCCGGCGATAGCCGGCGGAATGCGCCGCCGGTGCTAGCGGGTGCAGATTGGCGATCTCCGGCCAGGAAACCGGGATCATCTCGGCGGCGGCGTTCAGTTTCATCGTGCACGATCCAAGCGGGATCATGGCGCGGTCGAGGGCAAGGTCCTTGTCGGCGAGGCGCCGCAGGAAACGCATCATCTCGGTCTCGGACCGGTTTTCATGAAAGGCGGGCTGGGTGAGGAAATCGGCGCCGCGCGGCGATCCTGGCAGCGCCGGCTGGGCGCTCGCTGGTGCGGAGGTGTCGAACAGCGCGCAAAGCGCCGCGAGGTCTCCTTCGTCGGAGGTCTCGTCGAAAGTGACCGAGACGCGGCCGATGCCGGTCTTGCGCAGGAGCCGCCCGCCGCGCTCGGCCGCGTCGACGACGGAGTCGGCTTTTTCGCCAACCGGCACGGTGACGGTATCGAAAAACCGCTGGCCTGCGACTGCCAGGCCCTTCCGGGTCAGGGCGTCTGCGAAGCGGGAGGCGAAGCCGTGGATTCGGGACGCGATGGCCTGCAAGCCGGCAGGTCCGTGCCAGATCGCGTAGGCCGCGGCCATGTTGGCGAGCAGCGCCTGGGCGGTGCAGATGTTCGAGGTCGCCTTGTCGCGGCGGATATGCTGTTCGCGTGTCTGCAACGCCAGCCGGTAGCCGGGCCTTCCCTTGGCGTCGATCGACTGGCCGACGAGGCGACCGGGCATCAGGCGCGTCAATGGTTCCGCGACCGCGAGATAGGCGGCGTGCGGCCCGCCAAAACCCATCGGAACGCCGAATCGCTGCATCGATCCGCAGGCGATGTCCGCGCCGAGTTGCGCCGGCGCATCCGAGACGGTCAGGGCGAGGGGATCGGCGACGAAGATCACGACCGCGCCCGCGGCCTTTGCCGCGGCAATGGCGGTCGAGTGATCGCGGAAGACGCCGTCCGTATCTGGCCACGGCACCATCAGCGCCGCGGTTGCGCCATCGGCGGCGCCGTCGAAAATATCGATCCCGAGAGGTTCTGCCCGGGTGCGCATGACGTCGAGCGTCTGCGGGTGGAGTGCCCCGGCGACCGCAATCCGATGCCGCTTGTCGCGGTGGTGGCGGACCGCGATCAGCATCGCCTCGGCCGCCGCCGTCGCCTCGTCGAGAAGCGACGCCGACGCGACCGGCAATCCGGTCAGTTCCGTCACAAGGGTCTGGAAGTGGAAGAGAAGCTCCAGCCGGCCCTGGCTGATCTCGGCCTGGTAAGGTGTGTAGGCCGTGTACCAGGCCGGATTTTCAAACATGTTGCGCTGGATGACCGGCGGAACAAGCGTCCCGTGATAGCCTTGGCCGATAAAGCTCTTGAGCACCCGGTTCCCGGCCATCATCAGTTTGAGCTCGGCAAGCGCGGCCGCTTCGCCAACCCCATCGGGCAGGCGCAACCGATCGGAAAACCGGATCGCTGCCGGTACGGTGCTGTCGATCAGAGCCGCCAATGACGGCACACCGATGGCTTCGACCATGGATTTGACATCGGCCCCATCCGGGCCAATGTGGCGATCGGCAAAGCGGGCTGCGCCGGTCATCGCCTCACCCGATCAGAGCGTTGTAGGCGGCTTCGTCGAGCAGCCCGGCGAGATCGCCGGCGTCGTCGAGCGACATTTTCCACAGCCAGCCGGCGCCTGCGGGGTCCGTGTTGACCAAGCCCGGCTGATCGCCGAGCGCCTCATTCACCTCGGTGATCGTGCCGGCAAGCGGCGAGAACACGTCGGACGCCGCCTTGACCGATTCGACGACAACGGCGGTATCGCCCTTCGCCAGCTGCCGGCCCGTCTCGGGCAGGTCGACGAAAACGAGGTCGCCAAGCTGCTGCTGCGCGTAGTCGGTAATGCCCACCGTGGCGGTAGCGCCGTCGACGCGAATCCATTCGTGGTCTGCAGTGTAATACACGGCGGTCATGCTTCAGCCTTTCCGGTAGCGATGGAGAACAAAGGGAAGGGGATGGACGGCGACGGGCAGCCGCTGTCCGCGAACTTCGGCGAACAGGGGAGCGCCCGGCGCATGGGAGGTGGCGACATAACCCATCGCCACCGGGTGGCCGACGCTCGGGCCGTAGCCGCCAGACGTGACGCGGCCGATATTGAGGCCTTCGCCATCGACAAGGGAGGTGCCGTCGCGCACTGGCTGGCGCCCCTCCGGCTTCAGGCCGACGCGTCTGAACTGCGCGCCTTCTGCGCCGCGCCGGGCAAGGGCGGCGGCCCCGACAAACCCGCCGGTCTCGCGAACCGGCTTCGGGATAGCCCACATCAGCCCCGCCTCGACCGGAGTGGTCGTGCGGTCGATTTCGTGTCCATGGAGACACAGGCCCGCTTCGAGCCTGAGCGAATCGCGGGCGGCAAGGCCGATCCACTGGACGCGCTCGTCGGAGAGAAGCCGGGCAACGAGATCGCGCGCGTCCGGCTCCGGAAGGCCGAACTCGAACCCGTCCTCGCCGGTATAGCCTGAGCGGGTCATGAAATGGCCTTGCGCCGGTTCGAGGCCGGTCATGAAGCCCATGTCGCCCACTTCGATTCCGGCATCTGTGGCGACGGCTTCGGCGAGCGGTCCCTGAAGGGCAAGGAAAACGCGATCGAGAGGCTCCACGACCACTGCAAAGCCGCTCGCCCGCCGTTCCAACTCGGCAATGTCGGCCTCGGCATTGCCGGCATTCGCGACGATCATGAAGCGCTGGTCAGCGAGCCGGGTGACGATGAGGTCATCCAGAATGCCGGCGCGCTCGTCGAGCAGGACGGTGTATTTCGATCGGCCGGGAATCATGCCGGCGGCGTCGAGCGGGCAGGCATAGGACAGGAACGCCGGCGCGCCTTCGCCATGCACCGCCACGAGCTTCATGTGCGAGATATCGAACAGCCCGGCCTTTTCGCGCGTATGCAGATGTTCCTTCAGAACACCGGGCGGGTAGGTGATCGGCATCGACCAGCCCGCGAAGGCGCCGAACTTGGCTCCCGCCGCGATGTGCAGGTCTTCGAGCGGTAGATGGCGCAATGCATCAGGGCCGGTCATGGCTTCTCCAGAGTACACGTCTGACGGAGTCCGTCTCCGCCTGTTCCGTGCCCCTCTGTCTGAAGCCTGAGAGACTCGCACCAGCGGAACTCTGTCGCTGACGCTTACACCTTCGGCGCGGGGTCGCCCCCGACTTTCCAGAGTGTCTCAGTCGTTTGCGGTTCGCTTTGCCTGAGAGATTTCGGGCGATTTCCCCTTCGGCGGCCTAAATCGGCTCTCTCCCGCGAACGACCGGGCCCTTTCGGACCCTGACGAATCGACCCTAACGGCTCGCCACCCACTTGTCACGGGGGGCCTACATGCCTTGATAACCACGCCGCTCAACCGAATTTCAAACGCTTCCTGCCATTGTCACCGCAAGGACCGCGCGCACGCGCGGCGATTTTAGGGAGACGAGGCATGGGCGAACAGGTTCTGGCGGCACCGGTTGCGGAATTGGCGGCAAAGGGAAATATCCTGCCGGCGGACGTGCTGAAGCTCCGGCGCGAAGTATTCCACGACGGCCTTGCCACGCGCGAGGAAGCCGAGGCGCTGCTTGCGCTGGATGCCGCGTGTGCGGACAAATGCGTCGAATGGTTCGCCTTCTTTTCGGAAGCGGTCTCCGACTACGTGGTCTTTTCCGAACCGCCGGCCGGCCACGTCGCGCCGGACAACGCCGCCTGGCTGCGCCGCATGATCGCCCATGACGGGCGCGTAGATACAGTCAGCGAACTCGAAATCCTGATCGTGGTGCTGGAGAAGGCGCGATCGGTACCTTCCGATCTTGCCGCCTTCGCGCTCCAGCAGATCGCCGACGCCGTGGTCGACGGCATCGGGCCGCTTGCCGGGGATTCCGCGCGCGGTGTGGTCTCGGAGAGCGATCTGAGGCGGCTGCGTCGCATTCTCTATGCTGCTGGCGGGGAGGATAGCATCGCCGTCAGCCGGGACGAGGCAGAGGTGCTTTTCGCCATCAACGAGAATGCGGTTCCCGGCGGCAACGCGGCATTCGACGATCTGTTCGTCAAGGCGATCGGTTCGTTCCTGCTCGGAGCTACCGGCCATACCATGCCGAGCCGGGCCGACGCTCTCGGCGACGAGGCGTTCCTGGCCGACATCGAACCCAATCTCGGCCGGTTCTTCTCGCGCATGCTGTCCGGCGGCCTTTCGGCGATCGTGCAAGCCTCGCGCGACGATCATTCGGTCGAGGCGCATTTCCGCGCGCTCAACCAGCGCCGGGCCGAAAGCGCAGCCCGGGGCGCTGCAATCGATCAGTCGGAAGTGGAGTGGCTGGCGCGGCGCATCGGTCGCACCGGCATGCTCAATCACAACGAGCGGGCGCTCATGACATTCCTCAGCGAGAACGCATCGGTGGTCCACCCCGATCTCGAACCGATCCTGCGCCGGGCCGGTTGAACGTCTCCGATCACGGCAGGCGGCAGCGCACATAGCGTGCGACTGCTTTGGTGGACGCTTCCGAAATCGTCAGGTCGTTGTCCCCGACGAGCGTGAAATTGAACGTCCTCGGCGTGGTGGTGCCGGCGGCTTGGCATAGCGCGTCGACCGGCTCGGTTCCGGTCCTGGCGGCAATGGCGCAGTTGAGGGTGCCCTGCCGGAGTGTCTTGACCGTGACCACGGCAAAGGTCGGGTACGACGCGTCGAGATCGATCCGGGCGCATCCGGCCGGTTCGGCCGCCCATACGCCGACATAGGGAATTCCGGCGGAACGCCAGTCAAAGAGGGAAGCTTCCGTGGTATCGGGCTTGAGCTGGTCGATCGGTGCCAGGAGCGGCTCGCCACCGCTTGGTGCCTTCGGTGGTTCGGGCACAAGCCCGCCCTCGGTCGTGCACCCGCCGACCAGGATTGCCACAGCTAAAAAATGCGCAACGCGACGTGCGCTCATGCCGGTTGCTCCCCGTTTGCCCCGAAGGGATGCACCGCCCTTGTAACCCACCTGCGATTGAAGGCGGCGGGACTGCCCATGTCAAGACTGGCGGCGCGGGCGGCAGCTAATTGCGCCGCCATTCCTCGATGGCGACCTTGCCGGAACCGCCATAGGTCCAGGCGCCCTTCCAGCTTCCGTCCGCTTGCAGGAAATACTGAGCCATGCCGAACGAATTGCCGGAAACATAGCCGATGGCGATGGAGGTATCGTCCTTGTGGGCCGGACCGGCGATGAACTGCCCGTCATTGACCAGCGCGCCGATCCCGGTGCCGACATATTTTTCGCCGCCGATGGACCACGTCACGTCGTAGGTCTCGCCGCGCTTCTTCACCACGACTGTACCCGTATAGGTTCCGCCGGTGTCCGGATTGAGCCCCTTGACGTCGTATTTGCCGGTCGGATCGGCGTTCGCGCCCGAGGAAAGCGAGAGAAGGAAAAGCAGGCTTGTCAGGCGGATTTTCATCGGAATTCTCCTCCCGGAGCCCGTATTTGGCCAAGCCCATTTACCGTGGCTCATAAAACACAGGATTTCAGGCTTTTTGCGACGTTTCAACCGCTTGCCTGACTCAGCGATCAAATGCACTTTGGCGGGAAAAAATGGGGAGGGGAAACTGGCGAACCTTGGTCTCAATCTGCTGATTGGCGCGATGATGATCACGCTGACGGTCGGCATCCAGACCGCCGGGTTCATCCAGGTCACGCATTTCATGGGATGGATGGTCAACCGGTTCCGATGGCACGGTCGCCGCAACCGCGTTCTGGCCCTTATCACCGTCGTTTACGGCGTCTTCATCCTGCTCACCGTGGAAGTCTGGGCGTGGGCGGTCCTCTACGATCTGCTCGGCGTGGTCGGCGACTTTCCCTCTGCGCTCTATTTCTCCACGGTCACGTTCTCCACGGTCGGCTACGGCGATGTCATCGCGCATTCGGATTGGCGCATGCTCGCCGCGCTGGAAGGCATCAACGGGTTCATGATGATCGGCTGGTCGACGGCCTATCTGGTAGCCGCGGGCATTCGCGTCGGACCATTCCGGCACGGTGAGCACTTCTAGGCTGAATGTCGATTCAGCCTAGCGCCAGATCGACAGGCTGCGGCCATACGCCACTTTAACCGGCCCGTTCTGCTTCATACATTCGGAAAAACGAATATGGAGAGAATCATGCAGGCTGTTGTGGGCTTCATCGATCGCCTGCCGTTCGTAACGATGGTCGTCGCGGCGATCTTCCTGGCGCTGGCGCCCTTCCTCCCCGAGCCGCATCTGGTCGAGAAGTTCCGCTGGCTGATGACCGGACACCCGTTCAAGGCCATCGACGTGTTCGACGTCTTCTGGCACCTTTGGCCGATCGCCATCGTCGCGATCAAGATCGCGCGGGGATCGACGACGGGCTGAAGGGGAGGCGTTTGGCGGGAGCGGTCTTTCTTCTCGATTCGATCACCCAGGTTGACAGCAGCCACACCGGCGGCGTGGTCGTCACCGGCTCGCATGGCGGCGTGAGCGCGGCGCGTTTCGCGCTCGATGTGGAAGCCGCCCTCTACGTCTTCAACGATGCGGGCGGCGGCAAGGACATGGCTGGCACGGCCGGCCTCGACCTGCTCGAGGCGGCTTCGATCGCGGCGGTCTGCGTCTCTCACAACAGCGCCCGCATCGGCGAGGCACTCGATACCATCGAGAATGGCATGATCTCCGCGGTCAATCCGAGTGCGGCGCGCGCGGGGCTGAAGACCGGAGAACCTTTACGGGTTGCGCTGGAGCGTACAGGCCTTTGACACCGGTCAAGGGTCGGCCCGGGCAGTGGCGTATCCTCAGCGAAGAACAGGAGGCCTGTCATGAGACGCCTCGTCCTGATTGCATCCGCCATCATTCTCGCGTTCACGCCTTCGGCCTTCGGGCAGGCCGCGAACCCGGCTTGGGTTGACGAACTGACCGCGCAGATCGCGGATGAGCAGCAATGCGAGGTCGGATACCTTCTGACCATGCGCGAGTACGATCTTGGCGGTCGCCATGTCGAAGAAGCGCGCGTGCAATGCGTCGACGGCCGCCGTTTCGACGCCAGCCGCGCGACGCCGCCGCCCGAAACCCCATTCACCATCAAGGAGTGCGGCGAACAGGTCTGTTGAACAGGAGGCGAAGATGCAGGTCGTCATCGCGTATGGAACGATCGAAGGGCAGACGCGGCGCATTGCGCGCGCCATGTCAGCCACGGCGCAACGGGCCGGCTCCATGGTCACCGTCTACGACATGGACGATCTCGACGACATAGACCTGTCGGCAGCGAACCGGATCATCATCGCCGCGCCTGTCCATGCCGGCGAATATCCAGATGAGATTACCGAGTGGGTGGCAGCCCACGCCGGCAAGCTCAACTCCATGCCGAGCGCTTTCGTCTCGGTTTCGCTCTCCGCCGCGTCGGCGATACCGGAGGAGCATGAAGCGGTGGAAAAGATCACCGCCGATTTCCTGGCCAAGTCCGGCTGGCATCCGCGCCTGGTGCACCATGCGGCCGGGGCGTTGCGCAATACCGAATACGACTTCTTCAAGCGGATGCTCATGCGCTATATCGCGCGCAAGGAAGGCGGCGACGTCGATACGAGCCGCGACCACGAATACACCGATTGGCAGAAACTGTCGGATTTCGTCTCCGAATTCATGAAGACCGGCTAAGCGACGGGACTTCCTGAGGTCGGGCGCTTCGGCTATCAGGGGGCATGGTTCATCTGCTTCTTGTCGCCGCGGGCGGCGCGCTCGGTGCCGCGTTGCGCCACCTCGTCAATCTCGGCACGCTGCGCCTCGCCGGGCCCGGATTTCCGTGGGGAACGATGGTGGTCAACCTCGTCGGTTCCTTCGCGATGGGCGCCTTCATCGGCTGGCTCACATCGCGCGCGAGCGCCCCCAATGAGCTCCGGTTGTTTGTCGCCACCGGCGTTTTGGGCGGCTTCACGACCTTTTCCGCCTTTTCGCTCGATTTCGCGACGCTATACGAGCGCGGCGCCTTCGCGCCGGCATTCGGCTACGCCAGCGTCAGCGTCGTCGGCTCCATCCTCGCACTGTTCGCCGGTCTCTATCTGATGCGGGGTGCCTGAGTTGGCCGGCGTCGAACAGATCACGGTCGGCGAGGGCGAGGCCGGCATGCGCCTCGACCGCTGGTTCAAGGCGCATTACCCGGGACTGGCTTTCGGCCAGTTGCAAAAGCTGCTGCGGACCGGCCAGGTTCGCGTCGATGGCGGGCGCGCGAAGGCGGAAACGCGGGTCAATTCCGGTCAGATCGTGCGCGTGCCGCCGCTTCCGGGCGTCGACAAGGCGGGCGAGGGCCCCTTGACGCAGCGCACCATCAAGTCGCTCGCCGACGAGGACGTGCTCGCCAAGATGCTGTTGCACGAAGACCCCAAGGTCCTCGTCTTCAACAAACCCTCGGGGCTCGCCGTGCAGGGCGGCTCCGGCGTAGTGCGCCATGTCGATGCGATGCTCGAAGCCTGGCGCAACAAGAAGGGCGAAAAACCGCGCCTGGTCCACCGCCTCGATCGCGACACTTCCGGCGTACTCGCCGTGGCGCGCACCCGTCTGGCGGCGATGAAGTTGGCGGAAGCTTTCCGCGAGCGGACGACTGAAAAGATCTACTGGGCGCTGGTCAAGGGCGCGCCGAAGAAACGCGAGGGCCGCATGTCCTCGTGGCTGGTGAAGGAGGCGACGCCGGACGGCGATCGCGTGCGCGTCGGCAAGCATGGCGATGCGGGCGCCGAGCATGCCGTCACCGAATGGCGGGTCGTCGATCAGGCTGGACAGGAACTCGCCTGGATCGAATTCAGGCCGGAGACCGGTCGCACTCACCAGTTGCGTGTCCACGCCGCGCAGATGGGGCATCCGATCATCGGCGATCCGAAATATTTCGAGGCCGATCACAACTGGTCGCTGCCGGGCGGCATGCAGAACAGGCTGCACCTGCATGCGCGCCGCCTCGTCGTCCCGCATCCCGATGGCGGCACCCTCGATGTCGTCGCGCCAATGCCGCCGCACATGCGCCAGAGCTGGGCCCTGCTGGGCTTCGACGAGGCGACCGGGGAGGAGGCGTGACCGCTTTCGTGCGCCACGATCGCCTCGATGGCTTCGCCGCCCTGCTGATGCTCGGGCTGACGATGACCTGGGGGTTCAACCAGGTCGCCATCAAGATCGGCAATACCGGCTTCAATCCGCTCGCGGTCGCCGTCTTCCGTTCCGCGCTCGCCGGCCTGCTGGTCGCTTCCTGGTGCCGCTACAAGGGCATTGCGCTGTTTGCACCGGACCGGACACTGGTTCCGGGACTGGTCGCCGGGGTGCTGTTCGGGGCCGAATTCGCGCTGATTTTCCTCGGCCTTGATTTCACCACCGCCGCGCGCGGCGCGCTGATGGTCAACACCATGCCGTTCTTCGTCGCGGCGGGCGCCCATCTGCTGCTTGGCGAGCGTCTGACCGGGCGCAAGGTCGCCGGCATGGTGCTGGCCTTCGGCGGCGTCGCCCTGGTGTTTTCGGACCGCCTGTCGCTTCCGGACGCGCGAGCGCTCATCGGCGACATGCTGATGCTCGCGGCGGCGGCGCTCTGGGCCGCGACGACGCTGGTCATCAAAGGATCGCGACTGAGCGAAGTCGCACCGGAGAAGGTCCTCCTCTACCAACTCGCCATCTCGGCGCTGGTGATCCTGCCAATGGTGCCACTTGCCGGTCCTCTGCTGCGTACGGTAACACCGCTCGCGGTCGGCTCCGTCCTGTTCCAGGCGGCTTTTGTCGTCGCGTTCACCTATGTGTTGTGGTTCTGGCTGATGCGGGCCTATCCTGCCTCGGCGCTGTCCAACTTCGCCTTTTTGTCGCCAGTCTTTGGCGTGGTCTTCGGCGGCCTGTTTCTCGGCGAACCGCTCTCCTGGCGCATCCTCGCGGCGCTCGCAATGATCGGTGCGGGACTCCTCATCGCCAGCAGCGTGCAACGAAAAACATAGGGTGCTCCATGCGCGATATCCTTTCCGATCTCGATGGCCATGACGATCCGGCGCGCCGGGCGCAGCGCGCCATGAAGACGCCGCTGCCGAAGCGGTTCTACAAGGCGGCCGGTGTCGGCAAGACCGAAAGCGGCTTCAGCGTCGAACTCGACGGCAAGACGGCAAAGACGCCCGGAAAAGCGCCACTGGTGCTGCCGAGCAAAGCCGCTGCCGAGCTTGTCGCCGCCGAATTCGCCGCACAGGGCGAGACGATCGACCCGGCGACGATGCCGGTGCTGCGCCTCGTCAATACCGCCATTGACGGGGTTGCCGCCGATCCGCAGTCCGTTCACGAGGACATCCTTCGGTTTTCCTCGTCGGACCTGCTCTGTTACCGGGCCGGTTCCCCCGCGTCTCTAGTAGAGAGGCAGAACGGGGCTTGGGACCCGGTGATCGACTGGGCGGGCGCTAGCCTCGGTGCCCGCTTCGTCTTGGCCGAAGGTGTCATGCATGTGGCGCAGCCGCGCGAGGCTATTGCCGCTTTCGGAGCACATCTGTCCCGCTTTGCCGATCCGCTGCAGCTTGCAGCGATCCACTCGATGACGTCGCTCACGGGTTCGGCATTGCTCGCGCTCGCGGTCGCGACCGGCGCGATTTCGGCGGAAGACGCCTGGGCCGCCGCCCATGTCGACGAGGATTTCAATATCGCACTCTGGGGCGAGGATGCGGATGCAACGGTGCGGCGCGCCTTCCGCCGCATGGAGATGATGGCGGCTGCGGCGTTGCTTTCAGCACTCGGGTGACGTCACGCCGCTTCACGGCTGCCGTGTGAACAGGTTCTTGATGAACCACGCGATCTCGCCTTCCAGCGGGAAGGACAGCATGCCCATCACCGAATAGCCCAGCAGCCACGGCATCAGGTAGAAGCGGATCATGAAGAAGAACCACGCTACATAGGCGGGAACGAGCGCCTGGACGAGGAAACCGGGCGTGACCGGCTTGAACAGGCGGAGCAGCGGATTGGTCAGGCGCACGAAGATGCGCATGAAAAAGAAGTCCGACGTCTCGGGCAGGAAGATGCCCATCGCCATGCGACCGATCAGCGTCCACATGATCAGGCCGAGCACGTAATCGATCAGCAGCACCCACCAGGGGTGGATTTCGAGCAGATGTTCCATCGCGGGGCTCTATCGCAATGAAGAGGGGCGGGACAATGTCCCGCCCCCTTTCGTTTCCTGGGGTCGATCAGTGACCGGCCGCGAGCACGGTGCCGCCCGAGGGCAGTCGCACTTCGTCGACCATGTCCTGGATCTCCTTCGACGGCGCCTTGGTCACCAGCGAGACGACGACCATGGCGACAGCCGAGCAGACCATGCCGACGATGCCGAAGCGGATGTCGTCAATGCCGAACCACGGGTCCATCAGCTTGTTGAACACCATGTAGAGGTACCACGAGCCGATGCCGAAGCCCGCCACCATGCCGGCTATGGCGCCGGCGGTGTTGGCGCGCTTCCACCACACGCCGAGGACGAGCGGGAAGAAGAGGCCGGAGCAGGCGAAGTCGAAGGCCCATGCCACCGCGCCGAGGATGCCCGTCAGCTTGAGCGAGGCGATGAACGCGCCGGCCAGACCGATGAAGATCAGCAGGACGCGCGCCACGATCAGGCGCTTGCGGGTGTCGGCGTTCGGGTCGATGATCTTGTAGTACAGATCGTGCGACAAGGCGTTGGCGATGGCCAGCAGCAGTCCGTCGGCGGTCGACATGGCGGCCGCGAGGCCGCCGGCGGCCACGAGGCCGGAGATCACATAGGGCAAGCCCGCGATTTCCGGTGTGGCGAGCACGACGATGTCGGGCCGCATGAAGAACTCGTTCAACTGGACAATGCCGTCGGCGTTCTGGTCGGCCACGGCGAGCATGCCCACCGAGCTCCAGTGTTTGACCCATTCGAGGTTCGAGACATCTGCAAAGGACTTGCCGATGACCGAGGTCGCATAGTTCGGGTCAAGCAGGTTGAGCTTGGTCAGCGTGGCGAGAGCCGGCGCCGACAGGTAGAGCAGCAGGATGAAGGCCAGCGACCAGCCGACCGAGCGGCGTGCCGCGCGAACCGACGGAGTGGTGAAGTAGCGCATCAGGATGTGCGGCAGGGACGCTGTGCCGGCCATCATGCAGATGGCGAGCGAGACCATGGCCCAGCCCTTGCCGTCCGGTGCGTTGGCCGGATTGACGAGGACGGAGACACCCTTGATCGCTTCCGCGGCCGGCTTCAGCCCGTACATGGCCTCCAGTTCGGCCACGCGATGGACGGCGTCGCCATAGGAGAAGTGCGGGATGATGCCGAAGCCCTGGCGGTTGGACATCCAGATCAGCGGCACCAGATAGGCGACGATGAGCACGATGTACTGCGCCACCTGTGTCCAGGTTACGCCGCGCATGCCGCCCAGCATCGAGCAGATGAAGATGCCGAGCAGGCCAAGGTAGACGCCGACCTCGAAGGGGATGCCGAGCGTCTGTGCCGCGATCGTTCCGGTCGCGTTGATCTGCGCCGTCACATAGGTGAAGGACGCGGCGACGAGGACGATGACAGCGAGGAAGCGCGCGATATTGCCGCCATAACGGGTGCCGATGAAATCGGGAACCGTGTAGCAGCCGAACTTGCGCAGGTAGGGCGCCATCAGCGAGTTGACGAGCACGTAGCCGCCGGTCCAGCCGACGATATATCCGAGATAGGGATACCCGCCGAAATAGACGCCGCCGGCGAGCGCCACAAACGATGCGCCGGACATCCAGTCCGCCGCCGTGGCCATGCCGTTGTAGAGCGCCGGAACCTCGCGGCCCGCGACGTAGTAGGCATCGACTTCCGCGGTGCGCGAGAGCCAGCCGATGATGGCGTAAATGGCGATGGTGAAGATCAGGAAGCCGATGCCGATGGTGTTGGCAGAGGCACCCATCTTCTCCAACAGCGCCATCAGCGCGAAGAAGGCGGCGAAGCCGAGCGTATACATCGCATAGACTTTGCCGAGATTGTCGATGAAACGACCGGATTTTTTCGATTGTTCAGCCATGATCGATCCTCCTCACTCGCTCAGGCCGGCTTCGTCGTCGATCTGGTCTTGACGCCAGTTCTGGACAACGATCATGAGCACGAAGGCGATCAGCGAACCTTGGACGCACATGTAGTAGCCCAAGGGAAAGCCGAGGAAGTTGTAGGCGTTCAGCGCGCTTGCGAAGTACGGGATGACGATCGCGAACAGGACCCACAGCGCGAGAATGATGTAGGTCAGGTTGCGGGTCTTCACCCAATGACGTTCGCGGGCGCCAGCTTCAATGCTGGACATTTGGTACCCCTCCCAATTACGCGGACCGAAGGCCCGCATTCCTCCTGAATCCACGGACGATATGTCCGCACTCCTCACCGCGGAGGCGAAAACGCTCCCGCTAGCGCGAGCTTAATTGCGTTTCGGTGCGATCAATATTAGCCGAAGGTATGATTTCGTAGCAGGCGTTTTCACCTGAGGCTGGAGCCCATGAAACAAGCGGATGTGTGGAATAAAGCGCCGGGAGGCGGCTGGGCCGATCGGCTCAAGGCCATTGCGGCGGAAACCTTTGGCCGCATCGTGTCGCGGCCAGACACGGGGCGGATCGATTCGCTCGACCGCGTATTTCATTTCGCTCGCACCCGTTCGGCGATGATGACGCAGAAGAAGCTCTACGGATATCTCAAGGAGCGCATCGGCATCCGCTATCCCGAAGAGTTCGCGCGGCCGGACTTTGCCGAGTCGATTCGCGTCGCCACCGCGCATGTTTACGCCGCGGCGCTCGCCGATCTCACGGTTTTTTGCACCGCCAACGGGCTCAATGACCGACAATTCGACGACGCGGCGCGGCGACAGGCGGCACTGCGCTGCTATGAGCAGGGTTTGGCGGAGAACGCGGGCGGCGATGCAAGGGCGATGGATCGGCGTGACTGGACCGTATCGTTCGGCGAGCGGGTTGCGCGGACGATCTGGCGTCCGGGCGAGGGTGGATGGCACTTCACCGAAAGCCCGGCGGCGCTCATCCGCTGGGCCCCGATAGCGGATGAATTGAAGAAGCTCGACCGCGAAATCGTCGAGAACTCCCTGCGCTTCGCCTGGATCGAGGTGCGCTCCGATTTTCTCGCGCGCGTGGATCCGGTGTCGATCGCCGCCGCGGGAGACGCTCCGGCCTGATCGCGGCAACCGACAACTTTCAGTCCACTCCCGGTGACGCGCGGTATGCGACTTAAGGCGATGCCGGCCGCCACGCCAAATCCGATTTCGACCTTTAAAACCAAGCTTTGTGCGCTGCTTCTAAGCCTAAAGACTTGAGGCGGGGCGCATTAATTTCTGGCATGGATTGGCTGGCGAAACTGGACCCGAGGCCGGGAGGAAATCGGCGGGGCACGGTCGGTCGCATCACGCTTTCTGAGGATCTCTCCATGGCAAACCATATTGGCGGCGCCCAGGCGTCGGCGGGTATGACGCGCGAGGAAAAGAAGGTCATCTTCGCCTCGTCTCTCGGTACCGTTTTCGAATGGTACGACTTCTATCTATACGGGTCTCTCGCCTCCTTCATCGGCGCGACCTTCTTCTCGCAGTACCCCGAAGCGACGCGGAATATCTTCGCGCTGCTCGCCTTCGCCGCCGGCTTCCTGGTGCGTCCGTTCGGCGCGCTGGTGTTCGGCCGCCTCGGCGACATCGTCGGCCGCAAATACACCTTCCTCGTGACGATCACGATCATGGGTCTGTCGACCTTCCTGGTCGGCCTTCTTCCGGGTGCCGCCACACTCGGTATCGCGGCGCCTGTCATCCTGATCGCGCTGCGCATGCTCCAGGGCCTGGCGCTCGGCGGCGAGTATGGCGGTGCGGCGACCTACGTTGCCGAGCATGCGCCGCAGGGCCGTCGCGGTTTCTACACGTCGTGGATCCAGACCACGGCGACGCTCGGCCTGTTCCTGTCGCTGCTGCTCATCCTCGGCGTCCAGACCTACATGGGCAAGGAAGCCTTCGCTGCCTGGGGCTGGCGCATTCCGTTCCTGCTTTCGGCGATCCTGCTGATCATCTCGGTCTGGATCCGCATGCAGATGGCTGAATCGCCGCTGTTCCAGAAAATGAAGGAAGAGGGCAAGCAGTCCAAGGCGCCGCTTTCGGAGGCCTTCGGCCAGTGGAAGAATGCGAAGATCGCCATTCTTGCGCTGCTCGGCGCGGTCGCCGGTCAGGCGGTCGTCTGGTACACGGGCCAATTCTACGCCCTGTTCTTCCTCGGCAGTGTGCTCAAGGTCGACAGCCAGTCCGCCAACCTTATGGTTGCGGCTTCGCTGGCCATCGGCACCTGGTTCTTCATCGTGTTCGGCTGGCTGTCCGACAAGATCGGCCGCAAGCCGATCATCATGGCGGGCCTGGTTCTTGCGGTTCTGACCTACTTCCCGCTGTTCAAGATGCTGGCCGAAGCCGGCAACCCGGCTCTCGCCAAGGCCCAGGCTTCGGTGGCGGCGACTGTCACGGCGGATCCGGCGGACTGTAACTTCCAGTTCAACCCGGTCGGCACCGCGAAGTTCACTACTTCGTGCGACATCGCAACGAGCTTCCTCACCCGGAACTCGGTGCCCTACACCGTTGTTGACGGCGCCGCCGGTTCGATGGCTTCCGTCAAGCTCGGCGACGCGACGGTCGAGTCCTATGACGCGATCAAGACCGAAGCGGCCGGTGCGGAAGCGGCGAAGGCCGAAGGCAAGGAGTACAAGGAAGGTGCGGCCTCCGGCGCTGCCAAGGGCAAGTTCGAGAAGGCGATCAACCTGGCCATGCAGGCCGGCGGTTATCCGCTGGTTCGCGATGCGTCCAAGGTCGCCGGTCCGAACCTCGCCGCGTTCATCGGGAAGAATCCCGAGCTGAACCTCGACCAGGCCGCGATCGAGGGTGGCAACAAGGCGATGATGAAAGTGGCGGACGCTGTTGCCGCCAAGCTCATCACCGAGGACCAGGCCAAGACCATCACCGACGCGGAGATCCCGGTTTACGAGATCGCCGGTTCGGGCGCATTCAAGATGGTCGCTAAGGCCGATGAGGTGAACTGGTCGAAGGTCATCATGATCCTGACCATCCTCGTCATCTACGTCACGATGGTCTACGGCCCGATCGCCGCCTGGCTCGTCGAGATGTTCCCGACCCGCATCCGCTACTCCGGCATGTCGCTGCCCTACCATATCGGCAACGGCTGGTTCGGCGGCCTGCTCCCGGCGACCGCGTTCGCCATGAGCGCGGCGAAGGGCGACATCTACTACGGCCTTTGGTACCCGATCGTCATCGCCGCGATGACCTTCGTGATCGGCATGCTGTTCCTGCGCGACAACAAGCGCAACGCCGACCTGCATCAGTTCGACTGATCGGCCGGTTGAAACAAGCTGGGGCCCCGCCATCGCGGCGGGGCCTCTTCCTTTCTGCCCCGTGTCGAACGGGCGAAGTTGCAAAAGGCCGGCGGGCGGGCCCAAATAACGTTCCGCGCAACAGGACGTGACGGCGCATCACCATGCGGATCGCCATTCTCACCGACATTCATGGCAATCGCGAAGCTTTCGATGCCGTGCTCGAAGCCGCCCGGCGCGACGGCGTCGATCGCTTTGTCCTGCTCGGCGACCTTGTCGGCTACGGTCCGGATCCCGAATACATCGTGGAGCAATCGGCCCGCCTTGCCGAGGACGGGGCGGTCGTCATCAAGGGAAACCACGACGAGGCCGTCTCGCTGACGAAACTCTCGATGTCGGAGAATGCGCGGGTTGCGATGCTGTGGACGCAGCCGCGCATGGGGCGGGCGCATCGTGATTTCCTCGAATCGCTCCCGATGTCCCATCGCGAGGGCGAAAGGCTGTTCGTGCATGCGAGTGCCAGCCAGCCGGCGAAATGGATCTATGTCAATTCCGCCGCCGCCGCGGCCGCCAGTCTCGGCGCGACGGATGCGCAACACACCTATTGCGGGCACACGCATCTTCCGGCGTATTTTCATGCGCTCCCGGGACGGGCGCCGGCGGTCTTTGTGCCGATTGCCAACGTGGCCGTGCCGCTTTCGTCAATCCGGCGCAGCGTCACCGTCATCGGTGCGGTCGGGCAGCCGCGCGATGGCAATGCGGCCGCCTGCTACGGCCTGCTCGACGGGAAGGAAAAAACCGTAACGATGCGGCGAATTCCTTACGCCGCCGACGAAACGTTGCGCAAAATCAAGGACTACGGCCTGCCAGCATGGCTTGGGATGCGCCTGCTGGTCGGGCGGTAGGGATTCGACGGGAAGTGTAATGTCCAGGTTCAACCAAGGTGACGATCTCGGCGGCTTCACATTGACGGAGCGGCTGCGTTCCGGCGGGATGGGAGCGCTGTGGCGGGCGACAAAGGCGGGAATCGACTTCCCGCTGGTGCTGAAGGTTCCGTTCTTCGATCCGGGCCAGGACGTATCAACGGTCGTCGGCTACGAGGTCGAGGAGATGATCCTCAAGCGCCTCTCGGGGCCGCATGTCCCGAAGTTCGTCGGATCGGGCGATCTCGCCGACGTTCCCTTCATCGCGATGGAATTCGTCCAGGGCGAGGTCCTTGCCGACATTGTCGAGAAGGCGCCGGTCTCGCACCACGAGGTCGTGCGGATCGGGACGCTGATCGCCAATGCGCTCGGCTCCCTGCACCGGCAGAACGTCGCCCATCTCGATCTCAAGCCGGCCAACATCATCCTCGCACCGCGCGGCGCGGTCCTCATCGATTTCGGGCTTGCGCGCCATTTCGAACTGCCGGACCTTTTCGGCGAGGAAAGCGACGTTCCGATGGGGACGCCGGCCTACATTTCGCCCGAACAGGTCCTCGGCAACCGCAATTCGCTGGCGAGCGACATTTTTGCGCTTGGCTGCATCCTGTATGAACTCGCGACCGGGACGACGCCGTTCGGCGAACCGACGACCGCTTCGGGCATGAAGCGGCGTCTGTTCCAGACGCCGCCGAGCGCCCGCGAGGTCAACGGGGCGATTCCGCGCTGGCTCTCGGCCGTCATTTCGCGCTGCATGGAGGTCGACCCGCTGCGGCGCTATCCGCTGGCGGGCAACGTCGCCTTCGACCTGACCCATCCCGACCAGGTGGTCATCCCGTCAGAAAGCAAGGCGACGACAGGCTGGACGGGACGACTGCGTTCGCTGCTGCGCCGGGGCAAGCCGGCGGCCGATACCACCCAGATCGCATCCGTCGTCTCGCGCGGTTCAGGACGCGGTGCGGTGGTGCTCGTCGCCGTGGACCTTTCGGAGGGCGCCGACACTTTGGCGGAAGAGGTGAGGGCGGAGGCGGCGCGCGTGCTGCGCGCCTATCCCGGCGCCCGGCTCGCCTGCCTGACGGTGCTCAAGACCGAATTGCTAGGCAGCGGCGGCGACGAGGTGGATACCGCCGGTCGCACGGCCTATGTCAATCGGCTGGTGGCGCTGAAGGACTGGGCGGCTCCGCTGCGGCTCGGGGATGAATCCGTTTCCTACCATGTGGTCGAGGCGGTCGGCCCGGCGGCGGCGATCCTGCAATTTGCCAAGCACAACGATGTC
>WBZS01000787.1_pt1 | contig 32495 bp, 30 predicted proteins | sample 5204201 | NCBI WGS metagenome assembly WBZS01 (sample SAMN12344357, study PRJNA552823) | activated sludge metagenome | biome: Activated sludge suspended growth; feature: Nitrification reactor; material: Wastewater; isolation source: activated sludge from nitrification reactor of wastewater... | reverse complement strand
CCCGGAATCGGCCAGGTGTTGGATGAACTCGGGGAGAAAGACCCGCTTCTCGCCCGGCTCCTTCATCATGCGCGGAAAGCCGATGGTGCGCGGCGTCGTCATGGTGTCCCCCCCTGTTTCGGCCCAACCGGGCCGCGTTGCCTAGTTGTGCTGCCAGCGCGAGAGCTGAGCGCGCGCCAGGGCGCGTTCGAAGAACCGGCCGTAGGGGCGGATGTTCGCCACGCCGCCGCGCTCGAGCAGCATGCGCATGAGCGGGCGCAGCTGACGGCCGTACAGTTCCATGCAGGCTTTGGGATGAACGCCTGGCCACGAGTAGCACGAGACCACATGACGCCGATGTGTTTTGGCGGCGCAGACCGGCACGCGGTCGTAGGCCGGGTCGTCGGGAGCGAAGACGTACTGATCGAGATCGCCCTGCGGGATGCCCTCAATGCCCTTGAGTTGCGGCGGGTTCGTGGTGCAGTCGTAGGGGTCGGCCGAGAGATCGAGGATCACGGCGTGCATGGGCAGCCAGGCAAGCGCATGGTTGCGCAGCACGGGCTGGCTCGCGTCCGGTCGCTGTGTGGCGTCGACCAGGATGTCGGATTGCCCCAGGATGCGGCGCATGCGGTCGGCGTGGCCGGTCAGGTCGTAATCGACGGTGGTCACCTCGACACCCGGCACGCCGCGGGCCGCCAGACGCGCGCGCAAGACGTCGTCGGCATATCGCACCGCGGCCGAGAGCACCTCGCGGCCCACGGCGCCGGCGCCCAGCACCGTCACGCGGATGGGATCGCGGGCCGGGTGTTCGAAGCCGGGATACGGGTACGTGCGCGCGAGCGTGGCGAAGGCGGCTTCGAGGCCGTTCCAGGCCACGGCCTTGAGGTTCTCGATGAGACGTCGGCCGCTGTCGTCCTTGATCGAGTCGAGCGAGATCGCTTCGAGCCCGCGCTGGCGCAGGTACGCCACGCGGCCGGGCCGCGTCGGATAGTGCAGCATCGAGATCAGGCAGGCGCCGGGCCGCATCAACCGGATCTCGTCTTCGGTCGGACAGCGCAACGCGACGGCATAGTCCTGGCCGTAAGCGGCGTCTCGATCGACGAAGATCGCCTTCGGCGCGACGGCCTGGTAGTCGGCCTCGGTGAGGCCGAGCCCGGAGCCGTAGCCGCGCTCGAGCACCACCTGCGCTCCGAGTTTTTCCAGCCGCGCGACGAACGACGGCAGAAAGTCGCGGCGCTCGCCGGGCTCTTTGTGCATTCGCGGAAAACCGATCGACAGCGGGGTCTGATGCGGCCCGTTCATGGCGAACGCTCCCCCGTGGGTGACTGTGTCGCGCTAGAAAGTGAAGGTCCCGTCCGGCGCGCGTGGCGCCGGTCTGATCGCGACGATCGCGGCCCGATCGATCGGGCCGTAGATATGCGGGAAGAGGTGGCCGGCCAGCGGGTGACCGGGCGGTGGCGGCGGGTCCGGGGGCTCGAACCGCACCGGCGCCGTCACGCGCTCGGTGTCGACCTCGAGCACCAGGAACTCGCCGGATTCCGTGCGATACACCGCGTTGGCCACGTGGTTGAGCACGTCCCATGTGCCGGTGCAATGGATAAAGCCGTCGTCGGCGTAATGCGCGGCCAGGAAGGGCTGGTCAACCGGCGTCGCCTCGAACTCAGCGCGTGAAACCAGATGCAGGATGATCATGCGCGTTGCCTCCGCACACTCGCGATGTTTGCTTACGCCGGCTCGGCGGCGGCTTTTCGGCCACGTATCGCGACCCAGGCCCCGCCGATGCTGATGATGTATAGCAAGCCCATCGGCAGCATCACCAGCGCCATGTTCACCGGGTCGGTCGTCGGCGTGATCAGGGCCGCGAGCACCGCGATGCCCACCACCGCGAAGCGCCAACCACGGATCAGCACTTGGGGCGTGACCAACCCGAAGGTGGCCAACACGTACACCACAAGCGGCATCTCAAAGGCCACACCGACCCAGAACATGACGTTCGTGATCAGGGCGAAATAGGACGACGGCGTCCAGGCGTTGCCAAAACCGAATGTGTCGCGCAGAAACGGGATCGCGACCGGCAGCATCACGAGATAGGAGAACAGCACACCGCTTGTGAACAGGATGCCCGCGATCGGGATCCCGGCCAACAGGCTCACGCGCGTTCGCGCCATCAACCCCGGGGCGATGAACAGGTACAGCTCCAACATCGCCCAGGGGATGGCGAAGACCGCTGCGCCCAGCAACGTGACGCGCATGAAGGTTGCCAGGCCCTCGGCCGGCTCGCGGGTCTGCAGTTGCTTGATCGCCGTGTAGCCGCTGGTCAGATACGGCTCGATCGTGCTCCAGGCGGGCTTCTGCCAGGTTTCGTAGGCGAATTCCAGTGTCTGGCCGGTGAGCGGCAGACCGAGCAGGGCCATCAGGTTCTGCGACTGCCAGGCGACGACGCCGATCGCGATCGCGAAAACGATCGCCGCGCGTGTCAGGTGGATCCGCAGCGCGTCGAGGTGCTCGCCAAAGGCGGTCAGCAGTTCGAAGAAGCTCTGGCGGCTGTCGAGCGACTCGCCGATCGTGTCGGTCAGCGAGACCTCGTCGGGATCTTCGGTCAGGAAGCGCCGAACGGCTCCGCCGCCGCGCCACAGCGCTCGAAACGGCCAGGTGAGGATCGCCCAGACGAGTTTGGGGATGGCCAGGAGCGTGGCCAGCCCGCCGCGTCGCGGGTTGGGGGCTTTGGCTTGCAGCGGTGTCGCGTCAGTGGCCTGGCTCAAGGCGGCACTCGTTCCGGCTCAGGCCGGCTTGTCCGGGCCCTTGGTCTTCCAGGCCGCGTAGGGGTCGGTCAGGCTTTTGGGGGCCTCGACCGGCTTGTTCTCGACATCCGCCAGGTTGTTCTGCACGGTCGTTCCTGCGTCGGCGACCGCGCCTTTGGCTTCCTTCACGGCCTCGGCGGTGGCGCCGCGCAACTGCTGACCGACCGTGTTGATGTCTTGCTTGATGTCCTCGCCGGTCTTGCGCAGGTCGTCGAGCTCGGCCTCTTGCGCCAGACGGGCCGGCAGGTTCTGGATCTCGCGCGAGGTCTGCTGGATCAACTTGAAGTTCTCGGAGCGCGTCAGACGATTGATAAAGCGCCCGATGTTGCGCGCGCCGTTGGCGATGTCGCGCGGATTGAACAGGATCAGCACGAGCACCAAGATCAACATGAGCTCGAGCGGTCCGATCCCGAGGAAGTTAAGATCGGTGGGCATGGTCTAGACGGCCTCTTGGCCCACCAGGTCGGGCGCGGCGGCGCCCAGGACGCCGTTGATGAAACGCGGCGCACTGTCTGAGCCGTAGTCTTTGGCGAGCTCGATGGCTTCGTTGATCGCGACCTTGATCGGCGTGATGTGGCCGATGCCGGCCTCCCACAGCGCGATACGCAAGATGTTGCGGTCGATCACGGCCATCTGATCGAGCGGAAATTCGGGTGCGTGCCGGGCGATCTGGCGATCGAGCGCACGATAGTGTTCGAGCACGCCCTTGACCAGGGTACGCGCGAACTCGGCTGCCTCTTCGCTCAGACCGGCCTGGAGGATCCGCTCGCTCAAAACCTCCTCCGTCGCGTGCCGAGTGCAGGCCAACTCGTACAGGGTCTGCAAGGCGGCCGCGCGGGCCTTACGTCGTACTTTCATACGTTACTGACGATCCTCTCGGCCGGTTACTCGGCCGGCTCCGTGTAGGTGACGTCCTCGACATGGACGTTGACGGCGGTGACGTCCATGCCGACCATTTCCTGGATCGCGCGCGCCACCTCGGTCTGCACCGCGCGGCTGACATCGCGCGCGTGGCTCTCGGCGCGCATGATCAAGAACAGGTCGACGGTCACGGCATGGCCGCGCACATCGATACGCACGCCGTCGGCCTGGCTGCGTTGAAAGAGCTTATCGAACGTGGGCGGCACCGGCGCCGTCCGCGCCACGCCGTCCTGGCCGAGCGCGGTCAGTCGCGCGATGGTCAGCAGCACGTCGGGCGCAATCAGGTTTTTGCCGCGGCGGTTTTCTTCATCGGACATGCGTCACCCCATCACCAGGCCGCCATCCACGGTCAGCACCTGACCGGTGATGTAGGCCGCGTCTTCGGAGGCCAGGAAGGCCACCGCGTGCGCGATCTCTTCCGGCTTGCCCCAGCGCCCGAGCGGGATGCTCTTGAGCGTGGCTTCTTTGATCTCCTCGGGCAGATCATTGGTCAACGCGGTCGGGATGAAGCCCGGCGCGACCGCGTTGACGGTCACGTTGCGGCTCGCGACCTCGCGGGCCAGCGCACGGGTGAAGCCGATCACGCCGGCCTTGCTGGCCGAGTAGTTGGTCTGCCCGGCGTTGCCGGCGATGCCCGACACCGACGTGATGTTGATGATCCGGCCCACGCGTTTGCGCATCATGATCCTCACCGCGGCCTTCGAGCAGTTGAACGTGCTCTTCAGGTTGGTCTGGATCACGGTGTCCCAATCGGCCTCGGGCATCATCATGATCAGCATGTCGCGCGTCGTGCCCGCGTTGTTGACCAGGATGTCGAGCCCGCCATAGGTCTCGACCGCGCCCTTGACCAGGCTCTCGGCAGCCTTGAAATCGCTGACGTCCGCCTGCGCGGCCGTCGCGGTGCCGCCGGCGGCCGTGATCGCCGCCACGGCGGCGGCCGCGCCCTCGGCGTCCTTGGCGAAGTTCACTACGACCTTGGCTCCGCCGGCGGCCAGCCGCTCGGCGATGGCGCGCCCGATCCCACGTGAGGCGCCGGTCACCAGCGCCACTTTTCCGTCAAATGAACCCATACTGCCTCCGAAAGGTGATTATACCGTGAGCACCCGGTCGGGCTCACAACCAGCCGCGCCGGCGGTAGAAAAGCCACAGGCTGACGGGGGCGACGACCATGATGACAAGCGCCAGGACCAGCAGCCAGGGCTGGTCGAAGGGCAGGTGGACGAAGTTCATGCCGAAGAAACCCGTGATCACGGTGAGCGGCATGAACAGGGCGCTCAACAACGTGAGCGCCTTCATCACCTCGTTCTGACGGTTGGACGTGATCGAAAGGTAGATCTCGAACGAGTTGTTCGTGAGATCGCGCACGTTGTCGATCATGTCGCCCAGATGCAGGAGATGCTCGTACAGGTGGATGTAGAGGTTCTGGTCGCCGGGGTCGATCCAGGGGAAGTGCTCGCGGCCCAAACGGCCAAGCACGTCGCGTTGCGGCGTGATGACCCGGCGCAGGTCCATGACGGCGTGTTTGATCACGAAGACCTGTCCCAGCAGCTGCGGCGTCGGCCGATCGAAGATCTCGTCTTCGATCTTGTCGATCGCATCGTCGAGGCGGTCGACGGCGTGCAGGTGGTCGGTGACGATCTCGTCAAGTACGGCGAACAACAGATGATCGGGCCCCTGCGAGGTCAGGGCCGAGGCGCCGGTCTGCGTCATGCGCCAAACTTCATCGACCGCGGAGCTCCCATGGAGGTGATGGGTGACCAGGAAGTTCGCGCCGAGGAAGGCGTCAACCTCGCGCGTGCTGGCGCTGAGCGTCTCCTCGGCGTAGTGCACCTCGTGCGCGCTGATGTAGAGATACCGTTCCCAGGCCTGTAGCTTGGGCTGGTTGCGCTCCTCGACCGCGTCGTTCACCGTCAGTGGATGGAAGTTGAACAGATCGCGCAGGATCGGCTCGACCCGCTCGCGGGGCTCCTTGGCGAAATCCACCCAGAACAGGCCGGTCGGGTCTTTGAGCGCCGCGGCCCAGGCCGTCTGCGGCAGATCGATGGTGGTGGCGCCTTTGGCGTTTCGGTAGAAGGTGCGGATCATAGGCGTTCGGCCGGTCAACTAGTCGGTTCGTCGGGGGGGCAGCTGATCTTTGTCTGTCTCTTGCGCGGGTTGCCCGAGCTCACTGACCCGATTGTGCAGTTCGGTGTAGTCGGCGTCGTGCTGACGCTGGATCTTCTGGCCGTTTGAGATCGAGCGGCCCAGTGCCTGATATTCACCGAAGATCCGACCGGCGCCGCCGCGCAACGCGGCCACCAGGGCGCTCAGCGTCCCGATGAATAGGGCGCCGGCCGCGCAGAGCACTGCAGCACCGAGCGGATTCGAGTTGATGTAGTTCAGGAAGTTATCCACGGTTTACTCCGCTGGAGCCAGCCGTTCGGCCACGATCCGTTCGAGCCCGCGGAGGTTCGGCACCTGGTAGTCGACGCCCTCGGGCAACGGGCCCTCGACGCTCGGCCGCACCCAAACCGTGACGATCCCGAGTGCGTGCGCGGCGGCGAGGTTGGTCGCCAGATCGTCCGCGAAGACGACCTCGTTCGCCTCCAAGTCGAGCTTCTCGAGCGCGTAGGCATATGCCGCTGGCTGCGGCTTGGGGCGGTAGCCCGTGGACTGGATGTCGATGATGTCGCTGAAATGGCGACGGATCCCCAATTGGCCCAAGACGCGCTCTGCGTGCGCGGCGTCGGCATTGGTGAAGATGGCTTTTCGGAGCGGCAACCGCGCCAGCATGCCGTTCAACGCCGGGTCGGGCCCGATGTATTCGGCGAGCGGCAGGTCGTGAACGAATGCCAGGTAATCGATCGGATCCACGTGATTGACCGCCATCAGACCCAGTAACGTCAGGCCGTAGTCCTGAAAGTAGCTGGAGCGCAACGCGCGGGCGGCGTCGGGTTCCAACCCGAGCCGATCGACGATGTAGTCCGTGATCCTGTTTCCGATCGCCGGCCACAAACCGGTGTCCGGCGCGTAGACCGTATCGTCGAGGTCGCAGAGCAGGGCCTTGAGCATAGAGGCGTATTGTAGCGGGGATGCGGGTGGGGCGCCTCGGTAAGAATTCGGCCCGAATGAGCGTCTGATGAACAAGCTGTGGCATTAATACAACCGTAAGCCGCCTGGGGTACTGTTGACCTGTGAGTGGCGCAAACCGATCCACCGTTCTGCCTGACCTGATGCCCTTCATCCGCCGCCATCGGTCGCGGCTGCTGGCCGTCCTCCTTTGGGCGACCGCCCTTGCGGCCTGGCAGGTCTGGTCGCAGGCACAGGGGCTGACGCCGTTGGCAGCCGTGCAGGCCTTGACGGCGTTGCTTCGTGAGAGTGCGTGGGGACCGTTGCTTTATGTGGCTGTCTACGCCCTGCGGCCGCTTCTGTTCTTCCCGGCGACTCTGTTGACGGTCGCCGGCGGCTATCTCTTCGGCCCCTATTTTGGCCTGCTCTACACCGTGATCGCCGGTAATGTCTCGGCAGCGGTGGCTTACCTGGCGGGGCGATGGCTCGGGCGCGGACTGATCACAGACCTGGGTCCGCTGGCGCCTTACGCCGAGCGCATGCGCCGGAGCAGTTTCGAGACCGTGCTGATTCTGCGCCTGGTGTTCGCGCCCTACGACCTGATCGGCTACCTGGCCGGTTTCCTGGGCATCAGCTTCCGTGGTTTTCTGCTCGGCACCGCGCTGGGCAGTCTTCCCGGCACCCTCGCCATCGTCTCCTTCGGCGCCTCGATCCAGGGCGACTTCAGTGGGGCGACACCGTCGCTGAACCCCTGGTCGTTGGCCCTCGGCGGCGTGATGCTTTTCGTCAGCCTGGTCCTGTCGCGCTGGGTTCGCGCGCGCGAGGCGCGCCGGATCTTGCTCAGCCAACCGCCTCAGGCCCCGTCGACGCCTGACCTCTGACACTTATCTCATGTCTAATTTCAAAACCATCGACGACCACGACCGACTGCTCCTGAATAACGTGCGCCCGCCGGCCTGGCGTTCTCCGACCCCGGCCGCGCGCTACAACCTCGTGGCGATCGGCGGCGGCACGGCCGGCCTGATCTCGGCCATCGGCACCGCAGGGCTTGGCGGCAAGGCCGCGCTGGTCGAGCGCAATCTGATGGGCGGCGACTGCCTCGTGGTCGGTTGCGTGCCGTCCAAGACGCTGTTGCGCGCGGCCAAAGCCGCGGCCGACGTGCGCCGCGCCGAGCGTTTCGGCGTGCGGATCAAGGGCGAGGTCGAGGTCGACTTCGCGGCCGTCATGGAGCGCGTCCGCGCCGTTCGGGCCGAGATCAGTCACGTCGACTCGGCGGCGCGTTACAGCAGCGCCGGTGTCGACGTCTTCTTCGGTGACGCGCGTTTCACCGGCCCCGATACGTTACAGGCGGGCGATCACGTCCTGCGCTTCAGCACGGCCGTCATCGCTACAGGCACGCGACCGGTCGCGCCGCCCATCCCGGGGCTGGCCGAGGCCGGCTACCTGACGAACGAGACCCTGTTCTCGCTCACCGCGCGCCCGGGCCGGCTGGCCGTGATCGGCGGCGGCCCGATCGGCTGCGAACTGGCGCAAGCGCTGCAACGCCTCGGCGTGGCCGTGACGGTCTTCGAGATGACCGACCACGTCCTGCCGCTTGAGGATGTCGACGCGGCCGCGATCGTTCAGAACGCGCTCATCGCCGACGGTGTGCACCTGGTGCTCAACGCCAGGATCGAGCGCGTGGAGGTGCAGGGCAGCGAGAAAGTCGTCGTGCACGCCGGTGGGCGCCAAACGGTCGACGCAATTCTGGTGTCGGCCGGCCGCGCGCCAAACCTCGAAGGCCTCGGCCTCGAGACGGTCGGCGTGGAGACGACCAAGACCGGCATCGTCGTCGATGACCATCTCCGCACGACCAACTCGCGCATCTTCGCAGCCGGCGATGTCGCGATCCGCGCGCGCTTCACGCACACGGCGGACTTCTCGGCCCGGCTCGTGATCCAGAACGCGCTCTTCCTGGGACGCCGCCGCTGGAGCGGCCTGATCGTGCCCTGGGCCACGTATACGGATCCCGAGGTCGCGCACGTCGGCCTGTATGCCCACGAGGCCGAGGCGCGCGGGCTCTCGGTGCAGACGATAACGGTGCCGTTGGCCGAGAACGACCGCGCGCACGCCGACGGCGTGGGCGACGGTTTCGTGCGCGTGCACGTCAAGACCGGCAGCGACAGGATCGTGGGCGCCACGATCGTGGGCCCGCACGCCGGTGACCTGATCAGCGAGTTGACCCTGGCGATGACGAACCGCATCGGCCTCCTGGGTGTGGCGGCCACGATCCACCCGTATCCGACCCTGGCGGAGGCGATCCGCCGCGCCGCCGATGCCTACAACCGCACGCGCCTGTCGCCGCTGGTCAAGTCGCTCTCGACGCGCTGGCTGGGCTGGCAGCGGCGCTGATCCCGAGGAGCGTTCCACGCATGCGAAACCGTCACGCCGCCGGCCTCGCGCTGACCCTGGTCCTGGCCGCCTGTGCGCCCGAGGCTGCTCCGACCCCAACCCCGGCCGCGGCACCGGTCACCGCGACGCCCGGCGACGCGCCCCCGGGCTATGCCGGCAAGTCGTGGGACGACGTGGTCGCCGAGGCCCGCGGCCAGACCGTGGATTTCTACATGTGGGGCGGCAGTGACGTGATCAATCGCTGGGTCACCGGTCCGGTGGCGGAGCTGTTGCAGCGCGACTACGCCGTCACCCTCAACCTGGTTCCGGTCACCGACGCGCCCGAGTTCATCAACAAGGTCCTGGGCGAAAAGCAGGCGGGACGCGCCGCCGGCTCGGTGGACCTGATGTGGGTCAACGGCGAGAATTTCCGCACGCTGCGCGAGGGCGATTTAGCCTACGGGCCGTGGTCGCGCTTCTTGCCCAATAGCGCCCTGGTCGACTGGCAAGACCCGAGCGTGGCCAACGACTTCGGCTACCCGGTCGACGGGTACGAGTCACCCTACGGCAAAGCCCAGTTCGTCATGATTTACGACAGCGCGCGGGTGCCGGATCCGCCGCACACGGTGGCGGGTCTGTTGGACTGGGCCCGCGCGCACCCGGGCCGATTCACGTACGCGGCGCCGCCGGACTTCACCGGCAGCGCCTTCGTCCGCCACGTGTGCTATCACACCGCCGGCGGCTACGAGCCGCTGCTTGGCCCTTTCGACGCCCAGGTCTTCGACCGCTCGGTCGCGCCCTGTTTTGCGGCGCTGCAGGAACTCGAGCCCTCGCTCTGGCGGGCCGGCCAGACTTACCCCGAGAGCCGCGCGCGCATGCTCGACCTGTTCGCCAATGGCGAGGTCGACTTCGACATGGCTTACAACCCGGCCGAAGCCTCGAGCCTGATCGCCCAGGGGCGTTACCCTGAGACGGTGCGCACCTTTGTGTTCGACGAGGGCACGATCGCAAACACCCATTATCTGGCGATCGCTTTCAACGCCGCCGACAAGGCCGGGGCCATGGTGGTGGCCAACGCCTTGCTCTCGCCGGAGCTGCAACTCAGCAAGGCGGATCCGGCCGGGTGGGGCGATCTGACCGCGCTCGATCCGGCGCGTCTGCCGGCCGAGTGGGCCACGCGCTTCGCGGACCTGCCGCGCGGTCCGGCGACTCTGTCCGACGCGGAGCTTGCGGCACATCGGCTGCCCGAGCTGCAGGCCGCATGGCTAGCCGCGATCGAAACCGGTTGGATCCAGCAGGTGCTGGAGAAATAGCCGATGCCGTTGCGCCCCTGGCTGAATGTCGCGCCCGCTTTGCTGACGGTCCTGGCCCTGTTCGGCGGCGGCCTGGGTCTGGCGTTCGCACAGAGCCTGGGCTACTGGCCCGCGCTCGGCCGAACCGCGTTGTCGCTCGACGCCTACCGGGCGGTGTTCGCGGAGCCTGAGTTCTGGCCGGCGCTGGCGTTCACGACGTGGACCGCGGGCCTGGCCACGGTGTTGTCGCTGGGCCTTGGCACGGTCGGCGCGCTGCTGTTGCGCGGGACTGCGAAGGGTCGCGGTCTCTCAACCTGGCTCGCCCAACTCAATCTGCCTGTGCCGCACAGCGTCGGCGCGGTCATGATCCTGCTGTTGCTCGGTCAGAGCGGGTGGCTGGCGCGCGTTGCGGCGCAGGTCGGGTGGATCCAACAGCCGGCGGACTTCCCGGTGTTGACCGAGGATCCCTGGGGGATTGGGATCGTCGTCGAGTACACGTGGAAGTCGGCCGCGTTCGTGGCGGTCAGCGCCTGGGCCGCCCTGAACGCCGTCGACGCCGACTACGACTCGGTCGCACGCACGTTGGGCGCATCGCCCTGGCGGCGCTTCGTGTCCGTGACCCTGCCCCTGTTGCGACCGGCGCTGATCGGCGCCGGCACGCTCGTCTTCGCCTACACGTTCGGCAGTTTCGAAGTCCCGCTGTTGCTGGGTCAACGGTATCCGGCGGCGCTGGCGGTGCTGGCGTACCGCGACTATGTGGCCGTCGACCTGCAGCAGCGTCCGGAGGCGCTGGCGCTCGCGTTGTTGATCACGGCGGTCACCGGCGCGGTCGCCCTGATCGGCTGGATCGTGCAACGGCGTCTGGCGGAGGGAGCCGAGCCATGATGACGCCCTCGCACTTCTTGATGACGGCGGCCGGCGCCGCGCTCCTCAAGTGGCGCGGCATCGAACCGCGCACCGTGCCGTTCCTGCTCGGCTCGGTGCTGCCTGACCTTCCGCTCTACGTCCTGAGCGCCGGCTACATCGGCTGGAACTACTTCATCGCACCGGCAGTGCTCGGCGTGCCTGCGCCGGCCGAGCACGTTTTCGGCACCGGCTACGACACCAACTATTTCACCAACCCCTGGTGGATCGGGCCGCATAACGCCCTGCACGCGCCGCTGATCCTGGTGGCGTTGGGTGTGCTCGCCGTCTGGGCTCAGCGGAGCGGCCGGGCATGGGGCGCGCCGCTGCTCTGGTTCGTGGCGGGCTGCGCGCTGCACGCCGCGGTCGACATCGCCACGCATCGCGACGACGGGCCGCTTTTGTTCTTCCCCTTCGACTGGTCCTACCGTTTCCCGGCTCCGATCAGTTATTGGGATCGGCGCTACGGCGGCGCCATCTTTGCGCCGCTCGAGCGCGCCTTCGACGTCGTGATCGCGGTCGCGCTGGGCGCGGGTTGGCTCCGCGGACGCGTGAAGCGTCGGAGGGTCGCGCCATGACGCGCCTATCCTGGAAAGGCCTGTTCGTCTGGGGCGTCATCGCGTTCTGGGCGCTGCCGTTTGTGCCCATGACGCTCTGGCCGTTTGCGGCCCGCTGGCTTTACCCGGCCGTGCTTCCGACGGCCTGGGGCGATCGCGCCTGGACCTACCTGCTCAGCCCCGGCGCGCGCGTGCTCCCGGCGCTGCTCAACAGCTTGAGCCTGGCGCTCACGGTGTCTGTGGCTGCGGTCGCGCTCGGCCTACCAGCCGGGCGCGCGCTGGCCCTCGGCCGTTTTCGCGGTCGCGGGCTGGCGTATTGGGCCTTCCTGTTGCCCGCGATCGTGCCGGCCCAAGCCGCCGCCTACGGCCTGCAGGCGACCTTCTTGCGGTTGGATCTCGCGGACCGCTGGCCCGGCGTCGCGCTCGCCCATCTGGTGCCGGTGCTGCCGTACGTCGTGGTCACGTTGGTGGGGGTCTTCGCCAACTACGATGATTCCTACGAACAGCAGGCGCGCACGCTCGGCGCGTCGGCCTGGACGCGTTTCTGGCACGTAACCCTGCCGCTGGTCTTGCCCGGCGTCGCGATCGCGGGGCTGTACGCATTTCTGATCTCCTGGAGCCAGGTGCTGTTGAGTCTTCTCATCGGCGGCGGCGCGGTGACGACGCTGCCGATGTTGTTGCTGGCCTTCATCGGCAGCGGCGACTACGCCCTGGCCGGCGCGCTGGCGTGGGTGCTGTTGGCCCCGGCCTTTCTGCTGGTCGGGCTGGCGACGCGTTGGGCTCAGGCGCCGGGCGCCCTCGGCCCGGGTGGTCGGATCGCATGACCCACGTCGAACTTCTGGGGCTCACTCGACGTTTCGGCGGACGGTCCGCGGTTGACGCGCTGTCGCTCGAGGTGCGGTCGGGCGAGCTGGCGGCGCTGCTCGGGCCCTCGGGCTGTGGCAAGACGACGACGCTGCGCATGATCGCGGGCCTGCTCCAGCCCGAGGTCGGCGACGTGCGCTTCGACGGCCGGTCGATTCTCGCGACCCCGGCCGAGCGACGCGGCGCCGTGATGGTTTTTCAGCATCCGCTGCTCTTCCCGCACCTGAACGTCTTCGACAACGTGGCCTTCGGCCTCCGCGCGCAGGGCGTCCAGAGCGCCGAGATCCAGCGCGCGGTCGGTGAGATGCTGGGGCGCGTACACCTGACCGGGTTCGATCGGCGCCGCCCGCGCGAACTCTCGGGCGGCCAGGCCCAGCGCGTCGCCCTGGCGCGCGCGCTCGTGACCCGGCCGCGGGTGCTGCTGCTCGACGAGCCGCTCTCGAGCCTCGACCCGCATCTGCGTGACGAGATGCGCAGTCTGATCTGCGAGTTGCACGCCGACCTCGGCCTGACGACCGTGCTGGTCACGCACGATCAACAGGATGCGGCGCTGATGGCGGACCGGATCGCGGTGCTGTTCCAGGGTCGGCTGGCGCAGCACGGCCGGCTGCGTGAGCTCTACGACAGCCCCGCCGACGCGGCCGTCGCACGGTTCTTCGGCGGCGTCAATTTCATCGCCGGGGCGGTGCGTTCGGGCTCGGTCGAGACCGCGTTCGGTCGGCTGGCTCTCGCCTGCGCTCCGCGACTGCAGGGCCCGGTGACGGTCACGATCCGGCCGGAAGCCGTGCGTTGGATCGGGATCGTGCCGCTGCAGTCGGATGTTGGGGAATGCGTCAACCAGGTGTCGGTCACCGTCGAGCGCGTGATCGACCTCGGCTCGCTTCGGCGCCTGGTGGTGCGCGCGGGTGCCCAGACCCTCGAGGCCCATCTCCGCCCGGACGAGCGTGCGCCTGCCGCCGGCCAATCGGGTAGGGTTGCGTTGCCGCCCGATCGGCTCTGGCTCCTGCCTGTCGCCTAACGCTCAGGCGCCGTCATCTTCTCCAGAAGGGTTCGCTTCAGGACGGCCTCGGACAGACCCGGCAGCCAGCGGCCGAGCTCGGCGAAGAGTCGGTTGCCGATGCCGGGGACGAGGACACGGTCGCCCCGCTCGACGGCGCGCAGAATGTGGGCCGCCAGCGCCTCAGGCGGCATGCGCCGCGCCTCGCGCCGGTTGTCGGGGCTGTACCGGGCCGCGTGTGCCGTGCGCGTCGGCCCGGGGTGAACGCGCAGCGTGCCGATCCCGTTCGGACGGAGCGCCGCGTCGAGTGAACGCGCGAAGTGCGCAAGCCCGTCCTTGGTGGCTGCGTAGACCGCCGCGCCCGGGTAGCCCGCGTAATGCGAAAGCGATGACATGAACACCAGCCGAGCTCCAGGCTGAAGCGCGCGGGCCGCGAGGAGGGCGGTCGTCAACTGCAGCGGCGCGCGCAGGTTGACGTCGAACACGCGCCGTTGCGCGGCGAGATCGCTTGTCGCAAAGGCCCCGACGGCGTTGATGCCGGCGTTCTGCACGACCCGGTCGAACGGCCCGAGCGCCGCCAGTTCGCGCGCCAGCCCGGCCAGACCGGCGCCGTCCGTCAGGTCGGCTGCAACGATGCGCAACCGCGAACCCAGTTCGGCGGTAGCGCCGGCCGAGCGCTCCGCGTCGACATCGACGCCGACTACGTCTGCGCCGCTGGCGATCAGGGCGCGGGTCAGAGCGAGCCCGATCCCATCGGCGGCGCCCGTGACCAGCGCGCGCTGCGTGCCAAACGGCACGTGCGGTCGCGCGCGAGTCACGTCAGGTCGACGCGCGAGCGCGATATCCAACAGGCCCTCAAGGTGTCGTCCCGCCCAGTGCGTGAGCGCCGTGCCGAGCCCGACCGCGCCCGAGCGGCGCGCCAGCACCTGGGCCGCCAGCGAGTCGGCCACCGCCGCGGCGTCAGCCAGTCTCCATGCGCCGGATGTTTCAACGGGCACGCCGCTGCGGGTGTGCAGGTCGGTGCGGATCCCGCCCGGCCGGAGCGTCAAACAGGCGACCTCGCCGGCCAGTTCGACTCGCAGGTTGCGCGCGAAGCCGTCGAGCGCGGCCTTGCTCGCGGCGTAGGCGGCGTAATCGGGCGCGGGAACGGCCGCCGCGACGGAGCTGATGAAGGCCAGCGTGCCGCGCCGGCGACGCAGCCCGGGCAGCAAGGCATGCGCCAGCGCGATCGGCGACCAGGTGTTGACCTCGAGCAATTGATCCAACCGGCGTGCGTCGAGCGAAGCCGGCGGGCCGTAGTGGCCCACGGCGGCGTTGCACACCACGATGTCGGGCTCGAGGCCGTGGGCTTCGAGCTGCGCGAGGATGTGGCGCGCCGAACCCGGGTCGGTCAGGTCGGCCGCGACCGTGGCGAAACCGGCGGGCGCCTGACCCGCGCTGCGCGTATGCGCGATCACGTCGCAGCCGCGCGCGGCGAACGCGGCACACAGCGCGCGGCCGAGACCGCCGCTGCTGCCCGTGATCAGGACGACCGGTCGGCGCATAGTTGATCCGCCATCTGATCCGCGTACCGCCCGATCGATTGCAGCCAGCCCTCGAAGCCGGAGTAGCGATAACCGAGACAGTAAAGGTGAGGCGTGCGCCGAGAGCGAAAACCGTCGAGCACCGGCCAGCCGTCGGCGAGGTCGACCCACTCCGCCACCGGGCCAAGCGCCGGCCGATAGCCGGTGGCGAGGACGATATCGTCGACCTCCAGCTGTGTGCCGTCGGCCAATTGCGCGCCGTGCTCGGTCAGGGCCGTCACGGCGGCGACCACGTGCACGCGACCGGCGCGCACCGCGTCGGGCAGGCGAAAGCCGACGACCGGGTAGATCTCGGCCTCGGCGATTTGTTCGCGCGGCAGCCCCAGGTCGCGAAAGTCGGCGCGGCGGGCGCGCAGGACGCGTTGCACGAGCGATCGCGGCGCATGTCGCAGCAGGGCGCTGGTCAGCGACATCTGCAGTCCGGAGTGGGGCCGATCCACGAAGGTTGCGCCGCTGCGCATAGCCACCCAGGTAGGCACGCCGGCTTCTCCCAACTCGGCCGCGATCTCGGCGCCTGAGTTACCGCATCCCACGACCAGCACACGTCGCCCGACAAAGGCGGCCGGGTTGCGATAGTCGCGACTGTGCATCAGCCGACCGGCGAAGCGCTCGGCGCCGGGCAGGTTGAGCACCACCGGCTGCGACCAGATCCCGGTCGCCATGACCAGATCCGCGCACCGATACTCGCCACCTTGAGTGATCACGCGCCAGCCGGCGTCGTCGCGCTCGGCGCGGCACACGGTCAGGCCGACTTTCACGTTGAGCCCCTGGGCCCGCGCGTAGTCGGCGAGATAGTCCCGCACCTGGGTGCCCGTCGGGAAACACGGATAGTCCCTCGGCTGGCGCAGACCGGGCAGGGCGGAGGCATCGCGGTGCGTGTTGAGCTTGAGCGAATCGTAGTGCCGGGTCCACACCGCACCGACGTCGTCGCGCTCGAGGACCACGCTCTCGACGCCGCGTCGCCTCAGAGCCTGAGCGGCGGCCAGACCCGCCGCGCCGCCGCCGACGATCACGACCGGCCACGCGCGCGCGGCGAAATCCACGGTCGGTGTGGTCGGGGCCTGCAGATTCCTCACCGCCCAGAAGATGCGCTGTCCGATCGAGATCGCGCACAGCGCGGCCAACGCGTACGCCAGGGCGGGAAACCCTGCGGGCCAGATCAAAAAGGCGGTGAAGAACACGAACGTGACGACGGCCCCGGCGACGCCCGGCGGCATCGTCACCGTGGTGGGCTCGGCGCGCGCCGCGGCGCCTTGAGCGCGTTTCTCGAGGATCGCGCTCAGCATCATCCACGAGGCGCCGTTGACGTAGAAGCTCGCGAGCAAGACGGCCAACGCGACGAGCCGCCCGGTCTCGAAGCCGCCGCTGACGGCGACGCCCGCCGGCACCGCCGCGTACACGGCGAAGTCGAGGACGATGTCGAGGTAACCGCCGAGGTCGGTGGCGCCCCCCTGGGCGCGTGCCGCGGCGCCGTCGAGGCCGTCAAGCAGGCGATTCATCAGCCAGGCAGCGAGCGCGGCCCAGAGCCACCCGCCTGCGGCCAACCCGGCGGCTGTCATGCCGAACGCAAACGCCAGCACCGTGATTGTGTTGGGCGAGAGCCCGCCGATCAGACGCAGCGCAGGCGCGAGCACCCGATCCTTGTAGCGCCGAAACAAGCCGTCGAACATGTCGGCGAGTGTACCCTGCCAGGATTACGGATTGATGAACGCGCCGGGTCGGGCGCCCACGTCGCGAGCGCGCATTTTCGCCAACCAGGCGTCGCGACGGCGCGTTTTTTCGGCCGTCAGCTCGGGCGTGTCCCAGCGGTAGGAGACGCTGAAGAAGTGATGAACCAGGGCGCTCGAGAACACATGCCGCAGGCCGTGCGTGTTCATGACCCGGGTCATCAATTTGAAGGTGTCGAGATACTCCTCGCGCTCCGGCCACAGCACCTTCACGCACGACAGTCCGACGGTCTCGACGACGGCGCGGAACAAGGGCGTGTTTCGGATCAGCGCACAGCACGGGTGCAGCCGCGCGTCGCAGATATCGGGGTTCGCATCGCGCGCGGCCTGCGGAATTTCGTTTACGCCGTCCCAGGTGGGGCGCGGCCCGATGCCGAAGGCGTCCGGGCGTGCCTCGAGATCGCGCCACAGCCTCGCCACGGTGTCGTCCTCGATGAAGACGACATCGGCATCAAGGAAGAGAAGGTGCGTGCAGCCTTTCTCGCGAAGCACGAACTGGCGCAGCACCTCACCGTGCGAGTTGTGCACGGTGTCGGTCGTATACCCGCTTGCGACGATCGGCACGCCGTTGCGGTCGGCGAAGGCGCGCAGCTCAGTCGTGTCGTCGGTCGAGCCGTTGTCGAGGACCGTCACCGAGTGCAACCAGGTCCGCGACTGCCGCGTGAGCAACGACCGCAGCATCAACTCCATGTACGCCGACGTGTTGTGGTTGACACTCACGACGGCGATCCTGGGCGAGATGGTCATGCACCTCTCCCACGGGCTACGTCGCGCTCAACACCGCGACTCCGAAAGCGCCCAGCGTCAGCGCGCCGGCCGTGGCGGCGCCGGTCAGTTCGTCGACGCGGCCGGCCGGGGCCTGGATGGTCTGCGGCGTGGCCGTGTGATTGATCACGATCACGACGTCCTGACCCGCCTCGCCGACGCGCCGCAACGCCTCGACGCCGGGTGGGGTCTCGAGCACCGGCGCGATCCCGGCCAGCGCCAGGAGCGGCGCCAAGGCGGTCTCGAGCGTGGGCGTGTCGAACTGGCCGCCGAGCGTGGTCACGCTGCCGCCGGCCGTGTCGCGACGCACGATGGCGGGCTGTCCGGCCAGCCAGGCGTTGCCGGCGCTGTATCGCGCCAGCACCTGCGCCTCGGGGGCGCGCACCTTCAGTCGTTCGGCCCAGACGTCGGCCTGGCCGCTGACGTCGCCCTCGATGCGCACGGGCTCGGCCAGGGCGATGTACTCCTCGACCTCGCACCCGGCCAGGGCGTGCAGACCCGCCGGCGGACGTTCAGGCCACAGTGCTGCGGCCGAATCGCGCGAGCCGGTGCGCGGCCCGAGCACGAGATGCCCGTGCTGGGCGAACTCGGTCAGGCGCGCGACTCGCTCCGGGGTGAACAGGGCCAGCGCCGGAGCGATGACGACGCCGTAGCCCGTGAGATCGACGTCCGGGCTGATCACGTCGACCGTGATGTTGCGGCCGGCAAGCGCGCGATACGCGCGCAGCAGGTGCTCGACGTAGTCGAAATCGCCGTGATGACGCTGGTTGTCGATCAGCCAGCGGCTCGGGAAGTCGTAGAGCACGGCGACGCGCGCCTGCACGCACGTGCCCGCCAGGGCCTCACGCGCCTGCGCCAGTTCGCCGCCGACGGCCTGCGCCTCGGCGTAGAACGGTCGGGGTTCGCCGGCCTGGTCGACGAGCGAGCCGTGCATCTGCTCCTGGCCGTTGAGGGCCATACGCCATTGCCAGTACAGCACGGCGTCGGCCCCATGACCGATGGCGTGCCACGCCCAGGCCCGTGCCTGGCCGGGCTGCAGGTCGAAGTTGGTGCGCGCCCAGTTGACGTGCCCGGGCTGCGTCTCCATCAGCCAGAAGTTCCGGCGCTTGTAGCCGCGCACCAGGTCGTGCATGGCGCCGCTCGGGATGCGGTCCGTCCAGCCCGACGGCTCGTACCAATCCCAGCTCGCGAGATCGAGCTCGGCGCTCATCTCGTAGTGATCGAAGGCGTCGAACCACTTCATGAAGTTGTGCGTGATCCAGACTTCGGGCGCCACGTGCGCGCGGATCGCGGTCACCTGCTCGTGCTGAAAGAGCCGGTACGACTCGGTGACGAACTCGCGCCAGGCCAGCACGAGGCCCGGGTTGCTGACGGCGTGCGCGGGCGGCGCGATCTGATCCCAGCTCTGATAGGTCTGGCTCCAGTAGGCCGTGGCCCAGCGTCGATTGACCGTCCCGAGGTCGTCGAAGCGCGCCCGCACAAAGGCCTGGAACTTGGCGCGACAGGTGGCGCAATAACAGACCCGGTTGTATTCGTTGTCGATCTGCCAGCCGATCACGTCGGGTCGCCTGCCGAAGTGCTCGGCCATCGCGCCCGCGATCGCCGCAGATTTCTCGTGATAGAGCGAACTGTTGACGCAATAGTGGCAGCGCGCGCCATGCGCATCGCGATGACCCTGGGCGTCGACGGTCGCCAACGTGTCCGGGTAGCGCTGGGTCAGCCAGGCCGGCGGCGCCGCCGTCGGCGTGCCCAGCACCGAGACGATCCCGGCGGCCGCCAGCAGGTCGAGGGCGCGATCGAGCCAGGCGAAGTCGTAGCGGCCCTCATCCGGCTCCAGGGTCGACCAGGCGAATTCGCCCAGCCGAGCGACCGTGACGCCCGCGGCCCGCATCAACGCGATGTCGCGCGGCCATTCGCTTTCCGGCCAATGTTCGGGATAAAACGCGGCACCGAAGTCGAGACTACGGGTCATACGGTCCTCGCTGGAAGGGATCGGGATAGCACAACGGGGCGGCCATCGGCCGCCCCGTTGTCGTCAATCGTGTTGTGTTTCGGCTCAGAAGCGGCGTCGATCGCGATCGCCACCGCGGCGCCGATCGCCGCCACGGCCACCGCCGCCGCCACCACCGCCGCCAAACCCACCACGGCCGCCGCCAAAGCCGCCGCCGCCACCACCACCGCCGCCGAAGTCGCGCGGGCGATCTTCACGCGGGCGCGCGATGTTGACGGTCAGATTGCGGTTGCCGAGCGCGGCGTTGTTGAAGCGGGCAATCGCCGCTTCCGCGTCTGCCTGGCTGCCCATCTCCACAAACGCGAAGCCCTTCGAGCGGCCGCTGTCGCGATCCTTGATCACGGCCACTGATTTGACCTCGCCGGCCTGCGCGAACAAATCGCGCAACTCCTCCTCAGTCGTCGAATAGGGCAAATTGCCGACGTACAAACGTGCTTCCATCTTATTTGGCTCCTCATGCCAGGTGAACGGGGGCGGACGTGACTATCGGCGGCCAACGAACGAGCGAAGGCAAGACAGGCAAACCCAACCCACAAACGGATACTGCCTAAGTATAACATAGGCATGAAAAACCCAAGAAACGAAAAGAATCAAGTTCTGAAAATCCGACCCATTGGAGTGGGCCCTGGGCTGGGTACAATCTCACCCAGGCCGTGTCACCCCGGCCGGGTGTTTCGAGGGGAGCGATCAAGCCGATGACCGAGTATTCCATCCACGTGCTCGACCTGGATTTTCGCGGATCGCCGCGCGCCGTCGCCGTATTCCTGATCAAGGGCCCGCAGGGCGCGGTCCTGATCGAGTGCGGCCCGGGCTCGACGCTTACCGCGTTGGAGCGTGGCCTGGCCGCTCACGGCCTGGCGCCCGCCGACATCCGCCACGTGCTGCTTACGCACATCCACCTCGATCACGCCGGCGCGGCCGGCTGGTGGGCGCAGCAGGGCGCCGACATCTACGTGCACGCCTTTGGCGCTCCGCATCTGATCGCGCCGGAGAAACTCCTGGCGAGCGCGACGCGTATCTACGGCGACCAGATGGACACGCTCTGGGGGCCGTACCTGGCTTCGCCTGCCGAACGCGTGCACGCCCTGCACGGCGGCGAGACGGTCGAGGTCGCCGGCCTGAGCTTCGTGGCGCATGACACGCCCGGGCACGCGCGACATCACCTGGTCTGGCAACTCGGCGAGGTCGCCTTCGTCGGCGACGTGGCTGCGATCCGAATCACAGGCGGACGGCACGTCCGCATCCCGTCGCCGCCGCCCGAGTTCGAGCGCGAGGTCTGGCTCAAGACCGTCGAGCGGATGCGCGCGTTGGCGTTCAAGCGCCTGTACCTGACCCACTTCGGCCCGCTCGAGGACGTCGACGCACACTGGGGCCGGGTTGCGGCACTTGTGGATGAGCAAGCCGAGTTGGCCCGTGACCTGCCCGAGCGCGACGTGCTGCTCCAACGCCTGATCGATCTCGACAACCGCGATCTGCCCGACGACGAGCGTGAGCAGTTCAACAACGCCGGTCCGATCGGCATGTCCGCGGACGGCCTGCTGCGCTACTGGAAGAGGAAAGGTCAGTGACCGGGCAACCGCTCAGCATGGGGTAACGTGCCCGCCTCAGTCATTCGATTGTCCGCTGTGGCGTCGGGGAGTCTTGGCGAGGGCACCCGAACTATAGCGTCGCAGGTCGCGCCAGCCCGCGAGCGCCAGTCGCCCGAGATCGGCATCGCCGAAGAAGTGCGCGCGATACTCGGCGTCGCCCAAAAAGCCGTTGCGCGGATTGAACAGCTGTTTGGCGAGCTTGTTGTTCGGCAGATGGTTCTTGCGACCGTCGAGCAGGTTGAGAAACGGCTCCGACAGCCAGTGGAAGTCGGCGAACGCGGCCCGGATCTCGGCGACGGTGCGGTCGACGTCGACTTCATCCCGCGGGTCCACGGCCTCGAGCGCGCCGTCGATGCGCTCCTGCAAACGTTGGAAGGGCGCGAACCCGCCGCCAACCATCCGCAGATCCCCCAGCTTCGCAAAGTAATCGGCTCGATCGCGCGCCCGTAGCCGCGTGATCGTCAGCTTGAGATACTCCAGATACGCGCCCACCAGCCAGTTCACGGAATAGACGGCCCAGAGCTTGGGGTGGCTCCACGACTTGTACGAGTTCGCCACCAGGCGGTCGTGCATGTCGATGTAGCGCAGCGTGAGCGTCTCGAGCGGCCGGAAGGCATCGGCCGAATAGTCGCCCGTGTGTTTCGCTTTCAACAGAAGATCCGCGAGCACCAGGATGCTCATGTGCGTGACGTACAGGCCCTTGGAGTACAACGGGTCGATGAAGCCGACGGCGTGGGCCAACAGCGCGAAGCGATCTCCGACCACGCGCGCCGAGCCGTATTGCAGCCGATCGAGCCGCGTCCAGGCGCGCACGGGTTTGGCATGGGCCAATTGCGCAGCAAGATCGGGGAAGCGCGCTACGAAGTCGAAGAACTCGCGCTCGGGCGGCAGATCGGGCTGCGGGGGATAGATGCGCGGGTCCAGTTGCAGACCGACGCTGCACAACGGGTTGGTGGCGCCCGGGTGGTTGTTGAACGGGATGACCCACAGCCAGCCGCCGTGGAAGATGTGATGCAGCGTCCCCTGCGAGAGCGGGAAGGGGAAGCCGTAGTCCTTGCGCGATGGCCCGACCTCGTTGAAGCACGGCACGTCGATCATGTGCGTGAAGAGCGTCCGGCTGTGCGTGCGCAGGTCGCGATGCCGCCACCCGAGCTGGTCGGCGAGCAGCGAGCGCATGCCGCCCGCGTCGACCAGGTAGCCCGCCCGGAATTCGCCGCGTTCGGTGCTCAGCGTCACACCCGCCTCGTCGATGGCCACGCTGCGCACCGGCGTCGCCTGATGCACGGTCGCGCCGTAGGAGATCGCCACCGAGGTCAGGAAGTAATCGGCATCCTGGCGATGGATATGGATCTCGTGGCCATACGGGAGCTTAGGGATCACGGCCTGCAAGGCGTGGCGCGGATTCTGCGACTCACCGGCGCGGTGATGGACGAAGCTGAAATGGCGCTTGACGCCGTGCGCGGCGCCGATGAGGGGGAAGAAGTTCTCGGAGCTGAAATACGCCAGCTCGGGCACGTCGTAGAATTCGGCCAGCGCGCGCATGACCTCCGAGGTCTCGAGGATCATGGACTCGCCGATGGTGAAGCGCGGGTGCGTGCCGCCCTCGAACACGATCACCGATAGACCCTGGCGCGCCAGCACACAGGCCAGGGTCGACCCGCCGATCCCGCTACCGATGATGGCGACGTCGTAGACCTTCTGAGGCGTCATTGGGCTCCTGGCGGTCTGGCTGCAGACAGCGGATCGCAGATCCGACCGCCTGTCGGCCATCTTGGGGCCCAATCCTTAACCCAACCTTACGGTGATGGGCGCGTGCGCCGCACCCGCCCATCACCTGCTTCTTTCGATGTACTCCAACGACTGGTGGCGGAAGTACGTGTTGTACAGCTCGGCGTAGTGACCGCCGCCGGCGAGAAGCTCGTCGTGCGAGCCGGCCTCGATGATCTGGCCCTTGCGCAACACGATGATCCGATCGGCATTGCGCACGGTGGAGAGCCGGTGCGCGATGACGATCGAGGTGCGCCCGTGCAGGGCGACGTCGAGGCCTTCCTGGATCAGGGCCTCGGTCAGCGGGTCGACGCTGGCCGTGGCCTCGTCGAGGATGAAGATGGCCGGGTCGTGCAGCACGACGCGCGCGAGCGCCACGAGCTGGCGTTGGCCCATCGACAGCCCGCCGCCGCGCTCGCCGACGGGGGTGTCGAGGCCCTTGGGCAGCGACGTGATCCAGTCGCCGCCGCCGACGCGATGCGCGGCCGCCTCGACCGCGGCGTCGTCGGCCTCGGGCCGGCTGTAGCGGATGTTGTCGCGCACGTTGCCGTCGAACAGGAACGGCGTCTGCGTGACGATGCCGAGCTGATGACGATAGGCCTCGAGGTCCAACCGGCGGATGTCGACGTCGTCGATCAGCAGCATGCCGCCCTGGTACTCGTAGAAGCGCGCGATCAGCTTGCCGATCGAGCTCTTGCCCGAGCCGGTGTGGCCCACGAGCGCCACGGTCTCGCCCGGCGCGATTGCGAGCGAGAATTTGCTGAGCACCGGCTGGTCGTCCAGGTAGCTGAAGTCCATGTCGCGGAACTCGATCGCGCCGCGCAGTCGGCCGGGCTTCTCGGCCGCGACCTGCACGACCTTGGGCTCGGCGTCGAGCAGGGCGAAGACGCGCTCCGCCGCGGCCAGCCCAAGTTGGAACTGGCTCCAGAACGACGCGATGCTGGTCACCGGGAACCAGAACAGGCTCATGCCCTGGATGAACAGGTACCAGCTGCCGGCCGTCAGCCGCCCGGCCGCTGTGGCGAGCCCGCCGAGGTACGTCAGGCTGGCCGTGCCGACGCCGGACAACACGTTGAGGATCGGGAAAATCGCGGCGAAGATCCGGCCGGTGCGGACGTTGATCTGGAACGACTGCGTGTTGACGCCCAGGAACTCGTCGAAGATGCCGGCCTCCTGACGGAAGGCCTTGGCGACCGCGATGCCGTTGACGGTCTCCTGGATGTGCGCGCTGACGGTCGAGTTGATCCGGCGCGAGCGCGTGATCGCCGACCGCGCGATGCGCCGGAAACCCAGCGCCGTGGCGACGATGAAGGGCGTCAACGCGATCAGCACGAGTGTGAGCAAGGTGTCGACCGAGAACAGGTAGGCGAAGAGCACGACCACCAGCAACACCTGGCTGATCAACTCCATGCTCAACGTCACGACCTGCGAGAACGCCTGGGTGTCGGATGTGACGCGCGCCACCACCTTCGCCGATTGAAACTGATCGTAGAACGAGAGATCGCGACGCAAGACGGCTTCAAGCGCGTCCACGCGCAATTGCAGCACGACGTCGGCTACCGCCCGCGATGACGTCGAGCGTCGGACGTAATTGAAGCCCCACGACAGACAACCCAGAGCCATCAGACCTGCCGCGGCAAGCAGCGCGTTGACGGCCCCGACCTGCACGCCGTCGAGGCTGCGCGAGATCAGGATCGGCAGTCCGACGTCCACGCCGGATTGAGCCAGGATCATGGCGGCGACGGTCAGAAACCGTCGGCGCTGCGGCCAGAAGTAACGCAGCACGCGGCGCACGAGTTCGCCGTCGGAGTATTTGCGGTCGTAAGCCTCGGCGTCGAGGCCGTCGTAGAGGAAGCCCATGGGTAGGTAGTCTGCTGGTCTGGTGGTCTGCTAGTCCGTTCGTCGTGCCGTCGGGTCGTCTGTTGGGGCGGCCCTTGTGGCCGCCCGCTCGGCCGCCCGCTCGGCCGCCCTGGGTGCCGCCCGACTGGCCGCCCCCTTCATCCCGCCGGCGCCGTCGCCCTCATACCGCGCGAAGATCCGGCGATAGAGCGCCGACTCGCGCAGCAGCGTCTCATGCGTGCCGCAGGCCTCGATCCGGCCCCCGTCGAGCACCACGATCGTGTCGGCCCAGCGGATTTGCGAGAGCCGGTGCGTGATCAACAACGTCGTGCGTCCGCGCTGGATCTCGCGGATGGCTTTCTGGATCTCGTCCTCGGTGGCGCTGTCGATGGCGCTGGTCGAGTCGTCGAGGATCAGGATGCGCGGATCGGCCAGGAAGGCGCGGGCGAGGGCGATGCGCTGGCGCTGGCCGCCCGAGAGCGTCATGCCGCGCTCGCCGATCACGGTCGCGTAACCGTCCTTGGTCTGCATGATGAACTCGTGCGCCTGGGCCGCGCGCGCCGCCGCTTCGATCTCGGCCGGCGTCGCGCCCGGGCGTCCGAAGGCGATGTTCTCGCCGATCGAGCGTGAGAAAAGGAAGATGTCTTGCTCGATCTTCGAGATCTGCGAGCGCAACGCGTCGAGGCTCCAGGCGCGCACATCGACGCCGTCGATCAGCACCCGGCCCTCGGTGGCGTCGTAGGTCCGGTTGATGAGTTGCGTCAGGCTCGACTTGCCCGAGCCGGTCTGGCCCACGATCGCCACGGTCTGGCCGGGCTCGACTTTGAACGACACGTCGCGCAGCAGCGGCCCGGCGGCGGCGGCGTGGTCGGCGCTCCCGTAGGTCACGTGCTCGAACACGATCTCGCCGCGGATGGGCTCGTTGTGGCCGCCGAGGTTCTGATCGAGATCGGTGTGGCCCTTGATCACCGAAAGGATCCGCCCTGCGCTGGCGCGCCCGGCCTGCACGATCGAGAACGTGAAGATCGAGGCGAAGGTCGGCCAACGCAAGACGGCCATCAGGCCCATCACGGTGATGACGTCGGCCACGCCGATGGCGCCGGCCTGCACGCGCAGCAGGGCGTGCAGGAACTGCAGACCGATGGTGATGGCGTACAGCAGCAGCGGCAAATAGCGGGCCTCGATCCGGCCCTGGTCGACGAACGAATCGCGGATCAGGCGCGCGAGGTTGGCGACCTTGTTGCGTTCGGCCGGCTCCTGGGCGCTGGCCTTGACCGTCTCGATGCCGCTGATGGTCTCCTCGAGCTTGGCATTGAGCTCGCCGAACTGCACGCGCTGGCGCTCGACCACGGGCTCGAGCTCGCGGGTGTAGGCGCGCACGGCGAAGCCGTACACGACGAAGAACAGCAGCGGCACAAGCAGCAGTTGCACGTCGGTGAACGCCAGGAACACCATCGGCGCGAAGCTGAACAGTGCGGTCTCGAGGATGATGCTCAACCCCGGCGTGACCATGTCGCCCAGCAGCCCGACGTCGTCGGTGGCGCGCGCCATCAGGTCCCCGGCGCGTTGCCGGTTGTGAAAGACCAGGTTCTTCTCGAGCAGGCTGGCATACAACTCTTCGCGGGCATCGGCGGCGAAGCGCTTGGCGATGAACTCGAAGTTCATGGCGCCGCTCAGGTTGAACACGCCGTCCATCGCGAGCGCCAACAAGACGGCCAGGGCCAGCGGCGTCAGCACCGCCACGTCCGATCCCTTGATCATGGCGTCGACGGCCTGGCCGATCAGCACCGGCGCGGCCGAGTACGAGAACACCGAGATCAGGTAGGTGCACAGGGTCATCAACAGCCGCCAGCGGTACCGCCAGAGGTGCGAGATCACCCACCGATCGATGCTGCTCCGGTTGTAGTGATACTGGTTGGGGGCCGTGAACTCTGCTGAACGCATGAACGATCTCTCGCCGCCTGAAGGCTCAGGCGGGGCAGTGGAAACTGGATGAGGTTGTCGGGTTCGGGTTGACGCACGGTGGCCGGTCGGCGACCAGACCCGCAATGATAGAACATATTTTCATTGCGGTCAAGCGGTTTCGCCGTAGCGACAGGCCGATCTTATCGTGGGGGACCGGCACGGGCGTGACCGCCGTTGGGCAGAGAATGAAGTGAGGCGAGGGTCGGGGCTCGGCCCCGACCCTCGCCTCACTTCATTTTGCGCCTTTTTCTTCTCCGCAGGGCCGAACGGTTACTGCCCGTCTACTCGGGCGCGGACTCTCCGCTCAGGCCCTCGGCGAGTTTGGCCTGGACATCGGCCGGGATGCCCGGGCGTTTGGGTTGACGGCGGATGTAGTCTTTGAGCTGCTTGAACGCGACGGCCGGCACCGGAGAGCCGGCGACGTCAAGCACGGCGCGCGGGCTCATGAAAACCACCACGGCCTGGGGCTCGATCGTCACATCCGGGGCGTGTTTCTTGAGGTGCCGTTGCAGCGCCTCGATCTCGAGTTTGGCATCAGTGGTGGGATTGCCCAGGGCATCTTGCCGAAACATGAATCGCGCGAAGGCCGACTGCCCGGCGTGCTTCCACTTGCCGTTGACGCACTGGATCACGCCGTTCTGGTACTTGGGCACGAGCACGTAAGTGCCGCTCGGCGCGACCAGGACATGGTTGGCGCCCAGGCTGTAGTTGTAGAGCGCGTAAGTGTCATTGCTGCCGCGCAGCGCCGCCTGCAGGCCTTTGTCGGCGCGGCGCCCGAAGCGGCTGTTGATCGACGTCGAGATCGTGGTCAGCGTGTAGCCGATCAACAAACCGACAAACGAAAACAGCGTCAGCTGGTTCTGCAGCGGGGTCAGTTGAGCATCCGGCGAGCTGTTGCCCAACAGCGGGACCGCGACGTACAGGTTGGCGAACAGCGCCAACACCAGGATGGAGATACCGATGATCAGGGTCCAGCGCGCGATGGTCAGGCTGCGCTTGAGAGACTTGTTGTCGGAGACGATGCGCATACTTCCGTCATGAACTTTCTGTGGGTCGGCGCGTCAGGCGGCCGGCTTGGGGGCGAGTCTGGCCGCGATCGAGTCGCGGATGGCGTGGACGACATCGGCTTCGGCCGCCTGCTTGGCGACGCGCACGGCGTTCAGCACGGCCCGCGCGTCAGAGTGGCCGTGGCCGATAAAGACCAGGCCGTTCACGCCGAGGAGCGGAGCGGCGCCGTGCTCGCCGGGGTCGAGCAATTTGCGCACCTCGCGCAGGGCCGGGCGCACCAGGGCCGCGCCGAGTTTGACCGTCAGGCCGCCGTTGGTCAGTTGTTCGCGGATCTTGACCAGCAGCAGTTTGGCCACGGCCTCCGAGCTTTTGAGCAACACGTTACCCGTGAAGCCGTCGGTGACGGCGACGTCGACGTCGCCGTGATACAGCTCCTTGCCTTCGATGTTGCCGACGAAGTTCAGCCCGGCGGCCTGGATCAGCGGATAGGCCTCCTTGACCAGCTGGCTGCCCTTCCCGGCCTCTTCGCCGTTCGAGATCAGCCCAACCCTGGGGTTCACCACGCCGCGGGCTCGGGCCGCGTACTCGCTGCCCATGATCGCGAACTCGACCAGGTTGTTGGGCTTGCAATCCGGGTTGGCCCCGACGTCGAGGACCACCGCCACGCCCTTTTCGTTGGGCAGCGAGGGCGCCAGAGCCGGTCGATCGATGCCCGGGATCGTGCCGAGCCGGAAATAGGCCGTCACCGAAGCAGCGCCGGTGTTGCCCATGGTGACGAAGGCCTGGGCCTCGCCGCGCTTGACCAGGTCGATGCCGATCGCCATCGAGTTCTTGGCGTTGGCGCGCTTGGCTTTGAGGACCAGGGCCATGCCCTTGTCCTCCATCGTCAAGACCTCGTCGGCGTGGACGACGTCGATCGAGAGCCCCGCCGTATCCTGCGCCGCCAGCAGCGGCCGGATCTGCTTCTCATCGCCGACGAGCACAATGGCGACGCCGAACTCGCGCGCGGCCTGCACTGCGCCCTCGACGTCCGGCTTCGGATGGAAATCACTGCCCATGGCATCCACTACGATTCGCATAGGCGCGATTATAGCCGCTCAGCCAATAGGAGGTTGGTCGGAAAACGGGGAGATGCGAGCTTCGAGGCTCCGCCCCGAAGCTCGCCGACCTCATTTTCCGCGAATCTCTCGGCCCGCGAAACGCCACGTACCGGCGCAGCCAGGTAACGGCACACTTCCGAGTTTCCATTGATGCAAAAGACGCGAACGTCGTGTTAGCATCACAGGCGCTCCAACGCGACGTCGTGCAAGCCGTGATCGGGCGGCTGAAAGGTGAATCGATGGCGAGATCAAACGACGCGTTGGCGCGCGTCCTGGACCAGGCGATCGCGGAATATGTAACCGACCCGACGGCGGTCGGCGTCTCGGCCGGCTTCGCGCTGGCGGGGTTCTCTGTCACGAAACACGCCGGCACGGTCCGGCACGACGAGCGCCGGTTTCCGACGGACGACACGCTCTACGAGATCGGCTCGGTCTCCAAGACGATGCTCGGCCTGTTGTTGGCCCAGGCCGAGGTCTCTGACGTGTTGCGATCGGGGGACGATGTCCGCGCCCATCTTGGCGAGCCCTACCCGAACCTGGAGTACGCCGGTCAGCCTGTTCGGCTCTGGCATCTGCTCGACCATGTGTCGGGGCTCCCGTTTATGTTGCCCTTCCGGCCGGAATTGTTTGCTGATCCGGACTTCGAAACCCTACCCGCGGCGATCGTCGACTTGCTGGACGGATATTCCCGCGCCGACTTCATGCGCGATTTGCGCGCCGTAGCCCTTGTCCGCCCGCCCGGTGAGGCGTTTCAGTACTCCAACGCCGCGGCGATCCTGCTCAGCATCGTTCTTGAGCGTCGCTGGGGAGCGCCCTTCGAACAACTGCTTCAAGAGCGGATCACGCAGCCGCTCGCCATGTCGGCTACGACGACACGCGTGAGTGCCGGCGTCCAGCCTTTGGCCACGGGGCACAACGCGCGCGGCGAGCCGGCCTTGTTGACGCCGGCTTCGATGGGCCCTGCCGGCGGCGTGTGGTCGACCCTCCCGGATATGCTGCGCTACATGACGTATCAGGCCGATGAAAGCGATCCAGCGCTTCGACTCTCCCATGAGTTGCGCTGGGGCGACACGCAGGCCGGCGTCGGATTCAACTGGCAGCTCGATCGCACCGCTGACGGCGTTCGTCGCATCTGGCAGAGCGGCGGCACGTTCGGCTTCTCCAGCTTCTGCGCGGCGTTTCCTGAACGGGCGTTGAGTATTGCGGTGTTGGCCAACGAGTCGGACCCGGGAACGCAGGGCAGGCTGGAGACCATCGCTAACGCGATCTACGCTTCGGTGGCGTACGGGGCTTCTCCGCACTAGTCCAGGCTGTGCGCTGTCGCCCGTATCTGCCGCCAGGCGGGCCTGTTCAGGAGGCACCTGATGCCACACGCGTTGAAAAACCGCAGGTCCATCCTCATCGCGCGCCTGGGTCTGGGCGTCTGGCTCGCGCTCCTGGTGGCGTCACGGGTCGCGGCTCAAACGGCTTCGACCGTGTATTTGCCCTGGGTTTCGCGCCATGCCGGCCCTTCGGGCGGCGACACCGTGCTGGCCCAGGCGTCACGCGCCCTGCCGGCCGGTTCCTGGGCCGAGATCCAGGCTACTGGCTTGCTGGCGGCCTTCACCGGCACGCACGGCGGCGCCACCGGCAACATCGCGCCTTATTCGGAAGACCTGGTCTGGGATCCCACGGCGCGTCTCGCATACTTCCTCGGCGGCGACCACATCTACGCGGCCGGCGACGACTTCCCGCGCTTCGTGCGCTACACCGACGACAACAACACGTGGGAGATCCTGCCCGCCGCGAACTGGTACCCGGCTTCGACCAGTCACGGCTACGATCACAGTGCGTTGGATCCCGACACCGGCATCTTCTACCATCGGGCGTTCAACAGCAACCAGTTGCGGATCTATTCACCCGGGAGCGGTTGGACCACGTCGACGCCGCCGTTCTCGGCCGAGTACGGACCGTGCTGCGATGCGCTCGAGTACTTCCCGGCGCTCGGCGGCGTGATCTGGGTGCGCGGCGCCGGCGAGGTATGGCGCTATGCGCCCGCCACCGGCAACTGGGATCGCCTGGCCGAGTCGCTCGATGTCAGTGGCACGTGGTTGTTCGCGGCCTACAACCCGGTGCGCAACGAGATGGTCTTCGGTTCGGCCGCGCGCACCCGGCTCTATCGCCTGGCCGCGAACGGCGGTGTCACGCCCCTGAAGGACCTGCCGATCCAGATCTATGACGGCTCGGGCTACGCCGGGGACTTCACGGTCGATCCGGTGAGCGGCCTGTATCTCGCGCTGACCGCGCCCGATCACGCGCTCTATACCTACGACAGCGCCGCCGATGTGTGGACCGCGCAGCCCTCAGGCAGCCACAACCCGGCCCTGGTCGATCAGAGCGTCCTTGTCGCGCCCATCGACACTTACGGCGTGATCGGGGCCGTCGCCTGCCACAACCTCGATTGCAGCATGTGGATCTACAAGCACACCCAGCGCTGAGGCGCCGCGACGGCGCGCGCGTGTCAGCGGTCAAGACAATCGGATCCCTCGGAGTCTTCATCAGCCCGGTCTTCGGTCGTGCCGACCTCGGCAGGTCGGGGATTGCCAAGCCGCCGGGCTTCTGTTATCGTTCCCGGTATCGCTAACGGGCACTCCATGCCCGATAATTGTCGCTTGCCGACGGACGTTGTCCGATTGCGTTGCCGGGTCCGCTTCGGCGCAGAGGAGAAGAACCAGACATGGCCACCAGCGGGCGAATCACCCTCCACAAAGATTTCAAGATCGGCGAAATCGATCCCCGGATCTACGGCTCCTTCATAGAACATCTCGGCCGCGCCGTGTATGGCGGGATCTACGAGCCCGGGCACCCGACCGCGGACGCCGATGGATTTCGCGGCGACGTGATGGAGTTGGTCAAGGCGCTTGATGTGCCGATCGTCCGTTATCCGGGCGGCAACTTCGTCTCGGGCTTCAACTGGGAAGATAGCGTCGGGCCGCGCGATGCTCGGCCGCGCCGTCTGGATCTCGCCTGGAAGACGACCGAGAGCAACCAGATCGGCCTGAACGAGTTCATGACCTGGTGTCGCAAGGCCGGGACGGCGCCGATGATGGCCGTCAACCTCGGTACCCGCGGCCCTGATGCGGCCCGCAACCTGGTCGAGTACGCCAATCATCCGGGCGGCACGTACTACAGCGATCTGCGCCGCGCGCACGGCGTGACGGATCCCTACGACATCAAGCTCTGGTGTCTGGGCAACGAGATGGATGGTCCCTGGCAAATCGGGCACAAGACGGCCGACGAGTACGGCCGGATCGCGCTCGAGACGGCCAAGGTCATGCGCTGGGTCGACCCGCGCATCGAACTGGTGGCCTGCGGCAGCTCGGGTCGCGGGATGCCGACCTTCGCGGCCTGGGAGGCGACCGTGCTCGAG
>WBZS01000786.1_pt1 | contig 32514 bp, 29 predicted proteins | sample 5204201 | NCBI WGS metagenome assembly WBZS01 (sample SAMN12344357, study PRJNA552823) | activated sludge metagenome | biome: Activated sludge suspended growth; feature: Nitrification reactor; material: Wastewater; isolation source: activated sludge from nitrification reactor of wastewater... | reverse complement strand
TGTCGAGATGCAGCCAATCTTGCGCAGCGACAGGCCGTATGTAACATTCCCGCCCCCTTATGCATGAGCGGTGGAAGCAAAGATTTGGTTATGAATGGTCAGGTCGCCGGAGCGTCGCGCGCGTGGCCTACCCCCGAGAGCCCGGCAGCTGTCAGTGGTGGCTGTCAGGATGGGCCCGCCCGCAGAGACGGGTCCTTGTCCACAAGAAGAAGCGGGGCGAGCGCTTGCAACGCTCGCCCCGCCGGAGGTCATCTAGACAACCTCGATGTAGCAGTCGCCAAGTCTAGAGGCCTCCCGAACCCGGCCCAACTTGGGCCGCGAAGGAGGTGGCGATGTCTCCGCATCGCTGTCACGTCAAACTGGTGGGTCGAGCGTGCGAGCACGACCTCTGTGTCACCCTGACCCGAGGGGTCCCGCCGGAGCTGCGCTGCGAGGAGGCGGCTCCTGACGGCTACGGTCGTGGCGGGGGTTCCTCGTGCGGCTGCCAGGTCCCACCACACGTCGAGGATGTTGTCGCTCGCGAGCTGAGGGACAACCTTGATGAGAGTCGCCGCCGAGGCTTCGTGCTGATCCGGGCGGCCTGACCCTCGGTCTTGCCCGCGCCTCGAACGGCGCGGGCAAGACCGCTCCACCGAGAGGCTGGAGTGATGGGCAAGGATGGGGCCACGCACCACGAGAGGACACCTCACCTTGCCGTCGAAGCCGGACGCCAACTTCATCTGGTCCATCGCCAACCTGCTGCGCGGGCCGTACAAGCCCAAGGAGTACGGCGACGTCGTCCTGCCCATGACGATCCTGCGCCGGCTGGATTGCGTCCTGGCCGCGACCAAGGACGCCGTGCTTTCCGAGCAGAAGCGCTCCGGTGACCGGACGGCCAAGGACCTCCTGGACGTCAAGCTGCGTAAGGCCGCGAAGTACTCGTTCTACAACACCTCGCCATACACGCTCCCGTCGTTGACCGGCGACAGCGCCAACATCAAGGCCAACCTGCTGTCCTACGTCGACGGTTTCAGCGACAACGTCCGCGACGTCTTCACCCGGTTCGGGTTCGAGGAGCAGGTGCAGCGGCTCGAGGAGGCCAACGCCCTCTACCTGGTGGTTCAGGAGTTCGCCAAGCTCGACCTGCGACCCCAGCAGGTCAGCAACACCGAGATGGGTTCGGTCTTCGAGGAGCTGATCCGCAAGTTTGCTGAGGCGAGCAACGAGACCGCTGGTGAGCACTTCACCCCCCGTGAGGTCATCGCCCTCATGGTCGACCTGCTGCTGGTGGGCGACGAGGATGCGACCACCCCGGGCAAGGCCGTGAACCGCCGCGTCTACGACCCTGCGGCCGGCACCGGCGGGATGCTCTCGACGATGGATGAGCACCTGCGTGAGCAGAACCCGGCTGCCCGGCTGCTCATGGCCGGGCAGGAGATCAACCCCAGCTCGTATGCCGTGTGCAAGGCGGACATGATCATCAAGGGTCAGCCGGTGGACGCCATCGCCCTGGGCAACACCCTCACCGACGACGCGCACGCGGGCAAGGACTTCCACTATTGCCTGTCCAACCCTCCGTTCGGGGTGGAGTGGAAGACCTCTCAGCGCGAGGTCGTCAAGGAGCACAAGCAGCTCGGCTTCAACGGGCGCTTCGGCCCCGGCGTGCCCGCGGTCTCCGACGGGTCCATGCTGTTCCTGCTCCACCTGATCGACAAGATGCGCACCGTCGACCCTGACGATGCGAACGTGCGCGGACGCGCTGCGATCGTCCTCAACGGGTCGCCGTTGTTCACCGGGCGGGCCGGGTCGGGCGAGTCGGAGATCCGGCGCTGGGTCATCGAGTCCGACTTGCTCGACGCGATCATCGCGCTGCCGACCGACATGTTCTACAACACCGTTATCTAACCCCGGGCTGTGGGCGTCACCCACTGGTAATGACCCATCTCGGTTCGGCGTGTCTGACAGTTGCGGAGTACCCCTGTCAGTAACTTGCCAACTGTGGAGACGAGCCCGAACTACCGACTCGATGTCGCGTTGCTCGACGACGGTGCTAGGCAGCGGTTCGTGGTGGTCGACCAGGATGATCGTCTGCACCGGCCGGCGAGTGATTGGCTGGGTTTCCTTTATGACGTGGGACGCTCACCGAATACGGTCAGGGGGTACGGGAGCCGGGTCGCGTGGTATCTATCGTGGACGGCGCAGACCACCGACTGGCGGTCGGTGAGCCTCGGCCACTTCGCGATGTGGCGTCGCGTGTTGGCATCGACGCCGGTGCGCAAGACCAACGGCCAAGAGACCCTGCGCAGCGAGGCGACTGTCAGCCTGTGGATGACGCCGGTGCGGTCGTTCTATGAGTGGGCGGACGCCCACGGGTTGTTGACGAACGACGTCGCGAAGCGGATGACCGAGGTCAAGTACTTCGCCCCGGGCACTCCCCCAGGCGGCGAACATGGCAGGACGCGGAGGGTTCTGGTGCCGGAGCTGAAGCCAGCTTCGCGACCGGCCGTGAAGGATCCGGTGTGGATCGAGGACGCGCAGGCCCGCCAGCGGCTGGTCGATCTCGATCTCAACGTTCGCGACCGGTTCATCATCGACCTGCTCTACTACACCGGGATCCGGGCCGGTGAGGCGCTGTCGCTGTTCACCGGCGACCTTCACTTCGGCGGCGGCAGCCCGGAGCTCGGCTGCCGCATCCTCGATCCCCACTTCCACGTCCGGGAGAACAACCCGGTCGAGAACGCCGCCAGGGCCAAGGGCTGTGAGCGGACGCTATATGTCCACGACCAGCTCGTTGAGCGGTACATCGATTACGTCCTCGAACGCCAGAAGGTACTGGGGCCCGATGACCGCTCCCCTCATGCCTTGGTGAACCTCTACGACCCTGGGCGGCGGGGACAGGCGATGACTTACGCCGGGATTCGCAAGCTTCTGCTTCGGTGCGGCCGGCGGATCGGCTACGAGCTGAATGGCTCGCACATGCTTCGCCACACCCTGGCCACCCGGTTGGTCCGCGGCATCGGCTGCCAGCCGCAGCCCATGGACGTGGTCCAGGCCGTCCTCGGGCACCGCAGCCTCAACTCGACGCAGGTCTATACCCACGACCTGGAGCAAGCCAAGAAGGATGCACTCGCCGCAGTCGCGCCCCGCTCGGTCATGCTGGGGCCTGCCCGATGAGTGAGGTTATCCGAGCGCTCTCCTCCGCGCTTACCGACCCGAAGCCGAAGCGTGCCCAGACATGGGTCGAGCACTTGAAGGAGCGCATCGTCCGGGACTGGCGTCCCGGCGAGTTCGACTTCGAGACCCTAGTCTTCATCCCTGACCCCGACAACCCGAGGACCTCGGCCGGCCACTGCCAGCGGTTGGGATGCCGCACGCTGCTGCCGAGGCCGGGGGTGTGCCACAGCTGCCGTACCGACCACAAGCGCTCCGGGACGACCCTCGCGCTGAAGGAGTGGGCATCGCACGCTGACCCACCGGTTCGCTTCGAGCCCATGGTCGGCTGCCTGGTAGTGGGATGCGAACGAAGCCACGGCGGGAATGGCTTGTGCCACTCGCACAACGCAAGATTCACCAAGTGGGCCAAGAAGCGAACCGGCTTCACTGATGTCGCCTCATGGATCGCTGTTGTGGACCCACGGCCGCTGTCCTCGCTGCCTCGATGTCGCGCGGGCGCGTGCCGACGGGACACCACTCGCAAGAACGGCCTCTGTCACGGCCACCAAGCGGAGTACCGCAAGTGGGAGAAAGCCGGCGGAGCGCCCGGACTTCCTGTCGATGCCGACACGTGGCTGCGCACCACTCGGGAACCCCCGATGGACCAGACACTCGCCACATACTCCGGTGCGGCGGCAGTCCCATTCGGCCTGCTGCCCGAGCCAGTGTGCTGGGAACTCCTCTATGCCGTCCAACAGCGCGACCTCGGTGGTGGTGTGCTGTCGACATCCGACCTGCGCGGCACCTACCGAGCGCTACTTCGCAGCGGCCGCGTCTCTGTGGTCGGGGATACCCTCTTGGGGAGGGCCACCGACAACGCTTTCCGGGCGGGAATGCTGAACGAGTGGCAGCGCCACATCGACGACGCACACCGTGCCTGGTCGGGTATCGACGATCGTGACCCGAGAACCATCTACTTGCGGGATCTCGAGCTGACCCAGTCAACCCTGCCGGTCGGGCCGAACGCGAAGGTGGATCTCAGTCCGATCGACCAGGAGTGGATCGCGAAGTCCTACGAGAGCTGGATCCGCTCAGCGCCCCGGGGTAGGCAGGACGTCTGGTATCTGCTCCACATGGTGGTCCTGATCGACGAGACCCTCACCGCTCGCGGCACCCCGCCCCATGCACTGGGTCGACCGGACATGGACGCAATCGTCACCGCGATCCGGAAGCGTTGGCATCTGGACCACACCCAACGACGCCAGATCGGCCTGCTCAACAGGTTCTTGGCCCACTGCCGCCGCGACGAGGATCTCCAAGAATGCTGGGGCGACATCCCCTCCACGTTCGCCCTCGACCTGGCCAAACATCGTCCACGGGGAACCAAGTCCCGCACCCGCGACGGGGATGACGCCTTCAGGTTCGTTCCCCAGCCGATCATCGACCACCTCATGGACCACTTGACGTTGGTGCAGCGTCGCACGCCGTACCTGACCGCCGAGGCGCGCGTCATGCTGTTCCTCCAAGAACGGTGCGGACGGCGCACCACGGAAACGGTACGACTCAAGGACGACTGCATCTCCTACGACGACCAGGGTTCGCCCTATCTTGAGTGGGAGCGTTGCAAGCCCCCGTACACGATGGGCAAGCGGCTCCCAATCCACCAGGAGACTCACGACGTCATCCGGGACTGGCAGCAGATCAAGCGCGACCACGCCGTTGAGTCGCACTGGCTGTTTCCCTCGGTGCGCAGGCCCGGTGTCGACAAGCCGTGGAACTCGAGCTACCTCCAAGCACGTGTCCAAGACCTGGTCGCTGCGGTGTTGGAGAAGGCCCCCTACGAGGGGCCCGCCGAAGGTCCAGAAGGCAACCTGATTCACTTCGACCTCACGAAGTTGGACGCCTACTCGTTCCGGCACGCCTTCGCGCAGCGCTTCGCGGACGCCACCGACTCCGAGGGTCGTTCAACCACCCCGCCCGACGTCCTGCAGGAGTACATGGGGCACAGCAGCTTCAACACGACGATGGCCTACTACAAGGTCACCGCCAGGAGGCGGAAGAAGGCACTCGAGGCGGTCACGCCGCGTCGACTGAACCTGCGCGGCGAGGTCGTCCCCGTGGACCGGGAACGTGACGGATTCACCAAGGTCGCGGTGTCCCTCGGTCACTGCACCGAGCCGCAGAACGTCGCCGCGAGCGGTCACGGCTGCATGGTCGACCACGCCTGCGAGTCCTGCCCCTTCTTTCTCGTCGACCCCCTCGAACGCGAAGGCATGGAGGCAAAGCGTGCCGCGCTGAAAGTGAAACTGGAGCGCGCCCGGGCGATCAACGCCCAACCTCATGTCCTTGACCACTACGAGGCGAGGATCAAGGACACGACCACCATCATCGAGGGCATCGACGCCTACGTCGCCGGCCTGCCCCCAGCAGAGCGTGACGCGATCCGTCACGCGATCGCTCAGATGGCCGACATCCGCCGCCGCGCAACGGCACCCCGCAGCATCGACCTACGCCACCTTCTGGAGACCAGCGATGACCAATGAGACTGCCGTAGAGGCGCTGCGCCGCAACCGCGCCGAGACCTCGAGCGCCAAACAGAACGCCGTGCTGGCGGTCATCGACCGGCTGGCAGCAGAAGGCGGTGACCTGAACGTCTCGACCGTCGCCAAGACGGCGGGCGTGTCCCGGCAGTTCATCTACACCCACCAGCGCCTGCAAGAGGCGATCAACAAGGCTGCGATGACGATTCGCGAGGCCCAGCCCATCCCAAGCGCCGGCCGCGACATGACCCTCGGGCTGCGCGCCGACCGCAGGGTCCTGTCAGCGAAGATCGAGCGTCAGGCCGCCACGATCACCGAGCTCAACGACAAACTCGCCGCGCTCGAAATCCAGCGCCAGCGATGGCTGGGCAGCCAACTCGGCAACAGTACAGGAATCGACCCCGAGATCCACGCCGAACTGCGCATCACCAACGAGCGACTCATGGCCGACAACCTGGCGATGACCAAACAAGTTGCAGAACTGCGGCGGATCAACACGATCCTGGAGGCCGACCTTGCCGCCTCACGTCAGGCTCACGCCGAGGACATCGCGAGCCTGTTGCCTGATACCGACGACCGGGTGACCCGACTGGTGGCGCGGCGATGACCATGGTCGCCGACGATCACGTCGGACCGTGGCACTAGCGTCTGAACCAGACCCGGGAGACGGAAACAATGACGGTGACAGAAGCTGTAATCGAGGAGCTGGTCGTGAAGTCGCGGCACCGCGTGAAGACCTACGGTGAGGTCTTCACGCCGCGTCACATGGTCGACCGGATGCTCGACATGGTGCGCGAGGAACTGGAGACCGGTCCCGGCTTCGTCGACAAGACCTTCCTCGAACCCGCTGCCGGTGACGGCAACTTCCTGGTGGCGATCCTGCGCCGCAAGCTCCACGCGATCGAGAAGCGTCTCCCGGCCGAGGAGTGGGCGGATGAGTCGCTGTTCGCGTTGGCGTCGATCTACGGCATTGAACTGCTTGAGGACAACCATCAGGACGCGAAGGCGACCATGATCGCGGAGTTCCTGAGCTTCCACCAAGCGCACGGCACCACCTGCGGCCCGGAGACCGACCTGCACCGATCGGCGGAGTTCCTGATCAACACGAACATCGTCCGTGGCAACACCCTGACCGGCCAGACCCCTCAAGGGCGGGACATCCAGTTCTCTTGGTGGCACCGAATCGACGGAGAACCCGGCATGGTGCAGCGCGAGCCGTTCACGTTCAACTCGCTGCGTGCCGATGCGCGAGCCCCAGACCTTTTCGACTCCCTGGTTGAGCCCGACCGTTACGCGCACTGTCGCATCGATCGCGTCTACGAAGAAGTGAGGGCCGGTGCCAACTAGTCCGAAGATCAACACGTTCCGCGAGATCACCCCGCTGATCTACTCCTGGAAGACGCCCGACATCCCAAAGTATGACGGCTGGGAGAAGATCGGCTACACCGAGCAGGAGAGCGCCGACACCCGCATCGCGCAACAGGCCTCGCAACTGTCCGTCGACAAGCAGAAGTTGTGGTCACGCCGGGCTCTGTTCACCTCCGAGGCCGGCGGGCGCTTCACGGACAGTGACTTCCACGCCTACCTCAAGCAACAGGGCGTGGAGCGCGAGACCCAACCCAAACGCACCGAATGGCACCACTTCGCCCCTGCTCCGAAGTCGTCGCTGGAATACTTCAACGACTTCGCCGGGCAGGACTTCCCCGACCCGCCAGGCGGTGGCGGCGAGGACGACTACACCCTGCGCCCTGAGCAGCAGGCGGCGGTCGACCAGGCGGTGGCCGCCTTCACCGGCGGCAAGGACGAGGTGCTGTGGAACGCCAAACCGCGCTTCGGCAAGACGCTGACAACATATGACCTGATGCGGACCCTGGACGTTCGTAAGGTTCTGATCGTCACCAATCGGCCCGCGATCGCGAACTCGTGGTTCGACGACTTCACCCGCTTCATCGGCCACCAGACGACCTACCGCTTCGTGTCGGATTCACCGTCACTGGCCAACCGTTCACCCATGACCCGCGAGCAGTGGCGCGCCTACTCGAACAACCACCTGGACGAGGACCCGCGCATCGTGGAGTTCCTCTCGTTGCAGGACCTCAAGGGGTCGCAGTACTTCGGCGGCTCCTACGACAAACTGCGCCACATCGCCCAGTTCGACTGGGACCTGCTGGTCATCGACGAGGCCCACGAGGGCATCGACACCACCAAGACCGATGTCGCGTTCGACCAGATCAAGCGCCGGTGGACGCTGCACCTGTCCGGCACGCCGTTCAAGGCCCTGGCCGCGGGCAAGTTCGGCGAGGACCAGATCTTCAACTGGACCTACGAGGACGAGCAGACCGCTCGCGAGCAGTGGAGCGACGAGGGTGGCGAGGAGAACCCATACGCTCCATTGCCGACGCTCAACCTGCTGACCTACCAGATCTCGCGGATGATCACCGATCGTCTGGCCGAGGGCGTCGCGATCGAGGAGGACGAGGCGAACATCGACTACACGTTCGACCTCAACGAGTTCTTCGCAACCAAGGACAACGGGTTCTTCGAGCACGAGGCCGAGGTCATCAAGTTCCTCGACTGCATGGCGACCAACGAGAAGTACCCCTTCTCCACCCCGGAGCTGCGCGATGAGATCCGACACTCCTTCTGGCTGCTCAACCGGGTCGCATCGGCCAAAGCGCTGGAGAGACTCCTCAAGCGCCACGAGGTATTCAAGGACTACACGATCATCCTGGCTGCGGGCGACGGACGCTCTGGCGACGACGGCCCGGAGGATCAGGTTGCCGTCGGCAAGTCGCTCGACAAGGTCCGCACGGCGATCGCGGAGGCCGAGCAATCAGACGGCAAGACCATCACCCTGTCGGTGGGCCAGCTGACCACGGGTGTCACGGTGCCCGAATGGACCGCGGTCATCATGCTGTCCGACCTGTCCTCCCCAGCCCTGTACATGCAGGCGGCGTTCCGGTCCCAGAACCCCTGCACCTTCGAGCGTGCCGGGCATGTGTTCCAGAAGCAGAACGCTTACATCTTCGACTTCGCCCCCGAGCGCACGCTGACGATCTTCGACGCCTTCGCCAACAACCTGCACCCGAACCCCTCGGGCGACCCGGGCGTGCGGCAGGACAACATCCGCCGGCTGCTGAACTTCTTCCCCGTCCTGGGTGAGGATGCCGAGGGACGGATGATCGAGCTCGACGCCACGCAGGTGCTGACCTTCCCGCAGGTGTTCAAGGCTCGCGAGGTCGTGCGCCGCGGGTTCCTGTCGAACCTGCTGTTCGCCAACGTCGCCGGCATCTTCAGATACTCCGAGCACGTCAAGGAGATCCTCGACAAGCTACCCACGGCGAAGCAGGGCAAGATCAAGAATGGGGAGCCGATCGAGATCCCACAGCCGCCGCCCGTGACTGACCCGGACGGCAACGTCCGAGTCGACGTCGAGACGGTCATCAACCCCAAGATCGCCGAGCTCGGCAAACCCGTCTACAGCATCGAGGACATCCCGACCGTCGACCCCGACACCCCGGCACACACGGCAGCGGCGAAGATCGCCAAGGCGATCACCGAGCAGACCCGCCAGAAGCGCGAGGAACTCAAAGAGGAGTACGGGCTCACTGCCAAGCAGGTGGACCGCGACGAGAAACGCACCGAACAGGCCATCAAGGACCAGATCGAGCGCGCCTACACCGAACACAACATCGCCACCAAGCATCTGGACGACGAGTTGAGGAACGCCGCCACCGAGGCCGACGCCGAGGCCATCGAAGCCGCAAGGGCCGAGAGCGAGCAGGCGTTCAAGACGAACATCCTGGCCATCGTCGAGGAGACGATGGACTCGATCGTCCCCGAGGTCGTCACACGCGAGGAGACCAAGAAGGAGCAGAAGCGCGCCAACCAGACGATGGACGAGGCCCGCTCCCACCTACGAGGCTTCGCCCGCACCATCCCCATGTTCCTCATGGCCTACGGCGACCGCGACACCCGACTGTCGAACTTCGACGACTACACCCCCGACGACGTCTTCGAGGAGATCACCGGCATCAGCGAGGCCGAGTTCCGCCTCCTACGCGACGGCCAAGAGATCACCGAAGAGAACGGCACCGTCACCAAGATCCCCGGCCTGTTCGACGAGGCCGTCTTCGACCAAGCCATCCAGGAGTTCCTCAACAAGAAGGCCCAGCTCGCCGACTACTTCGACGACACGCTGACCGAGGACATCTTCGCCTACATCCCGCAGCAGAAGACCTCACTCGTCTTCACACCGCAGCCGGTCGTCAAGCTCATGGTCGACGCACTCGAGGCCGAGAACCCCGGCATCTTCACCGACCCGGACAAGACCTTCGCCGACCTATTCTCCACCGCCGGCCTCTTCCTCATGGAGCTCGTCCGCCGACTCGACACCGGCCTGGCAGAACGGTTCCCGGACCAGAAGGAGCGGCTGCGGCACATCCTGAAGTCACAGGTCTTCGAGATGAGCCACAATGCGATCCTGCACCAGATCACCATCGAGGCGGTCTCGGGCGGGGTGCCCGAGCGCAAGGCGTGGATCGAGGACTCGGGCCACTTCCGCGTCGGCAACCTCGCCCACATGACACCCGAACAACGCGACAAGACCATCGCAGAGATGCTGGGAGACGACTGACATGACCAAGAAGTTCGACGTCGTCATCGGCAACCCTCCCTACCAGGAAGAGGCCCAGGGCGACGGCACCCGCGACACCCCCGTTTACCACCTGTTCATGGACGCCGCGTATGAGGTCGGGACCAAGGCCGTGCTCATCACGCCAGCCCGCTTCCTGTTCAACGCCGGCTTCACGCCCAAGGCATGGAACGAGAAGATGCTCGCTGATCCCCATCTCACGGTCCCGATCTACGTCCGGGACAGCTCTGAGCTCTTTCCAGGCACCAAGATCCGCGCAGGGATCGCCGTGACATACCGAGACACGGAGCGCGCAGGAGCGCCGATCGAGACGTTCACCGCATACGACGAACTCAACACGATCCTGCACAAGGTTCGAGAGTCCGGAGCGTCGTTCATCGACGGAGAGGTGTCGAGCGGACGCGCGTACTCGTTCACGCAGGCGATGCACGACGCCAATTCTGAGGCGTCAAGCGTGATGTCGAGCGACGCCCAGTTCCGCGTCAGCACGAATGCATTCGAGCAGCTTTCGTTCCTCTTCTACGAGACGCGGCCTACCGACGACCACGAATACGTTCAGGTCCTTGGCGTGATCAAGAACAAGCGATGCCGCCGATGGATTCGCAACGACTACATCACCGGCCCGGAGAGCTTCCAAAAGTACAAGGTCGCGCTGCCAGCCGCGAACGAGAACAACAAGCTCGGCTGGATGGCTGCACCGGAGGTCGTCGAGCCCGGCGTTGCCGTAACCCAGACGTTCCTGACCATCGGCGCGTTCGACACGGAGGCCGAGGCGCAGGCCTGCTTCTCCTACGTCAAGACGAAGTTCGCTCGAGCCATGCTGTACGTGTTGAAGGTAACCCAACACAACCCTCGCGCTACCTGGCGGTTCGTCCCGGCGCAGGACTTCACGACCGCATCAGACATCGACTGGACCAAGTCGATCCCCGAGGTCGACGCACAGCTCTGCGCCAAGTACGGCTTGGATCCCAAGGAAACCGCCTTCATCAAGGACCGCGTCACGCCCTTGGACTAGCCCGCCTATGCAGCTGGACCCAGAAGGAACGAATCGTCCCGGTAGCGGACAGCCCACGACCGCCGTACGCAAGAGTGTCGGTGCTCCGATCTAGGGTCGGCTCTGCGGGGCCAGGGTGGCGCCGCGGGAGCCCTGGAGGAGGGTGTCATGGCCAAGTCCGTGTTCTACAGTTTTCACTACGATCGCGACGTCCATCGGGTGCAGTTGGTGCGCAACATCAACGCGCTGGAGGGGCAGCCCGTTCTCAACGCTCAGGAGTGGGAGAAGGTCCGCCAGGGCGGGCAGGCGTCGATCAAGGAGTGGATCGACAAGCAGATGGCCTACAAGAAGGCCGTCATCGTCCTGATCGGTCGCCAGACCGCGGATCGCCCCTGGGTCACCTACGAGATCGAGAAGGCGTGGGCCGACAAGAAGCCACTCCTCGGGATCCGCATCCACGGGCTCTCCTCGCTAGGCACCGTAGACTCCGCCGGCCCCAGCCCGTTCGATCAGGCGAGCGTCGGTACCGTGCCCGTCTTCGACCCGACCGTCATCGATTGGGCCGGAAAGATCGACAGCAAGGCGACCTACAACACCCTTCGCAACAGGATCGAATCCTGGTCGACCCAAGGAGCAGTCAAGTCGTTATGGTGACCGCGGAACCCTGCCCTTTCTGCCTGATCGCCGAAGGGAGGGACCCGAGCGCGTGCGTTCTGTATCGCGATAACAAGGTGGTTGCATTCTTCCCCCTCGAGCCGGCGACGACGGGGCACACGCTCGTGATCCCACGTCGACACGTCGCCCACCTTGATGACCTGGAACCTCACGAAGTCCGAGACCTAGCCGCCACAGTTCAACGGATCTCACGCGCGATGACCTCAGCGCTGAGCCCCGAGGGATTGAACGTCATCCAGTCCAATGGCGCCGCGGCGACCCAAACCGTTCCGCACGTGCACTTCCACCTCGTGCCCAGGGCCGAAGGCGACCGCATGACCCTCCGGTGGCCGGACGGCGCCAGCGACCCCCCAGGAGTCCAAGCTCAGACGCTGGCGCTCCTTCGGAGACACCTCCCCGCCCCAGAAGCAGAGGTGTCGGCAGAGGACCGGAGGCAGCACCTCACGTTCATCCAAGCCGTGATCACCCGAATGTCGCAGGCGTCAGCGTCGGCGAAGACCTGGCTGCTGCCCATAGTGACCGCGACCTTCGGGTACGCGATCATCAAGAGCTCACCAACCGTCGCCCTCCTCGGATCCCTAGCGATCCTCGTGTTCGGGCTGCTGGACGCGAACTACCTCAAGCAGGAGCGCGCCTTCCGGAAGCTCTACGACCAAGTGGCTCAGGGCAGCCCCATCCCAGCCTTCGCGATGAACCCGGCGCTTGCATCGCCTCACGGATCTGTCGTCAACTACTGGCCAGACTGGGCCGATCTGCGCTCTTGGGCCATTCTCCCGTTCTATGGCCCGCTCCTCCTGGCCGGATCTGGCATCGCTATATGGCTCCACTGTCGCTAGTCGACAAGCGGAACGCGGTCGATAGCACTCTCAGGAAGTCCCATCGCCGACAGTCATGGACACGACAGCTCCTGGTCCTGAGGCGTAACCGACAGCGCGGGGTTAGATAAACACCGGCATCGCCACCTACATCTGGGTCCTCGACCGCAAGAAGCCGATCGAGCGACGTGGCTACGTCCAGCTCATCGACGGCTCGCAGATGTTCACCAAGATGCGCAAGTCGCTCGGGTCGAAGCGCAAGGAGTTGTTGCCCGCCGACATCGAGACCCTCGTCCAGCTGTATGCCGCGTTCGACGACGCTGACGACAAGCGCTCCAAGGTCTTCCCGGGCGAGGCCTTCGGCTTCCACACCATCACTGTCGAACGACCCCTTCGGCTGGCCTACCAGGCGACGGCCGAGCGGATCGACGAAGCGATCCAGGCCACGGCGGTGCAGAAGCTCGACGAGACCACCCAGGAGCAGCTGCGCCGGGCCCTGCAGACCCTCGACCGCAAGACGGTGTGGAAGGAGCGGCCCGCGTTCGACCAGGCCCTGGGCAAGGCGCTCGGGAACGCCGGCCTCCAGGTCGGTGCCCCCGTCCGCAAGGCCATCCACGCAGCCCTGGGAGAACGGGACGAGACAGCCCAGATCTGCACGGACGCCAAGGGCAACCCCGAGCAGGACCCCAAGTTGCGCGACACCGAGAACGTCCCCCTCGGTCAGGACATCGACGAGTACGTCGCTCGCGAGGTCCTCCCCTACGTCCCCGACGCCTGGGTCGACCACGCGAAGACCAAGGTCGGCTACGAGATCCCCTTCACCCGCCACTTCTACGAATACGTCCCACCTCGCCTGCTCGAGGAAATCGACGCCGACGTCAAGCGCCTCATCGCCGAGATCCAGGACCTCTTCGCGGAGCTCGACTCGTGACCCGGCTTCGGGCTGCTCTGGAGAGGACGGATCAACGGATCCCTGGCATTGATCTCCCGCTGCTGTCGGTGTCGCAGACGCGCGGGGTCATCCGTCGATCGGAACTCACTGACAAGCCTCCCCGCGCTGAGACCCTTGACGTCTACAAGGTCTGTCGCGCGGGGGATCTAGTTTTCAACAAGATGTCGATCCGCGCAGGTGCGGTCGGCGTGGCGCGCGAGGATGGATTAGTGACGTATCACTACGAGGTGATGCGGGCACGGGCAGGACACGACCCCTGGTTCTTGGCCTACTTGATGAAGTCGGAGGCATTCATCTCGGAGCTGGTCCGCATGGAGCGGGGGATCGGTGCAGGAGAGCAGGCCAACGTCCGGACGACAGAGGTTCCCTTCTCCGTTCTGCGACTTATCGACGTGCTGCTGCCTTCCCTGAGCGTCCAGAGACTGGTCGCCGCGTTCTTAGACCGCGAGACGGCGAAGATTGACGCGCTCATCGCCAAGCAGGATGCGCTGGTCGCCCGCCTTCGCGAACATCGCCGGTCAGCGATCGTGCATGCCGTGGAGGCGGTGCTCGACCCTTCGTCTGGGGCACGCTTCAAACACTTCGTGACTGTCATGCGGCAGGGGTGGAGCCCGCAGTGCGAGTCCGTCCCTGCCGACGGGGTGACAGAGTGGGGTGTGCTGAAGACGGGATGCGTCAACGGTGGGGTGTTCCGACCCGAGGAGAACAAAATGCTCCCATCGGACGTCGAACCGCGCGTCGATACTGTCGTCCGCCGTGGGGAGATCGTCATATCACGGGCCAGCACGAGGGAGCTCGTGGGAAGTGCCGCGGTGGTGAAGGCTGACTACCCGCGTCTGATGCTGAGCGACAAGACCTACGCGATCACGGTGGACCGACGGGTCGCCGATCCCTGGTTCGTCTCGTCGTTCCTGGGAACCCCTCGCATTCGTCAGGCAATCGAACTGGAGGCAACAGGGGCGAGCCACTCGATGCAGAATGTCAGCAAGGAGGACCTGCTCAACTTGCCGATGCCGTTGCCTCCAGTGGGATCTCAGGTCGAGGTCGTGCGGGCGTTGCAGGTCGACGCACCCAAAGTTGACGCGATGGTGGGCAAGGCACAGCAGCTGAGCGCCAAGCTGAAGGAGCGGCGTGCGGCCTTGATCACGGCGGCGGTGACGGGCAAGTTGGACGTCACCACCTACGGGAAGGCGGGCTGAGGCGTGGCGGTGGAGCATGAGCGGCAGCTCGAGGACGAGTTGTGCGACCACCTCGGGGCGCATGGGTGGGTCTACGAGCCAGGCTCCACCGGCTACGACAAGAAGCGGGCGCTGTGGCCCGATGACCTGTTCGCCTGGCTGAAGGCCACCCAGCCGGAAACACTGGCCGCGATCGTGAAAACCGACAAGGACCGGGAGCGACTGCTGGACCGGCTTGCCGAGTCGCTGGACCGTCCCTTGTACGCGGGCGGAGGGACCCTGGCCGCGTTGCGCTATGGGTTCAAGTTCACCAAGCAGCTGGACCTGTGCCAGTTCCGTCCGGCTGAGTCGATGAACCCGACGACGACGAAGCGTTATGCCCAGAACCGGCTGCGGGTGGCGCGGCAGGTGTACTACTCGGAGAACAAGACCGACTCGATCGACCTGGTGTTCTTCGTCAACGGGCTACCGGTCGCCACCGCCGAGCTGAAGAGCGAGTTCCAACAGGACGTCCACGAGGCGATCCGCCAGTACCGGCACGACCGGCCACCGGTGGACCCCAGGACCCGTCGCCGCGAGCCGTTGCTGACGCCCGGTCACCGGGCCCTGGTCCACTTCGCGGTGGACAACAGTGAGGTCTACATGACCACCCGGCTCGACGGACCGGAGGCGCGCTTCCTGCCGTTCAACCGCGGCAACGCCGGCCATGCTGGGAACCCGGCAAACCCGCACGGGGCGGCCACGGCATACCTGTGGGAAGAGGTGCTGGCCAAGGACACCTGGCTGAACATCCTCGGCAAGTTCATGCACGTGCAGGTGGCCAAGCGCAAGGACCCGGCGACCGGCAGGGTCAGCCGGTCCTCGACGGTGATCTTCCCGCGCTACCACCAGCACGACGCGGTCACCACGCTCCTCGCCGACGCGAAGGAGAAGGGCCCCGGGCAGCGCTACCTGGTCCAGCACTCGGCTGGATCGGGCAAGACCAACTCGATCGCGTGGCTCTCGCACCAGCTCTCCACGCTGCACGACGCGGACTCTGACAAGGTGTTCGACTCGGTGCTCGTGATCACCGACCGGACGGTGCTGGACGACCAGCTGCAGGACGCGATCTACCAGATCGACCACAAGCGAGGCGTGGTGCTGCCGATCGGGCAGGGCACCGGCAGCGACTTCGCCAAGCGGTTCTCCTCCAAGTCCCAGGCCCTGACCGAGGCGCTGACCACCGGCGGGGCGATCATCGTCGTCACGATCCAGACGGTGCCGTACGCACTGGACGCGATCCGGGAGTCCAAGGCGCTGGCGGGCAAGCGGTTCGCGGTGATCATCGACGAGGCGCACTCCTCCCAGACCGGGGAGTCGGCCAACAAGCTGCGCCAGACCCTGTCGGGGAAGGTGCTCGACGACGTGGCCGACGAGGACGGCACGGTCGGCGTGGATGACCTGGTCCGGCTCGAGCTCGAGGGGCGGGGCGCGCTGCCGAACGTGTCGTTCTTCGCGTTCACCGCGACCCCGAAGGGCAAGACGCTGCAGATGTTCGGGACCTCGCAGACCGGGGAGGAGGTCGACAAGGTCCCGTTCCACCTCTACTCGATGCAGCAGGCCATCGAGGAGGGCTTCATCCTCGATGTGCTGAAGAACTACACGACCTACCGGACGGCGTTCCGGCTGGTCCACGGCGGGCAGGACTACGACTCCGAGACCGTCGACCGGTCCAAGGCGATGAAGTCGGTGATGCAGTGGGTCAAGCTGCACCCCTACAACATCGGTCAGAAGGTCGCGATCATCGTCGAGCATTTCCGGGCCAACGTCGCACCCCTGCTCGACGGCAACGCCAAGGCCATGGTCGTGACCGACTCCCGCAAGTCCGCGGTGCGCTACAAGCTGGCGATGGACAAGTACATCGCCGAGCACCACCTCACGGACGTGGCGACCCTGGTCGCGTTCTCCGGGTCCGTCGAGGACTCCGAGTCCGGGCCGGAAGAGTTCACCGAGCATTCGATGAACAGAGACCTGCGCGGCCGCACCATCCCGGAGGCGCTGGGGACGGAGGAGTACCAGTTGCTGATCGTGGCAAACAAGTACCAGACCGGGTTCGACCAGCCGCTGCTGTGCGCGATGTATGTGGACAAGCGGCTCGACGGTGTGCAGTGCGTCCAGACCCTCTCCCGGCTCAACCGCACCTACCCGGGCAAGACCACCTATGTCCTGGACTTCGTCAACCACGCCGAGGACGTCCTCGACGCGTTCAAGGTCTACTACGAGGGCGCCTACCTCACGCAGGCCAGCGATCCCAACATCGTCTTCGACCAGTGGGACAAGCTCGCCGGCGTCGGTCTCTTCGACGACGTCGACGTTGACACCTGCGCGAGGGCCTACTGGGGCGACGGGACCACCAAGCCCAATCAGGGGAAGCTGTCCGCTGCTCTGGCGCCGGTCAAGGAACGGTTCAACACGGCATACCGGCGGGCACGGCAGAGTCGTGACGACAGCGAGGTCGACCGGCTCGAGACCTTCCGCCGGGATCTGCGCACCTTCGTCGGCACGTATGACTTCCTCGCTGCGATCGTCGACTACGACGACGTCGACCTGGAGAAGCGTGCGACCTTCGCGCGGTTGCTCGCCGAGGCACTCAAGGACTCCAACCGGCACGAGGACACCATCGACCTCTCCGACGTCACCCTGACCCACCACGCGCTGCACAAGCAGCTCGAGCAGGAGCTCGACCTGGCGACCGGGCAGGCTGAGGGGCTCGCGTCCGTCCTCGCAGCCGGGTCACGCGGTCGTCATGAGGCCGACCTGGTGCCGTGGTCGGAGGTGCTGGCCCACATCAACAGCCTCTTCGAAGGCGACGGCCTCTCCGACGGCGACCAGGTTTCCGCGGTCGAGACCGTGCTGCGCAAGATGCTCGAGAACGGGGACCTGCGTGCGCAAGCGGTGGCCAACAACAAGACTGACTTCTTCTCGGGGCCGGACTTGTGGAACACCATCCAGGAGGTGATCGTCGAGGCCACCGACAGCCAGCAGCGCGGGCTTGAACGCCTGGCCGCCGACCGGTCGCGTGAGGAGATCCTGACGATCATGGGGATGATGAAGCTCTGGGAGACCTTGCGTCAGTCCGCCTGATGCCAGTCGTCAGGGCGCAGCCGTGAAGTCAATCCTCCTGCCCTGCGTCCTCGTTGCGGGCTGCGGGGGCCAGATCGGGGTAGCGCTGCAGAAGCCAACGGCGTCGGGCCAGTTGATTCTCCAAGTAGATCCGCTCCTCCCCTGACGGTCGGGGATCTCGTTTGAGGGCCCCGTCGATGTCGGCGATCTCGGCAACGAGGCGTCGACGGATCAAGTGGTACTTCTCATGGCAGAGGCGGTCGTGGAACAGCGGTGGGCGGCCGCGGCCGACCGGCCACTTGCACTTCTTGGAGCAGTCAGGGTTCATGCACGACGCCGTCAGCTTCGGCTGAAGACATGCCTTGAGGTCATCGACGACAGTGTCGGGGCCCGAGTCGGGCCCACGCCGGGCACGGAGTACGGAGAGAGTCGGTCTCATACGGCCACCAGAGGAGCGCGACCGCGGCCCCGGTGTCGTGCGGGTGGTCAACCCGCTGTCTGGTTGGGGTTGGTCAGTCCCCTGAGTTGGCTTGCTTGCATCGCCCATGATATCAACTCTCCGTGCACTTGATGTGGATCGTCCCCCAATAAACACGTACTGATGTGACCTGCAGAAACGTCTGCGTCGCCCCGGTAGCCAGGCGCTCGGGTGCGTCATGCGCGTGACGGCGTCTTGCATGACTATGCAATTGATCCAAGAAGTGTAGGACCTAGCCGCACTTGATTGCCCCCACCTTTTTCTTGCCCTTCGGCCGCCTCGGGTCTAGGCTCCGAACAAGGCTCGACTCCAAGGGCACGCTCTCCAGAAACCAAGAGGGCGTACCAGCGGTAACTGGCACGCCCTTGGTGACGGACCTGATGCAAGTTGGCACAAGCGAAGGACCGTCATGGGTCAGTCTATGGATGCCGCGTGCCCGCGGCCAGCCCCGGTGGGTCGGGTGACAACGTGGACCTTCCGCTTCTCGGAGGGCCCAACGGCGTGGGAGTGGACGGACGGACCGCCCGATCCGCGACTCCTTCAGTCCATCCGTACGCCGCAGTCCACGGAGAAGAGTCGCCACATCCCTGTGCAGGCGTACTCGATGACGCTTGGCGGCTCGATCCGTGTGGAGTCGGGCGTCGAGCACGACCTGGTCCGCGAACTCGACCGCGACCCCGATGTCGTGTGGCTGGTGTCCCAGCCGGTCCGGCTGCGCCTCGTCACCGCCAACGGCCGCCCTCGCGTTCATACCCCCGACCTGCTCTCGATGGACCAGCGCGAAGAGGTGACGATCTGGGACGTCCGGCCCGCAGAGAAGCAAGACGAGAAGTTCGCCGAGAGTCGTGACCTGACTTCGCAGGCTTGTGCGGACGTCGGCTGGCGCTACCGCGTCTTCGACGGGGGTGACCGAATCCGGCGGTACAACCTCAGGTGGCTCACGGCATACCGGATGCCGATGCCCTGGTACGCCAACGCCCGACAGGAACTGATCGCCATCTGCTCCCCAGCAGACGCGACGATCGGGACCGTCCTCGCCGCCGACAAGGGCGCGGGCCATCTCACCAGCGCCATGTGGCACCACGCGTGGAGCGGTCTTCTCGATATCGATCTCGACCAGCCGATGAGGCGCACAAGCGGCGTCGCCATTCGCCAGGGTGTGTCGCCGTGACCGACAACGTGGTTCCCCTGATGCTCGGGTCACGCATTCTCACCGCGGACGGGTACGCCGTCGTCGTCCAGCTCGAGCGGCACGGTGTGCGACTGCGCTTCTCGACCGGGCCGGAACGCTCCATCGCCTACAGCCAGCTCGATGTGAGGAGCGTAGGCGAGGACGGCATACAGGCCGTGCACGCGTCCCTGTTCCCTTGGTGGCAACAGCTCGAGCTCGCCGTTCAGCACGAGGCGCTCTTCAAGCAAGAGTGCGTCCTGGAGTGTCGGACCGGCTTCCGCTTCGGCCTGATCGAACTCGCCCAAGAGGGCGAGCCCTTCTACCCGTTCGGGCCGGAGTTCGGCCTCAGCCTGCGGGCGAGATACGCGGCGATGAGCAAGGTGGTCAGCTTCGAGCGGTCTGTCGACCGCGTCATCATGCGCCGGGTCTACGAGGGCGAGCTGAAGAGCCATCGGATCGCGCCGCGGACCCTTGGGCTGCCCCATGATTTCCGGACACGAGTTTTGGGTTTTTCAGGCTGCTTCTTGGGGGTTGTTGTGGAGGTCGAGGATCTCCTGCGGGGTGTTGTACCCCAACCCTGAATGAAGCCTGCGTCGATTGTAGAAGAGCTCGATGTAGTTCGCAATCTTCCGTTGCGCTATCTCACGGGTTGGGAATTGCTCCCGGTTGACGAGCTCCACTTTCAACGCCCCGTTGGTCGATTCGGACAACGCGTTGTCATAGCAGATCCCGGTGCGCCCGACCGATTGACGAATTCCCATTTTGCTCAGTTCGGTGGCGTATTCGTCGGAGGTGTAGTTGCTCCCGCGGTCCGAATGGAAGATCGCACTCTCGGGCAGGGTGATGTTCCTGGCGGCCATGCGGATCGCGTCGGTGATCAGCGGTGTCTTGTAGTTGTCGTCCATCGCCCACCCCACGATCGCGCGTGAGCAGCAGTCGATGACCAACGCCACGTACAGCCACCCTTGCCACGTCCGCACGTAGGTGATGTCTCCCACGAGCTTGGCTCCGGGGACGTCGCTGGTGAAGTCACGCTCGACGAGGTCGGGGATGTCAGCCATCTTCGCGGCTTGGCGGGTGGTGCCCTTGCGCGAACGCATGGGCTGGCAGGCGACCAGGCCACGCTCCCGCATCAGGTCACGCACGGTCTCCGGATCGCAGTAGTGGCCGCGGCGGGCCAGGACGGCGTGCACGCGCCGGTACCCGTAGGTGCCGTCGTGCTCATCAAAGATGTGCTCGATCAGCGCACCCAACCGCTCACGCCGCTGCGCGGTTGCCGACGCCGGCCGGGTGCACCACTCGTAGAACCCCGAGGTCGACACGGCCAGCCAGGTGCACATCAGCACCACCGTGTACCGCGCCGACCCGTCCGTGTTGCGTGTGGCCTTCTCCGCGGCGATGAACGCGTACTTCGCGCTCACCGGAACTCCTTCGCGAAGAAGGCCGCGGCTTTTCCCAGGAACTCACGCTCCAACTTCAGCTCGCGATTCTCCCGCTCCAACTCCGCCAACCTGGCCCGCTCCGAAATTGTTAACGGCGCCTCCACGACCGGGTTCGCCGCACGGTACCGCTTGACCCAGCCCCGCAGCGTTTCCGCGCCGACACCATTGTCCCGTGCGAACTGCGACAACGTCTTCGAACCCTCCACATCAAGAAACGCCAAAACCAGCTGTTCCTTGAACTCCGGGCTGAATCGAACCTTCTTCGAACTCATGTAACCGTTCTCCTTCCACGAGGGATTCTATTGGACCTCGTATCCGGAAGGAATCAGGCACCTCACCTCCAACGATGGGACACATTGTGGAGTGGCGGCGGCCTCCGTGCACTCGTCGACGGCCGCTCGATCAAGGACAAACAGGGTTTCGAAGCCATCGACCCGGTCTTCCGGCGAATCGCCCTGGAGAAGTTTGCCGAGTACGACGGGTCACGCAGCCGGCCCAACCTGCAGGAGATCGAACGCCAGATCCGTGTCGCCCTTAAGAACGAGGGCGTAGAGGACCCCAACCTGCCCGACCGCCTGGTCCAGGAGTTCCTCAGCCAGCACTGGCGCGCCACGGGCTCCACGGTCCGCGCCCAGCGGTCAAAGTCCCTACGCAAAGTTGCCGGCCACGAGAGCTACCCGGCTCAGCATCCGGGTGAGCTTGCGACCGACCTGACTCTGGTCAACAACTTCGTCCTCGACCCGCTCCAGGAACGGGCGATCAACGTCGAGGTCGGCGTCATCCACTCCATCGCCACGAGAGTCATCCACGGCATCCGCGTGTTCCCCCGTGGGGCGCGTGGCATCGACGTCGGGCTGCTCGTCTACGACGCGATGCGCCAGCTCTCAATGGTCGTCGACGGCACCACCATTGACGACTTCCGCTGGTGCGGCATACCCGAATCCCTCGACCTCAGCGGCAACCCCGTCCACGTCGGGCGCCGCCCAGCCCTCAACCCCGGCCGGTCGCTCCAAGGAGTGCACTACCTCCCAGGCGTTACCCCCACGTCAATCCGTAGCGACCACGGCAGCATCTTCGTCGGCGAGCACTTCCGCGCCCTTATGGACCAGTTCGGCATCGAGCTGCGCCTCTCACGCGGCAAGAAGCCAACGGACAACCCCCACTCCGAGCGGAAGATGGAGGACCTCGAGCGCGCCTACCAGCAGATCCCTGGCTACAAGGGCCGATCCGTCAAGGACCGCGGCCGGTTCATCGGCATCGAAGCCGACGAGCCCCTGCTCACCGCAGAAGCCCTGGAAAGGCACCTCAAGTTGTGGACGGCCCTCGATTACCACCGTATGCCCCACGACGGCCTCGCCCTCCCTGGCGCACCCGGAATCCGCCTGACCCCCTTGGAGATGCATGACGCCATGGCCGACGCGACCGGCAGGATCCTCGTCCCACAACACCCCGACCTGATCTACCAGTTCCTGCCGATCATCTGGCTAGCCCCAGGGCACTCCGGGGTCGAGCACAAGAACCTCACCTACGACGCCCCCGTCCTGGAGGAGTTCCGCTCGGTGAGGGTCGGCACCTTCCGCGCCAAGGACCACGCCATCCCCTTCCACCTCGATCCGCGCGACATGACGCGGCTGTGGTTCCGACACCCCGAGACCGACCGCATCCACGAGATCCCGTGGAAGGCGCGGCACCTGATCCATGCACCCCTTGTCGACGACATCGTCGACCGAGCGCTGAAGCGGATTCGCGAACGAGGTGGCAACCGGTCCCTCAACAAGACCGTCATCATGCGCCAGATCATCGACGAGATAGGCGAACTCACCACCGCGCCGGCCGCGGACGAATGGCGCGCCAAGATGTCCGCCGCCCAGCTCCGCTGGGAACAGTCCCAACGGGATCACGCCGAGGTCGCCGAAGCCCACCGGCTCCTGGAGGAGCAGGTCGCCTCCGGCTCCCCGCGAGTCGCTCCGGTTACCCGCGACGCCGGCCCCGCCGACGATGAGCCCGGCGTGATCGACTTCGACGCACCGCTGCCGGACTACGGATCCGAGGCCGTGTGATGGACGCCCGCATGTGGCACCAGCAAGCCACCACACCCCCGCCGACGCTGCCCGACCCGATCGCTGTCGAGGTCTTCGACGACCTCCCCGACGCCCAGCAGGACACCTACTGGCAGGCACTGACGTTCGCGCTCGGGACACTGGTCCTGCCCTCGATCCTCGCCGAGCACGCTGCCCTGCATCTGACCCGGATCGTCGAACGCAACCAACGCCGCCCGCCCGGGGCGAAGTGGATCGGTTCCGTCAGTGCACCCTTTGCCATCGGCAAGAGCACCTTCGTCAAAGCCTGGGCCCATACCCTCTACCGCCACGAGCTCGGCCCAGCCTGCGCCGACCCGCGCCCGACATGGAGCCCGGAACCGGGGGTCACCGCCGACTGGATCCCGCAGGTCTACATCACCCTGCGGACGGCCTCAAAGATTCGCGACGTCCTCGCGGCGCTGCTGCTGACCATGGGCTACCCCAGTGAAGGCCTCGTCCGCGTCACCACCACCCGCGTGATCCACGCGTTCCGACAGCACGGGGTTCGACTTCTGCTCATCGACGACTGTCACTTCCTCGACGTCTCGAACAAGGCGTCGCGGGACATGCTCGATTTCCTGAAGTACCTGAACACCGAGCTCGGGGAACTCGGGGGCACGATGATCCTCATCGGCGCCGACCTGCAGGAGTCACCCCTGTACCTCGACCCGCAGATCAACTCCCGCCTCGACCGCGTCACCCTTGGCCCGTACGGCTACGGCACCGACCAGGAACGGCAGCTCTGGCAGCGGTTCCTCAAAGACACCGAGGCCGTGCTGTTGCCCTACTTCGACTGCGCCCCGCCTGGGATCTTCTCCCAGCAGCTTGCCGGGCACATCTTCCGGCGCACCCAGGGGTACGTAGGTGACACCGCCCTCCTGCTCACTGAAGCGCTCCTCGCGGCTTTCGACGACGGCTCGGACACCGTCACGGCCGCCCACCTGGATGCCGTCACCCTCTCGGCCCGAGCGGCCGCAGCCGAGATCAAGCTCCGGGCCCCCACCGCGCCTTCCTCGAAGCGGCGCAAAGTCAAGGGGGCCTTCTCATGACGCAGGTCGTGTGGCCCGTCCGCCCTGAACCGCACCCTGGAGAACCTCTGACGTCGTATGCCGTGCGCTTGGCCGACGCCAATGGACTCCCCCGGGCCATGGCCATCGACCGCCACCGACGCGACATTGACGTCCCAGCTAACGAACTGGACACCGTCGCGGCCATCGCCGGCCTCGACGCCGGAGCCGCGGCCCGCCTCACGATGGACCGCTACCCGCCGACCGTTCGCGGTCGGGGTCCCACGCACCGAGGCGGGTGGCGGCTGCACTTCAGCGTCAAGTGGGTCTGTCCGCGCTGCACCGCCAGGACCGGTCGCCGCGAGCTGCTCTGGCAGACCGCCCTGTCCCCCGTATGCCGCGACTGCCGAGCCCTGCTCGTCCCGGCTGACCGTCGTGGCGTGTCCGCGCAGGAGGCGTCTGAGCGACTGTTGGACCTGGTCGGCGAGCTCACCTCGCTGGCCGAGGCGTCGATCGCGCACCAGTCCGCGCGGATGCGCCTGGGCGCCTTCCGGCGGGTGTGCGCCGTCGTGGCTCAGACCATCGACGCCCAGTGGCCCGACCGCCCGAGCGGACTGCCGGCCCTCGACATGGCGGCTGCTCGCCGGTGGGGTGTGTTCCCCAGCCCCGACCCAGGAACAGTCGCGGCCATCCTGTCAGCGGCCGCACCGGCCCTGCACTCGGGCTACCACCGGGACCGCCTCCTGCGCGAAGGTGCACAACGTCGCCGCCGCGGGCACACCCTGACGGTCCCGCCGCAGCATGTCCCCAACGCTGGCCGCTATCTACCCAAACGGCCACCATCACCGCCGAAGGCCACGCCGATCCTGGCCGGCTTCAACCGCGAGGACGCCCGCCGCCTCCAGTGGCTCACCACCCAACTAGCCCACCGCGTGAAGCGGCACGGCATACACCCCGACCACGTGCCCGCGCTGCTGCCCGCACCCGGCGATGACGGCCTGCCCAACCCGGCGGTATGGCGGACCCGATGGCACTTAGCGATCGCCCTGCACATGCTCCTCACCCACGTCCACGACGGCCCGACGTCCTCAGCCCGCGCCTGCCACGCCTTCGGCGCCACCGATACCGACACCAGCCTGCTGCTTGACGGCATACGCCTCGGCCGCGGCATCCACGACCTCGATGCCGCTCGCCTGACTGACGCCGTGGACGCTCTCGTCGACGCCGGGCTGGTGGACTACCAGCGGCGCCGCGACACCCTGCGGCCCCTCACCCGCCTCCCGCGGCTACCCATCGCCAGCGCCCGGCTACCCGACATCGACGATCACCCCGGACGCGAACTCGCGTTGGCGTGGATCTGGACGCGGCTCACGCACGGGCCAGCGTTCACCAGTCCGCGCCCCTTCATCGCCGACCGACACGTGCGAGCCTTCGACGCCGCGATCGACCCCGAGACCCGCCTCGTCCTCGCCGAAGCCGGCCAGCAGCTGCTCGCCGATGCCGACGTCATCACCATCCCCACCACCCACGCGACCTGGGCCCCCGTCACGAGGAGATACGGATGACACCGATAGACAACCCCGCCCTGCAGAACCTGCACCAGCGCACCAGGGCGATGCTCACAGCGATCGACGACGCTCCACTCGAGCGCATCGACCACGGCCACTACCAGCACTACTACGAAGAGCTCCGACACCTGGTCGAGGAATGGATCACTGCCACCAGCGCCAAACCTTTAGCCCTGCCGAGACGGACCTGGGTCATCACCCGGCATGGGGTCGTGGTGGGCGTGTGCACAACCGACACCGTGACGGCCCTGACCGCTGGGATCCCTGATCTCACCGTCACACCGATCACTCCCTGCTCGTCGGCGATCGAGGACCTGCGCGCCCGCTGGTCCACCGACCCGCCGCCAGCGCGCAGGGCACGGGAGCGGTGATGCGGGGGTTCAGCCGCGAGGTCCTCGCCCGCGACGCCGCCTGGTCCCTGGCCGACGGCGCCTGCAAAGACCTCACCATCGAGTGGAGCCGCTGGGAGAACACGTTTGCCGCCGCCCTCACCCAGGCGGGTCGTCTCGCCGCCCTGGCCGCACCGGCCGCTGTCTGCGCGGGGTGCCCCATCACCGCAGAGTGCGCCGACCTCGCCGAACTGTCCGGTTATACCGGCATCGCCGCCGGCGAGGGCTACCGCAATGGCCGCCTCGACCTCGCCCGCCAACGACACCCAAGACAGCGGAGGACCGCATGAGCATCTGGCACGTCTACCCCAGCTTCATCCGTCTGGTCCACAACTCCCACGTTCCCGTCGTGCTCATCTTTGACGTCGACCAGCACGTGATGGTCCATGCCGACGTCGCAGACACTGCTGACGCCGTCCCGGCACTAGCGGGGCAACTGCTTAGCAGCGGCGAACTGCCCGACACCGTCGTTCACCTCGACAGCCCGATCTTCCCGGGCATGGTCAACGCCCTCGACAATGCCCTCAGCGGGACGAGGCACTGCCCGCACCGGGTGGCGACCCTGGACGGCGACGACCTCGAATGGGTCCTCGACGAAGGTCGACGCGTCACCAAGGTCGTCCAAGCCCGCAAACTCAGCTCCGCCCACGATGTCTCCACGGCTCTGCGCGCAGAGCTGAGCCCAGCACGCGAGCAACTGAGATGAGACGTCACGTCGCGGCCCGTAGGCTGCCTATCGACGCCCACCCTTGCGAGGGACCGGGAAGTGACCCCCAGGATCTCCTGCCGGACGACAGTGCCTGGGGGTCGCGCCCACCACCCCCAGACACGCCATGACCGCGGCCCTGCCCGTGTCGGTGACACCCCGCCCGGGTGAGTCGATCGAGTCCTGGCTCGAGCACCTCGCCGACGCCAACGGCCTGACCACCGCCCAACTCCTCAACGCCACCGGTCGTGGACGCGCCGGCAACCGTTACCTCACCCTCGCCCCCTCACCACAGACGATCACTCGGCTCGCTGCTCTCGCCCGCGTCGACGAACAGGACGTGTATGCCGCCACCCTCGCCGCGTTCGACGGCACCGCCCTCGACCTCACCGGCCTCGACCCAGCCGACCGGCACTCCTACCGGCAGGTCTCCGCCCGCGGCTGGGCACCCGCCCACGGCACCCAGATCTGCCCCACCTGCCTCGCCGAGACCGGCGCATGGCAGACCGCGTGGCGGCTCCTGACGGTCACCGCCTGCACCCGCCACGGTGACCTGCTCGTCGCCGAATGCCGCGCCTGCCAACGACCATTCCGCGACCAACGGCATTCGCACCTCCGCCGCGTCGGGGGGAGCCTGGTGTGCGGGAACCCGCTCGGCGACGGACCCACACGCCAGTGCCCACACGACCTCACGACCATCGCGACCAGCCCCGCAGACGAGGCTGTCATGTTGACGCAGCGGCGGGTCGACGCAGCCCTCGACGGCCACGACATCGAGGTCCTCGGACAGCCCGCCAGCCCCGCGGCCTACCTGACCGACCTACGGCACCTGACCACCCTGATGCTCCACCTCGCCGGCCAACCCGGCGCCACCGACCTCGCCCACTGGCCCGCAACCCTCGCCCACGAGGCGGACCAGCGGACCGGCGACCGCGGCCCACGGTGGGGCCTCCGACCACCCGACGACCCCGGTGTCCGCGGTGCCGCCCTGGCCACCGCCGACGCGATCCTGGCCGCCCCCGACGTCGACGCCGCCGCGGCCGCGTTGACGCCGTGGACCGAGCTCCCCCCGACCACCCCGGACGGGCCCCTCGGCTGGCTCGCCGACCACACGGTCATGACCCCCACCCTGACCCGGCTCGTCATGGCGGCCCGCGCCCCGCACCGGCGCCTGTCCCACCACCTCGACACCCACCCAGGAGCGCGTATGCCGATCAACCTGCCCGTCATCCCCCAGGTCATCCCGCACGCCCAGTACCTCGAACACCTGCAAGGCGCGTTCGACTCCAGCGAAGACACCGTCCGGGCCTTCGCATCCCTGTCGCTTGCTCGTCTGCACCCGGACGTCACGACGTGGAAGGCCGCCGCCGAAGCGCTCAACATGCCCGGGCCGATGGGTGTTCGCCTGGCCCGCGCCTGCTCGGCCACGATGCTCGTCAGCCCGGACGAGTGGGAAGCCCGGATCTGGCGGGCCGCCGAGGAGACGCGTCGGCGGGACTACCGAGCCACCGAAGCCAAGATCGAGCACCGGCTCTACATGAGCCGCTGGTTCAACGAGTGGGCCCGACAGTTCCGCCCCGGCACCCACTACAGCAGCGTCGGCTACGGCCTGACCTGGCAATGGGTCAACGTCGCCCACGCCCACCTCGACCTCTCACCCGCCTGGCGCGGCAAGAAGCCCACCGCCAAAGACCGCGCCCACTACCGCCAGTTCGCCGACTCCCTCGACGAGGACCAGCAGTTCGAGCTCGCCTACGCCCTCCACAAGCGGGCGTAGGGACAACCGATCCCGGGGACCCGGGGAGGCGCAACCGTTACTGTTATCAACGTGTCCGCTGAACGCCGGATCCCCATGACCGACCTCGACGGCAAGCCATGACCGAGGCCATGGCCTCGTCGGTGGCTGGTCCCGGGTGGGTCGACCAGCGCATGACTCCGATCATGGGCCTGTTCCCACTCTCCGTGGAACGCCACGTCAACAACGCTGTCGCCGATCATGCTTTCGGGGTCACGACCGTTACCCGCGCGGCCCAGTACTACGCCCTGCACGGCTTGATCGCGGACGAGGCTGCCCGCCGTAGCCTCCCGATGGCGGACACTCGCGCCCTCCTCCGGCGCAGCGAGGTGGCATACGCGGCTGCGTGCCTTGCTCACGAGGGCAGCCCGGATCATCCGAGCGACTGGTCGCTCGACCCCCACGGAGCCGACGTCCTCAGGCCGATGCTGGCATCCGGTGCGATCGATCTTGGAGCGATGAGCGAGCCGGGCTCCGGGACGTACGCCCAGGCGCAGTGGGGCTTCGCCGGCGCCTACCGAGGATCAGAGCTGGTGTTGGGGATTCTGCAGAACGAGACCCAACCCGGGCCGGCTTTTGACGCGGCCGTGGTCCGCGACGCGCTGGAGCCGGTCCTGGACCTGGCTCATGCGGACGCCATCGATCTCACATCCGCCAGTGCGATCGGTGAGGTCTGCCTGTGCCGGACGTCCGTCGCGGCTGATGCCGACTGGTTGGCTAGCCGGTTCACCGGCGACGTGACCAAGGTCGGCACCCAAGGCGGCGTCCTGGGTCAGACGGCTGCCCTGATCAAGTCCGCCATGGTCAACACGACCGTGAAGACCGAGGACGACCTGCGCAACTACATCGGCTACTCACCGCAGCTGCTCGCTGAAGCGCAGGAGCGGGACTTCGCCATCTACCGGCGCTGGCGAGGCATCGTCCTGCGATCCAAGGCCGTGGAAGCGTGGCGCGAGCTGTGGGGTCTCCTCTGCGATCAGATCGCCATCGGGGGGACGGCCTCCCGAGACGACCTCGCTGGCTCGCGACCCAGATGCCACCCACCACTCTTCGACACTTCGTTGACGAGCTGCCCCCCACAAGTACGGCCGGGGGCGGCAGCCTGGGCGCGGAGCTCGAGCCCCACGTCCAGCAGCTCAACGACGCGCAACGCTGCGTCGCCGTGCTCCTGCTGTCCGCCGCACGCGAACAGGAGCTGACCGGCGAGGAAGGACTCGGATTCCGCGGCCCCCTGGGCAAGCCCGAAGCGGTCGAGGAACTGTCGCCGCACTGGGTCGCCGGCCAGATCGACGCCTGGGGAGACCGGAAGACGACCGGCTCTGGTGCATCAGCGATCACCCCTCCCTGCCTGGCTGCCCGCGCCGACGGTGACCGGAGCGGGCAGCAGGGGTCGCTCAGGCGACCGCGGTGCCTTCCAGCTCGATCATCTGGCCGGGGATCGCCAGTCGTGTCACGCCGAGCATGGTGGTGGTCGGCGCTACCTGGGCTGCTCCCAGCCGCGACGCCAGCACTCCGTAGTGCTGGAAGAGCAGGTCGACGTCGGTGGTGTACACGTTGAGCCGCACGAGGTTGGCCAGTGACATGTCGGCCGCGGCCAGCACCGCCTCCAGGTTGTCCAGGCTCAACGCAACCTGTGCTGCCATGTCTCCCTCATGCTGAGGAGTTCCGTCGGCTCCCATCGCGGTCTGCCCAGAGCAGTACAACGTCCGGGTGTGGCCGGTGATCACCTCGCCCTGGTTGAACCCCATCTCCACAGACCACGTCACCGGGTTGACGGCCACTCGTTCGATTGCCACATCAGCTCCAATCAGATTCCATCGGGGTTGCCCGCATTCGGGCGTCGCCGCGGTTCGGCGGCGCGTGACCACCCTGACGCTGAATCACGACACCTTGTGTCAGGTATTCAGATAACGTCTTCGTCGTGCGAGCTGACCGGCTGGTGTCCTTGGTCCTGCTGCTGCGTCAGCGCGGCCAGTTGACCGCGGATGCCCTGGCCAAAGAGCTCGAGGTCTCCCCGCGCACCGTCCTGCGCGACATCGAAGCGCTTTCCGCGGCCGGCGTCCCCGTCTATGCCGAACGTGGCCGGCACGGTGGGTACGCACTCCTACCTGGGTTCCGGACCGAGCTCACGGGCCTCAACAACGACGAAGCACTCGCGCTGCTCACCGCTGGCTCAAGGCCAGGCGGGCAGATCTTCGGACTCGGGACGGCTCTCGCCTCAGCAATGCGGAAGATCGTTGACGCCCTCCCCGAAGGCCACCAGGTCGCCGCGACCAACGCGGCACAACGGTTCCTCGTCAACCCCGAGACCGACCTACTTTCCCGTCGCCTGAGCCAGGAAGAGCTGCCCGACGCCACGTTGATGGTGGTGCGACGCGCGGTCCTCGCCGGACGCAAACTGCGGATCCACTACGCCTCGCGCGGCCAGCCACCCCAATGGCACACAGTGGACCCGATCGGCCTGGTCACCGTGCGAGACAAGGGCTACTTACTAGCCACCGAGTCCGGCACCGACCGGACCATGCGAATATCGCGAATCCACGCCGCCGAAGAGCTTGTCGAACCAGCCCAGCGACCAGATCAGGTCAACCTCGAACACATCTGGGCACAACGGTGCGCCGAATTCCTGTCCGAGGGCCACATCTCCGTCCAGGTACGTGTGAGCCCGACGCGCCGGGACGACCTCCTCGACATGGCAGAAGCCGTACGCGCCGAGGAGGCCGAACCGGACGGCTGGCTACGCCTCGAAGTCACCTTCCAAGATCTCTGGCACGCAGAGTGGGCGCTGTGGCAGCTCTGCACCAACGCTGAAGCGCTCGCCCCGCCCGAACTGCGCGCTTCACTGCACGCTCGGGCAGACGCAGTCGCCGACCGCTACCGAGCCACGGCTGAGCCCGACCCGAACTAAACGTCCATCTATGCCTGCCCACTTCAGGAGTGATGTCGAAACTCACCAACACCGGCGCAGCTCACGAACCGAGCGGTGTCGAAACAACCCCCACTCGGTGTTGAACGAGACCTCCATAGCCAGCCTGCGATCCGTCGTCAGCCATGCCGAGAGTCTGACAGTCCGACGTAGGGCTGAGGCCAGGCCCAGCCCACCTGCAACGAGGCGAGGACCAGCTAGACTGAGGGACGGCAGCCGCGCCTGCCCGCTTCCGAGCCGGAGGCCCACGTCCAACCCGGCGAAGAGGACAAGGTTCTCTGAATCGCGCGAGCAGATCAGCCATCACTTCGCCGACCGAAGAGGTGGACGTGGGCCGCCCCAAGGAACGGAACGATGATGACTCGCGATCGAGCACGCAAGGCCCAAGCCCGCGCACTCCACGACGCCACCGGCGTGCCCTACGTGGTAGCCAGGCGCGCAGCGCAACAGCCCTCTCCCCTAGCCGAGGTCATGACCTCGCACCCCGAGCTCAATGACTTCGGCATTGGCGTGTTCGACGCACACCGCAAGCCCCGACACCAGCGCGAGGACGAACTCGCCCAGAAGCGGAGAGAACTCGCCGCTCGGGAACGTGAAGTCCTCGAGGTAGCCGACTGGCTAAAGGCGAATATCACCCCGATCGCGACACCCGGGGTGGGCAGCTACGGGCTGAAGCACCTAATCGAACGACGCATCGGGCGATACGTCACCAACGGCGAGGCGATCGCCGCCGCCCTCATCGTCGGATACCCCCACCGCTACGGCCACACCACGGGGCCAAACGGGCTCATCCCAGTCGAGGGTGTAGACGGGGTCTGAACCCGCCGGTCTCGAGCAGGCTCCTGGCGATGTAGTTGGTGAGGTTGCGGAACCCAAGAGCACTGCCGCGGAGGTGTTCGAGGCGGCCGT
>WBZS01000784.1_pt1 | contig 32534 bp, 39 predicted proteins | sample 5204201 | NCBI WGS metagenome assembly WBZS01 (sample SAMN12344357, study PRJNA552823) | activated sludge metagenome | biome: Activated sludge suspended growth; feature: Nitrification reactor; material: Wastewater; isolation source: activated sludge from nitrification reactor of wastewater... | reverse complement strand
GGCGCATCGCAACCCGCTTCGACAGGCAGGCAGCCCACTACCTCGGCTTTTTGCACATCGCCGCCGCCATCCTGTGGATGCGCTGAATGTCGATTCAGCCTAGAACGGATCCATTCAGGCCGCGGCCGCGTCGGCGGCAAAGCGTGCCATGACGATCCTGTAGGGGATCAGCGCGACGACCGCGATCACAAGCTTGACGGAAAGATCGCCGAGCGCCCAGGAGACCCAGCGCGGGGCGACAGCGGCGAAGCTGCCGAGAAGCGGGGCGGTTTCAGACGCAAATCCGTCGCCGGGGCCGACAAAGGCGAAGGCGGCGGCAAAGGCGATGGAAAAGAAGATTGCCGTATCGATGACCGAGCCGAGCAGCGACGAAATCACCGGCGCGCGCCACCAGCTTTGCCGGCGCAGCCAGTTGAAGACCGTGACGTCGAGGAGCTGGGCGACGAGGAAGGCCGAGCCGGAGGCGGCGGCGATGCGCGCCAGGCGGCCGGGTTCCGTCTCAAAGCCGATCAGGCCGAACCGGTAGAGGAGGTCCGGAACCGTCATCGAGCAGATGACGGCGACGACGAAACCGACGATCACCACGAGCCGGGCGAAGCGGGGTCCGTGCGAACGGTTGGCGAGGTCGGTCACCAGGAATGAAAACGGATAGGTGAAGGCGCCCCAGGTGAGGATATCAGCGAGGGCGATGCCCGCGACGGTACCGTCGACCGGGAACTGCACCAGAATGTTAGACGCGACGACGACAATCGCCATCGCCGCCGCAAAGGGCCACAGTTCCTGGAGCTTCATTTTTTTATCCTGGGTGATGGAACCAGCGCGGAACGGCGACGCCGTTCCGCCGGAAGGATCAGGCGGCTGCTTCGGCGGCGAGCTTCTTGGCCACCTGCTTCTTGATCAGGCGGGCGCGGCTCGACAGGTCGCCGGCATCGGCCTTGACGAGGAAGGCGTCGAGGCCGCCGCGATGCTCGACCGTGCGCAGGGCATTGGCCGAAATACGCAGCGACACGGAGCGGCCGAGGGCTTCCGACAACAGCGTCACATTGACGAGGTTGGGCAGGAAGCGGCGCTTGGTCTTGTTGTTGGCGTGGCTGACGTTGTTGCCGGTCATCACGGCCTTGCCGGTCAGTTCGCAGACGCGGGACATGGTGCAATCCTTCAATCGTTGGTCGCCAAACCCTGTCGTCGCAGCAAAATTGCGTGGAGCCGCGCGCGTTCGGACAGGCAACCGGTGGAAAAAGTCGCGCGGTCATACTGTCTATCGGCCAAGCCGTCAAGCAGCGCCGAAAAGTCCCATTCATTGAATGTTCAGGGACGAACAGCCAAATGTTTGCCGGATTGCGCTGCACAATGGCCCCCGGCGCGGGGTGATGCAAGAGGGAAGACATGCGCCTGAGATACGGTATTGCCGCCGCCACGTTCCTCCTGGCCACACCGATCGGCGCCGGCCCGCTCGATTCCGCTGCTGAAGCCGGAAAGCGCATCTTCCACGCCGATTATGTGGTTTCCTACCTCGGGCTGAAGATCGCCCGTTCCTCCTTCACCTCGACGGTAGACGGCGACCGCTACAGCCTCACCGGTTCCTTTTCCAGCGCCGGCGTGGCGGTGCTTTTCGACCAGACGAAAGGCACCACGAAGATCGACGGCAATGTCGGGCCGAATGGCGTCGAGCCGGCGACCTACGCGTTGCGCTACGCGTCCGGCGGCAAGACGGCGCGCACGGACATCGCGTTTTCCGGCGGCGACGTCGTCAAGGTGGAAAACGTTCCGGCGTCGAAGGCGGCAAAGGCGGCCGACTATATCCCCGTCTCGCGGGACCTGCTGAAGGCCGTCGTCGATCCGCTTTCGGCAACGCTGTTCACCGCGTCGTCGCCGCAGGAGGTTTGCGCGCGAACCCTGAAGATTTTCGACGGCGAGACGCGCGCGGACCTCGTGCTGTCGCCGGCGGGAACCGCCAAGGTCGCGGTCAAGGGCTACAAGGGCGAGGCGGTCCGCTGCAAGGGGCGCTTCGTGCCCGTGGCCGGCTATCGCAAGAGCCGCAAGGCGATCGAATATCTTCGTACCAAGAGCGCCATCGAGATCGCTTTCGCCGATTCCGGCCTTGCCGGACTGTGGGCACCTGTCGCCGGTTCGATCGGAACCGAAGTCGGCACCGTCAGGGTCTATGCGACCCGTTTCGGGGAGAATTGACGGACCGGGTCGGCGTCGCCATTGTCCGCGCCACCAATCGGGTCGGATTCATGCGGCGGGCTACGTTCATCGGCTTTCTTGCGATCGTCATGTGGTCGCTGCTGGCGCTGTTCACGGCCGCGTCGGGGACAATGCCGCCCTTCCAGCTCGCGGCGGTGACCTTTGCCATCGGAACCGGTGTCGGCCTGGTTGCGTCGGCCTTCGGCTGGGCGGGGGGCTCGCTTCGCGGCGTCAGACCCATCGTCTGGGTGCTCGGGATCGGCGGCCTGTTCGGCTATCATTTCTTCTACTTCACCGCGCTGCGCCACGCGCCGCCGGTCGAAGCCAGCCTGATCGCCTATCTGTGGCCGCTGTTCATCGTCGTCGGCTCTGCGCTCTTTGGCGGCGAGCGGCTCGGCTGGCACCATCTCGCCGGAGCGGCCATCGGGCTGGCCGGGACGGCCCTCATCGTCACCAAGGGGCAGGGGCTCACGCTCGATCCGCGTCATGGCTTCGGCTACGCGATGGCGTTCGGCTGCGCATTCCTGTGGTCCGGCTATTCGCTCGCCATGCGCCGCTTCGCTGCGGCGCCGACCGGTGCGGTGACGGTTTTCTGCGCGGCGACAGCGCTGCTCGCGGCGCTGTCGCATGTGGCGCTGGAGGACACAGTGTGGCCGCAGGCAGCCGGCGAATGGCTGGCGATTGTCGGCCTCGGACTGATGCCGGTCGGCGCGGCCTTCTATGTCTGGGACCACGGTGTGAAACACGGTGACATTCGCGTGCTCGGGGCGGCGAGCTATGCCGCGCCGCTGCTGTCGACGCTGGCGCTTCTGGCCGTCGGCCGAGCGCAGGCGAGCCCGACGATCATCGCTGCCTGCCTGCTGATCGCCGGCGGCGCCGCACTTGCCGCCAAGGACATGCTGATGCCACGGAGGGTGCGGACATGATGCCGTTCGCGGGTGGACCGTCGACGGCGGAAAACGGCACGCTGATCTTCGCCGCCGTCGCCGCGCTGCTCTATCTTGTCATGCTGGCGCAACCCCGGACAGCGAAACGGGCGGCCGTCAAGACCGCCTCGGTCGTCTTGCTGGCGGTGCTCGCCTTTCTTGCGGGCGGGCCGTGGCTACTCGTCGCTGCGCTGTTGCTCAGTTCCGTCGGGGACGCCTTTCTCGCCTTCGACGGAGAAAAGCCTTTTCTGAGCGGCCTGGGCGCATTCTTTGCGGCGCATCTGGCCTACGTGGCGCTGTTCCTGACGGAAGGGATGGTGACGGTGGCGTTGACCGCTCCGCGTCTCGCCATCGGCGTCGCGATGACGCTTGCGACGGGCGTCATGATTGTCCGGCTCCGGCCGGCGGTCGGCGACACGCTGCGGCTGCCGGTGACCGCCTATGGCCTGGCGATCCTGGCGATGGGGTTGTCATCGCTCGTCGTCGCGCCACGGTTCGTGCCGCTGGGCGCGGTGATGTTCATGGCGTCGGACACAATGCTGGGGACCGAGCGCTTTCTCGTCGCGCACGGCTCGGCCGCTTCGCGTCCACTCGCCTACGGGGTGTGGACCCTCTACTGGCTCGGCCAGGCGACGATTACCCTCGGCTTCCTCACTTGAACACGTCCTTGAGCCGGCGAACCTCGCCCAGGACCTCAGCGTCGGTGGCATTCGGGAGGCCAATGTTGCGGCGGATGGCCGGATCGCCCCAGCGCAGGAACGGATTGGTGGCGAGTTCCATTCCAAGCGTGGTCGGCAGGGTCGGCTTGCCTTCGGCCCGGAGCGAACCGACTTCGGCGGAACGGGCGGCGAGTGCGGCATTGTCCGGATCGACGGAGAGGGCGAAACGAGCGTTGGACGCGGTGTATTCGTGGCCGCAATAGATCCGCGTTTCCACGGGCAGGGCGGCGATGCGGGCGAGCGAGGCCTGCATGTCGGCGGCCGGCGCCTCGAAAAGACGCCCGCAACCGAGCGAAAACAGTGTATCGCCGGCAAAAAGCAGGCCGCTCTGCGGGAAGTGATAGACGATGTGGCCGGCGGTATGGCCGGGCGTGGAGATGACGTGCACCGTCTCGGAGCCGAAGGCGAACTCATCGCCGCCGGCGACCGCACGGTCGATGCCCGGAATCTTCGCCGCTTCGCCTTGCGGACCGGTGATGGTCAGCCCGTAGCGCGCCTTCAGCGGCAGGTTCGCTTCCACATGATCGGGATGCCAGTGGGTGGTCAGGATGATATCCGGCGTCCAGCCGGTGCGCTCTACGGCGGCGACGATGGCCTCCTCCTCTGGGGCGTCGATCAGCGCGGTGCGGCCGGACACGGGGTCATGGACGAGGACGCCGTAATTGTCGTCGCGGCAGGAAAACTGTTCGACCTGAAGGGCCATGGCATGTCGCTCTCGTTGCAGGATAGCGAGATGTAGACCGCGAAAAAGACGGTGTCACCCCGCCACGGTTGCAGGCCGAGCCGCGCGGCCCTACGTTTTCCCCCATGCATGCCGACATTGTCGATCTCAGGGCCTTCTACGCGACCATGACCGGGCGCCTCGCCGAGCGTTCGATCGCGGTGGCCCTCACCGCCTTGTGGGACCCGATCGCCGAGGAACGGCTGGTCGGCCTCGGCTACTGCCTGCCCTGGCTGGACCGTTTCGGCGAAAAGGCCGAGCGGACCTTCGCTTTGATGCCGGCTGGACAGGGCGCTTTGCGCTGGCCGGTTGACGGGCCGTCGGCCACGGCGCTGGTGTTCGAGGAAGAACTGCCGCTGTCGGATTCCGCCGTCGACCGCGTGTTGCTGGTCCACGCGCTCGAATTCGCTGAAAGCCCGCGCGACATGCTGCACGAGGCATGGCGGGTGCTGGCGCCGGGCGGCAGGCTGGTCATCGTCGTCCCCAACCGTCGCGGCATGTGGGCGCGATCCGAGCACACGCCGTTCGGCGCGGGCCGGCCCTATTCGCGCAGCCAGCTGACCGCGCTGCTGCGCGAGGCCAATTTCACGCCCGGCGCCTTCGGCGAAGCGCTGTTCTTCCCGCCGACGCGCCGGCGGGCGCTGCTGCGCCTCTATTCCGCGTTCGAGCGCACCGGCCGGCGCCTGTGGCCGATGTTCTCCGGCGTGATCGTGGTCGAGGCCCAGAAGCGATTGTACCAGGGGCTTCCGGTCTCCGCCCGGTCGTCGCGACGGGTGTTCGTGCCGGTGCTGGCGCCGCAGGGCATGGGGCGCGCCGCACCACGATCCGCTCGACAATCCTGACCCCAAAGGCTATTGCGCCTGCGCCGTCAGTCGAGGCGCGAAGGGTCACTATCATGGACGCGAAGGAAAAGGCCGGCAGGCCGCAGCCCAAGCCGGGTGTCATGGACATCGCCGCCTATGTGCCGGGCCGCCACGAGGCGCCGGGCGCGGTCAAGGTGCACAAGCTTTCGTCCAACGAGACGCCGCTTGGCGCCTCGGCCAAGGCGAAGGCCGCGTTCGCGGAGCTGGCCGACAAGCTGGAATTCTATCCAGACGGCTCGGCGACGAAGCTGCGCGAAGCCGTTGCCGCCGCGCACGGGCTGAACGCGGCCAACATCCTGTGTTCCAACGGGTCCGACGAAGTGCTCGGCCTGCTGTGCCAGACCTATCTGAAGCCCGGCGACGAGGGCCTTTTCACGGAGCACGGCTTCCTCGTCTACAAGATCTACATCATGGCGGCCGGGGCGACGCCGGTCATTGCGCCGGAGACGAACGAGACGGCGAATGTCGACGCCATCCTGGCGCGGGTGACGCCGCGCACGCGCATCGTCTTCCTCGCCAACCCGAACAATCCGACCGGCACCTACATTCCGGTCCAGGAGGTGCGGCGCCTGCACGCGGCATTGCCGAAGGACGTGCTTCTGGTGCTCGATGCAGCCTATGCCGAATATGTGCGCCGCAACGACTACGAGGCCGGGCTCGAACTGGTGTCGGCGCACGAGAACGTCGTGATGACGCGCACCTTCTCCAAGATCCACGGACTTGCCGGGCTGCGCATCGGCTGGATGTACGCGCCGGCGCATGTGGTCGACGCGGTCAACCGGGTGCGCGGTCCGTTCAATGTCAATGCCGCGGCCATTGCCGCCGGGACGGCGGCGATCGGCGACCGCGCGCATGTCGAGGCTGCGGTGGCGCATAACGACCGGTGGCTCGGTTGGCTGACGGAAGAACTCACGCGCCTCGGCCTGCGGGTGACGCCGAGCGTCGGCAACTTCCTGCTTGTGCACTTTCCGGATGGCGACGCGGCGCACACGGCCGAAGCGGCCGACCGCTTCCTGATCGAGAGGGGGTTCATCCTGCGGCGCGTTTCCGCCTATGGATTCCCCAATGCGCTGCGGCTGACCATCGGGTCCGAAGACGCCAATCGCGGCGTTGTCGCCGCTCTCGCCGAATTCCTCGGGAAGACCTGAAATGCCGGCGTTCAAGACGGTCACGCTCGTCGGCATCGGCCTCATCGGCTCGTCGCTGGCGCGTGTCATTCGTGATCGGGCACTGGCGGACCGCATCGTCATTTCGACGCGGAGTTCGGAAACGCTGAAACGCGCGGAAGAACTCGGCCTGGGGGACGCCTATGTCGCCGATCCGGTCGAAGCGGTGCGCGATGCCGATCTGGTCATTGTCTCCGTGCCGGTCGGCGCGTCCGGCGCCGTCGCCGAGGCGATCGCGCCGGGGCTGAAGCAAGGTGCGATCGTTACCGATGTCGGCTCGACCAAGGCTTCGGTCATCCAGCAGATGGCGCCGCACATTCCGGCGGGGGTCCATTTCATCGCAGGCCACCCGATCGCCGGGACCGAGAAATCCGGTCCCGACGCCGGTTTCGCCACGCTGTTCGACAATCGCTGGTGCATCCTGACGCCGACGCCCGACGCGGATGCGGGGGCCGTCGGCAAGCTCACGCGCTTCTGGACGGCCTGCGGCTCGCGTGTCGATGTTATGGAGCCGCCGCATCATGACATGGTGCTCGCGATCGTCTCCCACCTGCCGCACATCATCGCGTACAATATCGTCGGAACGGCGGACGACCTCGAGACGGTGACCAAATCCGAGGTCATCAAATATTCGGCATCGGGCTTCCGCGACTTCACCCGCTTGGCCGCTTCTGATCCGACGATGTGGCGCGACGTTTGCCTGCACAATCGCGACGCCATCCTCGAAATGCTGTCGCGGTTCATGGAGGATCTCGCCTCGCTGCAGCGGGCGATTCGCTGGGCCGATGGCGACAAGCTGTTCGATCTCTTCACGCGCACCCGGGCGGTTCGCCGCTCGATCATCGAGGCCGGCCAGGAAGTCGATCTGCCCGATTTCGGCCGCCAGGTCGCGCAGACGCCGAAGACCTAGGGCAGGGCGGGGACAAAGCCGAGCGGCAGGAAGCCGAGGAAGGCTTGCCCGTCGACGAAGCGGAGCTTGATGCCGCTGCCCGAGCCCGGCGGCGATTGCATCGCAGCCAGCGCCTCGAAGCCGGTCCTGATCTCCTCCGCCTGAGCAGGGAAGGCGGACGCAAGCATCGTGGCAAGCGAAACGGGATCGGTCAGGTGGACCTCCAGATCGCCGCTGACGAAGCCGTTTGCGTCAACCGCGAGGCGACCGTTTGCCGACACCGCAATGTCATCGCGCGGAACCACGCGGAGTGCCGCGATTTCAAGGACCGTGCCGCGAACCGACGGGCGTTCTCCGAGCAGACAGTGCGCGCCGTCCCGCACCTTTGCGGTCAAGGTCAGCGTCTGGACCGGCAGGGCGGTGACCGGTCCGGACGCGGTTGCGATATGAGCGTCGGCCGCGTCGAGGGCGATGTCGATGTCCGCACCATCAATGATCGCCGAAGCGGTCGACGAGCGCAGGGCGAACAATTCGCCGTCGTCGGCGGCGCTGCGGGCGACGAGGTCGTTCAGGCGGATCGCGATGCTTGAGGGGCGCGGGAACCACAGACGGGTTTCGGCGACGAGCGCCGACCAGTTGAGGTCGAGCGGCACGAGCCCCGGCAGTTCCACCTGGCCGGGACCGGCCAACGCCGCGGTCGCCGTCATCGGTGATATCACCGACCAGGCGGCGTCCAGGCGGCCGGCCTTCAGGGAGATGCCGTCGACGTCGCGGGTATAGGCGGCAGCCAGGCATCGAAGCGCCAGGTTCGATGGGAAACCGGTCACGTCGAGGCTTTCGCAGGCTGCCCGGGCGCCGGAGGATTCCATCCTCGCAAGCGCGGAGCGGACAACTTCCTCCAGCCGGCCAGCGGCGCCGAACCACAGCGCAGACCAGATGGCGGCCAGGCCAGCGAGTAAAGCCAGCCAGCCGAACAACCTGCCGATCCGCCTTGACCTCATCGACCGGCCTCTCTACAGCCGCGCGGCGTTGACGCATGAAGGCGGTTGGCGACGTGGACGGTCTCTGGGTTTTTGCCTATGGCTCGCTGATGTGGCGACCCGGCTTCGATTTCATCGAAGCCCGGCGCGCGCGCCTCGCCGGCTATCGGCGCGCGCTCTGCGTGCGCTCCTATGTGCATCGCGGCACGCGCGAAAAGCCCGGACTGGTGCTCGGCCTCGATCGCGGCGGCTCCTGCGTCGGACGTGCCTTCCACGTGGAGGCGCGAATTGCCGGGCAGACTGTCGCCTATCTGCGCGAACGCGAACAGGTGACCCTGGTCTATCTGGAGCGGCAGGTCGGCGTGTTGCTCGATGACGGGCGGCGCGTGCCGGCCATTGCCTATGTCGCCGATCGCGGACATGAACAATATGCCGGCCGCCTCGATGCGGCACACGCCGCCGCCATCGTGCGCGACGCGGCAGGCGTTTCCGGCGTCAATCGCGACTATGTGCTCAATACCGTGGAGCACCTGCACGAACTCGGAATCCGGGATCATTGGCTGGAGCATGTCGCCCGGCTGGTCAGTTCGCCGCAGCCTTGAGCGCTGCAAGGCGGGCACGCGCGGTCGACGGAAGGGGCGGGCATCCGGGCCGTGCGGCGGTTTCGACGAGGATCGCGTCGCTGGCCGCCTCGAGCTCGGACACAAGGCGGGACTGGAATTCCTCCTTCGCCAGGCCGGGCGGGATCGGCGGCAGGATCCTGATGTCGATGGTGCCTGGATGGCGTACCATCTTCCGCCGCGGCCAGAACAGGCCGGCCTGGTGGGCGATGGGCACGACCGGCACGCCGAGGCGGGCATAGAGTTCCACGATGCCGTATTTGTAGGCGGGCTCGGCGCCGGGCGGGCGTCGCGTTCCTTCCGGATAGATGAGCAGTTCGCGTCCCTGGCCAAGACGTTCGGTCGATTTGGCGACGACATCGCGCAGGGCGCGGGCGCGATCGCCGCGCTTGACCGGCACCATGTTCATCCGGGCGACGTACCAGCCGAAGAGCGGTATCCACATCAGTTCGCGCTTCAGGATGAAGAACGGGTCGGCAATGATCGGCACCAACGCCAGAATATCGATCAGCGACTGGTGCTTCGGCGCCAGGATGAATGCTCCGTTCGGCAGGTTTTCCTGGCCCTCGATCCGGACCTTGGTGCCGGCGATCTTCTCCAGCATCCAGATGCTGTTACGGGCCCAGAATTTGGGCACATACCAAGCGTAGCGGCGCGGCGCGAGAAAATAGAAAGGCGTCCAGATGATCATCTGGGCGATCATCGTCGCATAGAAGGCGACGTTATAGGCAAGCGAGCGGAGTTTCAGCATACCGATGCACCCGGTGGGGACAGCACAGCGTTACACGATGGCGCGGTCGAGGCCAACGATCAGCCGCCGGCGACGCTGGCAACAGATGTCCGGTCGGAAAGGTGGTCGAGGGCACCGCGCATCAGCGCGCCGACATATTTGGAATATTCGACAAAGAGGACGCGCATGGCGTCGGCATCGGCGATCCAGCCGAGGGCGCTGCGCTGCTCGTTGACGACGGGGTAGGGGATCAGATCGACATTGCCGACGGCGCGGCGCATTTCCAGCAGCGAGCGCGGAATGTGGTAGTTGGAGGTGACGACGATGGCCGAGGCATAACCGCGGTCACGCAGCCACTTGGCGCTTTCCTCGGCATTGCCGATGGTATCGAGCGCGGCATGATCGATATCGATGCAGCAGGAAAACAGCGCTGGCGCGGCGCCGTTGGCCGCTTGCAACGCGGCGCGGTCGGTGATCGGGTTGACGCCCGAGATCAGCAGGCGCTTGCCCATGCCGGATTTGAGCAGGTCGATGGCGGCGGCGATCCGTTGACGGCCGCCGGTGAGCACGACGATGCCATCCGCCTTGGGAACTGTCAGCGGTGCACGCATCGCGGCAATACTCAGCCCGAAAATGCCGAAGCCGGCGCCATAGGCGAGCGCGGCAACGACAAGTCCGCCGAACACGGCAAAAACCGTCCGGCGAAATGCAGGGGCACGCTGGTGCGGCGCGGCCTGGGCAGGGGGCGATTCCATCGCCGCGTTCTAGCGCCGAATATCAGCAATCGCCAGAAGCATGACGGCGCGGAGCGCCGCTGTTTCAGGTCGTGTCGATGGCATTGAGCTGCCTTACCACGGTCACATGGGACGTGACGGCAGTCAGGGCGGCGACAAGCAGGATGACCGCCGCGACACCGACATAGCCCGCCCAGCCGACCGAGAAATTCCCGAACAGGGCGACCGCCTGCTCGGCCTGCGGCATGGCCCGGTTGGAGGCGGTCCACCAGAAGACGCCGAGAAACACGCCGACGGCCAGAAGGCCGCCGGCCAAAGCCCCGCGCAGGCCGACCACGAGGAAATGCCGGCGGAACTGGCGGGCAATGAACCCCGATTCGGCGCCGACGAAATGCAGGACCTCGATGATGTGATCATTGCCGGCCATCGCGCCGCGGGTGGCGAAGACGACCGCCAGCACTGTTGCCGTCAGCATCAGCGCCAGCACCGCCAGCCCGATGGCGACGGTGGCGCGGGCCATCGCCACCAGGCGATCGACCCAGGCGCGATGGTCGTCCAGGGTGGCGTCGGGTACCCTTTCGCCAAGCCGCTGGGCCAGCGCCGGGAAATCCGGCGGCGCGCTTTCGTCGATCGTCACGATAACGAGGCGCGGCACCGGCAGATCGGCGAGATCGAGGCCCGAACCGAGCCACGGCTCCAGCAGGCGGGCGGTTTCATCGACGTCGACAATCCGTGCGCCGGCGATGCCGGGGAAGGCGGCCGCGAGATCCCGCGCCGAAGCGAGGGCTGCTTCCATGTCGAGCCCGTCGCGCGGCACCACCTGAATGGTCGCCTCGCGGGAAATCTGCGTCTGCCATGCCGCGGCCGAGGAGCGCACCAATGTTACCGCGCCCATCGTTATGCAGGACAGGAAGGTCATGATGGCGATAACGAAGGCGAGGGCGCGGCCGGCGACATTGTCGCGGGGGACAATCGGCGACAGCGGGCGGCCGGACTTGCGTGCGGCAGCGGCGACGCCGGATGATGAAGCCGCCTTACTCATAGACATCGAGCCGGCCGTCGCCGAGGACCATGCGGCGCGCGTCGATCTGGTCCATCAGGGCAAGGTCGTGAGTGGCAATCACGACGGCGGTGCCGAGCCGGTTGAGTTCGCGGAAGAGCTTCAGCAGGCGTGTCGCCAGGGGCGGATCGACGTTTCCGGTCGGTTCGTCGGCGAGCAGCATTTCCGGTTTCTCGATGATGGCGCGCGCAATCGCGGCGCGCTGCTTCTCGCCGCCCGAGAGCACGGGAGGAAGAACGTGCATCCGTTCGCCGAGCCCGACCCATTTAAGCAGATCGACGACATCGGCCTTGTAGGAGGATTCCTCGCGCCCGCGCACGCGCAGGGGCAGCGCGACATTCTCATACGTGGTCATGTGGTCGAGGAGGCGGAAATCCTGGAAGACGACGCCGATTCGCCGGCGAAGCAGCGGCAGTTCGGCGCGGGGCAGGGTCGCACGATCCTTGCCGAAAACGGTGATCAGGCCGCGGGTCGGCTTGAGCGAAAGAAACAGCAACCGCAGCAGCGTGGTCTTGCCGGCGCCGGACGGTCCGGTCAGGAACTGGAAGGAATGCGGCTCGACGTGCAGCGAAATATCGCGCAACACTTCCGGCCCCATGCCATATCTCAATCCGACGTTCTCGAAACGGATCACACCCGTCGCCCATGTCGCCAACTGCGTGGCAACCCTTCCTAAACCTTGGTTAATGCGCGGTTAAGCAGGCAGGAAACGGCATTTCAGGGGCGACGGTGAAAAAGCGTTAACCAAAAAGGGCTACCCCGAGACAGATGTCCCGTTCAAGGACCCGTGATGGCCAGTGATCGCCCGCCCCAGCCGGTCAACGGCGAAATTCTTGCCGCGCAGGCAGCCGGACGCCCCGGCGGCCGGCGTCCCGACGATGCCGTGGATGCGGATTTCGAGACGATCGAAGTCCCGCAGGCGGTGCGCCCGCCATCTGCACGACCCGTCGCGGGCGCAATCGAGCGGGAAAGCCTTTCCATCCTCAACGGTTCGGCGCCCGTGGCGGACAGGACCTCGCGCGGCGGACCGGCGTTCTGGGCGACCGGAATCCTGGCGGTCGCCGCGGCGTTCTGGTTTTCCGGCGGTCACGCGCTGCTCGACCACCGCTCGTCGCTGGCGCTGTCCGACGAGGCGGCCGGGTTCGAGGTGATGGAAGTAACCTCGAGCGTGAAGCGGTTGAGCGGGCGCGACGTGCTGATGGTCGACGGCGTGTTGCAGAATACCGGCATGCGCGATGCTGTCGCACCCGACATCATGGTCAATGTCGAGAGCGACACCGGCGGGACAACGCGCTACCTTCTGGGACTGGGGAAACCAGTCGTGGCCGCCGGCGATACGGCAGATTTTTCCAGCAGGCTGAACGTTCCCAAGGGCGGGGTGAAGCGCATCTACATTACCTTCGAGGAGGTCAAATAGTGCCAGTTGTTCGCGGCAAGGCCATCGAGGTCCTGTTCAGCGCGTCGGCGATCGCCCGGCGCAATCTCGAACTCGCCAAGGAGATCGCCTCGCGCGACTATCAGGACCTGCTGGTGATCGCGATCCTGAAGGGCTCGTTCGTCTTCGCCGCCGACCTGGTGCGCGCCATGCACGATGCCGGGCTTGCGCCCGAGGTCGAATTCATCACCATCTCGTCCTACGGCTCGGGAACCACGAGCGGCGAATTGCGGGTGCTGCGCGATATCGACAGCGATCCGAAGGGCCGTGACGTGCTGCTGATCGACGATATCCTCGAATCGGGCAAGACGCTGAAATATGCCCGCGACCTGATGCTGTCGCGCGGTGCGAACAGCGTTTCGGTGGCGACGCTGCTGGACAAGCGGATGCGCCGGAAGAGCGCGATCGACGCCGATTTCGTCGGGTTCGATTGTCCGGACCACTTCGTGGTCGGGTATGGCATGGATGTCGGCCATGCCTTCCGGGAACTGCCCTTCGTCGGCATCGTGACAGGAGATGCCTGACATGGCCCAACATCGCCTGCTCGTCGTCGAGGATGACGAATCGGTCCGCTCGCTGGCGGCGCGCGCCCTGGCGTCGGGAGGCTATGTCATCGATACGGCAGCCGACGGCGAGGAGGGGCTGGCGATGATCGAGGCGGCCGGCGGCGCCTACGACCTCATCGTCTCCGATATCCGAATGCCGGCCCTCGATGGCATCGGCATGGCAAAGGCGGCGGCGGCGCGCTTTCCGGAACTCAAGATCCTGCTGATGACCGGCTACGCCGAACAGCGCGAGCGGGCGGCCGACCTGTCCAGCATCATCATCGACGTGTTGCAGAAGCCGTTCCAGCTGGCGCAGCTGCGCGGCGCGGTCGCCGCAGCTCTCGGCCAGGGATCAGCGCAGGTCCAGTAGCCGCTCCAGATAGGATTTTTCGCCCTCCGGCGACAAGGCGTCGCCAAGGCGTTTGCGGATTGCTTCGAGAATACGGCGCGCGCGCTCGGCGTCGATCTCGTCGGGAACCTCCACGGTCTCGCCGAAATCCGGTCCGCTGGTTGCTTCCGGCCGGCCGAGCGGATCACGGGACGATCCGTCGCGGCGGCCGCCCGGCTCCGAGCCGCCCTGCTCGCCCTGGTTGGCCTGCTGCATCTGGCGCATCATGTCCTCCGCGCCGCGGCGAAGCGCTTCCAGCGCGCGACCCTGCTCGCCAACCGCGCTTTCGCGGTCGCTGTCGCCGAGGGCATCGCCGGCACCGTCCATGGCCTTGCCTGCGTCTCCGAACCCCTCACCCGGCTGGATGCCCATGCCGCCGAGCTGATCCATCAACTCGCCGAGCTGGCCGCGCAGTTCGCCCTGCCGGTCCTGCAGGTCGCCGAAGCCGTCTCCAGGTTCGTTGCCGCGGCCAGGCCGGCGACCGCCTTGCTGCTCGCCACCCTCGCCCTGCTGACCCTGCTGGCCTTGTTGACCCTGCTGTTGCCCGTCGCGGCCTTCCTGCTGCTGGCCCTGCTGTCCTTCGCGCCCCATGCGATCGGTTTCGTTCATCAGCTCCTGCTGGCGCTTCATGATCTCGCCGAGCTTGTTCATCTGGCGGCGCATGGGGTTCTGGGCCGAATCACCCTGCTGGCGGTCATGACGGCCGGCCTGCAGGTTCTCCATCATCTCCTGAAGCTGCGACAGCAGTTCGCGGGCCTTGTCCTTCTGGCCCGATTTCGACAGCCGTTCGATCTGGTCGAGCATGCGTTCAAGGTCGTTGCGCCGCAATTCGCGCGTATCGGGATCGCGCTGCGCGGTGCGAGGGTTTTGCTGCGCGCGCTCGGCCAGTTCGCGCATGAGCGCGTCCATCGCCTTGCGCAATTCGTCCATCAGCCGCGCGATCTCCTCGTCGGAGGCGTTGTTGTCCAGCGCGTTCTTCAGGTCCTCCTGCGCCTGACGCAAGCGGCGTTCGGCATCGGAGAGGTCGCCGTCCTCGATTCCGGTGGCGACGGTCCAGAGGTAGTCGACCACACCGCGCAGATCGTCGTCGCCGCGGGCGAGTTTCAGCCGGGTCATCGCGGTCATCACGCCGAGATAATGGGCGGCGACGGGAATAGTATCGCCCGGGCGGATGGTGATGGCCTGCATGAGGTCGAGGACCCGGCCGCGCTGGTTGGCATCGAGCGCCAGAAGGCGACGCTGCTCGATGAGCGCACGGGCGAGCGGGTTGGTGAAGCGGCGCTCCGGCAGGGTCGCGGCCATCGTTTCCGAACGCCCTTCATTGCCGGCGGCATCGCGAACGACCAGCGTGACATCGAAGGTCGCGCCGGCGAACGGGTGGCGGGTAAGGTCGCGCGACGTTTTCGCCTTCGGCTCCTTCGCGCCCTTCTGGGGCATCGCGAGGGCGATATCCGGCACCGCATAGAGCGGGTGCGCGCCCGGAGCCGCCCGCTGGGCAGGTGTAAGCTCCGCCGCGCCCGAGACGGCGCCGTAGTCGTCCTCGACGGTGTAGGACAGTTCGAACGCGCCGCCGGCACCCCGCTTGGGCTCGCCGGCAAATCGCACCTTCGGTGGCGTATCGGGAATGACGGAGACCGGCCAGCGGCCGATCTCGCGATTGCCGTCGCGGACGATCCAGGCGCCGTCGGCGGCGAGCGTATCGCTGAAGACGCTGGAGCCCTTCGTGTCGGGCGCGGCCGCGATGGTGCGCGGTTCGCCCGATCGCGGTTCGAAGGCCAGGGTTTCGTTGCCCGATCCGCCGCTCAGGCGCAGGGACAGCACGCTGCCCGCCGGTACGGCGCGCGGACCGGCCGCGTCGGCGATGTCGAGTACGATCGGGGGCAGGCGCGTATAGGCCGGCGGCGAAAGCCAGGCGTCGAGGCGGGCGGGAATTGCGGGGGCGCCGGGCGTCGGGCGGAAGACGTCGGTCACCGACCCGCCGCGCGGCCCGAAGGAAAAGGCGAAGGCGGCGGCAAGGGCCAGCGGCGCCAGCGCGCGCAGGGCGAAAGGATCGCGGCGCGGCATGTCGGCTTTCGGCAGATCGGGGGCGACATGGTCGAGCCTGCGGGCCATGCGGCGCTGGTGTTCGCGCCAGAGCGCGTCGGCGAAGGGTCCGCCTTCGCCGACGATCCGGTCGGCCAGCGCCGCGGCTGGCGCGTGCGTGAGCGCATTAGTGGTCTCGATCCTGCGGTCGACGTCCTCGGCGCGCGGCGAGCGGAACCACAGCAGGGGCGCGAACGCAGCGACGGTGGAAACGGCGAAGATGAAGGCCAGGGCAAGGCGCACCACCTCGGGCACATGGCGGAACAGCCCGGCCCAGGACACGGCCAGAAAGACTGCCACGACGAGCAGCAACGGCAGGACGAGCGGCCACAACCGCTCGAGCGCCATCGACAGCCCGGTCAGGCGCCGCGCTCGGGCCAGAGCCAGCGGCACTATCGGTTCGGGGCGCACGCCGCCAGAGGTCATCGGTCCATCCGGTTCATCCGCCTCTCCCTGAGGCAGGCAGGATGGGAAACCTTAGCATCAATCGCGGCGAAGGCGAGGCGAAGCCAACAAACGTGATTGACGGGCGGTTTGCCGTCAGAGCCAGGAAGGAACCGAGTCGAGCGCGATCAGGGCCTCGATCGACGGGCGTGGGCGCACGACATGGAAGCGATCGCCCGAGACGAGGACCTCTGGAACCAGTGGGCGCGAATTGTAGGTGCTCGACGCGACGGCGCTGTAGGCGCCGGCTGTCATCACGGCCAGCAGGTCGCCGGGCGCGGGGCGCGGCAGATCACGATCATGGCCAATGAAGTCGCCGCTTTCGCAGACCGGTCCCACGACATCGGCGACAAGGCGCGGATGGTCCGCCGGCGCGAGCGCGACCGGCCGGATGTCATGCCAGGCGTCGTAGAGGGTCGGTCGGATGAGGTCGTTCATCGCCGCGTCGACGATGGCGAAATTCTTGCTGTCGCCTTCCTTCACGAAGAGGACGGACGTGACGAGCACACCCGCATTGGCGGCGATGAGGCGGCCGGGCTCGACGATCACCTTGATGCCGAGCGGGGCAAGGTGGCGGTGTACGATGGCGGCGTAGGCGCGGGGATCGGGCGGCGGATCGTTGTCGAAACGGTAGGGCACGCCGAGACCGCCGCCCAGATCGACATGCTCGACGTGGTGGCCGTCGGCACGCAAGGTGGTGACGAGTTCGGTAAGCAGGCGAAACGCGTCGTCGAAGGGTTGCAGGTCGGTGATCTGGCTGCCGATATGCATGTCGATTCCGGCAACGGCCAGACCCGGCAACGCGGCGGCGCGGCCGTAGACGGCGCGGGCGCGTTCGAAGGGAATGCCGAACTTGTCGGCCTTCTTGCCGGTGGAAATCTTCTTGTGGGTCTTGGCGTCGACATCCGGATTGATGCGCAGCGACACCGGCGCCGTCTTGCCGGCGGCGACGGCGCGCGCCGACAAAAGCTCCAGTTCCGGTTCGGATTCGACGTTGAAGCAGCGGATGCCGGCGGCAAGGCCCGCGTCGATCTCGGCGGCCGTCTTGCCGACGCCAGAGAACATGATCCTGTCGGCCGGAATGCCGGCGGCAAGCGCGCGGGCGAGTTCGCCGCCCGAAACGACATCGGCGCCGGCGCCGAGCCTGGCCAGCAGGGTCAGCACCCCCTGGTTGGAGTTCGCCTTCATGGCGTAGCAGACCATCGCGTCAAGGCCGACGAAGGCCTCGGCGAACACCTTGTAGTGCCGGGTCAATGTCGCGGCGGAATAACAGTAGAACGGCGTGCCGACCTGCGCGGCGATTTCCGGCAGGGGGACGTCCTCGGCATGGAGAATGCCGTCGCGATATTCGAAATGGTTCACGACGCGCCCGGTCTATTCGATGAGGGAATCGAGGATGAAGCGGCGCTCGGGTTTTTCCTCCGCTGCCGGCTCTTCGGTTTTGACGCCCTGTTCCACGGCCGCAGCCTTCCGCTCCTCGGCGGCGGCCTGGGACGGCGTGAGCAGATCGCCCTTGCGACCGCACGCCGACAGCGACACGACGATCAGCGGAAGCACGAGAAGGACCGGAAGGACGGCGCGGGCATTCATGCGGATAAAATCCAGTTTTGGACGACAGATGCTGCTGTACCGCAAAATACGGCGCGTTGCATCCCCGCTCAACCCCTGGCGAGGCGCTTGCGCCACGCCCTGATCTGGCGGCGAACCTCGGCCGGGGCGGTGCCGCCATAGCTGCGGCGGCTTTTCACCGAGCTTTCGACCGTGAGGACCGAAAAAACATCGGCGGTGATCCCGGCATGGATCCCCTGAAGGTCTTCAAGCGACAGTTTGTGCAGCGGTACCTTCCGCTCCTCCGCAAGCTTCACGGCGCGGCCCGTGACGTGGTGGGCTTCGCGGAAGGGGATCTTCAACGTGCGCACCAGCCAATCGGCAAGATCGGTGGCGGTGGAGTAGCCGGACGCGGCCGCCTTGCGCATCGCGCCAGCGTCGAAAACGAGGTCTCCGACCATGCCGGTCATGGCGGCAAGCATCAGGTCCAGCGTCTCGGCGGCGTCGAAGACGGCTTCCTTGTCCTCCTGCATGTCCTTGGAATAGGCGAGCGGCAGGCCCTTCATCATGGTCAGCAACCCGACGAGATGGCCGCTGATTCGGCCGGTCTTGCCGCGCACGAGTTCGGCGGCGTCCGGGTTCTTCTTCTGCGGCATGATCGAGGAGCCGGTGGAGAAGGCGTCAGTCAGCCTGGCAAAGCCGAACTGCGGCGTCGTCCACACCACGATTTCCTCGGCGAAACGCGAGAGATGCGTGCCGCAGATGGAGGCAAGCGACAGGAATTCGAGCGCAAAATCGCGATCGGACACCGAATCGATGGAATTGCGCGTCGGTTCGCGGAAGCCGAGCGCCTTTGCCGTGGCGAAGCGGTCGATCGGGAAAGGCGTGCCGGCAAGCGCCGCGGCGCCGAGCGGGCATTCGTCCATGCGGCGGACCGCGTCATCGGCGCGTGAGCGGTCGCGCGCGAACATTTCGACATAGGCCATCAAATGATGCCCGAGCGTGACAGGCTGGGCGACCTGGAGATGGGTGAAGCCGGGCATGACGGTCGCGGCGTGCCCTTCGGCGCGGTCGAGCAGGGCTGTGATCAGCGTCGTCAGGGCGGCGCGCACCCGCAGAAGCTCGTTCTTCACCCAGAGGCGGAAATCAACGGCGACCTGGTCGTTGCGCGAGCGGGCGGTGTGCAGGCGGCCGGCGGCCGGGCCGATCAGGTCGGCCAGCCGCGCCTCGACGTTCATGTGGATGTCTTCAAGTCGCGTGGAGAAGGCGAACTTGCCGCTCTCGATCTCTTCACGAACGGTTTTAAGGCCGGCAATGATCTTGTCGCGGTCGGCCGGGGTGATTATGTCGGCCCCGGCGAGCATCGTTGCATGTGCGATGGAGCCGGCGATGTCCTCGGCGAAAAGCTTGCGGTCGAAACCGATGGAGGCGTTGATGGCCTCCATGATCGCGGCAGGGCCGGAGGCGAAGCGGCCGCCCCACATGGCGTTCGATGTCTTTTTCTCGCTCATGGACGCGAACCTCCGGAGACGATGATGGCCGGCAACACGACGAAAAGCCCACTGATGCTGATTGCGGCGGCCGGCCTTATCGGCCTCGCGGCCGGCGCGGCGATCCTATACGTGAGGGGCTTGCCGTCTGGCAACGGGCAGCAGGCAGCGGACAGCATCTGTGCGGCCAAGGGCGGTCTGGCGGAAATGGTTGCCGGCGCCGCCAAGGGCGATGTCGCGGCTCTGTTGCCGGCAAAGGCGCCCGAGCCGATGGGCGAACTCGCCTTCGAGGACGCGGCCGGCAAACCGACAACGCTTGCCGCCCATGCCGGCAAGGCGCTTCTGGTCAACCTGTGGGCGACGTGGTGCGTTCCCTGCCGCGAGGAGATGCCGGCGCTCGACCGGCTGCAGCAGCAAAAGGGCGGCGCCGATTTCGAGGTGGTCACCATCAATCTCGACCGCGGAGGACCGGAAAAGCCGCGCGCCTTTCTCGACGAGATCGGCGTGAAGGCCCTGTCCCTCAATCGCGATCCGACGCTGAAGCTCTTCAACGTGGCGAAGGCGAAGGGACTGGCGCTCGGCCTTCCGGCGACGTTCCTGCTCGACAAGGATGGCTGCCTGATCGCGCACATGAATGGCCCGGCCGACTGGGCCGGGCCGGATGCAACCATCGTCATCGACGCCCTTCGCAAGGGCTGACGAGCGCTTCAATCGTCTTCGAAGATGCCCTGCTCGGCACCGCGATGGCAGGCGACGCAGTTGGCCCAGGAGCCCGCCTTCTGCAGGGACGATTGCGACACTTCCTCGCCGTGTTCGCGGACGAACCAGGCGCGCTCGGAGATGCGCAGCAGCGGCTTGCCCTCGGCGTCGACGGCCTTCGGATCGTCCTTGCCGGCGTTGGCGACCAGATAGTCGCGGATATGGGCGACGGACACCTCGTCGACGCTCGCATCCTCGCCGAAATGGGTTTTCAGCCCGGCCATCACTGCCTCCCAGCTGGCGGCGGGCAGCAGGCGCGGCGGAAAGGCGATGTGGCAGGCTGAGCACTCGGCTTTCGTCATCTCGTCGGTGACGAAACGGTCGGCGCCCGCGGCCGGGAAGGCCAGGAGGCCTGCGATGGCCGTCAACAGCATTTTCTTCTTCATGATTCCTGTCCTCGTTGTCGGATGATTCACTGGCTCGCCAGCCAGGAGATGACGTCCCCGGCCTCCTTGGCGGTACAGTCGCGGCCAAGCACGGAATTGCAGTTACGGCCGATCCATTTCTGGACCTTGGCGAGATCGGTGTAGCGGTCGGGCTGGACGGACGCAGCCATCGGGTCGATTGCCTTGCCGGCGCGGGTCTGGCCGGGCGCGGCGATGTTGTCGGTATGACACGACGTGCAGGACGGGGTGTCGGCGCCTCCGCCGGTGTGGGCGGCGAAGAAGAACGCCTTGCCGGCCGCCGCGTCGAAGCCCGTGAACGCCGGGTCTTCGATCTTCGCCTTCGCGGCATAGTCGGCGATGACGGCATCCTGCGCCGGTCCGGCATGGGCCAGAGTCGCCGCTGCGGCGGAAACGGCAATTGTCAGGACGAAGGTCAGTCGGTTTTTCATGGAGGCCTCTTTTCAGTCGGGAATGGCGATCATCTGCGGGGCGAACAGTCCCACTTCGGCGTCCTGATGGCAGGCGGAACAGTTGGCGCGTCCGGCGACTGACTTGCGCGAGAACAGCGCCTCCGGCAGGTCCTCGTGGAGACGCATCCAGCGCTGCGTCGCCGTTATGCGCAAAGGCTCGGTGTTGGACGCTGCGCGGAAGAAATTCGACGCCTTGCTGTCGAAATGCTCGGCCGAATTCGCCTTTAGCCAGTCGCCGATCCTCTGCGCCGTGGCCGGGTCGAGAGATGCGTTCTCGCCGAAATGGCGGTCGAGCGAGGCCATGACCGCGCCCCAGGCCGCAGCCGGCAGCAGGCTCGGATGATGCGGCGAGTGGCAGGCGCCGCACTCCTGCTTCCATTCGGCCAGCGCCGGCGCGGACGGCACGGCGGGGTTCGGCAGGGCACCGAGATGGGCGAAGCCGGCGGCAGCCGTCGCGCCGATCGCGGTCAGCGCGAGCGCGGCGGGAAGCGGGCGGGCGGATCGCGGCGACGTCGTGTCGGCGCGGGCGCGCTTGCGGCCGGTGATCATGGCACGGGCGAGGTTTTCGTTCTCGCGACGCGATTCGAACATGACGCCGCCGACATGCAGCACGATCAGGCCGACAAGGATCAGGGCAAGCGTTTCGTGGACCTCGCGCGTCGAGCGACCGAGGGCGAACGAAGTCAGGGCGGCAAACGGTCCCTGGCGCTCGACGCCGCCGAGGACGACGAAGCCGGTGGCGACAAGCGCCGCGACCATTGCCAGCAGTGCATAGACCATCAGCGCGCCGAGCGGATTGTGACCGTAGCCGGAAGGATGGCGACCGCCGAGATGGGCGCGAATGCCCGCCAGCGACGGCGGGAACGTGGAAAAACGGGCGAAGGTGGAGCCGAGAATACCCCAGACGAGCCGGAACGCGATCAGGCCGCCGGCGAGATAGCCGGCGTAGAGATGATAGTCGAGCAGGTTCTTGCGGCCGAAAAAACCGAGCGCCAGGGCCGCCGCGACCGACGCGACGAGGAGCCAGTGAAACAGCCGAATGGGAAGATCCCAGACGGGCGCGGAAGTGATCTTGTCGTTTGCCGGCGTATCCATGCCGGTGTCATGGCGCGATCCGGATGACAAAGCGCTGACATCGGCCGGACACACTTCGGGCGCGGCCGGATGTCGCAGAAGCCGGCCATTGCCGGCGCAACGGGATCAGCGGGTCGGAACGGGGGTGGGGCCCGAATAGTCGTAGAAGCCGCGGCCGGACTTGCGGCCGAGCCAGCCGGCCTCGACATACTTCACCAGCAGCGGGCAGGGCCGATATTTGGAATCGGCCAGACCCTCGTAGAGCACCTGCATGATCGCCAGACAGGTATCGAGGCCGATGAAATCGGCAAGCTGCAGCGGTCCCATCGGATGGTTGGCGCCGAGCCGCATGGCGGTGTCGATGGCGTCGACCGATCCCACGCCCTCATAGAGCGTGTAGATCGCCTCGTTGATCATCGGCAGCAGGATGCGGTTGACGATGAAGGCCGGGAAATCCTCGGCGACGGTGGCGGTCTTGTCCAGCGAGGCGACGAAATCCTTGGCAGTCTCGAAAGTCGCGTCGTCGGTGGCGATGCCGCGCACCAACTCGACCAGCTTCATCACCGGTACCGGATTCATGAAATGAATTCCGATGAAACGGCCGGGGCGGTCGGTTTGCGAGGCCAGGCGGGTGATCGAGATTGACGAGGTGTTGGAGGCGAGAAGCGCTTCTGGCCCGAGGAACTGGCAAAGCTGGGCGAAGATCTTCTTCTTGACCGCCTCGTCCTCGGTGGCCGCTTCGATCACGAGGTCGGCAGAGGCAAGATCGGCGAAGGTCGGCGCCGGCTTGATGCGGGCAATCGCCTCGGCATGGCTGCTCTCCTCGAGCTTGCCGGCCGCGACTGCGCGCGAAAGGGTCCCGTTGACCGTCGCCAGGCCCTTTTCGATCCGGTCCATCGAAACGTCGTTGAGCAACACGTCATAGCCGGCCAAAGCGGCGACATGCGAGATACCGCAGCCCATCTGCCCGGAACCGATGATGCCGACCGTTCTGATCTTGCCTGTCATGTACGCCACGTCCCGGCGCGCTGGCCGTCGGACGCCTTCCCCATTTTTTGTGCAGTGCAAAATACCGGCCAGGGCGACTGCCGTCTACCCCGGCCGGATGATTTTTGCGCGCCTTTGGGGAAAACTCAAAGCGCTTTTTGAAGTTCCGGCAGGATGACGAAGAGATCGCCGACGATGCCGTAATCGGCGACCTGGAAGATCGGCGCTTCTTCGTCCTTGTTGATGGCGACGATGACCTTGGAATCCTTCATGCCGGCGAGATGCTGGATGGCACCGGAAATACCGCAGGCGATGTAGAGATCCGGGGCGACGACCTTGCCGGTCTGGCCGACCTGCCAGTCGTTCGGCGCATAGCCCGCATCGACCGCGGCGCGCGAGGCGCCGACAGCGGCGCCGAGCTTGTCGGCCACCGGAAGGATCACTTCCTTGAACTTCTCCGACGAGCCGAGCGCGCGACCGCCCGAAATGATGATCTTTGCCGAGGTCAGTTCGGGACGGTCGCCGCCCGAGAGCTTGTTCTCGACGAAGGACGACAGGCCCGGATCGGCAGGTGCCGCGACCGTCTCGACGCTGGCCGAGCCGCCCTGGCCCGCGGCCTGGAAGGAGGCGGTGCGCACCGTGACGACCTTCTTGGCGTCGGTCGACTGCACCGTCTGGATGGCGTTGCCGGCATAGATCGGCCGCTTGAAGGTATCGGCCGACACGACCTCGATGATTTCCGATACCTGCATGACGTCGAGCAACGCGGCGACGCGCGGCAGCACGTTCTTGCCCATCGAGGTCGCCGGCGCAACGATGGCGTCATAGGCGCCGGCCAGCGAAACGACGAGCGCGGCGGTGGGCTCGGCGAGCCGCTCGGCCAGGCCGTCGGCCTCGGCGAGCAGCACCTTGGCAACGCCGGAGAGCTTGGCGGCGGCATCAGCGACCGCCTTGGCGCCCTTGCCGGCGACGAGGACGTGCACCGGCGAGCCCATCTTCTGCGCCGCGGTCAGCGCCTTGGCGGTCTGGTCGGAAAGGGTGGCGTTGTCGTGATCGGCAACGAGGAGAATGGCCATGTTCGTTTTCCTTCCCGATTGCTCAGAGCACGCCGGCTTCGTTCTTCAGCTTGTCGACCAGTTCGCCGACGGTCTTGACCTTGACGCCGGCCTTGCGGCCGCCCGGCTCCTCGGTCTTGAGCACCTTCAGGCGCGTCCTGACCTCGACGCCGTAGTCGGCCGGCGATTTCTCGTCGAGCGGCTTCTTCTTGGCCTTCATGATGTTGGGCAGGGAGGCGTAGCGCGGCTGGTTGAGGCGCAGGTCCGTCGTCACCACCGCCGGCAGCTTGACCGAGACAACCTGCAGGCCGCCGTCGACCTCGCGGGTGACCTTGGCGGTTCCGCCGTCGATCTCGACCTTGGAGGCGAACGTCGCCTGGCTCCAGCCGGTCAGCGCGGACAGCATCTGGCCGGTCTGGTTGGCGTCGTCGTCGATCGCCTGCTTGCCAAGGATGACCAGGCCGGGCTGGTCGGCGTCAACGACACCCTTGAGCAATTTCGCCACCGTCAATGGCTCGCTCGTCTCGTCGACCTTGATCAGAATGCCGCGGTCGGCGCCCATCGCCAGCGCGGTGCGGATCGTCTCCTGCGCCTGCGCCGGACCGACCGAAACGACGATGATCTCTTCGACCTTGCCGGCTTCCTTCAGCCGGATCGCCTCTTCGACGGCGATCTCGTCGAAGGGATTCATCGACATCTTGACGTTCGCGAGGTCCACGCCGGACCCGTCAGCCTTGACCCGGATCTTCACGTTGTAGTCCACGACCCGCTTGACGGGCACAACAACCTTCATGGGAAACGTCTCCTCGATGGCATTCGCGGCGACCTGTAACGGCGGCAGCGGCGGCGGTCTAGCCGGCAATCGACATCGAGCGCCGATATCCGGCTGATGAAATCGCGCTCCGTCTAATTCGCATTGACGTGCACGTCAATATGCATCGCCGCCTCGGCCCCAGCGCGGCGTCTGTTCCGGTTCTGGCGGCGGCGGTGGACGGGTTTCCACCGCCCGCGGCGTGACGATGGCATTGTCGAACAGCGGGACGCCGCGTCGCTTCAGCAGGACGACGAGGACCGCACCGGCGATCAGCCCTCCGACATGGGCGGCGTAGGATACGCCGTCCTGCAGGTTGGTCAGCAGCATGAACACCTGCCAGCCTACCCACAGCGCCAGCGGCAGAAGCGCGGGGACCCGCAATGGGATGCGGCCGAGCGCGAGGACCCAGACGCGCACCTTGGGATGAAGCAGCAGGTAGGCCGAGACGATCCCGGCAACCGCGCCCGAGGCCCCGATCAGCGGCACATCCGAATCCGGTGCGATCAGCCCGTGGAACCACGCGCCGGCGGCGGCGCAGGCGAGATAGAACAGGAGAAACTTCACGTGGCCGAGGGCATCCTCGATGTTGTCGCCGAAGACCCAGAGGAAAAGCATGTTGCCGCCCAGATGCAGCAGATTGCCGTGGAGAAAGGCGTAGGAGATGTAGGTCGCCGGCTCCGGAACCAGCAGCCAGTCGGGAGGCGGGGCACCGTCATGCACGACCGCCGGGACGTAGCCCAGACCATAGACGGCGGCGGTGGAGAACGATTCCGGATTGACGCTCATGGCGCCGAAAACGATGACGTTGAGCGCGATCAGGCCGATGGTGACGAACTGGGCCTTGATGTGCTTGAGGTTGTTGGCGTCATGAAGCGGAACGAACATGGTGCCTCACCGGTTCTTGCCCGGGACCCAGAGCACGTCGTCGCGGCCGTCCGCATTGGCTACGCGGGCAGCGACGAACAGAAGGTCGGAGACACGGTTCAGGTATTTCAACGCTTCCGGATTGACCTCCTCGCGTTCGGCAAGCGCACACGCCAGCCGCTCGGCGCGCCTGGTCACGGTGCGCGCAAGATGAAGGGCAGCCGCGGCGGGCGATCCGCCGGGCAGGACAAACGAGGTCAAGGGCTCGAGGCGTGCGTTGAGGCGGTCGATTTCCTTTTCGATCCGCAGGACCTGCGCGGCGATGATCCGCAGCGGCTCGAAGGGCGGCTTGCCCTGCGTCACGGGTGTGGCCAGATCGGCGCCGAGGTCGAACAGATCGTTCTGGACAGCAGCCAGAACGGCGTCGAGGTCGGCGTCAGCGAGCGCCGCACGCGCCATGCCGACCGTGCTGCTCGCCTCGTCGACCGAGCCGAACGTCTCGACGCGCAGATCGTGCTTGGGGCGCCGCTCGCCCGTGACCAGACCCGTGGTGCCAGTGTCCCCGGTGCGGGTGTAGATCTTGTTGAGCTTGACCATCGTTCAACCCGGCCGAGCGAAATAGACGGCGAGGACGAGCAGGATGATGGCCGCGAACTGGAGCAGGACGCGCGCCTGCATCAGCTTGTTCGACGTGACGCCGGAGCCGCCGCGCATCATGACGACCAGGCCGCGCAGCAGCACGGCCGCGACCGCGACGATGGCGACGATCGCCAGCCATTTGAACAGTCCCGACATGCACACTCCCTCGTCCGGCGCGGCATTCAGCCGACGTTTTCGATAACCCTGTAGAACAGGCGCTGCGGCAGCAGGCGCTTGAGCAGGATACCCAGTTTCGCAGGCACAGTGACCGGATAATGGGTGCGCGGGCGCGGGCTGGCAAGCGCGTGCGCCAGCACCGTGTAGACCGCCGCCGGGCCGAGCTTGAAACGGCCCTTCGATCCGCCGGCCTGCATCCGGGCAAGCTGCGCCTGATAGGCCTGCCGGTGCGGCGAGGCCTCGATGTCGACGTAGCGGAGGAACCAGGGAAGGCCGTTGGTCGCGATGCGGGACTCAACCGGACCGGGCTCGATCAACGAGACCGAGATGCTGGTGCCCTCGAGCTCCTGCCGCAGGCAAAGCATCAATCCTTCGAGGGCGTGCTTGGAGGCGGCATATGCACCGCGAAACCGGGCCGGAAGGAGACCGAGGATCGACGAGCAATGCACGATCCGGCCGCTGCCTTGTCGGCGCATGACTGGCACGATGCGGCGAGTCAGGTCGTGCCAGCCAAAGACGTTGGCCTCGAACTGGGCACGCAGGGCCTCGGTCGGCAGATCCTCGACGGCACCGGCCTGGGCGTAGGCGCCATTGTTGAAGAGCGCGTCGAGCGTGCCGCCGGTCAGGGCAAGGATCGAATCGACCAGCGCGGCGATCGAGTCAGGTTCCGTGTAGTCGAGATGGAAGGCCTCTATTCCGTCTGCCTGCAGCGCGGCGATGTCCTCGGCCTTGCGGGCGGTCGCAAAAACGCGCCAGCCGTCCTTCTTCAGGGCGCGGGCGCAAAAGGCCCCGATGCCGGATGAGGCGCCGGTGACCAGGATAGTGTGCTGTGCGGGCATCGTTCTCCGGCAGCTTCGGCCTTTACGGCATATGGGTTTGCTTCCCATATTCGGGACGGACTGGCAATCGGAGGAACGATTCTGTTCGCCAACCGCGTCGTGCGCGTCATCTGGGACGCCATCTACCGATTTGCCGCCGACGATGGCTGGGCGATGGCGAGCCATGTCGCGCTGTCGACGCTGATGGCGACCTTTCCGTTCCTGATCTTCGCCGGAGCGCTGGCGTCGTTCATCGGCGGCCAGCAGCTGATGGACGCGGCGTTGCCGATGGTCTTCGAGGCCTGGCCGAAGGAGATCGCGGAGCCGATTTCGGTTGAGGTGCGCAATGTGCTGGCGGTCCAGCATGGCGGGCTGCTGACCTTCAGCGGACTGGCGGCCGCCTTTTTCGCCTCCAATGGCGTGGAAGCGCTGCGAACCTCGCTCAACCGCGCCTACGGGCTGAGCGAGCGGCGGTCAGTGCTGGCGCTGCGCGCGCAAAGCATCGCCTTCGTCCTCATCGGCGCGCTGACGCTGTTCGCGGTCGGCCTGCTGCTGATCGCCATTCCGATGGCCGTCGCGCTAATCGCCGCGCGCGTGCCGGAAACGGCGAAGGCGATCGGTGACATGGCACTGTGGAACCAGGGGCTGGCGGTGCTCATCCTGGTGCTCGGGCTGACGGTGTCGCATCGTTGGCTGCCCGCTGCGCGGGAGCCGCTCGCGGATGTCTGGCCTGGCGTGGCGCTGACGATCGCGTTCTGGATCGCCGGTTCGGCCGCCTTCGTCTATTACCTCGGCCGCTTCGCCACCTATTCGGCCACCTATGCCGGCCTTGCGGGAATCGTCGCGACCATAGCGTTTCTCTACATGGTCTCGGCGATCTTCATCTTTGGCGGAGAGCTCAACGCCGCCATCATGCGCTACCGCCGCCGCGCGGCTGCCGGACAGGCCGAGACGTTGCCGCCGCAACCGCCGCCGCCGTGATGGCCATGCCGCCGATCTGCACGAGGGTCAGCGTTTCCCCGAACAGGACATAGGCGATGAGGGCGGTGACCGACGGCACGAGATAGAAAAGCGAGGCGACGCCCGAAACGGCGCCGCGGTCGATGAGGACCATCAGCAGGAAGATCGCGCCGACCGAAAGCACCAGGACAAGCCAGACGGTGGCGAAGACGAGTTCGCCGGTCAGTTCGAAGCGTCCGTGTTCGAACAGCAACGCTGCAATGCCGGTCATGGCGGCGCCGCCGACATATTGCAACGTCGTGGAGGAAACGAGATCGGCGCCTTTCACGAAGCGCTTCTGCCAGACGGTGCCGAGCGCCATCGCAACGACGCCGGCGAGGCAGGCGCCGAGGTTGGACGCGTCGATGCCGCTGCCGGCAACGTCGAGCTTCGGCCACAGGACGATGACCGCGCCCGCAAGCCCGGCGCCAAGCGCGATCCAGTGGCGCAGGGTGACGATCTCGCCCAGCATCGGCCGCGCCAGAAGGGTCGTGATGATGGGCTGGAAGCCGACGAGAAGGGCGGAGAGGCCGGCGGGCATGCCATTGCGGACCGCCCAGAAGACGCCGCCAAGGTAAACGCCGTGGATGAGCGCGCCGGCGATGACGGCATGCGGGACCTGCGCAGGCGCGACGCGGGGGCGACGCAGCACCAGCTGCGCGGCAGCGAAGATCGCGCAGGCAATAGTGAAGCGGACGGATAGAAAGGTGAACGGTTCGGCCCACGGCATCGCATAGCGCGCGCCGATGAAGCCGGTTGCCCAAAGCAGAACGAAAAGGGCGGGAAAAACGCGTTCGACGGGCATGGAAACGTCCAGGGAGGCGAACCGATAGCCCGGCCGAACCCCCGCGGCAAGCGGTCGACCGTCTTAAGGAATTCATTAACCGCCGTGTAGGATTTGGCTGATAGCGTTAACCTCTGGTTGCGCATGCGCCCATGCGTATCATCGCCCGCCGCTGGAGGAGCGCATGATCTGGAATCTGTCGGCAGGCTGGCTGTTCATGGCGATCGTCGTGGTCAGCATGTTCAGCTACATCCTTGGCTACATCCTCGACCGCATCATGGAGCGCGACGGTTTCGGCCCGGGCGGAAACATGGTTGTCATCGCGTCCGGGTTCTTCGCCGCGATCTATCTCTACAACAGGCTCGGCAACCTGGTGTCCAACATGCGCGAAGGGGTGATCGTTGGCCTCGCCGGCGCCTTTGTCGTGCTGGCGACGCTGTCGCTCGGCCGCGCCCTGCTCAACCGGGCCTGACGGCGCCCGATTCCGCCATTTCCAGTACCTCAGCGGGCGCAAGCCCGGCGTCGCGCAAGGCCGCGATGCCGAGGTCGCGCCGGCTCTTAGACAGTTTGCGGCCGTCCTGTCCCAGCACCAACCGGTGATGGAGGTAGACGGGCGCGGGCAGGCCGAGCAACTCCTGCAGCAGGCGGTGAACCGCCGTCGCCTGAAAAAGGTCGCTGCCGCGGACGACATCGCTGACACCCTGTGCGGCGTCATCGATGACGACGGCGAGATGATAACTGCCGGGAGCGTCGCGCCGGGCAACGACCACATCACCCCACGCGGCCGGATCGGCTGCGACCGTCCTGGGCGGCTGGTCGCGATCCTCGCCGCGCTCGTACCAGCCAAGCGGCCTTGCGACGGTTTTGATCGCGGCCTCCATGTCGAGCCTCCAGGCGAAGGGCTTGCCGGTCGCAATCGCCTCGCGGCGGGCGGATGAGGACATGGACCTTTCCACGCCCGGATAATGGGGGGTTCCGTCCGGGTCGCGTGGCCAAGCGGTTCCTTTCGCCTCGGCGTCGACAACATGGTCGCGAACGTCGCCGCGCGTCATGAAGGCCGGATAGACGAGACCCCTGTCCCGCAGGCGCGCCAGGGCTTTACGATAGTCGTCTAGATGGTCGGACTGGCGCCGGACGGGCCGCTCCCAGTCGATGCCGAGCCAGGCGAGGTCGCGGAAGATCGCCTCCTCGTAACCCGGTTCGGCCCGCGCCAGGTCGATGTCCTCGATGCGCAGCAGGACCCTTCCGCCTTCGTTGGCCGCCAGGCGGGCGTTCAGCATCGCCGAGAACGCATGGCCAAGATGCAGGAGGCCATTCGGCGTCGGGGCGAAACGGAAAACCGGGCTGGACATGGATGGGGCATCGCGTTTGGATGGCCAGTGCTAACGCCTCGTGTCCTGGAACGAAAGTGCGCCTTGTGAGACGGATCGACCATGCCGACGACATTGCGGCCGGGCTAGCGGCACTGGCGCAGGCCGATCCACGTCTCGGATCGGTCATCGCGGTCGCCGGCGAGGTGCCGCTGCGCCGTTCACCGGCCGGGTTCGAGAGCCTGACATCGATCGTCGTGGCGCAACAGATTTCCAAGGCGGCGGCCGACACGATCGAGTCGCGCCTGCGCCGGCTGGTCGATCCGTTGACGCCGGCCAAGCTCATCGAAGCCGGCGAGGAGGCGATGCGCGAGGCCGGACTGTCGCGACCCAAGCAGCGCACGCTGACCGCCATCGCGCGCGCCGTGCTCGATGGCGGCGTCGACCTCGATGCGGCCTGCGACTACGAAGCGGGCGAGGCCATCGCCCACCTGACCGCGATCCACGGCATCGGCACGTGGACGGCGGAAATCTACCTGCTTTTCTGCGCCGGCCACCCCGATATCTTCCCGGCGCGCGACGTGGCGCTCCAGTCGGCGGTGGCGACCGGCCTCGGTCTCGCCGCGCGGCCGACGGAGAAGGAGCTGATTCGCACCGCGGAAGCGTGGTCGCCCTGGCGCGGGGTGGCGGCACGCCTGTTCTGGGCGTTCTACCGCGAGACCAAGGGGCGGGAGGCCGCCACGGGAACCTCGTAGCAACGGGCGGACGCGGGCTTTCGTTCCAAAATGCCCGGCGCGACAACGGACCCGCTTCACACGTCCGTCATCTCATGACAACACTATGCGCGCCGATGCTTCGCACGGAGACCGCGCGTGGGGATAGCCGTATCGCTGGACAGCCTGCCCGCCCTGGTGCTTAACGCCGACTACCGACCGCTGAGCTATTATCCGCTGTCGCTGTGGTCGTGGCAGGATGCGATCAAGGCCGTGTTCCTCGATCGCGTGCACATTGTCGCCGAATACGAGCATGAGGTCGCTTCGCCGTCCTTCTCGATGAAGCTGCCGAGCGTGGTGTGCCTGAAGAGCTACATCAAGCCGTCGCGCCATCCCGCCTTCACGCGCTTCAACGTCTTCCTGCGCGACCGGTTCCGCTGCCAGTATTGCGGTTCGCCTGAGGAACTGACCTTCGATCATGTGATCCCGCGCTGTTGCGGCGGGGCGACGACGTGGGAAAACGTCGTGGCGGCCTGTTCGCCGTGCAATCTGCGCAAGGGCTCCAAGCTGCCCGCGGCGGCGAAGATGTGGCCGTTGCAGAAGCCCTACCAGCCGACCGTGCAGGACCTGCACAGTGCCGGGCGGCATTTTCCGCCGAACCACCTGCACGATAGCTGGATGGACTACCTCTACTGGGACAGCGAACTGGAGCCCTGAGAGCTCAGTCGGCCTGCCGCATCAGCCCGGCGCGCAGCGCCCCGATGGCGAAGATCAGGCTCGCCGGGACGTTCCACCCCGCAAAGGACAGGCCGAGGAAGCGCCACGGCGCCTTGTCGCAGGATGGCGGGATAACGTCGAGGGCGTCGATGATGCCTTTGCCGCCAGTGTCCGCGGCGCCGCCGACGGCGGTGCAGCTGGCAGGCGCGGGCCAGAAGGCCCATTCGACCCCGGCGTGGAAGATCGCGATGGCGAGACCGTAGAGCATCAGCAACCCGGTTGCGGCGAAAAAGACGCGCAGGAGCCAGGAAGGCCAGCGCAGGCCGGTGCCGTAGATGGCCGCGGCCATCAGCATCAGTCCGGCATAGTAGGGGACGCGCTGGGCGAGGCACAGCCGGCACGGCATGTAGCCAAGGACGTGTTCGAAGAACAGGGCGG
>WBZS01000782.1_pt1 | contig 32542 bp, 32 predicted proteins | sample 5204201 | NCBI WGS metagenome assembly WBZS01 (sample SAMN12344357, study PRJNA552823) | activated sludge metagenome | biome: Activated sludge suspended growth; feature: Nitrification reactor; material: Wastewater; isolation source: activated sludge from nitrification reactor of wastewater... | reverse complement strand
CCCGCTATCCGAAGGCTTCAGCCATTTCGTTACCTCCATGACTGCTCCGGTTGCTTCCGGCTGGAGCATTTCGCCGGGTGGGGCTTTCACCCACTGGAAAAGCGCCGCCTTTGCACGGCGCACGCCCAAAACGGTCTGTTGCCCCTCTTAGTTCTCAGCGACAGGTAACTGAGGACAGCAGCCGTTCCAGTAGGATACTCACTGATAAGTCGGCGGCCAAAGCGGTCGCCCGCTCTGATGACCAGGAACGTTCGCACTGCTACCCGATAGTGGACGATGTTAAGGCCCAATATCCATTTTCAAGAGTAGCGAAGTTTATGGGCACGGTTCCGGGGTTCTGCATACCGCCTTTCAGTTTGTGCACGCAAAAAAATCAGCCAATCGGTATTCGTCGCTCAAGCACATGAACATGTACCCATCCCGAACAGACTTGCCCCGCGTGCCCATGGCGAACGATAAGATCCACCAGGAGATCTGCCGTATCATCTTCACAAACCAGTTCGAGCTTAGTTTGAAGTACGACCGGCTCCGCCAGTTCGACGGAATAGTGCTGGGAGCCATCGCTGGTCGCATGCACGCATTGCACTTGGGAAATGGCGATATGGAAGCACGATGCTCCAGCATTTGTATCGCATGCCCCAGACTCCCTTAGTGCCTGGATGACCGCTGCCGTCCGGTGCGGATGAATGAATGCCTTGATCTCTTTCATTGGCTTGCTCCTTCCAGATTTTGTGATTGTCTGCGTTGCTCCATCCACTCATAGACCAGCGGCAAGATAAACAGCGTCAGTGCGGTGGAAGAGATGAGTCCCCCTACCACGACTGTTGCCAGCGGGCGTAGTACCTCCGAGCCGACACCTGTCGCCAGCAGGAACGGGAGTAGCCCCAGAATTTCGACCAGCGCCGTCATCAGCACCGGCCGCAAGCGCAGTACCGCGCCCTGCACCACGGTTTCCCGGATGTTCAGTCCCTGCTCGCGCAAACCATTGAGGAAAGAGATCAGCACGATGCCGTTCAGCATGGCGACACCAAAGACCGCGATGAACCCGACCGCCGCCGGCACCGACAGATACTGGCCGCTAACGAAGAGAGAGAGGATGCCGCCGATGGCGGCAAAAGGCACGTTGGCGATGATCAACGTAGCATAGCGCACTGAGTTGAACGCGGTGTAGAGCAGGATGAAGATGAGGCCAATGGTCAATGGCACGATGAGCGCCAGCTTGGCCATGGCTCGTTGCTGGTTCTCGAAAGCCCCACCCCATTCCTGCCAGTAGCCGGCGGGCAGCTTCAATTGCGTCTTGAGCCGTGCCTCGGCCTCGCGCACGAAACCATCCACGTCACGTCCCTTCACATCCAGTTGCAGTACCGCATAACGCTGCAATTGTTCGCGGCGCACGAAGGAATAGCCTTCAGTCAATTCCACCGTAGCGACCCGTGACAAGGGCACCAGGGCACCACCGGCAGTGCGTATTGGGATGGCGCTCACCGCCTCGATGCTGTTGCGGAACTCCGGCGGCAACCAGACCTGGATATCGTAACGGCGTACGCCGTCAATCAAAGTGCTGACCGCCTTGCCGCCGATGCCGGCCTGCACCACGTCGAGTACGTCGTCGGCGTTAATGCCGTAACGTGCCGCTTCAGGGCGGTTCACCTTGATGACCATCTGAGGCTTGCCGAGATTGGCTTCCAGCGCCACGTCGGTGGCACCGGACACTTTTTCGACAATCTCCTTGGCTTCGGCTGCCAGGCGGTCGAGCGTTGCCAGGTCTTCACCGTACAGCTTCAAAGCCAGCGTGGCTCGCACTCCGGAAATAAGCTCTTCGACCCGCATCTGGATGGGCTGGGTTGCTGCCAGTACCGCCGTGGGGATTTCCTTTTCCAGGCGCTCTTGCATCTTGGCCGAAAGTTCGCGGTAGGTCATCCGCTCCGGCCAGGTATCGTGCGGCTGGAGATCGACCAGGATTTCCATGTAGTTCACGTCCGCCGTCTCGCCTTTTTCAGCGCGCCCGATCATGGCCAGCGAGTGCTTGACCTGGGGAAACGTCTTTAACGCCTCCTCAATGCGCTCGGAAACGGCAATGGACTCTTCCAGCGAGGTGGAGGGAATGCTGGTTACCCGGAACATGATGCCTTGCTCTTCCAGAGTGGGCATGAACTCCTTGCCAAGGAAGGGGAAGAGCGCCAGCGACGCGATGAACAACGCGCCAGTGGTCATCATCACCCGCTTCTTATGCGCCAGCGTCCACAGCAGCAGTGGTTCAAAACGCGGCTTGAGCCAGCGCACCAGTCGTGGGTCTTCTTCCTTCTTTGGGCGCAGCGCCAAGGCACAGAGCACCGGCATCAGGGTAACGGTCAGGATCAACGAACCCACCATGGCGAAGGTCATGTTGATTGCCAGCGGTTTGAACAGCTTGCCTTCGATACCGGTCAGCGCAAAGAGCGGCAGGAAGACCACAATGATGATGATGACGCCAAAGGCGACCGGATTCATCACCTCGCGAGCCGCCTCCAGCACCACGGCCGTCCGGTTGACCGGTTTGCCGGCATGGTGGGACAGTAGCCGGAAGGCGTTTTCCACGAGCACCACTGGCCCGTCGATGGTCATGCCCAGCGCAATGATCAACCCACCCAGGGACATCAGGTTGGCGCTGGCCCCGGTCTGATCCATCAACAGGAAAGCGACCAGCCAGGCGGCCGGAATGGCGACGACGACAATCAGCGCCGAGCGCACTTCGCCGAGAAACAGGAACAACACCAGCACCACCAGTGCAGCACCTTCCAGCATGGCGCTGCTGGCCATCGAGATCGCCTTGCCAATCAATTCGGTGCGGTCGTAGGCGACTTCCAGCTTCACGTTGTCAGGCAAGGTCTTGAGCGCAGTAGCGACCTTGGCGCGGACCGCTTCGACTACCTGCTGGGCGTTCTCGCCGGTACGGGCCAGGGCCATGCCGAGTACGACTTCCTTGCCATCCTTGGTCACTGCGCCGGTACGCAGCGCCGGGGCGGGACGAATGTCGGCCACGTCCCGCACATAAATCGGTGTGCCGTCGCGCTGGGTAACGAGGATGCCGCCGATGTCTTCCGCATTGGCGACCAGTCCCAGGCCACGTACCAGGTATTGCTCGCGCTGAAGATTGATGTACTGCCCGCCGACCTGTCGGTTGTTGGCGGCGATGGCGGTCATCACCTCCTTGTAGCCGAGACCGTACTTAATCAGGCGGCGCGGATCGATCAGCACCTGAAACTGCTTTTCGTCGCCGCCCCAGGAGGTCACATCATCTACGCCGGGGGCCGTCCGCAGGATCATGCGCACGCCCCAGTCCTGGGCAGTTCGCAGATCCATCCCGGTGAGCTTGTCGTCCATTGTTTCCAGGGTGTACCAGAACACCTGCCCAAGCCCTGCGGCATTCGGCCCGAGGACAGGTTCGCCATACCCATCGGGAATGCGGGTTTTGGATTCAACCAGCTTCTCGCCCACCAGGCGGCGGGCGAAGTAGATGTCCATGTCGTCCTTGAAATAGACGCTGACAAAGGACAGGCCAAACAAAGAGGTGGAGCGGATTTCCTCGACCTTGGGTAGGCCGGCGAGAACCGATTCGACCGGGAAAGTGACCAGTTTTTCCACATCCTCGGCCGCTAGACCAGGCGACTCGGTATAGATATTGACCTGTACCGGCGTCACGTCCGGGAAGGCATCCAGCGGCAGGCGCTGCCAGCCTCGTGCCCCGAGCAGTACGATCAGCGCCAGAGCCACCAGAACCAGCAGCTTGTAGCGCAGGGAGATATCGACGATCTTGTTGAGCATGGCCGTTCCTTAGTCGTGATCGCCGATTTTGGATTTCAGGAGCCGCGCCTTGAGCGCATAGGCACCGTCGACCACCACGGCTTCGCCGGCTTCGATGCCGCTCTTGATCACGAAACGGCCACCGAGGTTGTCCCCGAGTTCGACTTCTCGCTTCTCGAAGCCTTCCTTCTCGCGAACAAAGACCGCTTTCTTGCCTTCCAGCAAAAGCACGGCCCCCGAGGGCACCGTCAGCGCCTTGCCCGCCGTCGTCGTGTCGATGGCTGCGTTGGCGAACATGTCGGGCTTCAGGCGACCGTCGGCATTAGCGACTTCCACCCGTGCCTTGATCGTGCGGCTTTCCTTGTCCATGACGCTGCTGATGTAGGTCAGACGCCCTTTGAACACTTCGTCCGGATAAGCAGCGACTGTCACGCCAACCGTGGCACCGGTTTTTACCTTTCCGAGGTCTTTCTCGAACAGGCTGGCCTCGATCCAGACCACGGATAGGTCGGCCACGGTGAACAGTGCCTTGTCCGGCTGGGCGAGTTCGCCTAACACCGCTGTCTTTTCGATCACTGTTCCGGCAAATGGCGCATTGACCGGGAACACCGACATGGCGGTTTCCGAGCGGGCCGGCGTCACGCCCATCAGACGCAGCTTGTCGGTTGACGCCCGCAAGTTGGCGCGGGCTTTCTCGTGCTCTGCACGGCTGCGCAGGTAGTCCTTTTGCGGCACGATCTGGTCGGCGTAAAGCTTTTCGGCCCGCTCGAAATCGGCTTGGGCCAGTCGGTACTGGCTGTCGGCCTGGAGGTAGGTGGAGTGGGCTTCACCCAGTTCGATGCTGTCCAGGCTGGCCAGGGCCTGCCCCGCCTTAACCCGATCCCCCAATTTGGCGGCAATGCTGACGATGCGGCCTGGCACCCGTGGGGCAACATGGGCCAGCCGATCCTGATTGGCCTGGATGGTTGCCGTTACGGCGATCCGCTCGTGAACCTCCGCTTCAGTGGCGTCTTCGGTGCGAATGCCGGCGGCCTTGATTTCCGCCTCCGTCAGATGTAACTGGCCGGCTTCCGGCGCTTCGGTCGGTGCTGCTTTTTCGCCGGTAGCAGTTTTTTCTGGGGCAGCGGCGGGCTTTTCCGTCACGGTGCTGCTCTCAGGCGCGTTACGACCGCAGGCGACCAGCACCAGCGAGAGGGCCAAGAGAGTTGTCGGGAGGATGCGGGTCATTTGTTTTTCTCGGGGGATGGGTTGGCTTGAGCGACGGGCCAGCCGGCCGTTTGCTCTAGGGCAATGCGGGTCTGGATAAAGTCGCCGAGGGCATCGAGGTAGTCGCGTCGGGCATCCAGCAACTGGCGATTGACCAGCAGCAGTTGCAGCAGGCCAATCTCGCCAGCCCGGTAGGCGGTGGATGACAGGCGGCGGTTCTCGTCGAGAGCCGGCAGGACCGACTCGGTAAGGCGTTTGACGCGACTTTGCAGACTCTCCATGCGTTGCCAGAGGGCATTCACCTGGGCCATCACATCGCGCTCGCTGCTTTGCCGTTCGATCTCAGCCTGGGTCAGTTCCGTTGTCGCCTTGCCGATTCCTGCGCCATTTCGGCGAAACAGGGGCAACGGCACCGAGATGGTCAGACGGATAAATTGCTCACGGGCATCGTAAGGGGCTTCCCGGCCGGCACTCAGGCCAACGGTGACATCTGGGTAGGCGGCGGAGCGTTCAAGGCCCAGCCGGTTGCGGGCCGCTTGTTCCCGGTGTTCCAACGAACGCAGCAATGGCCGTTCACGGGCCGAAGCCTGCAACGTTTCCAAGGTGGCGACGGTTGGTGCTGCCCGCAATTCGCCGGTCGTCTCCGGCAAGGCAGTGATGGGCAGTTGCAGCGCAGCACTGAGTTCCGCACGTGCCTGGAGGAGTTGTTCGTCCAGGACGGCGAGTTGGTTGTGGCCGCGCTCGGCTTCGACCATCGCCAGATTGCCATCGAGCCGGCTGTCTTCACCGGCTGCTACACGCTTTCTAACCGCCGCAGCGGCATCAGTGACGGCGGCCAGAGCCTCCCGTTCGGTCTCGATACGGCGTTGCAGGACCAGCACCCGATAGAAGCGCTGCTCGACTTCGGCGCGCACCAAACGGCGGACTTCATCGATATTCGCGGTGACGGCGGCCAGGTCTCGGCCGGCGGCCTCGCGCCGGTAACCGGCCTGTCCCGCGATCTCGAAGGTCTGCGAAACACCTAGCGTCTGCTCATGAAATCGGTTGTCCGGCAAACCAGCCTGGGGCACGCGACGACGGGTCTGGTCAGTCGAAAGCTGCGGGTTGTTGTAAAGGAGCCCGGAAGCATCCCGCAACTGGCCTTCAGCAGCATCGAGGTTGGCACGGGCGGCGCGCAGGGTCGGGTTGGCGGTTTCCGCCAAGCGCCAGGCTTCGTCCAGGGTTAGCGGGCCGGCTGCGAAAGCACTGCTGCCAGCGAGGAATAGCCCCGCCAGCATGCCGAGACGACGCAGCAAGCCGCGCTCCCCGGCAGGGGTGTCGAACAACATGGGAGAAACCTTTCAAGCGATGAAGAAACGGACTGCCATGAGGCATCCGCTGACGAACGATGTCGGTTTAGGCTTGAAAGGTGTTTCGGGGTGGACGAAAAAGACTGCCGCAGGGTTGGGAGGCAACGTCGATTGATCCCTCGCTACTGAAAACGGTTTCGGTAGCGGGAAAATTGATCGTGGGTATGCTGGAATCGAGGCCCGTTAAATGAGTCTGGGCATGACAACCATGATTGCAGAGCTTCTCGGTCGCAGCGTGATCGCCGGCATCGCCAGCGGCGACAGAAAAGCTGATTTCGTCGGACAAGGCATCCGCCATTGCCTCCGCGCCATACCCCCATAGCGACGCACTGACCAGACAGAAGGCCAGCAGCATCGCCAGGAGCGAACGCGAACGGAAACAGAATCGGCGGAACATGGCTGGAGATTATCCTGAGATGGAGCTTATTGCGTCAATTTTTTCCTGTCTGACCATTGGTTCGGGCACTACCCAGTAGGAGGATGGCTTTCAAGGGGTGTCGTGAACTAATCGTACAGTGAGCCGGATCAACCAAGGTGCGTGTGTCTATCGCGCCTTGCCTCAGTCTCCATGGATGCCAATCCTTGCAAGATGCCGCACGTACTTACGTCCTGCTTGATTTGGCAGGATTGACGCAGTTCGCTGAGTTGGTGCTTGAGTTGGGTCAACTCGGTAATCCGCACGTCGACGTGGGTAATGTGTTCGTCCAGCAGTTCGTTGACGGCCCCGCAATCGCTGGCTGGCTGGTCCATCAGGCCCAATAGCGTGTGAATTTCCTGATGCGTCATACCCAGGGCGCGGCAGTTGCGGATGAAGCGAAGGCGCTCAACGTGAGGATTCCCATAGCTACGGTAGTTGCCTTCCGTTCGCGCAGGGATAGGCAACAGCCCCTCCTTTTCGTAGTAGCGCACTGTTTCCACCGTACATTGCGATGCTTGCGCGAGTTCGCCAATTTTCATCATTCATCTCCAAAAATCTTGACCCTATAGTAGCTACAGGGTATGAAATGAGCAATATCCAACTAATCGAGATCGCAACATGTCCGTTCGCCCAGAAGAAATTGCGCCCAAGCGTGACGCATGTGACCACGATCATGGCCGGAAGTGCTGTGCAGGTGATTCGTCGCAAGCGACGCCCGCTGATGAAGTCAGCCTGGTTACCAGTGACATCCCGATGGGATCGACGCTGACCCGCCTCCGCATTGCTCAGATGGATTGTCCGACCGAGGAGGCTTTGATTCGCAAAAAGCTTGGCGGCATGGCTGCCGTGCAAGGACTGGAGTTCAATTTGATGCAGCGAGTGTTGTCTGTGGTGCATGACAACGACGCTTTAGCCGCTGTTGAAGCGGCCATCCGGGAATTAGGGATGTCCTCCGAGCCCATGCAGGTGGCAGCTTCGGCGACACCGACTGAGCAGATCGACAAGCCTTGGTGGCCGTTGGCGCTGGCAGGCGTGGCTGCACTATCAGCGGAAATAGTGCATTGGGTCAGTATGCCGGAATGGGTATCGGCGCTGCTGGCGCTCATCGCCATCGCCATCGGTGGGATCGGCACTTACCAAAAGGGGTGGATTGCGTTGCGCCACGGCAATCTCAATATCAATGCCCTGATGAGCATCGCTGTCACTGGTGCGGTACTGCTGAGGCAATGGCCGGAAGCGGCAATGGTCATGGTCTTGTTCTCACTTGCCGAATTGATCGAAGCAAAGTCGCTGGATCGGGCACGTAACGCCATTCGCAGCCTGGTACAACTCACGCCTGAACAGGCGACCGTTCAACAGACAAATGGCGATTGGATGGATATGTCGGCCAAAGCTGTTGCTATAGGCCAAATTGTCCGAGTCAAACCGGGGGAACGAATCGCACTTGATGGCGTGCTGACAACCGGCCGGTCGACCGTCAATCAAGCGCCGATTACCGGAGAAAGCATGCCGGTCGAGAAAGCGATCGGTGACAGTGTGTTCGCTGGAACGATCAACGAGTCCGGTTCGTTCGAATACCGGGTCACCGCCGAGTCTACACAATCAACCCTGGCGCGCATCATTCATGCTGTTGAGGAAGCCCAAGGCGCACGGGCTCCGACCCAGCGCTTTGTTGATCAGTTCGCCAAAATCTACACACCGGCAGTGTTCGCTTTCGCATTGGCGGTGGCCCTTGTGCCACCATTGATGCTTGATGGCAGTTGGCACGATTGGATCTACCGTGCGCTGGTGTTGCTGGTTATCGCTTGTCCATGCGCCCTGGTCATTTCGACACCTGTCACCATCGTCAGCGGCCTGGCTGCCGCAGCGCGCCACGGCATTCTGATCAAGGGCGGGGTATATCTCGAAGAAGGTCACAAACTCGCGTGGCTGGCATTCGACAAGACCGGCACCATCACGCACGGCAAACCTGCGTTAACCGATACCGTCCTGTTGGATCAGCCGGCCGGACTAGAGGCCGTTCGAATTGCCACCAGCCTTGCCGCACGCTCTGACCATCCCGTTTCTCGCGCCATTGCGTTAGCCGGGGAGCAGAACAATACCAACCTGCTTGAGGTGGCAGACTTCTCCGCCATTCCAGGACGAGGCGTTCGTGGAACCGTTGGCGGGGTCAATTATCAGCTTGGCAACCATCGCTTAATCCATGAGCTTGGCGTATGTACCCCAACGCTGGAGGCACAACTCGGCGAACTGGAAGAGCAAGGGAAGACGGTCATTCTCCTTACTGATAGCGAGCGGGTGCTGGTGCTGTTCGCCGTGGCCGATACGGTGAAAGAGAGCAGCCTTTCAGCGATCAAAGCGCTGCACGAGTTGGGTATCAAGACGGTCATGCTGACCGGTGATAACGCGCATACGGCACGGGCCATTGCGACGCAAGTACAAATCGACGAAGCCTTGGGCGACCAATTGCCGGAGGACAAACTGCGCGCTATTGAGCGATACGCCCTGCGCGGTAAAGTGGGCATGGTGGGTGACGGCATCAATGACGCTCCCGCTTTAGCGCGAGCCGACATAGGCTTTGCCATGGGGGCTGCCGGCACCGATACCGCCATCGAAACCGCTGACGTGGCGCTGATGGACGATGACCTCAATAAAATTGCGCGGTTCGTTCGCCTGTCTCGTACCACCCGAACAGTGCTGGTTCAGAACATCACGCTGGCATTGAGCATCAAGGCAATCTTTTTGGTACTCACGATGTTGGGTATGGGCACCATGTGGATGGCGGTTTTTGCGGATATGGGTGCGAGTCTGTTGGTCGTGGCTAATGGACTAAGGCTTGTCCGTCAGTAGCATGAGGGGTTCCAACTTCTCTGGAGGTTTGATTGTGCTGGTCTGGTTGTATGTGGGCGATCAGGGGCTGCGTGCCTTGGTATGAGCATGGGTCTATGTGTGTCAGATTGAGCTATAGCTCAGACTGACACTGCTGTGCCAAGCTGAGTAATTCCCTGTCGACTGCCCGAACAGATCCTTATTGCTTAACAGTCAGGCCGGCAACCAAATCTCGAACGCCGTGATGCCGTTCTCCGAACGGACACGAACATCACCGCCATGGGCACTAGCGATGGAACGTGTGATGGCCAGCCCCAGACCCGCGCCTTCGCCAAATCGTTGCCGGGACGGATCAACCCGATAGAAGCGGTCAAACAGACGGGGCAGATGTTCCGGGGCGATGGTCTCGCCCGTATTTTCAACCGACACAACGATGCACGTGTTGTCAGCATCGGCCACGCAGACCGTGATCATTCCTTTTTCCGGTGTGTGGCGCACTGCGTTGGAAAGCAGATTGCCGACGGCCCGACGCAGCATCAGCCGATCCCCAAGCACGAGGCCGCCGCCCGAACAGGTCAGGTGAATGCCCTTCTCCTCGACCCAGGCCTCGTAAAACTCAGAAAGACTGGCGATCTCGACCGCCAGATCAACCGTTTCTCGATTGGGGACAATGAGATCGTTGTCTGACTTGGCTAAAAATAGCATGTCGGCAATGGTCCGCGACAGGCGCTCGAACTCTTCGGCGTTGGAGGCGAGCACGTCTTGGTATTCGTCAAGCGTCCGCGTCTTGGACAGCGTTACCTGGGTCTGTGTCAGCAGATTGCTCACGGGCGTGCGCAGTTCGTGGGCGAGATCGGAGGAGAAATCAGACAGCCTGCGGAAGGACTCTTCAAGGCGGGCCAGCATCTCATTGAGGGTTTGGGCGACTTCTGCCAGTTCGACGGGAATGGACTCCACCGCTAACCGCCGGTTAAGGCGGTTAGCGGTAATGCCAGCGGCTGAGCGGCTAATCTCACGAAGGGGCGCCAGACCACGGCGAGCCGCCACCCAGCCAAGAAATCCAGTGAGAAGTGCGGCAAATCCCACGACTGACCAAAGCGCCGCCTTGAATGAGTGCATGAAATGCTCGTGGTGGGTCATGTCGGTCGACGCCGCTACTACAACTGGCGCCATGCCCTGGATACCGGTGGGTGCCAGGGCGGCGATGCCACGATAGAGATGGTTTTCCGAATCGCTCCAGAGTGTCGGACGAAGAGGCAGCTTCCCGGCATCGGCAAGCAGTCCAGGTGGGAACGTCGATCCTTCCGTCGCATACAGGAGCTGACCGTCCACTTTCAAGATGCGCACCGCCAAACCGTGGTGTCCGACCAGCGAATCTTCCAGTTGTCCCGGCAGCGCTTCCAGTTCCTGGGGGGAGCGCACTTTCTCCAAAGCGTGGCGGAGCAATTCCATTTTTCCGCCGAGCAGTTCCATGTCCAGTTCTTCGAAATGCCCCTCGACGAGCGAGCCGATCAGCAGTCCCAGCATAAGAAGCACCGTGGTCGAGACCGATGCAAAAAGCATGGTCAGCCGAAAGGTGACGGATTTTTTCCCGATCAGATTCACTCGGCTGTCTCCAGCACATAGCCCATGCCTCGAACCGTCCGGATTAGTTTCGGCTCGAAACCGTCGTCCACCTTGGCCCGCAGCCGCCGGATGGCGACCTCGATGACGTTTGTATCGCTGTCGAAGTTCATGTCCCACACCTGGGAGGCAATCAGCGAGCGCGGCAGCACCTCGCCCTGACGCCGCAAAAGAACTTCCAGCAGCGCGAACTCTTTCGAGGTCAGGTCGATTTTCTTGCCGGATCGGGTAACCCGACGACGCATCAGGTCGAGTTCGAGGTCGGCCGCGTTCAGGAGATCGGATTCCTTTGCTTTGCCGCCGCGCCGAAGCAGGGTTCGGACACGGGCCAGCAGTTCAGAAAAGGCGAAAGGTTTCACCAGGTAGTCATCGGCCCCAAGTTCCAGCCCCTTGACTCGGTCCTCGACGTCATCGCGAGCCGTCAGAAAGAGCACCGGCATGTCCTTGCCGGCCCGGCGAATGCCTTGCAGCACTTGCCAGCCGTCGATGCCGGGCAGCATCACGTCGAGGACTGCCAGATCGTAGGCCTCGGTCAGCGCCAGGTGCAACCCGTCGAATCCGTCACGCGCCAGATCGACGATGAAGCCCGCTTCCATTAGCCCCTGCCGCAGGTAATCGCCGGTTTTCTGTTCGTCTTCCACGACCAGGATTTTCATGTTCACTCTCCCTTGCCACCAGATATCGATGCCATTCTGCGCCGGCACGGAGGGCTGGACTCGTAGATTACGGAAATGTAATACGCCAGTCAGTTTCCCGTTACCCGGCACGGCGGAAAATTGCGTTATTCACAATTCGGGAAACTTCCCATGAAAAAAATTCTGTTGGGTGCAGTGGGCACGCTAGGTCTCGGTGCCGCAGCGGCAGCCGCACTGATACAGATCGGCATTCTCGACTTCGCCGCCGATACCCCGCATAGCCCGGTCGTCCATCGCTTGATCGAATGGGCGCGGGAACAGTCCATCGCTCACCGGGCCACAGACATTGCGGTGCCGGCCGACCTTTCCAATACCAGCCGGATTCGTCGCGGCGCCGGCAATTACGACGCCATGTGCGCGGAGTGCCACCTGGCGCCCGGCATCGAGGACTCCGAAATCCGCAAGGGTCTCTATCCGACGCCGCCAAACCTTGCCAAACCCATCGCCGATTCCAACTCAACGGACGCCAGACGCTTCTGGATTGTAAAACACGGCGTCAAGGGCTCAGGCATGCCGGCCTGGTCGAAAGGCGGCATGGAGGATGAGGCAATCTGGGATCTGACAGCCTTCCTCAAAATCCTGCCCAGCCTTTCCCCGGAGGAATACCGCCGGCAGGTCGAGGCGAGCGATGGACATTCCCACGGTGGCATGGACGGGCATGAGACCGCGCAGAAAACGGAGCAGCCCCATGACCACGACCATGAGCACCATCACGACGTGAAACCACACGCCCACGAACACGGCGAGCACGCACATTGACCGACTTCGCAAGATTACTGAAATGTAATCCGCAGGTCAGCCTCCTGTAGGGATCGCCCCTTCAAACTGCCCCCATTCGAATCCACCGGGAAACCGCCATGAAACCACTACCGACACTCCGCACTCTTTCTTTGCTGCTGGCTCTGCTGGTCGCTACAGGCACGGCCTGGGCGCAATCCGCGACACAGGTGGAAGTGTTCAAAAGTCCCTACTGCGGCTGCTGCGAAAAGTGGATCGAACACATGCAAAAAAATGGATTTAAGGTGAATGCCCACAACGTAAACGACGTCCCGGCAGCACGCAAGAGCCTGGGTATGCCTGACCGTGTAGGTTCCTGTCATACCGCCAAAGTGGGCGGCTACCTGATTGAGGGCCACGTCCCGGCCGCCGACATCCAGCGCCTGTTGAAGGAAAAACCCAAAGCCGTCGGCCTCGCTGCCCCGGGCATGCCGCAGGGCTCCCCCGGCATGGAAACCGCCACGCCTGTTCCTTATGAAACGCTGCTCGTCCAAGCCGACGGCAGCACCACCGTCTTCGCCAAACACTGATCCCACAGGAGATTCATCATGAAATACCCGCTCACCCTCATCGCCGTCGCCACCTTTGCTGCTGGACTTGCCGCACCTGCCCTGGCCATCGACAAGATGGAGCATATGGATCACGGTGCCATGCACGCCACAACAACTAACGACACGGTGCTGACTGATGGTCTGATCAAGAAAGTAGACAAAAATGCCGGCAAGCTGACCGTCGCCCACGGACCGCTGCCCAACGGCATGCCGGGCATGACCATGGCTTTTCGTGTCAAGGATGCTATCTGGTTGGATAAAGTGAAGGAAGGCCAGAAAATCCGCTTTGCCATGGATGACAAGATGACCATCGTCCGGCTGGAAACGGCGCAATAATCTCATTCCCCGACTTCACCGGTCACCTCCGGAAATCTGCCCAGGAACCCTCCATGAAGCTCCCTGTAAGCTCCAGAAAACTTTTGTTCGCCGCGATTGCGGGAGCGTGGTGCTTTGCCGCACTGGCGCAGACGGCTTTGCCCGGTGCGGATGTGGAGGGGCTGCTGGCCATCGCTCGGGATAACAACCCGGAGTACGCCGGCATGCGCCTGGAGGCCGAGGCTGCCGCTCAGCGCATTGAGCCGGCCGGCGCACTTCCGGACCCCAAATTGCGCACCGAGTTGATGGACATCACCAAAGGCGGAGCGCAAAGTCCTAGCCTCTCACCAAGCCGGGTCGGCAGCACTCGCTACACGCTGATGCAGGACATCCCCTGGTTCGGCAAGCGCGATCTTAAACGCGAGATTGCAGAACTGGAGGCTGAGAGTGCCCGTGGGCGGGCTATGGGAACTTGGGCCGATGTCTCGGCCAGAATCAAGACGACCTACGCCCAACAGTATTTCCTGGCGCGGAACGAGCGCCTGACCCGAGAAATCCTAGATTTGATCTCCCGTCTGGAAAAAATCGCCCAGGCCCGCTATGCAGGTGGTTTGGCTGCCCAGCAGGACGTGATTCGGGCGCAGGTTGAGCAGACCTCGATGCGAAACGAGTTAATCGCGCTGGAGACCGAGCGCCACCACATGCATACGCGCATGAACGCGCTGCTGGCCCGACCCGCCAACGCACCGTTATCTGAGCCGGAGAAGCTGCGGCCGATTCCTGCGCCGGCGAAACTGGACTACGTCACGCTGGAGGATCGGGCGCGAGCCCGCAATCCCCTATTGTCCGCCGATGAGTCGCGCCTCAAGAGTGCCGAGAAAAATCGTGAATTGGCCTACAAAAACCGCTACCCGGACTTCACCTTCGGCGTTGTTCCCAACCAGATGCAGAACTCGGTCAAACAGTGGGATCTGATGGTCGAGATGAACATCCCCTTGCAGCAGGGCACACGCCGCGCCCAGGAACGCGAATCAGAAGCTATGCTCGCGGCCGCTCGCTCGCGTCGCGAAGCGACCTCCAATCAGGTGCTCTCCGACCTTTCAGAAAACATTGCCGGTCTTGACGCAGCCCGCCGAACCGAAGCACTGGCCTCGGAAAGCCTGTTGCCCCAGTCGGAACTGACCTTCAAGTCGGCGCTGGCCGGTTACGAAAATGGCAAGGTGGATTTCGCCACGCTGCTCGATGCCCAGCGGCAGATTCGCCAGGCCAAACAAAACCAGATCAAGGCGCAGGCTGAAGGCCAGGCACGCCTTGCAGAAATTGAACGAATCCTCGGAGAAGACCTATGACCGGAGCGAATCCCTCTGGGATGAAACAGGGCGTGTTGGCAGTAGCAATCGTCGCGATTTTGGCTGGCGCTGGCGGCTACTGGGCCGGGCACAAATCGACCGGCCAGACGGATGCCATGGCGCAGCCAGCAGCCACCTCCGGAGCGCCGGCCAAAAAGGAGCGCAAACTGCGTTTCTACCGTAACCCGATGGGTTTGCCCGACACCTCCCCAGTCCCGAAGAAAGACCCGATGGGCATGGACTACATCCCGGTCTACGAGGGTGAAGAGGACGAGGAACCCGGCGCTGCAAACCAGATCAGTATCAGCACAGAGAAAGTGCAAAAACTTGGCGTCAAGACGGAGGCGGCCAGTCTGCGGGCGCTGGACAAGATTGTCCGCGCCGCCGGCCGCATTGAACCTGACGAGCGCCGCACCTACACGATTGCTCCCAAGTTCGAAGGCTATGTCGAGCGTTTGCTCGTCAATGCAACCGGACAGCCGGTGGGCAAGGGGCAGCCATTGTTTGAGGTCTACAGCCCGGAACTGGTCTCGGCCCAGCGTGAATATGCCATCGCAGCCGATGGCGTGCGGTCTCTCAACGCGGCCGGCGGCGAGGCGCAGTCTGGCATGAAGCAATTGGCTGATTCGAGCCTGGCCCGTCTCAAGAACTGGGATATATCCGAAGAGCAGGTCAAAGCCTTGGCTAAATCCGGTGAGACCAAACGCACGCTGACTTTCCGCTCACCGGTGAATGGCATCGTCACCGAGAAGAAAGCCATTCAGGGCATGCGCTTCATGCCGGGCGAAGCGCTCTACCAGATCGCCGACCTGTCCGCCGTCTGGGTGGTCGCCGAAGTTTTCGAGCAGGACATCGGACTGGTGAAGTCCGGTGCCAAGGCCAAGGTCAAAATCAGCGCCTATCCCGATAAGACCTTCGAAGGTGCCGTCACCTACGTCTATCCGACTTTGACGGCGGCCACCCGAACCGTGCCGGTTCGGGTCGAACTCGCCAATCCTGGCGCCTTGCTCAAACCCGGCATGTTTGCTCAGGTAGAACTGCCGGTCTCGGCCAAGGGCTCTGTGGTCACCGTACCGGTCTCCGCCGTTATCGACAGCGGCACCCGACAGATCGTCCTCGTCCAGGCCAAGGAAGGACGTTATGAGCCGCGTGAAGTCAAACTCGGGGCGCGTAGCGACAACTATGTGGAGGTGTTGGACGGCGTAAAGAACGGCGAACCCGTCGTGGTCGCCGCCAATTTCCTGATCGACGCCGAGAGCAACCTGAAGGCGGCGGTCGGCGGTTTTGGACACGCAGCCCACGGTGGCAAAACGCCGCCGACCGAAGGCGCCGCGAAACCCGCTTCAGCAGGCGCGGGACATCATGCAGAGGGCAAGGTCGAGGAAATCGACACCAAGACAGGGGCGGTGAGCATCAGCCACGGCCCGGTGGACAGCCTCAAATGGCCAGCCATGACCATGGAGTTCAAGGCTGCCAACGAGTCGCTACTACAAACGCTGAAGCCTGGCGCCAAGGTCGCCTTCGAGTTTGTCGAGCGTCAGCCTGGCGAATGGGTCATCACAGCGGCCACGCTGCTAGCGCCCAACACAGGGGCTAGCGCACCAGCCTCCGCTGCCAGCCCTCACGCCGGTCACTGACAGACAGCAACGGAGATTCGACCATGCTGGCCAACATCATTGAATGGTCGGGCAGAAACCGCTTCCTGGTCCTGCTCGCCACCCTGTTCATCACCATCGGTGGCATCTATGCCGTTCTGCGCACACCGATTGATGCCTTGCCCGACCTGTCGGACGTGCAGGTCATCGTTTATACCGAGTATCCCGGCCAGGCGCCGCAGGTGGTCGAAGATCAGGTGACCTATCCGCTCACTACCGCCATGTTGTCGGTGCCGAACTCGAAAGTGGTTCGGGGCTTTTCCTTCTTCGGCGCATCTTTCGTCTATATCATTTTCGAAGATGGAACCGACATCTACTGGGCGCGCTCACGGGTACTCGAATACCTGAATTTTGCATCAAGCCGGATGCCCAAGGGCGTCACACCCTCGCTTGGGCCGGATGCGACCGGTGTCGGCTGGGTCTACCAGTACGCGCTGCTCGCCAAGGACAAGACGCTGGCCGAACTGCGCACCATCCAGGACTGGTACGTCCGTTATCAGCTCTCCAAGGCACACGGTGTTGCCGAAGTGGCATCCATCGGCGGCTTCGTGCAGACCTATCAAGTCACCGTCGATCCGGTAAAACTGCGCGCCTACAACATCCCCTTGATGAAGGTGGCGCAGGTCATCCGCGATTCGAACCGGGATGTCGGTGGACGTGTCGTCGAAATGGCTGAAACCGAGTACATGGTGCGCGGCAAGGGCTACCTGCGCGGCAAAGACGATCTCGACATGCTGGTCGTCAAGAGCGACAAGGGAACGCCGGTCCTGATCCGCGACATCGCCCGCGTCGAGCTCGCGCCGGATGAGCGTCGCGGCCTGACCGAGCTAAACGGTGAAGGCGAAGTGGTCTCGGGGATCGCCATGGCCCGCTATGGCCAGAACGCCTTGGAAGTCATCCATAACCTGAAGGCTAAGATCGCCGAAATTGGTCCAGGCCTGCCGGCAGGCGTGACGATCGAGGCGGTCTATGACCGCTCCGAACTGATCCACCGCGCCATCGATACACTCAAGCGAACACTGCTTGAAGAATCGATCATCGTCGCGCTGGTCTGCTTCGTTTTCCTGCTGCATGCGCGCAGTGCCCTGGTCGCCATCCTGATGCTGCCGGTCGGCATACTCATCTCTTTCATCGCCATGCGCCTGCTCGGCATGACCTCCAATCTGATGAGCCTGGGTGGCATCGCCATCGCCATCGGCGCCATGATCGACGCCGCCATCGTCATGATCGAGAACGCGCACAAGCATCTGGAGCGCCTGCCCGAGGAGCATTCAAACGGTGATCGCGTCGATGCCATGCTTGCAGCGTGCAAGGAGGTCGGACCGGCGCTGTTCTTCTCGCTGCTCATCATCACCGTTTCCTTCCTGCCGGTGTTCAGCCTGGAAGGTCAGGAGGGCCGGCTCTTCTCGCCCCTGGCCTATACCAAGACCTTCTCGATGGCCGGTGCGGCACTGCTGTCCGTAACCTTGGTGCCCGTACTGATGCTGCTGTTCATTCGCGGCAAGATCATGCCAGAAGCAAAAAACCCGGTGAACCGCTTCCTGATCTGGATCTATCGACCGATCATCGCTGGGGTGATGCGCTGGAAGAAAGTGACCATCGTTGCGGCCTTGCTGACCCTGGTTATCTCGATCTACCCGGCCTCCCAACTCGGTTCCGAGTTCATGCCGACGCTCAACGAAGGAACGCTGCTGTATATGCCCGCTTCACTGCCGGGGATGTCGATTACCAAGGCAGCCGAATTGATGCAGACGCAAAACAAGATCATCAAGAGCTTTCCCGAGGTCAGTTCGGTCTATGGCAAGGCTGGACGCGCCAACACGGCGACTGACCCGGCGCCGACCGAGATGTTCGAGACGGTGATCAACCTCAAGCCGGAAGCCGAATGGCGCGCCGGCATGACGACCGACAAACTGATCGCCGAACTCGACAAAGCCCTGCAATTCCCCGGGGTGGCCAATGCCTGGACGATGCCGATCAAGGCACGTATCGACATGCTGTCCACCGGCATCCGCACGCCGATCGGCATCAAGGTCTTCGGCAAGGATCTCGGCGAAATGGAAGTTCTGGCCAAGCAGATCGAGGCTGTGGTCAAGGCAGTTCCCGGAACCACCAGTGCCTTCGCCGAACGTATCACTGGCGGCTTCTATCTCAACATCGAACCGGACCGCGAGCAGTTGGCGCGCTATGGTCTGGCCATCGGCGACCTGCAGGACGTGATCGGCACGGCGCTCGGTGGCGAGATGGTGACGACCACCGTCGAGGGACGCGAACGTTTCGGTGTCACTATCCGCTATCCGCGGGAACTGCGCGCCGACCCGCAGCAGATTGCCCGCGAAGTGCTGATCCCGACCATGGACGGCGCCATGGTTCCCCTCGGGCAACTCGCCAAAGTGGTCGTCGCCAAGGGCGCGCCGTCGATACGCACGGAAAATGCGCTGCTCTCCGCCTACATTTACGTCGACATCCGCGACCGCGATATCGGCGGTTACGTCGCCGACGCGAAGAAAGCGGTCGCTGAACAGGTCAAGTTCCCAGCCGGCTACTACGTCACATGGAGCGGCCAGTTTGAATACATGGAGCGCGCCATTGAGAAGATGAAGATCGTCATCCCGGTCACCCTGCTGTCCATCTTCCTTCTGCTCTATCTTAACTTCAGGCGTATTACCGAGACGCTGATTGTCATGCTCTCGGTGCCTTTCGCTCTGGTTGGCGGCATCTGGCTGATGTGGCTGCTCGGCTACAACCTTTCGGTGGCGGTAGCCGTGGGCTTTATCGCACTCGCTGGGGTGGCGGCCGAGACAGGGGTGATCATGCTGATCTACCTCGATCATGCTTGGGAAACGGTCAAGACGAAGTGCCGCGCCGAAGGCCGCGAACCGGGCGTAGCCGATCTTTACGAGGCGGTGATGGAAGGTGCAGTCGAGCGCGTACGGCCGAAGATGATGACGGTGGTGGCGATCATGGCCGGCCTCCTGCCCATCATGTGGGGAACGGGCACAGGCTCCGAAGTGATGAGCCGCATCGCCGCGCCGATGGTCGGCGGCATGATCTCCTCGACCGTGCTGACGCTGGCAGTCATCCCGGCGATCTATGCGCTGGTCAAACAGTGGCGTCTGCAACGCGGCCAGGAAGGTTTGCCCAATGGGGAAAATGCATAGGCCGAATGTTGGGTAGCACACTGACCAGCGGAGCGCTGCCAATCAAACTGCGACAGGCGACTTTAGTTCGAGTTCCGCGTGTCCTTTGCTTGGGGACAGGTAAATGAGCATAACAAGGAGAGACACCATGAAACACCTGACTTTTGCCGTGGCTGCGATCACTGCCTCACTCGCTTTGGGTTCGCCTGCTTTTGCCAACGACGAGCATCACCCGGAAAAGGCCGCTGCAGCTGAGCAATCGGATGGGCAATCGGCCCAGACGATTAAGGGAATGCAAGACAACGTCAAGAAAATGCGCGCCCAACTTGACCGTATTGCCAAGGCCAAGACCGAAGGGGAAAAACAGAAAGCCTTGGCTGAGCACATGCACACCATGAAGAGCAGCATGATGATGGCGCACAGCTTGGAATCCGGTATGGAAATGGACTGCCCGATGATGGGGAAAGGGATGAGTATGGGCAAACTGGGAGACAGCGCCTCTCCGGGTGTTCCTTCCAGCGATCCGGCAGATCGCATGCAGCAGATGGAGAAGCGCATGGACATGATGGAACAGATGATGAAACGTCAGGATGGCAGCGCCACTCAAATGCCGGTGAAATAACGGCGAGCAGCCGGGCAGGCGCGGGAATCGACTTCCGTTACCGAGCGATAACGGCAGCGATGCTACTCGACCGGACCTCATTTCTTAATCCAAGGTGCCAAACCGATGCCAGAAGTCGTCATGAACCACGAACATTCTTCCCGGAGCGATACGCCAGACATGGTTGATCGAGATCCGGTATGCGGCATGACCGTCAAACCGGAATCCCCCCACGCGACTGACCTGGGCGGTATCCACTACCGTTTTTGCAGCGCCAAATGCAAAACGAAGTTTGATGCGGAACCGGCGCGTTACCTTGCCCCGAAGCAGGAGGAGAGTACCGTCCCCGGCGCCGAATACACCTGCCCGATGCACCCCGAGATTCGGCAGATCGGCCCCGGCACCTGTCCCAAGTGCGGCATGGCCCTTGAACCGATATTGCCCGATTTTGAAAAGGACGATGACAATACCGAGTATCTGGATTTTCGCCGACGCTTCTGGTTCAGTCTGCCGCTGACCATCGTGGTTTTTGTTTTAGCTATGGCCGGGCATCTGCTTGAAGTGTTGTCGCCACTCATTCGGACCTGGGCCGAACTGTTGTTCAGTCTCCCGGTCGTGCTTTGGGCCGGAGCGCCTTTCTTCGTTCGCGGTTGGCAGTCCATCATCCAGCGCAGCCCAAACATGTGGACCCTGATCAGCCTCGGGACAGGCGCGGCATTCGCTTACAGCATGGTGGCAGCGCTGGCGCCTGGCCTGTTTCCCGTTTCATTCGTCGCCCACGGCCGCATCGGGGTCTATTTCGAGGCCGCGGCCGTCATCATTTCCCTGACCCTTCTTGGGCAGATGCTCGAACTAAGAGCGCGCTCGCAGACCTCGGCTGCCATCAAGTCGCTGCTCGGTCTCGCCCCGAAGACTGCCCGCCGTATCAACCCCGACAAAACCGAAGAAGATGTTCCTCTGTCGAACGTACATGTCGGCGATACCCTGCGTGTTCGGCCGGGCGAGAAGGTGCCGGTGGACGGCGAGGTACTGGAAGGCTCCAGCGCCATTGACGAAGCGATGCTGACCGGCGAACCGCTGCCGGTGACGAAACGCCCTGGCGACAAGGTAATCGGCGCCACCATGAACACCTCCGGCAGTCTGGTGATCCGCTCCGAAAAGGTGGGTTCCCAGACCATGCTCGCCCAGATCGTCCAGATGGTCGCCCAAGCCCAGCGTTCCAAGGCGCCGATGCAGCGCCTGGCCGATGTCGTGGCCGGCTATTTCGTGATGGTGGTGTTCGCCATCGCGCTGATCAGTTTCTTCGCATGGGGATTTTTCGGTGGTGAGCAGGGTTGGGTTTTCGGCCTGATCAATGGCGTCTCAGTGCTAATCATCGCTTGCCCTTGCGCCCTAGGGTTGGCTACGCCGATGTCCATCATGGTTGCCACCGGCAAGGCGGCGACGCAGGGCATTCTGTTCCGGGACGCGGCGGCCATCGAGCGGCTGCGCGATGTCGATACGTTGATCGTGGACAAGACAGGCACGCTGACCGAAGGGCACCCATCCTTCGAGCGCGCCGTGGCGGTGCCGGGCACCGCGGAGGACGAGGTACTTCGCCTTGCCGCCAGTCTCGACCAGGGCAGCGAGCATCCTTTGGCCGATGCCATCGTCCGCGCCGCACGGGAACGTGGGCTGGTCCTGGAAAAAGCTGAACAGTTCGAATCGGAGACCGGCATCGGCGTGCGCGGGACGGTCGGCGGTAAGCGACTGGCTCTTGGTAATGGTGCGCTGATGGCCCAGGATGGAGTTGATGTCGGCGCTCTCGCCAAGGATGCCGAAAGCCTGCGGCAAAATGGCGCCAGCGTCATGCACCTGGCGGCCGACGGCCACATTCTCGGCCTGCTGATCGTCTCCGACCCGATCAAGGCAAGCACCCAGGAGGCGCTGACAGTCCTGCGCCAGGCCGGGTTGCGTATCGTGATGGCGACGGGTGACGGCCTGACCACCGCCAAAGCCGTCGGTGCCAAGTTGGGCATTGATGAAGTGTATGGCGAGGTCAAACCAGCGGACAAACTTGCGCTGGTGGAGCGTCTGCAGGGTGAGGGACGCGTCGTCGCCATGGCCGGCGACGGCATCAACGATGCCCCGGCACTGGCCAAGGCCGACGTCGGTATCGCCATGGGGACGGGCACCGATGTCGCCATGAACAGCGCCCAACTCACACTGGTCAAGGGCGATCTGCGCGGTATCGCCCGGGCACGCCTGCTGTCCGCCGCGACGGTCGGCAACATGCGCCAGAACCTGGCCTTCGCCTTCATCTACAACGCCCTCGGCGTGCCGATCGCCGCCGGCATACTTTATCCGACCTTCGGGCTGGTGCTGTCCCCCATGATTGCTGCCGCTGCCATGAGCCTGTCGTCTCTGAGCGTAGTCGGTAATGCCTTGCGCCTGCGCGGTACTTAAAGCTTTTGGATTGGATTGCACTTAAATCCTTAAAATACGGCCCCTTTATGTCCTCACGACTGCCCAGCATGATCACAGAATACCAATGGCGCGAGAGCTACAGCGTTGGGAACGTCATAATTGACCAGCAGCATAAAAGGATGCTGATGTTATGTGCAGAGTCCGAGAAATGCTTGGAGAGTGCAGGTCTCGAAAGTCGCGAAAAGTTTCACAACCTGCTCCACGAAATGGCTGTCTGTACCAGAGAGCATTTTGCGAAGGAAGAGGCGTTGCTGCTCGCACGAAACTACCCGATGCTGGTCGAGCACGCTGAAGAGCATGAACGCTTCCAAGTCGCACTAGCCGATTTCCTGTTCTCCGCAATGCAAGGCGAGCTGGACAAGATCGGCGTCTTTCGTTTCCTCTCTGAATGGTGGGTTCGCCATATCCTTGTATCCGATTTGGATTGCAGGTCGTATCTGGAGGTAAGTTAATTTCGTCAGGATGTGAGGCGGACTGAACCCGGGAAACTCCTGACGAGAATGTAATCAGCGAGACATCCGAGCGACAGCTGCAAGAGCGCAGACTTCATGGTGTCGGGAAAGCAAGATCAACCCGGACATTTCCAGACACTATTTTGGAGAACCATCATGAACCTGCAATCCGTACTTTCAGCCGCTCTGTTCGCGACCGTCACTACGCTGTCCTTGGGTGTCCAGGCTGCCGATGCCGACAAAGCGCCTCCTGCCGCTGAAATGAAGGCTGACACGGGCGACATCGCCAACAAGCCGCATTCGCATGTCCAGGAAAAAACGGGAATTCCACAAACTGCACCTGCTGCGGTTCCCGCCGGAAAGAAAAGCGCCTATCAGGACATGACCAAGCACTTCCATCCCAGGGATATGAAGTAACGGCCACTACGGCCAATTGCTTGCCGCACCGTCATTCAGCGGTCGAAAACACGCCCGTTTCGCTGACATCTCATGGCAATCGGGCCAAAGCCCAAGGAGATTCTGATGTCGATCGACGCCATAAGCCGAACCCCCTATGCCAGCGCTACGCGCCAGCCTGTCGAGAGTCGTTTAGCCCAAGAGGTAAAACAGACTGACCGCCAGGAAACCAAGACACATGAAATATCGCAGCGCAAAGCGGAGGAAGCACCGCTACAGCCGGTCGTAAATGCCCAAGGCCAAGCCACCGGGGCTTTGATTAACGTCTTCGCGTGAATCAAGCACGTAACGAGCAGGAAGACGATGTAGCGGGAATGTCGCGAAAACGTCCGGGCGACTGTTGGCCACAGCGTTTTCTGCGATTCCCATTCCATGCCGTAGCTGACATTGGCATGACCGAATTGTAACCACGGGGTTATGTGTGAGTCAGCCTCGCAGTCACATACTGGAGTTGCTGAAAAACCCTCGATGAAGGAAGAAAAACATGCTGGAAGCTGCTGACCATTTGAAAAACCAGTGTCAATCACAACTTGAACTGTCCTTGAATCTTTGCAATTCCTGGTTGGAATGCTGCCAGCGTCTGTCGGAAATCAATGGGCAGTCAGCGCGAGCGTTTCTGGCACATGGAAAAACCGATGGCGAGCCCTGGACGCGAGATGGTGGTACGGATCTCATCTTGGGATCGAGTCGGATCGTTATGGACTATTGGTCCTCTATGCTTGCCTGCGGCACTGATTTTCAGCGGAAGATACTGACCGGGTTGGCGAAGAGATGACGGCTCCTGCGGCAAGGGGTTCTCTTGTACCTTGCCGCGAAGTAAGCGTTTGGCACGACCGAATGGGATACGCGAGGCGAGGTCACGGGCATCTGTGAATAAACCGACCCCATGCCACCGATCAATGCCATCGCCAATTCTCTTCCTCAGCCGACTGCCGACGGTGGCCATGCCAATCATGGCGCACCAGCGGGAACTTCATTTGCAGAAACGCTTTCTCAAGCAATAGGCCAGCCGACCGTCGTATCGCCTCATGGCAATCATGGCGGCGCTTCAAGTAATGGACAGCATGGCGGCATGACAACACCGGGCGGTGATACGCACCCTCAACATGTTCCCCTGAACAGCCAGGGACATGGTGGAAAGACTCATAGTGTTCAGGAAGTGGCCCTCGGGGTGCGCGCCTACCGTCAGCAGTTGATTGCCTCCAATATCGCCAACGCCGATACCCCGGGCTACAAGGCCGTGGACATCGATTTTGAGGAAGCCATGCGAATCGCTCAATCGGCATCTCCAATACCTCCGACCATGTTGGCGACAACCAGCATCGGCCACATTTCTGGGGAGGCCGTTTCTGCCCAGCCGCCTTATCCCCTCAAATACCAAGTGCCAAGCCAGGATAGCGCGGACGGAAATACGGTTGAAATGGATGTAGAGCGAACCAAGTTTTCCGAAAACTCAATCATGTACCAATTCTCTGTCGATCGGGTCAGCGGACATTTCAAGATGCTGATGGAGCTGTACCAGTCTTTGAAATGAACGATAAGACCAAGAGTCCGCGCCGTACTTGAAGAGACAGCATTCCTTACGAAAACGTAATCAGCAAGTCATGCAAGTGACGGTTAAAAAAGTGCAAACTTCACAGCGTCAGGAGAGCAAGGGCGATCCAGACATTTCCAGCCACCATTTTGGAGAACCACCATGAAACTGCAATCCGCACTCTCAGCCGTTCTGTTCGCAACCGTTGCTGCACTATCGCTCGGTGCTCAGGCCGCTGATGCCGAAAAAGCCGCTCCTGCCGCCGAAATGAAGGCCGACCAGGGCACGAAGGCCGCCAAGCCGCATTCGCATATGCAAGAAAAGACGGGCATCGAGCAGAAAGCCCCGGCTGCCGCTGAGCCAGCAAAGAAGGATGCCTCGAAGGACAAGAAGAAACACTATCACCCGCGCGACGGGAAATAAGTCCCTTGCCTTCAGCCCTTCAAATTCACGGGGCGATCGGTCCGCACCCATGGGCAACGACAACATCCGGCAGCATGGCAACCTTTGCACATGCAGGCTGTTGGCAGAGGTCATGGGGTGCGACCCTAAGACAATACGCTTTGAGTATTGCAGAACAGTTTTAATGGAACACTGGCATCTTGAATGCAACCATGGCTGTCAGCATGGCGTGCCGCAATTCAAAAATAGCGACAAATGGCGGGACGTCGGCCCGATTGATCCGATCAAGGCAATTCTCATAAAAAACGAATAGGCCGCTCCGCGACCAGGAGAGCAAAATGAGTCTGCCAAGCGCACCGCACCAACTGAACCGAATGCTCGCCATTCGGCTGTGCGTTGCGGCGCTCGTCATCGGCGCGGCAGCCGGCATCGTGGCGTATCAGGTTGAAACGCGGCGTGTCGAATCCATTGTCCTCGAACTAGCAGCTGGTGGGGCACGCCACCTGGAGTCACCGGCCATGCAGGTCCTATCCCGGGGAGAGTCCCCGGAAAACCACAGCGCCTTGACTGCCCTGTTGGACAAGAACAACTTTGTTGGCATACGGGTTTTCGACGTCAAAAAAGAACTTGTCTACGAAACGTGGACAACCCTGCCGCCTGGCGTTGCCGACGGACTCCGGTTGCGCCGGCACGACTGGCCGGCTCTGGGCAGGGATCATCGCAATAGAATCCACATCGGCAACGAGCACCTGATTCAGGTGATCATTCCCTTAGCCAAAGAGTCCGGCGGCCTGGATGGCTATCTGGAAGGAACGTACCGCATCGATGAGGGAACGCTCGCCAACCAGAAACAGCAGATCCTGGATGGCGTCCTTACGGCAGTTGTCGCGGTATTTTCCACGGCCTTGCTGCTGTACCCCCTCCTACTCGGTCTCCTTCGGCATGCAACAAGATTGTCTCGGCGCCTGCTTGACTCCAACCTGTCCATTATCCGGTCCCTCGGCAATGCAGTCGCCAAGCGCGACTCTGACACCGACGCACACAACTACCGCGTCACTCTCTACGCCGTGGCGCTCGCTGAGAAACTGCACTGGCCAAAAGGTGAGATTGCCCACCTGATTGCCGGCGCCTTCCTTCACGACGTGGGCAAGATCGGCATCCCTGACCACATACTGCTCAAACCGGGAAAGTTGACCGACGAGGAGTTCGAGATCATGAAAACCCATGCACTTCTCGGCCTCGACATCGTCGCCGGCAATGCGTGGATGAACGCCACCCCGGTCATTCGCAATCACCATGAACGCTTCGATGGCTCTGGCTATCCGGATGGGCTGTGTGGGATGGAGATTCCACCTGGGGCAAGGCTGTTCGCCGTCGTGGATGTGTTCGACGCCCTCGTCTCGGCACGCCCCTACAAAGCCCCGATACCTTTCGAAAAGGCCCTGGCGCTGATCGAGAATGAGTCGGGCCGGCATTTCGATCCGGAGATCGTTATTGCTTTCAGCGGCATCATCGGTCGCCTTCACCAGGAGGTCGCTATGGTCAGCGAAGTTGAACTACACGCCCAACTGCGTTCGGCCATTTTTCGCTATTTCAATACGGATGCGGAGGCTGACGGCACAGGGGCATCGTTCGTTTCTGCCATCGCTGAAGGAGCACCATCATGACAAAAGCTATGACTACAAGCCGCGATCCGGTGTGCGGAATGAATGTCGAGGTTGCCCAGTCCAGTTTGTTCTCCACCCATCGGGGCATCGTCTACCACTTCTGTTCGGCCCAGTGCCTAGAACGGTTCAACGACATACCGGCGCTCTATACCGGGTCGCAGCGTATCGCCGACATCCGGCCCATCCCGAAGAGACGCAAGCTCCGATTGGCGGACAGCAGCGAATTGGACGTTTGGCGCGCCTGCCAGCGTCTGGGTGAAATGATGGGCGTGGTCAAGGTCGCGGCGGAGAACGGCTGCCTGCTGGTCGAATACGATTTGCGACAGACCATCCTGTCCCAAATTGAGGCGGTCGCCGCCGCCGAAGGCTTGAAATTCAAAGAAGGCCTCCACGGGCTCAGACGGCGTCTCTGGAAATACCTCGAAGCCGGAGAATTGGAAAACGCAGCGCATCCCAGCAGTGGGGCGTGCTGCAACCGCCCACCGGTCAGACTTCGCTGACTGAACCCGCGAAAAAGGAGAGCAATCATGGCTGACGAAATCCGTAGAGAACAGCAAACGGAGCAGAACCGCGATCACCGCTATGAACGGCGGGTGAAGTGGGGCTGGTGGTTTTTCGCCGTGATTGCCCTGTTCTATCTATTGACCGAGCACCGGGCGCATTTATTCGGGATCTTGCCCTATCTCTTTCTTCTGGCCTGCCCGCTGATGCATTTTTTCATGCATGGCCGACACGGCGGGCATGGCGGACATGGGCACCCTGATGGCAATGAGGAGGCTAAAAAATGAACGCTGCCAGCGGAGATTACGGACTATGGTCCTTAGTGGCGATCAACTCGGCATTCTTCATTCTGTTCGCCGCCAGTTTTTTCAAGCCCCGTACGCGCCAAGACTGGCGCACCCTGGGTATGTTCTCGGCCTTCGTCGTCGCCCTGTTCACGGAGATGTATGGATTCCCTCTGACCCTCTACCTGTTGTCGGGTTGGCTCACTGAACGGTTTCCCGGGATCAACTGGTTGTCCCACGATGCGGGGCATCTGCCGGAGATGCTGTTTGGCTGGAAGGCAAATCCCCACTTTGGCCCCTTCCATCTGCTGTCCAACGTGTTCATCATTGGCGGATTCTGGCTTCTCGCCACAGCTTGGCCTGTTCTTTACAACGCCCAGAAGACTGGAAGCCTGGCTTTGTCCGGCCCCTATGCGCGCATCCGGCATCCACAGTACGCGGCATTCATTCTGGTCATGATCGGTTTCCTGCTTCAATGGCCGACCCTGATCACCTTGATCCTGTTCCCGATCCTCGTGGTGATCTACGTCCGCCTGGCGCACCGCGAGGAGGCGCAAGCACTACTGGCTTTCGGCGAGGTTTATCGTATCTATATGGCCAAAACGCCGGGATGGTGGCCAAATTTGAGCGTTAACAAAGCACCGCGCTGAAGAATTACGGACAAATCCGTCAGCGACAAAATACAACGCCGAACTTTCGTTTCGGCCACTACGCAGCAGCGCCAAGTCTCATCGTACGATTTTTTCGAATTCTGTGGGGACGCCGATTACGTTTTCCATAGCAGGAACAGGCCAAGGACGACGAGCATGCCACCTAGGATCGCATTCACGGCGCGCCGGGCGCGAGACGAAATAAGCCGTTGACCCATGAGATGGGCGCCTCGCGCAACGGCGAGCAAGGGCAATCCGGCACCGAGGCCGTAAAGGAACATCAACGCCGCCCCGTAGCGCGGGCTGCCGCTCATGGCGATGGCACTGAGGATGCCGATGAGGATGGGGGTCGCGCAGGGCGCAATGGCCAGGGTGAAGAGGAAGCCGACCACGAAGGCGTGGCCCATCCGGGGGACGAATTGCTTCAGAGGCGAGGTGCGGGACAGCCAGGGAACGTATAAGGCCGGATGCAGCCGGATCACGCCAAGGAGATCGAGTCCCATCACGAAGGGCAACACCGCGAGGAACAGCCGCAGGGGCACTGGCAGCTGTCCAAAGACCCAGCCAAACGAAGCCGTCGCCACGCCCATGACGGTCGTGGCGGTGGCCATGCCGGCTATGAAGGCGAAGGCGATCCGGCCCGACTTGGCGCCGGCTTCCGGGTGCAGCCCAGTTTGTCCCAGGTAGCCGAGGGCGGCGGGGTACATGGGCAGGCAACAGGGATTGAGGGCGGTGGCCAATCCGCCCAAGAGGACCAGTGGAATCAGGAGCGGCGAGCCGCTTTGCAGCCAGGGCGTCAGCCAGTCGGCAAAGCTGTCCACAGCCTACTCGCGCAGCAGGGTTTCGGCGTTGGCGAGAGATTGCCGTAGCGCGGCCTGTACAGCAGCGCTCTCACCGATGATGCGCTTGCGCTCGCGGCCGGCACCATCCACAAAGACCACCGTGGGCAGGAAACGCACCTTGTACGCCTGGATCAGAGGGTTCTCAGGCGACCAATCGACCCTGGTCACGCCAACACGACCGGCGTAACGCGCTTCGGCCTCTTCCACGATCCGGGCGATGGCCTGGCAGCTGGCACTGTCGTCGCCCTTGAAGAAGACGATGCGAGGGCCGGTGGCTGCTGTCTCCAAGGCCGCCGACTGGGGTTGCTGCGGCCATTTGGCCCAGCCGAGTGCGGCCACGGCCGCGAGAACGACCAAGAAGAGCGCACGGCGCATTCTTGTTCCTTTCAATGACAGGCACCCGAGCAGCCACACTTGGCCACCGGTGCGGGGGCTTCGATTTCTCCGGGCGCCCGATCCTGCGCGTAGTCGTGCCCGTCCCGGAGCGCGGCTTCCGCCCGGGCGAGTTCCCGGCCCAGGTAGGCCGCGTGATCCAGTCGGGAGATCAGTCCTTCTTCGATCACCGTGCTATAAAGTGCGGTCGGCGTCGTCCCCTCGATCACCCGGGTCAAGGTGCCGCTGTTGGCGTAGTGCTCCAGTACCAAGCGGCTTCGTCGCCGGTCGGGGTAGAGGACCAGGTAGCCGGCCGGGTCGGACACCAAACGGCTGGGTTCTTCCGCCTGCCGGACCGGGATCGCGGGTAGGTCGGTGAAAATTTCCGGCGCCGGCCCGGGGTCGTCAGCGGCTGCCCTGGCAATCTCGGCGGCAATGCCTTCCAGATCGGTCATCCCGATGCAGTCCACCACCTGCACTTGCCGCCGGAACGCCTCGACATGCTCCGGGGGCACGTTCTTGATTACCGGACGCTTGCCCTCGGCGCCGCGAATACGGCCGCCATCTTCCAGGCCGTTCCGCATCAAGGCCACGAGGGACTGGCCCGGCAGGTGGCCGATGGCTTTCCTGGTGTCCTCGCCGCAAACTATGAGGAAGCGGATATGGGGATTGGGCAGCAGGTTGCGGATCAGGTGCTCGATGCCGAGGTTTTCGGTATGCAGGCTCCCGACAACGGCAAGTCCCGGCGCCTGGGTGGCGGTCAGGCGGACCACTAGGTCATCCGAGTTGAGGGTGCAGACCGCCACCGGCGCCTGGTAGCGTACGACGTGATAGTCCCCCGGCAGCGGCGGCCAGCCTTCACGCTCCTGCGGTTCGGCGGTCGCGCAGTGAGCAGTCTCTGCCACCGCCGGATCGATCTCCGCTGCGGCGTTGGTGGCCACCGCCGGCCAGCACACCTCGCAGCCAAGGCATTCATAGCGCTTGGGCTCGAAGAGGTTCCGTGCTTCCGCGATCAGCTCGGGCAGCACCGCCCGAATACGCGGCGAGTTCTCCAGCGCCTGCACCGTATCCTGGAAGCAGCCACAGCGGTGGCACTTGGTCGCCGCCATGGCCAGGTGCATCTGCTCCTGTATGGCGTCGAGTCCAGGCGTACTCATGCGATACGTTCCTCAAGCAGGCACAGGTCGCCCTTCAGGGCTTCGAGGAGCCCCGGGCTGTTCAGGCGGTAATAAACCATCTTCCCGTCGTTGCGCATGGCGAGCCAGCCCTGGTCACGGAGCAGCTTCAGTTGATGAGAGGTGGCTGCGACAGTGAGGCCCAGCACATGGGCCACGTCACAGACGCACAATTCGCCCTGGGCAAGAGCCAGGAGAATCTTGAGGCGCGTGACGTTGCCCAGAAGCTTGTAGAGTTCAGCGAGCTGCGGCAATGCCGCTTCGTCCTCGGCGAGTGCAGCCTTGATGCGGGCGACTTTCTCCTGCTCGAAGCAGGTGACGTTGCACATCGGACTCTCGATCACGTTGGCTGCCGGTTTCAAGACCACCTCTCATTTAGACGTTTGCGAAAATGATATGATGACATAGACACGCAGGCAAGGGTCGGGTTCCGCAAAAAGGTAACCGCCCTGCGAGCAGTCATTTCGCAGTGATATCCAGTGGCACGGCCATTGCGCCATGCTGGCCGGGGAGGCTTTTTATGTGATATGCCCGTTCATGCGATCCACTCGCGCCGAGCGGTGCATTCGATGAGTTCACCTTGGCGGATGTGGCACAGAATCAGCGGCGCTTGGCCAAGCTGTCCATGCCAACCTTGCCAGATGATGGGATAAGTACGCCTGGCGTAGCGAAAATGGCCCACCAATGAAAAACGCTCCGTCACCGGAGCGCTGATCATGGCTTTTGAAATTGCTTAGCCGCGATGATCCTTGTGAAGGATATTGTCCAAACGCATGACTTCGTCGCCGTGCATCATGATCTTTTGACCATCCTTGGTTTCCATCACGGCGTCCTGTTTCATGCGCACCGCATGACCCATTTTGTCTTCCATGCCCATCTTGCCGTCCTTGAAGATATAGACCGTCGAGCCATCCTTCAACTCGATCGATTTTTCGACCTGTGCGCCGTCAACCGCGTAAGCCGAAATACCCACGGTGCTCATCGCGACAACCATCAACAGTTTTTTCAGCATTTCTTTCTCCTTGAGAGTTATGAACTTGCATTTCAGATGCTACCTACAGGAACCTGACAGTTCCCCAACGTGGTGATGACAATGGTGTCATCGCCACGTAATCTTTAATTCAGCCGCGGTAGGCCGGGTTCTCGGTGACATACACGGTCACGTCGCCAGCCCCGGGAATGATATTGGCGAGCGGGAACGAGGCCGTGCCGAGCGTATCGAACATCCAGGTGACGCTCTTGCCGCCAACATTGATCCGGATGGTTTCGAGACGCGTCACATTCAGATACTTGGTGCCGCTATCGATAATCACTTCCCGTGCAGCGGTGCCGGATGCGGCGTAACCATAGGGTGCGAGTTGGTTCGTGGTCGGCTGACTCTTGGACTCCGAGACGTGCGAAAGCCAATGTAAACTTTGCCCTTCGGAGGAGTCCTCGTGAGCATAGCTAG